>Ga0209344_10000729_pt1 | contig 51508 bp, 40 predicted proteins | sample Cruoilmetagenom6_FD_187293 | JGI IMG/M metagenome (GOLD analysis project Ga0209344, IMG submission 187293) | Oil polluted marine microbial communities from Coal Oil Point, Santa Barbara, California, USA - Santa Barbara Oil Seep Sample 6 (SPAdes)... | ecosystem: Environmental > Aquatic > Marine... | reverse complement strand
CTTGGTATTTTGCTTATTTCAAAAAGAATTGCTTCTAAAGTAAAAAAATAGGTTTTTACTTTTTGTCCAAATGATTTTTGGCTTCCAGTTCCAAAACTTTTAAGAGCATTGGGTCCGCTTCGTTGAAAATTATTTCATATTCATTAGGGCCAAAAAGCTGTTGGGCGATATTCGCTTTCAATGTTCTTTTCAGCTCTTCGGTATAATTTGAAAGATCTATTTTTGCTTCGTTAAACTTGGCGTATTCAATAAATTCCTTTGAAAGTTTATCATCCAAGATAAAATTCTTTTTAAAATCATCGAATTTCATTCCTTTAAATAAAGTTCGGTTTTTTTCGAGATATTCAAAGATGAAATAACTCATAAACCCACTTCGGGCAACATATTGTAAAGTTTCATTTTCTACACTTGTATCTTTTGGCACAAAAACATCTGGTATAATTCCGCCTCCACCATAAACTACTTTTCCTTTTGGAGTTTTGTATTTTAGGGAATCGGCTACTTTTATGCTGTCTACATGGATCAATTCGCCGTTGCGGTAACGTTTTTCATAATCGCTATAATAAGTGTCATTTCCATTTCCATAAGGCCGCTGAATGGAGCGACCCGTTGGGGTGTAATAACGGGCAATGGTCAACCGCACGGCACTGCCATCACCAAGGGACATTTCACGCTGCACCAATCCTTTTCCGAAAGACCGACGACCAATTATGGTCCCTTTGTCATTGTCTTGAAGCGCACCAGCTACAATTTCGCTGGCAGAAGCGGAGTTTTCATTTATTAAAACATAGAGTTTTCCGTGTTCAAAATCGCCACGTCGCGTCGCGTATGTTTTGTTGATATCGCCATTTTTGTTTTTGGTAATAAGAACGAGTTTGTCGCTTTCCAAGAATTCATCAACTACTCGTTCTGCAGTTGAAATATAACCTCCCGGATTGCCGCGAAGGTCCAAAACAAGTTTTGTGATGCCTTGGTCTTTCAGTTTTTCAAGGGCACTTTCAAATTCCTTATAAGTGGTTTCTGAAAAACGGTTCAATTTTATATAACCCAAATCATCTGCCAGTTTATAGGAAGCGTCCACACTAACCAACGGCACTTGTTTTCTTCTTACTTTTATTTCCAAGGTTTTGTTTTCACTGGGACGGTAAATATCCAAAGCAACTTTACTGTTTATTTCCCCTTTCAGATAATTGGAAATGCTATCGCGCTGGATCAATTCGCCAAAAAGTTTTTTGCCATCGGCATACAACAGTCTGTCGCCACCTCTAATTCCTGCCTTTGCAGCAGGTCCACCTTCAATGGCACGAATTACGGCAATGGTATCTTTGTAAACATAAAAGCTAACGCCAATGCCTATGAAAGCGCCACGCATATCGTCTGCATTATGAGCGTATTCGCTTTTGGGTATGTAAACGGAATGAGGATCTAGATTTTCGAGAATTCCATTAACGGTAACATCCACTATGCTGTCTGTGTTCACATTGTCCACATATTCGTAATCTATATAGTCTATAAGCCTGTTAAGTTTGTCCTTTTTTGAACTTGTGGCAAAGATTTTTTCAGTGTTATCGTGAAAATTGAGTTTTGACCCAATAAAAACACCCGCGGCGAGCGCCAATCCAATCCATAGGGGCAGGTATTTTTTTTGATTTCCCATTATTCTGAATCCAAATTTGAAATGTGCTGTATACTTACTCCTGCTTTTTCTAGAAAAGCAATGCCAGAGTTGTCTTTATATTCGTTGAGATATACCATTCTTTTTATGCCCGCTTGGTGTATCAATTTGCTGCATTCCTTGCAGGGTGACAATGTAATATATAATGTAGCTCCTTGGCAAGCCTGAGTGCTTGACGCTACTTTCAATATTGCATTTGCTTCTGCGTGGAGTACATACCATTTAGTATAGCCTTCGTCATCTTCGCAAATATTCTCAAAACCTGTGGGTGTACCATTATAGCCATCGCTGATAATCATTTTATCTTTCACAATAAGCGCGCCAACCTGCCGTCTCTTGCAATAAGAAAGTTTGCTCCACTCATGCGCCATTCGCAGATAGGCAATATCGTACTTGCGTTGTTTGCTGTCCTTCATACTTTTATATAGGTAGCGAAATTACTTGGAAGTTACGCCACTGCCAAAAAAAATGTTGTTAAGTTATTGCCAAAGAAAAATGTTGTGGGGTTGACGAGGCGATAGGTATATGAGTAATAGTTTAAAAGATTGAATACTTTCTATCCTCTATCTACTAATGACTACCAACTATTAAAAAATCCAGTTGTTGATAAGCATCGGGACAACCATTCCAATTACCAGCGAAGAGACCACCAAAACCCAATCCCTTTTATTGAAACGGAAGATGGTTTGAAAGATGAAGGCGATGATTAAAATGATGATTACTACGATGATCTGTGCAGCTTCAATACCAAGGGCGAATTCTAGTAAAGGCAAAATTCCGCTGCCACTGTCCAATGCTGTAAAGAATGAAGCAAACCCTAATCCATGAATCAATCCGAAAAAAATTGTAACGATGTAGAAAATACCCATTTTTTCAACTTTCTTTTCTTTTCCTGCTGTAAAAAGGTTGAAAAGAGCTGTGACTAAAATAGTAACTGGGATTAAAAACTCGATAACCTTACTGGAAACGCTGACTACATTATAACTGGCCAAAAGCAGTGAAAGCGTGTGGCCAAGAGTAAACATAGTAATTAATAGAAGCAATTTTTTCCAAGAAGAAAAATTATAGGCGGCACAAAGCACAATCAAAAAAAGGATGTGATCGTAGGCTTTCCAGTCCAGCACATGGTGGAGCCCAAGGTTAAAATACAACCAGAAATCAGACATTGGGGATAGTGTTTTTCAAGGTTTGCCCAAATATAGTAATTGTGGAAGATTTCTAACTAAAATTATTTTAGTTTTTGAAATATTTCAGATAGGCAAAAAATAAAGCCTCAACATTTCTGCTAAGGCTTTCTGTACTCGAGGCGGGAATCGAACCCGCACGTCCTAAAACACTGGATTTTGAATCCAGCGCGTCTACCAATTCCGCCACTCGAGCAAACGGGAGGCAAAAATAAACAAATATTTATAATATACTTAAAATTTTATCCAGCTATTTTTTTAAAAATGGCTAACTATTAATTTTTACCTTTACAGCTTCAATAAACCAAAACCAGAAGTTATGTCAACTGCCATCCCAGAACCTAAAATCTTTGCCTGTAAACAAAGTGAAGCCCTTGCTCAAGATATTGCAAAAGCTTTCGGAATTCCATTGGGAAAGGTAATTACCGCCCATTATAGTGATGGCGAATTTCAACCTTCTTTTGAAGAATCCGTTCGCGGAAGCCGTGTTTTTTTGATAGGCTCTACTTTCCCGAACAGCGACCATTTAATGGAACTTTTGTTGATGATTGATGCTGCAAAACGCGCTTCAGCAAGACACATTACGGCTGTATTGCCTTATTTTGGCTGGGCGCGACAAGACAGAAAAGATAAACCGCGTGTTCCGATTGCTGCAAAGCTCGTTGCAAAAATGCTCGAAACTGCGGGAGCTACAAGAATAATCACAATGGATCTGCATGCAGACCAAATTCAAGGATTTTTTGAAAAACCAGTAGACCATCTTTTTGCCTCAACTATATTTCTTCCATATTTAAGAAGCTTGAAATTGGACAATCTTACAATAGCTTCACCAGATATGGGGGGTTCAAAACGTGCATACGCTTATTCAAAATTTTTGGAAAGCGACGTGGTTATTTGCTACAAACAGCGTGAGAAGGCGAATGTTATTTCACACATGGAACTCATTGGCGATGTAAAGGGGAAAAATGTTGTTTTGGTTGATGATATGGTTGATACTGCTGGAACCCTTACTACCGCTGCAGATTTAATGATGGAACGGGGCGCTTTGAGTGTTCGTGCGGTTTGTACGCATCCACTTCTTTCTGGAAATGCTTACGAACGAATTGAAAAATCCCAAATGCTGGAACTTATCGTTTCAGATTCTATACCAACTAAACCAAGCAATAAGATTAGAGTAATCAGCTGTGCCAAATTATTTGCTGATGTTATGTTGAGTGTAAATGCCAACAAGTCTATCAGTGGCAAGTTTTTGATGTAAACTGACAAAAGAGAAGAAAGGCTTTTTTCTAAAGAAAGAAAAAATAAAAATCCTAAACCGATAATCCAAAATATAATTTATCTTTGCACTCCCTAAAAAACAGCTTTTTAGGGAGTTTTTTAATTAATAAATAATTTAAACAAAATGAAATCTATTACAATTAAAGGATCACAAAGAGAAAGCGTGGGCAAAAAAGCAACGAAAGCCCTACGTAATGCTGGAATGGTTCCTTGCGTAGTTTACGGAGGGGATGAGCCAATCAGTTTTACAGCAGAAGAAATTGCATTTAAAGACTTGGTTTACACTCCAGACGTACACACGGTTGTAATCAACATAGGAGGCACAAAAATTAACGCCATCCTTCAGGATATACAATTTCACCCAGTAACTGACCGTATTCTTCACATTGACTTCTATCAAATTTTTGATGACAAAGAAGTTACTATGGAAATTCCAGTTCGTACCACAGGAAACGCACGTGGTGTTCGTAACGGCGGTACATTACGTATTGTTAACCGTAAACTTCGTGTAAAAGCTTTGCCAGAAAATCTTCCGGATTTTATTGAGGCAGACATTACCGAAATGAAAATTGGTGCCAAAATGTACACCAGGTCGCTTAAAACCGACAATTACAAAATTATGCACCCAGATAACACCGTTATCTGTCAAGTTAGAACTTCACGTACCGCTATTGTGGACGAAGTTGAAGAAGAAACTGAAGGCGAAGAAGGAGCAGAAGCTGCTGCTGAAGGCGCTGAAGAAACTGCCGAAGCTCCCGCTGAAGCATAAATTCTTCTTTTTAAAGATAAGTGAAAAGCACCCTGTTAATTCGGGGTGCTTTTTTTATTTTTACCGAAGATTGACAGCAGTATGATTTCATTTTTTAAAAAACTTTTTTCGGCAAAAACTGTCGATATTATTTCAGAAGAAACAGATCCGATGAAAAAATTCCTTATCGTGGGCCTTGGAAACATTGGTCCCAAATATGCAAATACCCGCCACAACATTGGCTTTAAAGTGGTCGATTTTTATGCTGAAAAAAATTCACTTACTTGGGAAACGGCTAAATTAGGCGATGTTACTTCACATAAAGTAAAAGGCAGAACCTTTGTTTTTCTGAAACCAAGCACCTATATGAATTTAAGCGGAAAGGCTGTAAATTACTGGCTCGATAAAGAGAAAATACCAATGGAAAATATGCTGGTTATAACAGACGATCTTAATTTGGCCTTTGGAACCATACGTATTAAAACTAAAGGAAGTGATGGTGGGCATAATGGGTTGAAAGACATACAGAAAACCTTGCAGAACACAAATTACAACCGTTTTCGTTTCGGAATAAGTGATGCTTTTTCAAAAGGAAGGCAAGTAGATTATGTATTGGGCGAATGGGAAACGGAAGAAGAAAAACAACTGCCAGAACGCTTGGAGTTAAGTTGCAGCATTATTGAGTCTTTTGCCCTTGCGGGTATTAATATTACTATGAATACTTTTAACGGAAAATAATTTTGAAGAAATATCCGTCAGCTTCTGCATATAAAAATGATCGACAAAGTGTTGTCACTATCGGCACTTTTGACGGTGTTCATATAGGCCACAAAGCCATTTTGAAGCGTCTTGTGGAAACCGCCAAAAAGAAAGATCTGGATTCCGTAGTGCTCACTTTTTTTCCGCATCCACGAATGGTGCTTCAAGAAAATGTGGATATCAAACTTTTAAATACCATTGAGGAACGCAAAAAATTAATTGAGGATGCTGGTCTCGATAATCTTGTAATCCACCCCTTCACGCACGCATTTTCCCGCTTGACCGCCTTGGAATATGTACGCGATATTTTGGTGAATAGCCTAAAGGCGAAAAAAATAATCATCGGGTACGACCATCGTTTTGGTAGAAATAGAAATGCAGACATTGACGATTTGAAGGAATTTGGAAAAACCTATAATTTTGAAGTAGAGGAAATTTCCGCAAAGGAATTGGACGATGTTGCAATAAGTTCCACAAAGATTAGAAAAGCTTTGAACGAAGGTGATGTAGAAACTGCAAACAGTTATTTGGGTTACCATTTTATGATTTCTGGCGAAGTGATAAAAGGTAAAGCTATTGGCCGAACCATAAAGTATCCCACTGCAAATTTGAAGCTGAAAGAAACCTATAAACTTGTTCCGAAAAACGGTGTTTATGTTGTTCAATCTAAAATTGAAGGTGAAAAAGTTTTTGGAATAACTAGCATCGGCACCAATCCCACTGTGGGAGGAAAGGAAAAAACTATCGAAACATATTTTCTCGATTTCAATAAAGATTTGTACGAAAAGGAAATCACCATTGAATTTTTGAAATTCATTCGTGATGAAGCAACTTTTGACTCTATTGAAATCTTACGGCAAGAAATCATTAAAGATGAATTGTTCGCAAAGCAATATTTAAAGGAGCGTGAATAAATTTCTTTTCAAACAGATAGACAATATAGGGCTTGTTCTTTTTAGGGTTGTGTTTGGACTTCTAATTACAATCGAGGCCTTTGGCGCGATAGCTACAGGTTGGGTACGACGCACTTTGGTTGAGCCGCCTTTCACATTCAACTTTATCGGGTTTGATTTTTTGCAGCATCTGCAAGGCCCTGGAATGTATTATTATTTCGGAATAATGGGCTTCCTTGGCATTTTCGTGATGTTGGGGTTCAAATACCGTTTCAGTATGATTGCCTATGCAGTTATGTGGACCTGTGTTTATTTAATGCAGAAAAGTAGCTACAACAATCACTATTATTTAATGATGTTGTTGTGCTGGATAATGACTTTTTTACCCGCCAATCGCTGGTTTTCACTTGATGTAACAATAAATCCTGAAACCAAATCACAGTCAATGCCGCGTTGGGTGCTTTTGATTTTGATTTTGCAAGTATGGATTGTTTACACCTATGCATCCGTGGCAAAATTTTATCCAGACTGGCTTGATGCTTCTATGGCGGCACTGTTAATGGAAGGAAGAAAGCATTATTGGCTAATTGGCGATATACTTCAGCAAAATTGGGTGCATTGGACCATTGCATATACTGGCATTTTGTTCGATTTGCTTATAGTTCCTTTAATACTCTGGAAACGAACGCGCTTGCTTGGTTTTATAATTTCAATATTTTTTCACCTTTTCAATTCCATCATTTTCCAAATAGGAATCTTTCCCTATATGTCCATTGCGTTTGCACTTTTTTTCTTTACCCCAGAAACACTTCAAAAACGATTTCTTCCGAAGAAAAAATTATACACAGGCAATGAAGTTATTGTACCGAAATACAAAAACTTATTGGTCGCAATTTTTGGAATTTACTTTGCTTTTCAGATTGGTTTACCGCTACGTCACTGGTTTTTTAAGGACGACGTGCTTTGGACCGAGGAAGGCCATCGACTTAGCTGGAGGATGATGTTGCGATCCAAAAGTGGTTTCTTAACGGTATTTGTAGTTGATAAAGCGAAAGGGGAAAGAGAACGCTACAATTACAGTAGCTTGCTCGGCAACAAACAGCAGGGCTCAGTAGCTACAAAGCCTGATATTATGTGGCAGCTTGCACAAAAAATAAAAACCATTGAAGCCGAAAAGGGTCGTGATGTAGCAGTTTTTATGGATGCAAAAGTTCGTGTCAACAACGGAATATATTACCCTTTTACTGATCCAACTATAGATTTGGCTGCCCAGGAATGGCAACCCTTCAAACACAGCGAATGGATTTTGCCTTCTCCAAAGGATTATAATGAAAAGCCTGTTAAAGAATAGCGTGATTTTCCTAACTTTGCGCTTCAAAATAATTTAGGAAATGCTACAAGTAACAGACATTCGCGAAAACAAAGAAAAATATATAAAAGCCCTTGCCAAACGTGGCATTGACGCTGCTTCCATTTTGGAGGAAGTTTTAATTATTGATGAAGAACGTCGCAGTTCACAAGCCCAGCTTGATGAAGTTTTGGCACAAAGCAATACCTATTCAAAAGAAATTGGGAAGCTTTTTCAAAGTGGTGAAACCCAAAAAGCGAATGAGCTGAAAGAAAAAACAGTTGAGTTGAAGGAATCTTCAAAGCAACTGAATGAGCAAATGATAGCTGCTGCTGAAAAATTGCAACAATTACTTTTTACGCTCCCAAACATCCCAAATGATTTGGTGCCAGCCGGAACTGACGAAAACGATAATGAAGAAGTTTACAGCGAAGGCGAAATACCAAAACTTGTAGAAGGTGCACTTCCGCATTGGGAACTTGCAAAAAAATATGATTTAATCGATTTTGAACTCGGTGTAAAAATTACGGGTGCTGGTTTTCCAGTTTATAAAGGTAAAGGAGCACGTTTACAGCGTGCTATGATCGCTTATTTTTTAGATAAAAATACAAAAGCTGGTTATACAGAATATCAAGTACCACACTTGGTAAACGAAGCCTCTGGCTTCGGAACGGGTCAATTGCCGGACAAGGAAGGGCAAATGTATCACGTGGGTATTGACGACCTTTATTTAATTCCAACGGCTGAGGTTCCTGTTACAAATATGTTTCGTGGCGATTTATTGAATAACGCAGATTTGCCGGTTACTTGTACAGGTTATACGCCATGTTTCCGAAGGGAAGCGGGAAGTTATGGTGCCCACGTTCGCGGATTGAACCGTTTGCATCAATTTGACAAAGTGGAAATTGTACGCATTGAGCATCCTGATAATTCATATGAAGCTCTGGATGGAATGGTGGAACATGTAAAAGGAATTCTACGCGAATTGAAATTGCCTTATAGAATCCTTCGTCTTTGTGGAGGCGATTTGGGTTTTACTTCAGCGTTGACCTATGATTTTGAAGTATTTTCAACAGCACAGGATCGTTGGTTGGAGATTTCTTCGGTTTCAAATTTTGAGACTTTTCAAGCCAATCGTTTGAAACTTCGTTTTAAAGACACAGACGGAAAAAACAAACTTGTTCATACCTTAAACGGAAGTGCTTTGGCGCTCCCAAGGGTTTTGGCAGGAATTCTTGAAAACTACCAAACCGAGGATGGTATTAAAATCCCAGAAGTTTTGGTACCGTATTGTGGATTTGATTTTATAGGTTAATTTTTTTTTCGCTACGAACTCACGAATAATATCCCTGGTTTTAATTTTCCTTTGATATTGTATTTAAAAAAAAGCCCTTGCTTTCAATAGCAAGGGCTTTTTTAATTAAGCTTATTTAAAATTATTCCTGATCTTTTGGCAAGGTCATATCTGTATATGCCAAAACAAGTGCGCTCAACCAATCCCAATTAATTGATTTGTAAGGATATTTTGCCATAAACTCAGCATTGTCGCCAAAAAGGAATTCATAATTTTCTTCAAAATCACCTTTAGGTAGCCAGATTACTTTATCGCCTTTTTGCACATAGTATGATTTTACAACACCGCCGCCAATAGTAGGGCCAGGGCCCATTTTAAAACCTGAGGATTCTTTGGCAAAAGGATCGTGGTAAACAGAGATTATTTGGCTAAATTCTGGATTGATCAACTGCATTAAAAACTCTTGCTCGTCTTTTTTGTTTTTTAAGGAAACTTTTTGGTTGACGAAATAAATCTGATCATTACTAGTCAATTTATTCACGCTATTTCTTCTTCCCATGCCATAGTTGCTAAATTTTTGGGATACTTTCCCGAATTTTTCAAAACCGCTAGCATATAGATAGGCTTCTGCAATCTGTGATGCATCATAGGTTTCTTTATTGTCGGTAACGCTGTCTTTAAAGACAATTTGGGCAATCTGCCCTTTTTTGGTTACAACGCCTTTACAATACCCCTTATGCTCAGAGCCATCTTTCATAATAACAGTTGATACTTTTTTAGTGGCCGGTTGGTCAAAACCTTCACTGAAATAATACGCTTTTAGCATATCGCGTTCTTCGTCAGTATATTTTACCTTGTCTTGCGCAAAGGCAAAACTACAGGCCATTATAAATACAATTGATAAAAATTTTACTTTCATAATTTTAAGTTTTATTGGTTGCTGTGGCAATATTCCAACATTAATTTTAAACTATGAATTTGTTTTGCTTAAAATCAATACCCAATGCTTTAAAATACGGCATATGCCCTATATAATTTGGTTTAATTTTGGGAATTATTGACAAAAAAAAGGAGCTCAAGTGAGCTCCTTAATATAGTTGTAAAATAATATTTTACGTTTTTTTGTAGCTCGTATAATACTCCTGCATCAAATTCATCAAAGCTTTTACCAAATCTTTGGTTTCAAGCAGTAGGCTGAAATACAAAGTGGTGTTTTTAGGGCTCGATTCTTCGGTTCGTGTCCGGGCTATTTGCTTTTCAATTTTGTTTGAAAGGCTTGCGTAGATCTCCTCTTTTTTGGAAAGTACATTTCCAATTCGTTCAAATTCCTTTTTGTGGAAAATATCTTCAATTTCATTTAAGAGTTCTTCCAAATGTTGGTCTATTTCCTGCAAATCTTTTATTTGGTTGAAACGAAGCGCTTTGTGATTGTTATTCACGTGCTTGTAACTCGCTTTCGAAATAAATTCCAAAGATTGAACAACATCGGTCAAGTATCCTAAGATTACGATATAGAAGTTACTTCCGCGGACGCTGGTGTCGTCAAGATTCTTTATGAAATAGAAAATGTTGTCGCGCAGTTCTTCAACTTCATCGTTCAATTTATTTACACCTTTTTTGCTCTTTTTGAGTTTTTTGGTATCCTGCTTGGCCAAACCGCGAAGCATATCACTGTATATCTTGTTCGAACGGGAAACTACATTACTAATGTTTTCGGCGCTTTCCTGAATAATTCCCTGAACGGTCTTGCTTTCGGTTTTCTTTAAGCCGCTTTTTTCCAATTTCAGTTTCACTTTGTTTTTGTGCGAAAGATAATTTCGAACCAATAAAAGAATAGCCAATAACAATAATACAGCAATCATTGCGCCTCTTCCTATATAAATTAAATAGGTTAATGTTCCAGCTGCAGCAAATGCTACAAAGGCTGTGAAGAACCAACCGCCTATTACATTCATTACCCCAGCAACACGGTAAACGGCACTTTCACGCCCCCAAGCTCTATCCGCCAATGATGTTCCCATGGCAACCATAAAAGTTACATAAGTAGTAGAAAGGGGTAATTTCATAGAAGTTGCGGTAGCAATCAATATACCTGCAACCATAAGGTTTATGGAGGCACGGATCATATCAAAAGCAGGCAACTCGTAGGTTTTTTGTTTTGATAGGTTAAGAACAGGTTTTTCAAAACGCTTGTCTATACTCTTTTGAAGTGATTCAGGAATAATAAAGCTAAAATAGGTTGAAATTTGGGTGCTAGATTTCACCAAAAATCTTGAAAGCATGTTTGGGTTAAACTTTTCGCTACCTTCACCTTGGCGAGCCAAATCTATTTCGGTGTCTGAAACGGTTCGTGCTTTTTTAGAAAACCAAAGCGTAAGCACCATAACACCACCTGCAATAAATAGTAATAAAGGTTCTGCTGGAACTTTTTCTGCAAGACTGTGCATGCTGAATTCGGAAGCTGCAACGCCAGATGCAGACCAATCTAAATAACTATGGTATGCAGCCATTGGTACACCAATAAAGTTTACCAAATCGTTACCAGCAAATGCCAATGCAAGACTGAAAGTACCTACGGCTATTACTATTATGAGAATATTCTTTTTGAAAATAATCATAAATAATTGTGAGAAAATAGTCCAAAAAAGGAAGCTTCCGCCAATTAACAACCACGTATCACCTTCCACAATATCTTTAAAACTACTGTAGAAAGGAGTGCCTTTTAATCCTTTAACAAGAATAAAATAGGTAATACATGTTAATGCAATACCACCGAAAATGGCACCTATATATTTCATTTTCTTTTCTACGTGAAACGTAAAAACAAGGCGAGATAGGTATTGAACAATTGCCCCGACCGAGAATGCAACTACAACAGATATAAGTATTCCAGAAATAATTTCTAATGCCTTATCGGTATTAATGTATTTTGAAATTGCCGAAATTGTTTCTGCATCGTTATGAGCAATTTTTATAAGCGCCATAATAACAGCAGCTCCCAAAAGTTCAAAGACAATGGAAACAGTGGTTGAAGTAGGCAAGCCAATAGTGTTAAAGAAGTCTAGCAACAAAATATCTGTAATCATTACCGCCATGAATATGATCATTATCTCATCGAAGTAGAATTCGCCAGGGACGAAGATTCCCTTTCGTGCAACTTCCATCATTCCACTGGAAAAGACAGCCCCAATGAAAATACCCAAACTGGCTATTATCAAAATGGTTCTGAAAGAAATTGCCTTAGAACCAATGGCCGAGTTTAGAAAGTTCACGGCATCGTTACTAACCCCAACCACCAAATCTGCAATGGCAAGAGCGGCAAGGGCTACGATCATTAACAAATAAATATTATCCATTTCTCTTTATGATTAAGTTGGTGCAAATTTCCCACATAAAACAGGATTGATTGTTACCAAATTGTTAACTATAATTATTCTAAAAATGTAGATCAAAGCCCAGTCGATACTCCAAGTAACTACTTTCTCCCCCTACTGTTGCGTATGTTAAATCTGTTTGAACCTTTAGCTTATGGCCCACTATATATTTTGATCCTCCCAAAGTAAATTGGTTTTGTGTGTCGTTTGATGAAAAATTGGTTTTTGGCATTATGGTTGTGAAACGTCCCGCAACTTCCCAATTAGACTTAAAGACGTAACCTCCTTGAAAGTTTATCCCTTGGCCTGTATAAACTTCTTGATCTGTAAAAGTACCATCGCTATTCTTGGCAATAGGATTTGCAGCATCACGATAGCTATATTCGCCCATAAATGAAAATCCATTGTATTTAAACATAGCGTCTACAAAAACAGTACTAATGTTTGTTTCATAAAAACCGATGTCATTTTCCATGTAGCTTCCTAGATTGCTTCGTGTTTTTACGGCATTTACATTATAGTCATAGGTAGCACCAATGGCAAGCTTTGGAGTTTTTTCGCGATAGATGTCCCCTCCGATGTAATCCCCTTTTTTTATGAATTCGCCAAAAGGCAATATTTCTACTCTTGTTGTGTATTGAAGTCCTCCAAGATTCCCTGTTATAACATTTCTACCCTCGCCTTGTGAGACAGCAAATATTTCGCGAACTATAAAATTTTCTGAAGCATTGAATTTGTGACGTAGCTGAACCCCAAGATCTCTATCAATATTAAACAAACTGTTGAGTCTAGAACGATCTATAAGCTGAAGGTTTGCTGATGAAATGACACGTTCTCTATTTCCGGGAAGTTTGGTCTGTCCGGCCCATAATTCCAGATTTTTATAAAACTCCCACATTATTACCGCATCATAAATTATGCGTGGCGCATTACCGGTGAATTCTGAAGCTCCTGCTATATCAAAATTTGAAAGGCCTAGTTCAATTTTATAACGCAGTTTTGGTGAATAAGCAAATCCGTCAAACTTCAAACGGGCACGACGGATGTTAAAGCTTTGTATGGATTTTCCAAATTTATCTCCATCATGTCCCCATAGAGAAGCAGTCCTTATCTGGATTCGAGGTGCAAAACGCACACTCCATGTACTGTCTTTACCAACAAAATTCAGCATTCCGTCCCCAAATTTTGGAGTGCTTATTTGTGAATGGACTGTAGAAATAAATAAAAATAAAAATCCAAGAAGAAAGATCTTACGGTGCATTTTCAAAATCAGTTTTAGTTTTTGTCGCTGCAAAGAACTGATTTTAAAATAAAATTAATGTTTCTATAATGTTAAGTTACAAAAATATCATTGTCATTTAAAAAATTAAAAAGGGCTATTCAATTAAGAACAGCCCAGTTTTAAAATCTAGTCGACAAAAACTAAACGATTTTAAAGATTGCCTCTTTTCAAGGCGATACAAAGAAAAACTATCATAATCCGTTTTATGTAAATTTACCTTTACCAAATCATTAAATTAATAAGTATTGATACTTGTTAAAATATTAAAACACTGAAAAAGAGGACTATACAGCTTTAATGTTATCATAACGTTATGTAATAGTTTCTTTAAGGTTAATTATGTATATTTGAATATTCCAAAAACTTAAAACACTTACTTATGAAAAATATAATCACATTTATGGCAATTGTTTTGGTAACATCCATGACTCAGGCTCAAGACAATATAAAAAGCACCTATTTCTTGGATGGCGACTTAATAGAAGCCACAATCTATCACGATAACGGAATGGTTGCACAAACAGGTTATTACACAACCGATAACCAGCTTACTGGAGAATGGATAAGCTATGATCTAAATGGAGACAAAACTGCCGTTGCTAATTACAATAATGGTAAAAAGGTAGGTGCTTGGGTATTTTATCAAGGAAATACTAAGCGAGAAGTTTTATATGATGATTCTCATATTGCAAAAGTAAAAACTTGGAAAGTAACTGACACTTATGTTGTTTCCAACAATCCTTAATTCTATAAATTTTTAATATTAAAAGAGCCTCTTGATTTCAAGAGGCTCTTTTTTTAAGACGTAGAATTAAAATATTTAAATTAGTTGCTAATCCAATCCCACCCAGAAATATCTACTGCCGTTCCGTTAAATACGTTATCCCCAGGAGATGATAACGGTACGCCGTTTACAATTACATTGGCTACTGGGCCATTGTCTTTCATATCTACATTGGTACCATAATCTGTAAGTAATACATTGGTAAACGTTCCTCCAGATTGTTTTTTAAACTGAAGTGCAATTCCATTGCCCGGGCTGCTTGTATTGATGGCAGTTAGGTTTACAAAAGAAGGGTTGTTGTTGTCACCATCACCTTCCAATGCCGTAGAGAAGCTTGAACCGTTGTTAAGAATGTAAGTGTTTGTTATAGTTCCGTTCCAGCCTTCAGTCCAATCTACAGAATCATCTTCGTTGTTTTCGAAATATAAATTTGTTGCAGATACAGCCCCTCCGAAAAATTCAATTCCATCATCTGCACCGTCAATTACTGCTATGTTAGATATTGAAGTTCCTGAGCCAACAGAGTATAGTGTAAGACCATTGTATTGTGAATCGGCATTAATTTGAGCGCCTGCGCCACGGATTACAAGAAAATCGATACTTCCAGAGCTATCGCTATTATTTGTTCCTCCATAAACAAGACCGCCAACTTCAGCTATTGCATCAACACCTTCAGTTGTAATACCCTCGCCACAAAGTAAAAGTCCACCCCAGTCTCCAGGATTACCACCTGCAGATTTCATTATTACAGGATTTTCATTAGTACCGTTTATTTCAATTTTTCCACCTTGTTCTACTGCAATATATTTGTCGGTTCCAGTTTCAGAGATGATTATAGTTCCTGCAGGGATCACTAATTTTCCACCCGACTTTACCAATGTAGTACCTTGAAGAAGGTAAAGAAGGCTAGCGTTAAGTTCAGTAGTTCCCGTAATTGTGCTTGGCAAGACTGATGTGTCTGAAGTATTTTCAGTAGCCCAAGCAAACATTGATAAATTTACAGTTGGAGGATTGTTATATCCATTTGAAGGGTCTGCAGGTTGTCCATCAATAATTACATTGCTTAATGGACCATTATCTCTCATATCTATTCTTGTGCTGTAACCCAAAAGTGAAAGTCCGGTAATTGTAGCTCCAGATTGTTTTTTAAATTGAAGTGCGGTACCGCCAATAGTTGATACTGCCGTGAAATTTACCAATTTTGGATTTCCGTTATCGCCATCAGCCTCAACCGCTGTAGAAAACGCTTTTGAGTTGCTCACGTAGGTATTTGTAATTGTACCGTTCCAGCCTTCTGTCCAGTCTACAGCATCATCTTCGTTATTTTCAAAATAAAGGTTCGAAGCTGAAACAGTACCACCGAAAAACTCAACCCCGTCATCAGCACCGTCAATAACGGCTACGTTTGAAATCTGTGTACCTGAACCTACAGCATAAAGTGTAAGCCCATTGTATTGTGAATCGGCATTAATTTGCGCCCCAGCACCACGGATTATCAAATATTCAATTTTTCCAGAATTATCAGCGTTATCGGTTCCTCCATAGATAAGCCCACCTACTTCGGCCGTAACGTTTACACCTTCGGTAGTGGTTGCTTTTCCGCAAAGTAACAAACCGCCCCAGTCTCCAGCACTGTTGTTTTCTGAACGCATAACTACTGGGTTTGATGAGGTTCCCTGTATATCTATTTTCCCTCCTTGCTCTACAGCAATGTATTTGTCTGTTCCTGCTTGCGAGATAATAACCGTACCTGCAGGTATGGTCAATTTAACTCCAGATTTTACAAGGTATGGCCCTGTAACCGAATATTGTACGGAAGCATCTAAAATCCTGTCAGATTCCAAAGAACCTGTAAGCTGTGTGTTTTCTACTGGGTCATCATCACCTGATGTAAAACCATCATCACTGCTACATCCTGAAAGGAATAGCGTGCCTACTGCGGCAATTGAAAGTACAAATTTTTTAAAGTTTTTCATTTTCATAATTAATTGAAGTTAGACATTCTTTGTTTAAAAAGTATAGTTAAGGTTTAAACCAAACCGTGCACCGCGCGTATATGAAAGAACCGTTTCTTCCGTTTCAATATTTGTGGTACTCGGCTTAATTAATTGTGTTCTTTTTATTTCAGGATTTAAGATATTTTTTCCTGAAATACCTATTTTGAAATTTTTGGTAATCTCTTTACTAAGAATCAAATCCAACGAAACAAATCCTTTTTCAATAATGGCATCGTTGTAGTTAATATCTCCTGAAGTTTGGAATTCAGGAGCTCCCAAGGCATAAATTTTGTCAGAAGCATAGTTTCCAGAGACAGTAGCTTCAAAAGGATTTTCGGTATTTGTATTAAAGTTTAAGGATCCGTTTACAATCCAATCCGAAGCTCCTTGAAGGTCGGTTTCAGTTAAACCTTTATATCTGAAAGTTCTCACAAAGTTTCCTTCGTTGTCATAAACTTCTTTCAAATCTTGCTTATGCCACATTCTTGAAGCATTTACATTTAGTTTTAAATTGGGTCTTTCATCACCAGAAATTAAGTTCACGCGACTTTCTACTTCAAAACCGTAAACTTCGGCTTCGTTCCCAGCATTGAAATATGAAAACACACCTGCAGAACCCCTATCCTGAACTTTGTTAATTGGGTCCTCAATAAGTTTGTAAAATCCGGTAAGTGATAGCAATTGATCTTTTGAAGGGAAGAACTCCCACTTTAAATCGAAGTTACTGTTCAAAGAAGCTTCAATATTTGGATTGCCACGAGTAACCTGACCTACTGGTGAAACATATTCAAAAGGTGCGATTTCCTTAAATTCTGGAAGAGTAGTGGTATAGCTATTTGCAAAACGAATGTTGTGTTTTTCGGTCAATGCATATTTTAAGTTGAAAGTTGGAAATACCCTTCTGTAATCTTTGTTGCTGTTTCCTTTTCTTCCAGGGAAGTTGTTTACATCCCAATTAACATCAATATAATCTCTTTGGTATCTTAAACCAGCTTGTACGGTTATTTTTCCTCGAACTCCCGTAACGTTTGTATATCCTGCAACTGACTGCAAATCGCCATTGTAAAAATCTGGCGGAAGCGTATTTTTCTTTAAAAGGCCGTTATTGAAGTTTTGCTGCGTAAATATTTCTGAAATCTCATCAATAGACGCAGGATTAATGGCATTTGTTATGGTTTCTTCCGCTCCAAAAAACTGTGAACCAAAATCTCGTGTTTTGTTTCGGTATGTACCGCCAATGTTTATGTAGAAAAGGTTTTCTTCTTCGTCAATAATTTTTATCAAATCATCCAAGCGGCCATTATATTCAATATCCTCAATTTTTTGGATACTTTTTCTTTGCTGAAAACCGCCTGTACGCCCCAGTTGAACAATATCTTCATTAAAGTTTAATTCGTTGTGAATACGGTTAGGCTCATCAGCACTTAAATAGTTGTAACCAGCGGCCCAATCCAGTTCGTTCTTTTCGCCAATTTTGTGCACGGCACTAAGCTGTGTAACGGAAAGCAACGTTTTTTTCAGGTTTTGATCACGGATGAATTGTGAAAGACCTTCTTCAGGATCAGTTTCTTCAAAAATTACAGCTTCACCTGACCGCCCTCCTTCAAACACTTCGTCTTCAATTTTATTGATTAACAAAGTGTTGAATTTAATTTCATTATTGTCATCGGCCCTTAACCCAATTTGGAACAAGCCAGAAGTTGTTACTTCTTTGTTCCACGTAATAGCATCTGGAATTACATCATCCAGAAAGTTTGAGCGGTATTGTTTAAAAGAACCTTCCCTGTATTCAAACTCTTCAGACTGGCCTGCTGTAAAAAGAACACTCAGGTTGTTGCCAATTTTAGTTCCAGCACTTAAGGAATAAGACCTGTTAATAGGAAAATCTACAAATTCAGGATTCCAGCTTTGTTCGGTAATAGCTTGGGAGGTTGGAATACTTTTTTGATAAAATCCGAAGGATACATCTTGATTGTTTGGTGAAACTTTAAAATTATTGAACACACCATTGCTAATTACATTTGTATTTACTGATGCGCTTGCACTCAATGAAAACAAATTACGACCAGAAAGCTCCTTAGTTTTAATGTCAATATTTCCCGAAGCCTGATCTGCAGAGATGTTAGGCGATGTAGTTTTGCTAACATCAATACTCTCAATCAGTCGGGTTGGAAAGAGGTTGAGATTTATATTTTTCCTTTCAATATTATCAGAAGGAATGGGAAGTCCATTCAATGTCGTATATAAATACCTGTCTCCAAGTCCGCGTACAAAAATAGCACCACTGCCGTCTGTTTTTGATACTCCGGAAATTTTTGTTGTTGCCCCTGCTGCATCAGAAACTCCAAGTTTTGACATTTGTTCGGCACCAATACTTTCTTTAATAGCAACAGCTTTTTTCTGCTCAAGCAATAGAGCAACTTCACTTTCCCTGCGGGTTGTGGTTTTAATTACAACTTCATCAAGAGCTGCGGCACTTGCGCCCATGGGCACGTCTATATTTGTAACCTTATTGGCGGTTACTGAAACGTTTGGCACTTCAACAGTTTCGTACCCTACAAAACTAAAAACTACCGTGTATGTGCCTGGCTTTACATTCTCAATTGCATATAAGCCATCAATATCTGAGGTTACACCTTGTGTAGTGCCTTTAATAAAAACATTGGCAAAAGGCAGTGGTTCATTATTGTAATCTGTATCTGTCAGTTTTCCTACTATAGACCCACTTTCCTGTGCGAATGTTAGTGTGGTAAAAAAGAAGAAGAATAATTTAAAAAATGTTTTCATTTTTGTCGTTTGATTTATTGGTGCAAAGAAACCGTGTTTGTGTAAAGAGGGCGTTAACTGGCTGTTACCAATTGGTCATTTTAGTGTTAGCTGAATGTTAAGCGGAAACAAAAAAAAACATGCTTGCTTTGCCTTTTGAAAATAGTATCTTGCCTTCAAAATTTTCACAGTTATGATGCAATGGGAACAGTTGCTCTCTTTACGGAAACAAGGGAATAAAAGCAAAAGAATTAGGATAGAAGAAAATGAAACCCGCTTGGGTTTTGAGGTAGATTACGACCGCGTTATTTTTTCTTCGGCTTTTCGCAGTCTGCAAGATAAAACGCAGGTTATTCCATTTTCAAAAACTTCTTTCGTGCATACACGATTAACACACAGTTTAGAGGTTTCTGTAGTTGGCCGCTCCTTGGGCAGAATTGTGGGAAAGGAACTGTTGAAAAAACATCCGCAATTGCAAAACGTGCACGGCTATCAATTCAATGATCTTGGAGCCATTGTGGCGGCGGCGGCTTTGGCGCACGATATTGGCAATCCACCGTTTGGGCACAGTGGTGAAAAAGCCATTGGTGATTATTTTTTAAACGGAAATGGCCAGCGTTTCAAAAATCAACTTACCGAAAAAGAATATCAGGATTTAGTAGATTTTGAAGGAAATGCCAATGGTTTCAAGATTTTGACCGAATCTAAAAACGGTGTTGAGGGCGGTCTAAGGTTGACGTATGCAACCTTGGGCGCGTTTATGAAATACCCAAAACAATCACTTCCCAAAAAACCTTCAGCGCATGTTGCCGATAAAAAATTCGGCGTTTTTCAAAGTGAAACAGATTTTTTTAATGAAGTAGTTTCCGAACTTGGCCTTTTAAGCCGAAATAACAATGGCTTTTCGCGTCACCCACTTACATTTTTAGTGGAAGCTGCCGATGATATTTGCTATACAATAATAGACTTTGAAGACGGGATCAACTTAGGGTTAATTGAAGAAGAAATTGCGCTGGAGTATTTGATCAATCTGGTGCGGAACAATTTGAAAACAGAAGTTTATTCCCGTTTGAATACACCCCAGGACAGATTGGCTTATTTACGTGCAATTGCAATAAATACGTTGATTGCCGAAGCAGCTACTATTTTTTTAGACAACGAGGAAGAAATTTTAAAGGGAACTTTTTCCGAAGCTTTGCTTGATAAGAGTCAGTATAAAGCCCAAATTGCCGACATTATAAAAATAAGTGTTGAAAAGGTATATCAAAGCAAGGAAGTGATGGAAAAGGAGATTGCAGGTTACACTATATTGTCAACCCTACTTGATGTCTTCACTAAAGCATTTGAAAATCATTATCAAGGAAAGGCGCGTCATTATGACAAATTATTGTTGCGAATGTTTGGTTGCGATCTTTCACAAAAACCACAATCGGTTTATGGGTATTTAATGGATTGCTGTAGTTTCATTTCTAGACTTACCGATGGGAATGCGCTTCAAATTTTTCAGAAAGTAAAAGGAAATCTATAAATAAGAAGACTCATCGTTTAGCAGGAAATGTGTTAAATATCAGCATTTTAGCAAATTTTCGGAAACTTTACGGTAATTTCGAAAGAACTAAATATAATTGGCATCATTTCAATTTGTTATGGTTTTAACTTCACTAATAGCCAAATCTATAGTCTTATGAAAAAAATTATTTACTTATTCATCATTTTTACTGTCAACCTTTCCTTTGCACAGGATTTTAGTGGCGTAATAAAAAACTATCTTCAGCAAAACCGAACACAATATTCGTTGCAACAGCAAGATATTTCGGATATTTCAGTTGTATCGCAGAGCTTCTCAAAAAGTATGCAGGCATATAATGTTTATGTAGAACAGCACTACCAAGGCATTAAATTGTTTAATTCTACTTCTCCTTTTTTACTAAAAGATGGAGCTGTTGTAAGCGCAAAAATTTCATTTACTGAGAACATTGCTTCAAAAGTTAATGGAATAACCCCTGCATTAACAGCAAATTTGGCCATTTCAAAAGCGGCAGCCGCACTTGGTTTGAGCGTACCTTCCAATTTAGAGTTACTTAGTATGGGAATAGATAATTCCTATATTTTTTCTAATGGAAATATTTCATTGGAAAATATTCCTGTACAATTGGTATATCAAAAAACAGAAAATACCAATTCTCTAAGATTGGCTTGGGATTTAAGTATTTATTTGAAGGATGCAAGCCATTATTACAGCGTTCGTATTGATGCTATGACTGGAAATTTATTGGAAACTATGGATTGGGTTTCACAATGCGAATTGCCAGATTTTTTTGCGAACCACAATCATAGCGGCACAAAAGCTGAATCTGTTTTATTTGAAAACAATGCTTCAGGAGAAAAAAGTATTCTTGTAGACGCTCAATATAGAGTTTTTGCATTGCCGCTGAGAAATCCCAATGACGGGCCAGATACATTGGTAATCACTCCTGAAGATGCAACAGCCTCGCCATTTGGATGGCATGATACTAATGGTGCTATAGGTGCGGAATATACAATCACAAGAGGAAATAATGCATATTCTTATTTGGATTTGTGTGATACAAATTCAGGAGATTCACCAGATGGTGGGCCTTCTTTAAATTTTGATTTTCCTTTTAATTTACCTCAGGCTCCAGCTAACTTTAGGGATGCCTCAGCAGTGAATTTGTTTTATTTGAATAATGTTATTCACGATGTAATGTACCAATATGGCTTTGATGAAGCCAGTGGGAACTTTCAAGAAAACAATTACGGCAATGGAGGAGTAGGTAGTGATTCTGTAAATGCGGAAGCGCAAGATGGTGGAGGAACCAATAATGCAAACTTTGCAACACCACCAGAAGGAGGTAACCCTAGAATGCAAATGTATCTTTGGGATGCAGGTACTGGACCAGTGGCAAATATTTTTACAATTAATGGAGGCCCACTCGCTGGAGTGTATAGTGGTGTTGCTGCAGGTTTTGGGGCTGGAATTCCCATAAATTTAACTAATGATTTAGTTCTAATAGAGGATGACGATGCTGGTGTTTCTACAGATCCAAATGATGGTTGTGACAATATTACTAATGGAGGAGCCTTAAATGGAAAAGTTGCAGTAATAAGAAGAGGTGAGTGTGAATTTGGATTTAAAGTTTTGGCTGCACAAAACAATGGTGCTGTCGCAGCTATTATCGTAAACAATGTGGCTGGAGATCCACCGCTTATGGGCGGAGGAGTTGTAGGCTGCCAAGTTACTATCCCGGCATTTGCGATCTCAAATTTAGATGGTGAACCTATAATTACATTATTAGATGGTGGTGGCTCAGTTAATGGAACCATAAATGGAACAGATGTTCCACTAAGTCTTGATGGGAGCCTAGATACAGAAATTGTAACCCATGAATATGGCCATGGAATTTCAAACCGACTTACTGGTGGGCCAGGCAATACAGGTTGTTTGCAAAACGAAGAACAAATGGGAGAGGGTTGGAGTGATTATTTTGGTTTAGTTATGACTATATATAATGGAGATCAAGGAGCAGATATAAGAGGGATGGGTTCATATGCCTCGGGTGATCCAAACGGGATTAGAACCTATCCATACAGTACGAATTTTGGTATAAACCCCCATACCTATGACGATATTAAAACTGAAGCTGTGCCCCACGGTGTAGGTTCTGTATGGAATGCCATGCTTTGGGAGATGACTTGGGATCTAATTGATGAATATGGTTTTGATGACGATTTATACAACGGTACCGGCGGTAATAATATAGCTCTACAGTTAGTGACGGACGGGTTAAAATTACAACCATGTAGCCCAGGATTTGTTGATGGAAGGGATGCTATTCTTGAAGCCGATGATGTTGCCAACGGAGGTGCTAACCGATGTATTATCTGGCGTGCATTTGCACGAAGAGGTTTAGGAGTTAGTGCCATTCAAGGAAGTCCCAATAGCAGATCTGATGGTACGGAAGCTTTTAATGTTCCTGTAGATTGTCTATTGGGAGTTAATGACAATGGAAGTATTCAAGATAATTTCATTATATATCCTAACCCATCAAATGGTGAAATCAATATTATGTCCAGATTTGATGTGGGCAACACGATCATATCCATTTTTGATATGAACGGAAGAAAGGTCTTTGCCCAACAAGTGGAACTTCACAATAACACAAGTATAAATACAAGTAGTCTTAATACAGGCATTTATTTGATAAAAATAGAAAGTGCGGATCGTTCACAAACTTCCAAACTGATAATCAATTAAAATTTACATAATTTCTGTACTTAAAAAGTATTTGATTGCATTTTTCATTAGAATGATTGTTTTTGGCGAACGGTAATTGTCGAAAAAGAGAATTTGCAGAAGAAAAGAGAGCCTTGCATCTAAATATGTTAAAAGTTGAATTAAAATAGGGTTTTTCATCAATTTTATGATATTTTTATAAATTCTATTTTTGGAAATTTTATATCAACATTTTTTTGATTAATTATTTCTGATCGTAATCACCTAAAAATTTAATTATTATCTTATGAAAAAAGTTCTTTACTTACTTATCATTTTTGCTGTTAATGTTTCCTTTGCACAGGACTACAGCACTGTGATAAAATCGTACCTTCAACAAAACCGAGCGCAGTATTCGCTACAGCAGCAGGATATCTCGGACATTTCTATTGCTTCTCAGGCTTACTCAAAAAGCATGAAAGTTCAGAATGTTTATGTTGAACAACGCCACCAAGGCATTAAATTATTTAATTCCGTTTCCTCATTCGTATTAAAAGATGGGGCAGTAATAAGTGCTAAACTTTCTTTTACTGAAAATGCTTCTGCAAAAGTAAACGGTACTACACCATCTATTTCTGCTGTAGGCGCAATATCCAAAGCTGCAAACTGGTTGGGCCTTGAAAATCCTTCAAATCTTAATTTGTTGGAAACAGTTTCAGACAATAGCTACATTTTTTCCAATGGTAACATTTCACTGGAAAACATTCCAGTAGAACTTGTTTATCAAAAAATGGATGAAACGGGTGCTTTAAAACTTGCTTGGGATTTGAGCATCTATGTATTTGATGCATCACATTATTACAGTGTGCGTATAGATGCCCTTACTGGTGAGTTGTTGGATACTAACGATTGGGTAGTGAGCTGTAGTTTTGAAGGTTCACATTCCCACACCAATTCAGAAAGTGTGCTTTTCTCAAATAATAAAGTAACCAATTCAAGCCGTGCGCTTGGTGATGGTTCTTCCTATCGTGTTTTTGCTTTGCCTTTGATTGCTCCTAACGATGGAGACGATTCGATAGTTTCTGATCCTTCTGACCCAACTGCATCTCCTTTTGGATGGCATGATTGGGATGGAATTGCTGGTGCAGATTTTACCGAAACAAAAGGAAACAATGTTTTATCAAATGAAGACCGAAACGGAAACAATGGTAATGGAGCAACAGCAGATGGTGGTCCAACACTTACTTTTGATTTTCCTTATAACCTTCCTCAGGTCCCCGTTAACTTTTTGGATGGTGCGATTACGAACTTGTTCTATATGAACAATATGATGCACGATATTCTATACCACTACGGTTTTGATGAGGCAAGTGGAAACTTCCAAAAGAACAACTATGGTAATCCTGGCAATGGAAACGACTTTGTTGTTGCTGATGCACAAGATGGCAGTGGTTTGAACAACGCTAACTTTGGAACACCACCAGATGGCGGTGCGCCAAGAATGCAAATGTATCTTTGGAGTGCCCCAGGCAATGTATTGGGAACATTTCTTACCGTGAATAACGGTCCATTGGCTGGTGCTTATTATGCAGCCGATTCAAATTTTGCGCCACCAGTACCAGTTGCTCCTATAACTGCAGATCTTGTGGTAATAGAGGATAGCAGTGGTGATCCAAACGATGGTTGTAATACTGTAACTAACGGAGGTGATTTGAATGGTAAAATTGTTGTTATCAGAAGAGGAACTTGTGCTTATAACGTAAAAACTCTTGCTGCTCAAAATGAGGGCGCGTTAGCTGTAATTGTTGTAAATGACGTTCCTGGAGATCCTCTTGCAATGGGAGGAAATGGATCTGGTATCACAATACCAGCAATTATGGTTTATCAATCAGACGGAGAAGCATTGATTACATCACTTCAAAATGGAGACACCATTAATGCAACTTTAAGTGATGACGGATCTGGTACTGATCCTTTTCAAAGAGATGGTGATCTTGATAATGTGATAATTGCACACGAATATGGTCACGGTGTATCTAACCGTTTAACGGGAGGCCCTAGTCAGGCTGGTTGCCTTCAAAATCAAGAACAAATGGGCGAAGGTTGGAGCGATTATTTTGGATTGATTCTAACAATGAAAACAGGAGATACTAGAAACGATTATCGTGGTATAGGTACCTATGCACTTGGCGAAGGTATAGCTGGAAGAGGTTTGAGAACCAAATTTTACAATACAGACTTCGCAGTAAACGATTTTACATACAATAGCATTAAAACTCAAGCAGTTCCTCACGGAGTGGGCTCGGTTTGGGCAACCATGCTTTGGGACTTAACTTGGGATTTGATTGACCGATACGGTTTTGACACAGATGTTCAAAACGGTTCTGGTGGAAATAACATTGCGCTTCAGCTTGTTATGGACGCAATGAAGCTTCAACCATGTAGCCCTGGATTTGTGGATGGACGTGACGCCATTCTGGAAGCTGACCAGCTTCTTTATGGAGGAGTTAACAGATGTCTTATCTGGCGTACTTTTGCCAGAAGAGGTCTTGGAGAAAATGCAACTCAAGGAAACACCGATAACAGATCTGATGGAGTTGAGAATTTTGATATTCCAGCAGGATGTGAATTAGGTGTTTCTGATAATGACGCTAATGAAAACAATTTCATTATTTATCCAAACCCTTCAAATGGAGAGCTTAGCATTAAATCTCGAATTGATGTTGGAGAAGCTACAATCTCTATTTTTGATATGAATGGTAGAAAAGTTTTCAACCAAACAATTGAACTTCACCAAAGCGCAACTATCAACGCTTCTAGTCTTACTTCAGGTATCTACTTGATGCAGATTAACAGTGCTGACCGTTCGCAGACTACTAAATTGATAATCAACTAAGATTTCAAATAGTTTTTGAAAATTAAAAGAGGCTCGAAAGAGCCTCTTTTTTTATAAATATTTTTGAAGTATTTGATTTATTTTTTTTGAAGAAATACCTACAATTTCCTGCAACTTTGAAATAGTACCGTGTTCTGGAAAAATATCCGGAATACCAATAATTTCAATTTTGTTTTTATAGCCGTTTGAAGTTGCAAAAGCAGCTACCGTAGTTCCCAGACCACCAATAATTGTTCCGTCTTCAATCGTAATAACTGTTTTGTATTTCTTAAAAATTTGATGTAGAAGCACTTCGTCCAAAGGCTTTAAAAAGCGCATATCGATTAAGCCAATCTTTTCCTGTTGCAAAGCCGATAACATATCTATTGCCTCCAGAGCATTATCTGCTATTGTACCAATAGTTAAAACAGCAATTTCATTTCCTGCTTTTAAAGCTTCAGCTTTTCCTATTTCAATTTTGCTAAAGGGTTGCTTCCATTCCAAAATCTTTCCCCTACCACGTGGATAACGAATAAATATAGGTAATTTCAATCCTCGTTGTGCAGTGAAAAGAATATTCCGAAGTTCAACTTCGTTTCGAGCTGCAAAAATGATGAGGTTTGGTATACAATTTAAATAAGCCAAATCAAAAATACCGTGATGCGTTGCACCATCTTCACCTACAATTCCTGCACGATCCAAACAAAAAATTACCGGTATTTTTTGGAGGCACACATCGTGAATTACTTGGTCATACGCCCGCTGCAAAAAAGTGGAATAAATATTACAGAAAACAGTAAATCCTTGGGTTGCCATACCTGCTGCAAAAGTAACCGCGTGCTGTTCTGCAATCCCAACATCAAATGCACGATCTGGAAAAGCATCCATCATAAACTTTAAGGAACTTCCCGAGGGCATTGCGGGAGTAATACCTATAATTCTTTCATTTTCTGAAGCAAGTTCAACCAATGTTTTTCCGAATACATCTTGAAATTTAGGAGGCTGAATAGTAATATTTTTTGGGGCAAGATCCCCAGTAAGTGCATCAAACTTGCCAGGAGCATGATATATTACTTGATTTTCTTCGGCTTGCCGTAGTCCCTTACCTTTAGTAGTAATTACGTGTAGCAGTTTAGGTCCGGGTACATTTTTAAGTCTTTCCAATTCTGCAATAACAAGACTCAAATTATGCCCATCTATTGGCCCGGAATAATTAAAATTTAATGCTTCAAAAATATTGTCCGCTTCCTTAGCGCCATTAAGTTTTACCTTGGTAAAATATTTTTTTAATGCACCCACACTTGGGTCGATACCTATGGCATTATCGTTCAAAATAACTAATAGATTTGTATCGGTTACGCCAGCGTGATTCAATGCTTCAAAAGCCATTCCACTTGCAATGGAAGCGTCTCCAACAACAGCAATGTGCTGCTTTTCTATTTCACCTTTTAATTTTGAGGCAATTGCCATTCCCAAAGCTGCAGAAATAGCCGTACTACTGTGGCCAACCCCAAAAGTATCATATTTACTCTCGTCACGTTTTGGAAAACCGCTGATGCCGCCCAACTGCCGGTTTGTGTGAAAAATTTCTTTTCTTCCAGTCAAAATTTTATGGCCATAAGCTTGATGGCCCACATCCCATACCAAAATATCATCTGGCGTGTTGAACACGTAATGAAGCGCAATGGTAAGTTCTACAACGCCAAGACTCGCACCTAAATGACCTTCTTTGGTTGCAACAATATTTATAATAAATTCACGAAGGTCCTTTGCCAATTGCGGCAATTTTTTCTTTGGAATTTTCCTTAGATCTTCAGGGAATTGGATTGTATTTAAGATATTTTCTGACACGGTGTAAAGATACAGTTATTGGGAATTTGTTAATTGGTGAATTCGTTAATTTGTTAATTCGTAATTTCGCTTTTTCAAATTCTGATTAAAAGCCTGAAACCTTGAGTATAATAAACCCTTACGACGATACCTATTTTATGAAACGCGCCTTTCAAGAAGCTGAGGCTGCTTACGAAAAGGGAGAAATACCCATTGGAGCTGTGATTGTTATAAACAATCAAATAATTGCCCGTTCTCATAATTTAACCGAAACATTGAATGATGTTACAGCTCACGCCGAAATGCAGGCCATTACAGCCGCAGCCAATTATCTTGGAGGCAAATATTTAATAGATTGCACACTCTATGTAACAATTGAACCTTGCCAGATGTGTGCGGGAGCTTTGTTTTGGAGCCAAATTTCAAAAATAGTTTACGGGGCGCGGGATGAACAGCGGGGCTGTATTTCTTTAAATACAAAATTGCATCCCAAAACTGTTATGACAGGTGGAGTGATTGCCGAGGAAGCCTCACAACTCCTAAAACGGTTCTTTATCGAGAAAAGAAATTTAAATTAAAAAAAAGCCTTTCGTTTTTGAAAGGCTTTTTAGAATCCGTAACGTATATCTTTTTAGTCGTGGATTACGCGAACTTGAGCCGCAACACGTCCTTTTCTTCCTTCTTCTTCAACATATTCTACTTTGTCACCTTCGTTAAGGGCTTCACCGTTTAGACCGGTTACGTGTACAAAAATGTCTTTTCCGGTATCATCATTAGTGATAAAACCAAAACCTTTAGATTCGTTAAAAAACTTTACTGTTCCTTCCATTGTAAATAAAAATAAATTAATAATTAGATACAAATGTATAATAATTATGATTTCATGTGTTAAGGAAATCAAAATTTTTTCTAAACCATAAATTACTAAATCTTTTTATCCTTTTGGTAATCATGCATTTTTTTAATGTTCTCCTTATTGAGCATATAGTCCTTTACACTGCGATTTTTCCATCGATGATAGATGAAAAGTGGCATCAAAATAAAAAACCCTGCCATTAAAGTAAGGCCAATAATTAAATTTCCGGTGGCTTCATCTTCGGGTTTAATATAAAAACCAGTAGCCAAGGCTATGAGAACTATAATAAACAGAATTGTCAAAAAATATTTCATATTATATATTTTTACTTACTACTAACTTATTTTCCCGAAAAATCAATTAATTTTCTTCGATATGCTGTTAGCAATTTAGATTTCGAAACGAAGCCGTAATATTCCCCATTATTTATTACCGGTAGGTTCCATGCGCCCGTGTCCTGAAATTTTTTCATTACATCGGTCATTTTATCTTTGTTTAGGTCGATCAATTCGGGTGGGCTGTTCATGAGTTCCGTAGCTTTTAATTCTTCATATAAATTTTGATCGAACATTACGGGTCTTAAATCATCCAAAAGAATGATTCCTTCCAGAGCATTGGTTTCCTTGTTTAAAACAGGAAAGAGGTTTCTTTTTGATTTAACTACTGCTTGGCGCACAATTTCACCAAGATTCATTTGTGGGTAAATAGCAATAAAATCGCGTTCTATTACGCTTTGAATTTCCATTAATGTGAGAACGGCGTGGTCTTTATTATGGGTAATCAAATCGCCCTTTCTTCCCAATTCCATTGCATAAACAGAGTGGGGTATAAAATATTTAGTTAACGAAAATGAAATGGCTGCGGTAACCATTAAGGGTATAAAAAGTTCATAGCCGCCCGTTACTTCTGCAATCAAGAAAATTGCGGTCAGCGGTGCATGCAGCACTCCGGCCATCAAACCGGTCATTCCTACTAAAGTGAAATTACTTTCTGAGACGGGGTTGTTTAATAATCCGATATTGTTTAGAATTTTTGCTAAACAGTTGCCCATTATGCTTCCCATAAACAATACTGGGGCAAAAATACCACCAACGCCACCAGCACCAAAGGTGAGCGCACTAGCAATTATTTTAAAAAATACGAGACCTCCCAAAAGGCCAATAACAATCCAGACGTTCGATAAATCTAAATGAAGAAAATTATTTTCTAAGGCTTTTTCGGGATTACCTTTTATCAAATTGTTTATTACGTCAAATCCCTCACCATATAGTGGCGGGATAAAATAAATAAGGATCCCAAGACCAATACCACCAATAAAAAGTCTTTTTATTGGTGAGTCGATCTTTGCGAAAAAATCTTGAAATATAGCATAGATTTTTGTGAAGTAAACCGAAATAAATCCAGCTACTATACCAAGAATAATGTAGAATGGTATGTCGCTTACACTAAAGGCATCAGTGTTTTTGAAGGGCAGTAGCACATCATTTCCGAAGAAAAAATAAGAAGTTATAATTGCGGAGACCGATGCCAAAAGCAAAGGTATCATGGAAGCTAAGGTCAAATCTAAGCTAAACACCTCTATTGCAAAAATGATGGCCGCAATAGGGGCTTTAAAAATAGACGACATAGCGCCAGCCGCCGCACAGCCTATTAACAAAGTTCTTGTGGATTGATTAAGATGCAGCAAGCGCGATAGGTTGGAACTTATAGCAGCACCTGTAGCTACCGTTGGACCTTCTAGCCCCACCGAACCCCCAAAACCAACGGTAATTGGAGCTGCTAATAAACTACCAAACATTTGGTTGCGCCGCATAAATCCTTTTTTTTTGGAAATTGCGAATAGCGTGGATGGTATGCCGTGTGAAACCTTGTTTCGAATTATATATTTTATTATTAAATAGGTAATCGTAAGCCCAATAAGTGGGAAAATAAAATAAAATGCTGTCTGATAGTCCGCTACTAACTTTCCTTCCAGCAAATGTTGTATAAAGTGGGTTAGGTTTTTTATTATAACCGCACCAACACCCGCCAAAAAACCCACAACAATACTTATTAAATACACAAACTGCGTTTGCGAGATGTATTTAATCCTCCAAATAAGGAAGCGGGTTAATAAGTTTCGTTTTTTTGTTGGCATCCCTAAAGCTATCAAAAAATCCCGCATCTGCGGGATTTTTTATTATGATTTTATTTCAACCCTTAGATGAAGTTCTTCCAGTTGTTTTGCATCAATTGGCGCAGGCGCATCTATCATCACGTCGCGACCCGAATTGTTTTTTGGGAAAGCAATGAAATCACGAATGGTTTCCTGTCCGCCCAAAATGGCTACTAGCCTGTCCAGGCCGAAAGCAAGTCCACCGTGTGGTGGTGCACCGTATTGGAACGCATCCATCAAAAAGCCGAACTGCGCTTTTGCTTCTTCAGGGGTGAAGCCTAAATAATCAAACATCAAGGCCTGAGTTTTTTTATCGTGGATACGTATGGAACCCCCGCCTATTTCGTTTCCATTCAAAACCAAATCGTAGGCGTTTGCTTTTACATCACCAGGGTTGGTCGATAAAAGTTCAAGCTGTCCAGGTTTTGGAGAAGTGAAGGGATGGTGCATCGCGTGGTAACGCTCAGTTTCCTCATCCCATTCCAACAGCGGAAAATCCACAACCCAAAGTGGGGCGAATTCGTCATTCTTACGTAAGCCAAGTTGTTCTGCCAAATGCATACGCAACGCGCTCAACTGTGTTCTTGCTTTATTTTTTGCTCCGGAAACTACACAGATTAAATCGCCAGCTTGTGCTCCGGTAAAGGCTGCCCACTTCGCCAAATCTTCTTGATCGTAAAATTTATCTACTGAAGATTTGTAGGTTCCGTCCTCGTTACAACGAACGTAAACCATTCCCATGGCACCAATTTGTGGACGCTTTAACCAATCAATTAAATTGTCTATTTCTTTTCTTGTGAAAACATTTCCACCAGGAACGGCGATACCCACAACCAATTCTGCTTGGTTGAAAACGCCAAAATCCTTGTGTTGTGCAACTGCGTTCAGCTCTCCAAACTCCATCCCAAAACGGATATCTGGCTTGTCGTTTCCGTACTTCGCCATGGCTTCGTCATAAGTCATTCTTGGGAATTCGGTAACATTCACGCCGTTTATTTCCTTCAGTAAATGTTTTGTTAAACCTTCAAAAGCGTTCAGAATATCTTCTTGCTCCACAAAAGCCATTTCGCAGTCTATTTGTGTGAATTCCGGCTGGCGGTCTGCACGCAAATCTTCATCACGAAAACATTTTACTATTTGGAAATATTTGTCCAAGCCACCCACCATCAACAATTGTTTAAAGGTTTGTGGAGATTGCGGAAGGGCGTAAAACTGACCTTCATTCATTCTACTTGGAACAACAAAATCGCGCGCACCTTCAGGAGTTGATTTTATTAAATAAGGGGTTTCCACTTCTACGAAACCTTCATTTGATAGGTAATTACGAACGGCAATGGCAACTTTGTGGCGGAAAATTAAATTCTCACGAACAGGTTTTCTACGGATATCTAAATAACGATACTTCATTCGCAAATCCTCGCCGCCGTCGGTTTCGTCTTCTATGGTGAAGGGTGGGGTGAGGGATTCGTTGAGGATGGTTAGTTCAGAAACCAAGATTTCCACATCGCCCGTTGGCATGTTTGGGTTTTTTGATTCGCGCTCTATTACGGTTCCGGTTACTTGGATGACGAACTCGCGCCCCAATTTTGTAGCTTTTTCAATTACTTCCTTAGAAGTTCTTTCCTCATCAAAAATAAGTTGGGTAATGCCGTAGCGGTCGCGAAGGTCCACCCACACCATAAAACCTTTGTCGCGGGTTTTTTGTACCCAGCCTGCAAGTGTTACTTCTTTATTGATGTCTGCCGCGCGAAGCTGGCCGTTGTTGTGCGTTCTGTACATAACATTTCCCGCGCAGGCGGGAATCTTTTGATTAATAGCCTGATTTTATTGAGAGGGCAAATTTAATAAGTATTAAATGAATTGTTGTGGTTTTGAAAGGATTATCTTTTATAAAAAAGACCTTCAAGATTTTAAATACCTTGAAGGTCAAATTAAACATAAATATAATTTTATTTATTAACCAATACGCTCATTATACATAGCTTGTTTTGCTTTCAGCTTTTTTAGCTCCTTCATTCTTCGTTTTTTTCTGAATCTAATCTTAGCGCGGTTTACCAAATAGAACATTACCGGCACCACAATCAAGGTTAGGAAGGTAGCGAAGATCAAGCCGAAGATTACCGTCCACGCCAGTGGGCCCCAGAAAATCACGTTGTCACCGCCTATATAAATATTTGGGTTGTAATCTGTAAAGAAGCCAAAGAAATCTATGTTTAGACCAATAGCCAAGGGTATAAGCCCAAGTACGGTAGTAATTGCGGTAAGCAATACGGGACGCAAACGCGACTTTCCACCGGCTACTATCAAATCAAAATACTGGCGTTTGGTAAGCATATCATCCTCGTCCATTTCCAGTTCCTGCATTTTTCGGTCTATAAGAATCTGGGTGTAATCTATAAGTACAATGGCATTGTTAACCACAATACCTGCAAGCGAGATAATACCCATCATAGTCATAATAATCACGAAATCCATCTGGAAAAATACGAGCCCGAGGAACACACCCGCCAAACTGAGCACAATGGCCATTAAAATTATAAGGGGTTTGCTTAGCGAATTGAATTGTGCCACAAGGATAAGCAATATACCGCCCATAGCGTAAAACAGTGCCATTAAGAGGAACCCCATATTGTCTTCCTGTTCTTCCTGCTCACCCGTAAAGGCAAGATTTATATCTTTGGGGAGTTCGTAATTTTGAAGTTCGGTTTTAAGGTCAGTTACAATTTCGGTTGCGTTATAGCCACCAATTACGTTTGAATAAACGGTTATGGTACGTTTTAAGTCTTTCCTTTTAATGGAACTGAAAGAGGCTGTATTGTTCTTCGTTACCATTGCCGAAATAGGCACTTGCACTATTTTGCCTTCGTTGTTTCTGAAAGTAATTGGCTGGTTGAAAAGCGCGCTTTCATCATAACGGGATTTGTCTGAAAGGCGGACGTTTATTTCGTAATCGTCATCGCCGTCTTTGTAGGTTGAGGCTTCTTCCCCAAAAATAGCTCGGCGCAAGGTCTGCCCAATCTGTCCTGTGGAAATACCCAACTGTCCCGCCTTTTCACGGTCCACGGTCACGTCCATTTCGGGCTTGCTTTTGTTTACGTCTATCTTCAATTCCTCGATACCGCTGATGCCCAATCCTTCAATATAGGAGCGCAGGTTTTCAGCTTGACGCAGCATTTCTTCATAGTTTTCACCACTTAATTCTATATTAATTGGATAACCCACGGGAGGCCCTGCGGCATCTTTTTCAACAATAATAGAAGCTCCGGGGAATCCTTTTACAGATTCGCGTACTTCTTCCAAAACGTCACTACTCTTCACGCCACGGCGCAGTTGGTAGTCGCGCATGGAAAGGGTTATTTTACCTTTTTGTGGCATGTCGTTACTTTGGCCGCCATCAGTCTGCGGGTTTCCAGCGCCTTGCCCCACTTGCGATATGGCAGATTCTACCATATAATTGTAGCCATTGTCGTTGTATTTTTCAATTGCACCAAAAACTTGTTTTTCTACTTGTTTTGTGAGTTCGTTGGTTTTTTCAATGTCGGTTCCCTGTGGATATTCTATATAAGTAATAATCTGGTTGGGTTCATTTTCGGGGAAGAAGAGCACGTTTGGCTGTGCAATTCCCACCAAAACGAAAGACATAATTAGGAGGGCAATGGTTCCGAAGAAAAACACATAGGCTTTTCTTCCGCGCAAGGCATATTTTAAGGTTTTCTCGTAAAAATTCTCGAGCTTTTTAAGCGATTTGTACTGAAAATAATCCACAGCACCGGCAAGCACATATTTATAAAGCCAAAGCAGCAATGCCGCAAGAATCGCCAAGTTTCCGAAGCCCCTGAAAGCGGCTATGTCCATAGCAAAGCCAGCTGCCAAAAGCAGCACACCCACCCCAAGTAAAATTAGGCTCCAACGAACAAGCTTCTTCTTTGTGAGTGGTTCCTCTTCAGTTTTCATAAATTCTGAAGTAAGCATGGAGTTTATAATCAAGGCCACAAATAGCGATGACGAAAGCACCACCGAAAGCGTGATGGGGAAATAAATCATAAACTTACCGATCATTCCAGGCCACAGTCCAAGTGGGAAAAACGCCGCAAGTGTAGTTGCCGTTGAAGCAATAATAGGCCAGGCAATCTCGCCCATACCCTGTTTGGCGGCCTTTCGGGGTGACATTCCCTCGCTCATCAATGTGTATACGTTCTCAACCACCACAATACCATTATCTACCAGCATACCCAGACCCATAACGAGCCCGAAAAGTACCATGGTATTTAGCGTAAAGCCCAATGATGAAAGTATAAACAGCGACATTAACATAGAAAGCGGAATGGCAAAACCTACAAAAAGCGCATTTCTGAAACCAAGGAAGAACATCAAAACAATTACTACCAGAAGCACCCCAAAAATGATGTTGTTCACCAAATCGTTCACTTGGTTTTCGGTCTTAATGGATTGATCGTTAGAAAGGCTTACTTTAAGACTTTGGGGCAAATAGTTTTCCTGTTCCTCGGCTACTATTTCCTTGATCTGCTCTACGGCCTCTATCATATTTTTTCCGGCACGTTTCTTCACATCCAGCATTACTACGGGGGCACCGTATTCGCGGGCATAAGTTGTAGCATCTTTTTCCTTAAATTTTATTTCGGCGATGTCCTTTAGGAAAATAATACCGTCGTCTTTTTTTACTACTACATTTTCCAGCTCTTTCGGATCTTCAATTTCACCAGTAATCCGGATGTTTTTCTGAACTCCGTTGGTGATAATATTCCCACCGGAAACGGTACTGTTCTCTCCTTTTATGGCGTTAATAATGTTATCAAAGCTTACTTGGGAAGCTGTCATTTTATAAATATCTACTGCTATTTCCACTTCCTTTTCCTCGGCACCGCGAATAGTGGCTTCTTTTATCTGTGGAAGCAATTCAATTTTATCTTGAAGATATTCGCCGTATTCCTTTAATTGTTGTACGGGGTAATCTCCCGTAAGGTTGATGTTGAGGATTGGCATTTCTTCTGAAAAGTTCAGATCGAAAACATTGGGTTCTACCTTGGCGCCGTTGGTAAGCGTGGGCCAAGTTGTCTCGGCCTTTACTTGGTCTACCTTGTCCTTGACCAATTGCTTGGCCACGGGAATTTCTACGCTTTCCTCGAATTCAACAATAATAATGGAGTAATCCTGAAGCGTAGTGGAAGTAATTTCCTTTACGCCTCCAACGTCTTTAAATTCTTCCTCCAGAGGTTCTGTGATGAATTTTTCAACATCTTCTGCAGAGTTTCCTGGGTTTACGGAGCTAATATAGATTTTTGTCTCAATAATTTCTGGGAAAGCCTCACGGGGCATACTATAATATGCGAAAGCTCCCAAAAACAGGATGATGGCCATCACTACATAGACCGTCATTTTATTGTCAATGGCCCAAGACGATATGCTAAATTCTTTATATGGATTTTTGCTCATGGTGCAATGGGTTTCTTAATTTTTGATGGTTACTTTTTGGCCGTCGCGAAGGGTTTTTGCACCTTCTTTAATTATGGTATCACCTTTTTTAATTCCAGATTTTACCTCCGTGTGGTTCTCATAGGAGAGTCCTGTTTCAAGTTGCACGCGTTTTGCAACACCTACAGAATCATTTATGGGTTTGTATAGATAGGCAATAGTTTCGCCTGCAGCATTTTCCAGCAATATGTTTTCTGGAACAGTGATGGCATTTTCTGAGCTGTAGTCATTCACTTTTACGGTAGCGATAAGGTTTGGTTTCACCAAGCCATCCTTGTTCGGAATTTCTATCTGAATATCAAAACTTCTGTTGTTAGGATTGATGTAATTGCTTACTTGGCGAACTGTTCCTGTGAATTCTTCATTTATGGAAGCTAAATTTACCTTTACCTGAGTTCCCTTTTTAATGTTCTTTAAATAGGTTTCGGGGATGGAAGCTTTTACATACATATTGCTCAAGTTCACCAAACGAAAGATTGGTGTTTGGCCAGGAATAACGACTTGTCCCGGGTCTGAAATAATTTCGTCCACTACACCGCTAAATGGAGCTGTAATAACTGTTTTTGCCATCTGTGAGCGCAATTGCTGCGTTACGTTTTTAGCGGCTTCATAATTGGTCTTAGCTTGTAGGTATTGGATTTCGGAACCAATTTTTTGATCCCAAAGTCTTTTTTGACGTTCAAAAGTAGTTTCTGCCAAAGCCATTTGTGCTTCTTGCTGTGCCACTTGACTTGAAAGACCGCCATCGTCAATTTTCCCAAGACGTTGTCCTTTAGAAACTTGCTGGCCTTCCTTAACGTAAACATTTGTGAGTACTCCTGAATATTCCGCATTCAGAACTACGTTTTGGTCTGTCTCCACATTGCCTTGCACTTCAACGTAATGCTTAAATATTGTGTCCTTTATAACTTCGGCCGTAACTAAAGCTGGGCGCTCTTTTTTCTCGTGTGTGTCAATGTACTCGTTAAGCTTATCGATGTCAGCTTTAAGGTCGCGTTGCTGTTTGTTCAGTTCGGCACGTTTGGCTTTTACTGCTTCCATATTTTCGGAACTTATTATAGCATCTACAGATTTAGTGTCGCCTCCACAGGAAGCCAGCGTGATAAGTATTATTAGAAAAAGAATTGATTTTTTCATTGTTGATTTATTTAATCTTTTTGGTTGAAGTGTTTTTTTAGTATTGTCCTTTTATTTCTTCTGATGTAATTCGCAGTTGCGGGATATTAAGTACGGTTTCTAAATTTGCCCTCGCATTTATAACATCGCTCATAGCTTGAAAGTACTGTTGCTGAGCCGTATAAAGTTGAATTTGCGCTTGGCGAAGGTCAAAACTTGTTGTTAAACCTTCCATGAACTTAACCTCGTTTTTGTTTTCTACCCGCTCTGCCAATTGCAGGTTTTGTTTTGCATTTTCATATTTGTCAATAGCAAAAAGATAGTTGCTTCGCGCCGTAGTTAAATCCAGTTTTATTTGTTGTTTGGTTTGTTCAAAATCTGTTTCGGCTTGGTCTAATGCTATTTCTGCTCTTTGTGTACGGGCGCTTCGCATTCCGCTACTGAAAATTGGAACGTTCAGACTAACTCCCAAAACTGAGGATTGATACCACTTCTGGTCCCCATTTAAAAAAGTAAAATCATCACTATTAGCAGCGGTTCCATAATTTACAAATGCTGAAAGACTTGGAAGAAACTTGCTTTTTTCTAGTCTCATTTCAAAAAAACGTTGTTCAACAAGGTTGTTTGCGATTTTATAATCTACATTATCTTCCATATTGAGCGCAGCATCCAAAAGGGCAAGGCTTATGTTTTCATCAGCAAGTTTGCTTAATGAATCTGTAAGCGTTACTTGTGCTTCCACATCAATTCCTAAGGAAAGGTTGAACATTTGTTTTGCAATGGATTGACTTCGGCGTACGTTGTTTAACTGTGTGTCCAGATCTAAAAGGGTTATTTCCAGCTGTTCAACGTTTTCTTCTTCAGTAAGGCCATTTTCAAATATTTTTCGCGTTTCATTGAGGTTTTTTTCAAGATTGTTTTTGTTTTTTTCAAAAATATCCACCAATTCCTGCGCAAGTAAAACACTTCCGTAAGCATTTATAACGCCTCTTCGCACTTCCAATCGGGTTTTTTCGTTTGCGTTTTCAGAATAATTTAAAAATGCTTTTGCTGCTTTTAGGCCCACCAGATAACTCCCGTCAAAAATAAGCTGGTTTAGCGTGGCTACTGCGTTTGCGTTTTGTTTAGTGCCAAAAGTGATTGGCGTAAACGTGCCCGGCTCACCTCCTCCAAATTCCGCTGGTATTAAGGTAATGGGCTGTTTCAAATTGTTCTGATAACTAATACTTCCATCTATCTGTGGAAGGCCCGTGGCAGTGGTTTCCCATTTTTGTTTTATAGCTTTTGCAATATCCCGTCGTGCATTTATGGAGGCGTAATTGCTATCCAATGCAAAGGTCACGGCCTCTTGCAAACTGAAACTGTATTCTTTCTGTTCTTGCGAAAAACCTAAAGTTACAGATAGTATAAAGCTGAAGATTAAAATTTTTTTAGTCATTGGTTTGATTCTCTTTGATGAATTTTTTTAGTGTTAGAAAACCTTCAGGAGTTACAATTCCTCTTAGGTGATATTCAAGATATTCCTCGGTCACAAATTTTGCTGGAAACTTATCTAGGGGAAACATGTTTTGGTCCTTAATACCGTGAATTCCCAAAAAATAAAGCCTTGCGATAAAATCTATATTCATGTTGCTACGGTAAAGTCCTTGTTGAATTCCCCTTCGAAGGTTAGTATGGGTACATTCCATCATTTTTTCAAAATGACTCTCTTTAAGTTCTTCACTTATTTCAGGATAATATTTTTGTAATTGATACTGAGGAGAGGAATCGTCATCTTCAATCTTACTCATTACGAATTTTTTTATTTCAAAAAGTTCATCAATAGGATTTTGATTCAAGGAACAAATTTCGTCAATGCCAGTAGTAATATTTTGCATCATACTGAATGTACATTCTTTTACTAGGGCGGTCTTGTTTTTAAAATGCGTATAAATGGTTTTTTTTGAAATAGCCATTTCATTGGCAATATCATCCATTGTAACGCTCTTGAAACCAAGTTTCATGAAAAGATTAGATGCTTTGTGAACAATTTTTTTTCTCATAACAGGGCGCAAAGATATGTCGCGGAAACTTCTAAAACAAAAAAAGTTTCCAAAGTTTTATTTTAATTAACAGAAGCTTAACACAGCAGCTATTTTGCAACATAAAATGTGGCCTTTTGCTTTGCTTGTTTTACTTTAGCCAAAATTTTTCTACGCAATGGAAATTCTGAGAAAATACAATAGCGTTCTACAAGAATATCTTGGAGGGGCTATTGCACAAAAAGACCCCCACCAACTCTACGACCCTATAAAGTATATACTTTCACTGGGAGGTAAACGTATTCGGCCCGCACTTACGTTAATGGTGTGTGATTTTTTTGGGGCAGATTTTAAGAAAGCAATGTACGCTGCCTTGGCTGTTGAACTATTTCATAACTTCTCTCTAATCCATGATGATATCATGGACAACGCACCTTTGCGAAGAGGCAAAAAAACAGTTCATGAAAAATGGGATGTTAATACCGCCATTCTTTCAGGTGATGCGATGCTTATTTTGGCATATCAATTTTTTGAAAACTATGAGCCAAAAATGTTTCAGGAGCTTGCAAAACTCTTTAGCGAAACAGCATTACAGGTTTGCGAAGGCCAGCAACACGATATGGATTTTGAGACACGTGATGATGTAACGCTGGTGGAATATATAAAAATGATAGATCATAAAACTGCGGTCCTCTTGGGTGCGGCAATGAAAATGGGGGCAATCGTTGCAGATGCTTCAGGAAGTGATAAAGATAAAATTTATCAATTCGGAAGGAATCTGGGCATTGCTTTTCAGCTGCAGGATGATTATCTGGATGTTTTCGGAAACCCGGAAACCTTTGGAAAACAGGTGGGTGGCGACATTATTTCAAACAAAAAAACGTTTTTGTACATAATGGCTGTTGGGCAAGGTTCTTCAGTGCAGGCGGAAGAATTGGAGCATCTTTTCAGTATTAACCCAAAGGACCCCGCGGATAAAATTACAACAGTAAGGGAAATCTTTTTAATCTCTGGAGCGGCTGAGGCCACACGAGAGGAGATTGAAAAATATAGTGACCAAGCATTTTCATTATTGGATGAAATAAACATTTCGGAAGAAAATAAAGAAATGTTCCGTCAGTTTGGACACAATTTAATGCAACGAAATGTTTAAAAATAGACTCTTACAAAAGGCGCAAAAGCATTTGCATAAATACTTTTGTCGTTGTCAAAAAGCACGTCGTAGCGAATGCCGAGCGTAAAGTTATTGCTATGAAAACCTACGCCAAGAAATAGCGCGGGATACCAATATTTTTCAGTAAAATCGGTCAGGTTTGGATATTCATAATTTCTATTTACGTGCAACTGCTCAAACTCTGTAGAAAGTTGAATTTCTGGTATCACATTATAAAGCGCAAGCACGCTTCCTCCCAAAATAGTCGCATTATATTGATTTTTTAAGCTGGCATAAGTCCCATTTAATGCCAACCCTGCAGCAAATTGTTCATTGAATTGATAAATAGCGCTTGGAGCAAGTGTTCCACTAAAAAATCCGTCGCCAAAACTAAGCCCAATTCCACCTCCAAAACGCACATGTTGCCAAAATTCATTTGGTTGACTTTGCGCTTTGGAATTGTTTGAAGAAATAAAGAACAACAGTACCAGAATTACTTTGCCAATATGCCTAAATCCAGTCTTTTTCATTATGAATACTTTAAGATTTTTGAACTATAAATATATAAAATCAAGTCGGGTAGTTTGGGTAATTGTTGTATTTTTGTACCGTTTTATCAAAATGACCCACTTGTATATTTATAATGGATAAATTTTCTTTCTTAAATGCGATTCACCCATCACAAATCGCTGAACTTTACGAAAAATACTTACAATACCCAGATAGCGTTGAGCCAAGTTGGCGGGCGTTTTTCCAAGGCTTTGACTTTGGGTCTGAAAATAGCGCCCAGGATTTTTTTGGTACAAACGAAACTCATGAAGCACCACAAAATTTTGACGGTTCCAATTGCGAAGATGTTATAAAGGAGTTTCAAGTTGTAAAATTAATTGATGGTTACAGAACTCGTGGACATCTTTTTACCAAAACGAACCCCGTCCGGGAACGCAGGAAATATACCCCAACCTTGGCGATAGAAAATTTTGGTCTTTCACAGCATGATCTTAAAACTACTTTTAGGGCAGGAGAAATTATAGGTATTGGCGAGGCTTCACTTGAAGAAATTATAAAACATCTTGAAAGCATTTATTGCGATTCCATCGGGATTGAATATATGTACATCCGCAGACCTGATGAAATAAAATGGATTCAGCAGAAGCTGAATGTAAATGATAATCAGCCTAATTTTTCCAAGGAACACAAAAAGCATATTCTCAAAAAACTTAATGAAGCCGTTGCATTCGAAAGTTTTCTTCATACTAAATACGTTGGACAAAAGCGTTTTTCTTTGGAAGGAGGCGAAAGCTTGATTCCTGCATTGGACACTCTCATTGAAAATGCGGCAGAAAGAGGTGTGAAGGAATTTGTAATGGGAATGGCGCACCGAGGGCGTTTAAGCACCCTTACAAATATCTTCGGAAAAAGCGCAAAAGATATTTTCAGTGAATTTGATGGGAAAGATTACGCACAGGATATTTTTGACGGCGACGTAAAATATCACTTAGGCTGGACCTCAAAACGCAAGACCGAATCTGGTAAAGAAATCAATTTAAATATTGCACCAAACCCTTCGCATTTAGAAACAGTAGGCGCAGTGGTTGAAGGAATAACAAGAGCCAAACAAGACGATCATCACAAAGATAATCCAAGCCACGTTTTACCAATAATTGTTCACGGAGATGCAGCAATAGCGGGGCAAGGTATTGTATATGAAATTGTACAGATGGCGCAACTTGACGGTTATAAAACCCAAGGAACAATTCATATAGTAGTTAATAACCAAATTGGTTTTACTACCAATTATTTGGATGCTCGATCCTCAATTTATTGTACAGATGTTGGTAAGGTTACACTTTCGCCTATACTTCACGTAAATGCAGATGATGTGGAAGCTGTAGTACATGCTATGCTTTTTGCTTTGGACTTCAGAATGGAATTTGGCCGTGACGTTTTTATCGATTTGCTGGGTTATAGAAAATATGGACATAATGAAGGAGATGAGCCTCGTTTTACACAACCAAAGCTTTATAAAGCAATTGCAAAGCATAATAATCCGAGTAGTATTTATGCCGAAAAACTTATTGCTGAGGGTGTAATTGAAAAAGGCTATACAGATAAACTGGAACAGGAATACAAAGACAAACTAGAAGAAAATCTTGAAGACTCCAGAAAAGAAGATAAAACCACCATTACTCCTTTTATGCAGGATGAGTGGGAAGGTTATGATTATGCCGAAGAAGATAAAATGATGGAAGCGGTCGATACCACTTATGATTTAAAAAAGTTGGATGAAATTGCTGAGGTAATTACAAAATTACCTGAGGATAAAAAATTCCTAAAAAAAATTGCCAAACTTGTTGAAGCAAGACACACCATGTATTTTGAAGACAACAAGCTTGATTGGGCTATGGGTGAATTGCTTGCTTATGGAACGCTTTTAAAGGAAGGCCACGATGTACGTATGAGTGGGCAGGATGTGGAACGCGGAACTTTTTCGCACCGTCACGCAGTTATAAAAGTTGAAGACAGTGAAGAAGAAGTAGTGCTATTGAACAACTTGAAAGGTGACCAGGGCGATTTCTATATTTACAACTCGCTGCTTTCGGAGTATGGAGTTGTTGGTTTTGATTATGGCTACGCAATGGCAAGTCCGAAAACATTAACACTTTGGGAAGCACAATTTGGTGATTTCAGCAATGGAGCACAGATAATGATAGATCAATACATTTCTGCGGCGGAAGATAAATGGAAGCTGCAAAATGGTTTGGTTTTGCTTTTACCACACGGTTATGAAGGACAAGGAGCAGAGCATTCTTCAGCAAGAATGGAACGTTATCTTCAACTGTGTGCAAACGATAATATGTTTGTTGCAGACGTAACAACCCCTGCGAACCTTTTTCACCTTTTCAGAAGACAATTAAAAGTAAATTATCGCAAGCCACTGATTGTATTTACTCCAAAAAGTTTGCTGCGCCATCCAAAAGTTTTATCAACTAAAGAAGAATTTGCAAAAGGAAGTTTCCAAATGTTGATTGACGATGCTGAAGCAAAAATTGCGAAGGTGAAAACATTGGTTTTTGTTACTGGTAAATTCTACTACGATTTACTTGAAAAAAGGGAAGAATTGAAAAGAGATGATGTTGCATTGGTGCGGGTTGAACAGCTGTTTCCCTTGCCAACGGATGCAATGAAAAAAATCATCAAAAAATATAAAAATGCAGATGATGTGGTTTGGGCACAGGAAGAACCTAAAAACATGGGTGCCTATTCACATATTTTGATGCATTTTGAAGAATCACGGGATTTCAGGGTTTGCAGCAGAAAAATGTATGCAGCACCAGCGGCCGGTAGTTCCGTAAGGTCAAAAGCTCGACATGCGAAAGTAATTGAGAACGTTTTTGATAAAAATATGGATTAGTTTTTCTAAAAATTTTATAGAAAGACAAAAAGAAATTAAATTTAAAAAATTGTAAACCCACGGTTTATATTAAATAACAATAGTATGGCATTAGAAATGAAAGTCCCATCACCGGGAGAATCCATAACCGAAGTTGAAATAGCATCTTGGTTAGTAAAAGATGGCGATTATGTTGAAAAAGATCAAGCAATAGCTGAAGTTGATAGTGACAAAGCAACCCTTGAACTTCCAGCAGAAGCTAGCGGAATTATTACTTTAAAAGCCGAAGAGGGCGACACTGTTGCTGTTGGTGAAGTAGTTTGTATTATTGATACCGATGCCAAAAAACCTGGAGGAAGTGATGATACCTCAGAAAAACCTGCGAAGAAGGAAGATGCTCCAAAAAAGGCTGATGCAAAAACACAAACTCCTTCAAAACCTTCTACTCCAGACCAAGAGCAAAATAAGAAGACTTATGCCACAGGTTCTCCATCACCTGCGGCCAAGAAAATTCTTGATGAAAAAGGGATGTCTGCAAAAGACGTAAAAGGTAGCGGCCGTGATGGGCGTATTACAAAGGATGACGCTACAAACGCTACTCCATCTATGGGAACACCTGGAGCTAGTGGTCGAGGTAGTGAGCGCAAAAAGCTTTCTATGCTTCGCAGAAAAGTTGCAGAACGTCTGGTTTCTGCAAAAAACGAAACGGCAATGCTTACCACTTTCAATGAGGTGGATATGTCCGCAATTTTTGAATTGCGAAACCAATACAAAGAGCAATTCAAGGAAAAACATGGAGTGGGACTTGGTTTTATGTCTTTCTTTACCTTGGCAGTAGTTCGCGCATTGGAACTTTACCCAGATGTAAATTCTATGATCGATGGCGATTACATGATTACTTATGATTTTAAAGATATCTCCATTGCTGTTTCTGGACCAAAAGGCTTAATGGTTCCCGTTATTAGAAATGCCGAAAACCTAAGTTTTAGAGGTGTAGAAGATGAAGTGAAACGACTTGCTATTAGAGCACGCGATGGTCAGATTACCGTTGATGAAATGACCGGTGGCACTTTCACAATATCAAATGGTGGCGTTTTTGGAAGTATGCTTTCAACACCAATTATAAACCCTCCACAATCTGCTATTTTGGGAATGCACAACATTGTAGAGCGTGCAATTGTTCGTGATGGCGGAATTGTTGTAGCACCAGTAATGTACTTAGCCCTTTCTTATGACCACAGAATAATTGACGGACGTGAATCTGTTGGGTTCTTGGTTGCTATAAAAGAAGCTTTGGAAAGTCCTGAAGATCTTTTAATGGATAATGATGTTAAAAAGTCTTTGGAGCTATAAGCAATAAACAATTAGAAAATAAAAAATCCGGCCAATGAGCCGGATTTTTTTGGTTAGTTAGGAAACATCTTATTAGCTAAAAAATATGGTATTGATCAAATTAAGCAAAAGGACCAATACTACTGAAACAGTTATTGCTATAACTCCAGGTTTAGCGGGAGTTGTAGTAGCATTGTAATTTTTTTCCTTTTCCTCTATATAAACTGTTTCTTTCATACTGTAAATATCTATCTTTATATAGAAATATGAAATACGTGGTAACACGTAAATTTCTGAAAAGCCTCTTAAGTTCTTCTATAACAGTTTTTCATGATGCTCTTTTGCCCAAATAAGGAGACTGTTAGTTTTAGGCTCTATATTGAGTTTAGTAATGATGTTGCTACGATGTTTTTCTACAGTTCTGTATGAAATGAAAAGTTGTGAGGCAATTTCTTTATTGGTCTTGTCCTGCGCAATTAACTTCAAAATCTTTTTTTCTGAAGGAGTAAGTGTGTTAAGCTCCCCATCATCCACAAAAACAACCCCTATTAGCTCTTTTATTTTATCACTAAAAAAGGGAACACCCTCGGTAACTGTTTTGATGCAGTTCTCAATCTCTTCAAGTGCAAATTCTTTCAGAATATATCCAAAAATATTAAGCTCCTGTGCTTTTTGATACAGGTCTTTTTCTTTGTGTAGCGTTATCAATACAATTTTGGTGTCTAAATCGAGTCCCTTGCATTGTTGTGCAATTTCTAGTCCAGACATATAAGGCATCTGAATATCCAATATTGCGATGTCTGGATTTTTTTTGGTAATGAGATTGTACGCCTCTCTACCGTCTTTTCCACTTCCCAATAGGTTGTAGCCTTTTTCAATCAAAAAATCGCTGAGCCCTTTTAATAGCAAAGGGTGGTCGTCTGCAATAATAATGGATGGTGTAGTGTTACTCATAACGGAAATTGAAATTCCAGCACAGTGCCGGTGTCTTTTTTAGAGGTTACTTTCATTTGTCCTTTTAAAAACTTGGTTCGCTCCAAAAGTGTCTTTAGCCCTAATGATTTTACGTCTTGATATTTTTCTGCAAAGTCAAACCCCGCCCCATTATCGCGTATGGAAATTAGGATGTTATTGGTGAATTTTTTCACGGATACTTTTCCTGCTTCTGCGTTTGCGTGTTTTAATATATTACTGAGGCTTTCTTGAATAATCCGATAGATATTTACTTCGTCTTCTTTTGAGAAAATGTTGTCAATATTATCTATTTCGGCAGAAATGAAAAGCGAAGTGTTTTCATCTATCATGTTTATGGTGTATTCAATGGCTTTGGTAATTCCTAACTCCTGAAGCTGGAAGGGGTGTAAATCCCTTGAAATTGCCCGAACTTCTTCTATGGTATGGTCCACCATTTTTTTAGTATCATCATCACCACTTGCCATAAGTTTGTTCTTGATGACCAACAATTGTTGGCCAACGCCGTCGTGCAGGTCTTTTGATATTCTTCTTCGCTCACTTTCTTGTGAAATTAGCAGTTCCTGACTAAATTTTTCTTGAAGAACTTTATTGCTTTTTAAATGCCGTTGGTTACGGAAAAGCAAGATTAGTCCAAACCCCAATAGAATGGCAATACCTCCAAAAAGCATGGCTTTTTTAAAACCCTCATTGTCCTTTTCAAGAAGGGTGATATTCGTGGATTTTTCAACCAGTTCTTTTTCTTTTTTTTCTGTTTCGTAAAGAGTTTGGTAGTAGGCTAGTGCATTTGCGGTACTACGGTTGTATATGGAATCTTTGATAGCGTTGGAAGCTTGATTGTTTTCAACACTTTTTTTGAAGTCTCCAGTGTCAAAATAGAGTTCAGAAAGGAAAGAGTAGGAACTCATTATTTCATCTTCCATTCCTAAATTTTTCGCTATTTCGAGTTTGTTCTGTGCAAGCTTTATCGCTTCTTCATACTTGCCAGTTGTTTGAAGATATTTTGCTTTTCCACCTAAAAAATTTAGTTCTGCTGAAGGATCTCCTGAGAGATCATATTCCAAATTCTCTATAAGTTCTAAATGTTTTTTTGCCTCAATAAGCTGGTTGTGCTCACAATAATATTCTATTAATCTTGAATGTATGCCAATAAATGTGGATTGTTCTGATTTATTTTTGTCGAAAATCTTTTCAGCGTTTAGCAAGGATTTGTATTCCAAATCGCGTGCTCCCATTTTTTTGTAGTCAAGGGCCTGATTGTAATATTCATTGGACAAAAACCTATTCAATCCCAAGATCTTCATTTTATCGATCAGGGCATTGCGCTCCAATTTTGCTTTTTCATAAAAACCATTCATGCTGAACATGCTTATAATGCCCTGTTGTGCATACACCATATAGTCATATTCTTTTTTACCTTCATATATAGTGTATGCTTTGGTAAAATCTTCTCCAGCTAAAACAAATCTTCCCATATTTGAATATGCCTGTCCTCTAAAAAGATAAGTATCCGCAATGTTCAGGATATCGCTTTTAGAAAAATTTTCGAGCGCCATATTATAGTCTTCAATGGCTTTTTTAAGATCTACCTTTGTATTGGCCTTGCCGCGTTTAATGTAAAGACCACCCAACAAAAGACTGTCCTTAATTTTGTACTTGCGCGCAAGTACGCTGTTTATTATGGTTATTGCATTTAGCGGATCGTTGGCATAGTTGGTGAGCGGATACTGAAGATTCATTGCCTTGCGGGCGGCATCCTCAATACTGTCCATCTCCTGTGCTAAATCTATATATTGTATACTGTATTTTATGAAAGCTTCACTATCGGCAAAAAATGTTCGGGACAATAGACTGTCCAGTGCAATCATGCTTTCTGTTTTGTTTTTGGCTTCAGCTAATTTTTTTTCATAATGTGGAATATCCTGACAATACCCCGAAGCCGGGGAAAACGCAATAATTAAAAAGAGAATTACTATTTTTTTCAGCACAAATGAATTATTTCAGAAGAAGATAAAAGTACTTAAATTATTGGAAATAAACATATCAGGCTATCATTCTATTTCACATAAAAACAATTTCTTCCATAATCGATCACCGCGCGGTGCTGCTTTAAAAAATCTGCACCAATAATGCCATGTACAGGTCCCTCATTAACTTGCAACAGTGCCTCATTGACATGCGAAAGGTCAAAAAGCACGAAATCCATATTTTTTATTTCCCAATTTTGTATGCAAAATTCATTTTTTCGAGACAACATAGTTTCCATATTTACGGCACCTGCTCCCGCAGCTTTAATGATACTTTCCTCGCTAATCAGTAAAAAATGTGTACTATCCTTGAAACCGACACAGCTTGTAGAAGCACCAGTGTCCAGTATAAAGTCACCCAAAACGTTATTAATTTTTGCGGAAAAAAGATAATGGCCCGTAACGAGTTTTTTAAGTGAAATCCTATAAAACCCTTGGTCTTCAAGAAATTTGCGTAACTGCATCAATTTTTTTGTGTAAAGATAGCAAACAAAATAAGTAGCTTTGCAACTATGTTGACAGACACACATACCCATTTATACAGTGAAGTTTTTGCCGAAGACCGCAAAGAAATGATGCAACGCGCTTTTGATGTTGGCATAAAACGCTTTTTTATACCAGCAATTGACTCCGGCTATACTGAAGCAATGTATGCTTTGGAAAAAGAATATCCCGAAAACATATTCTTAATGATGGGCTTGCACCCAACTTCGGTGAAGGAGAATTTTGAAGAAGAATTGGCCCACGTAGAGGCACAATTCAAAAAAAGAAGTTTTTATGCCGTAGGCGAAATTGGTATTGATCTGTATTGGGATAAATCTACTTTGGAAATACAGAAAATTGCTTTCAAGAGACAAATACAATTGGCGAAGAAATACAAACTGCCCATCGTTATACACTGCCGCGATGCTTTTGATGAAATTTTTGATGTTCTCGAAACCGAAAAGAGTGACGATTTATTCGGAATCTTTCACTGTTTTACAGGAACTTTTGAGCAGGCAAAAAGAGCGATTTCCTTTAATATGAAATTAGGTATTGGCGGGGTGGTTACTTTTAAAAACGGAAAGATTGATACTTTTTTGAACCAGATTCCTTTAAAACACATCGTTTTGGAAACCGATTCGCCTTATCTTGCTCCAGCGCCTTTCCGCGGAAAACGGAATGAAAGCAGCTATTTGGCATTGGTCTGCAAAAAGCTTTCGGAGATTTATAAAGTTTCAGAAGAGGAAATAGCAAGAATCACAACTGAAAATTCAAAAGAAGTTTTTGGGTTATAAATAGGTGAAAAAATATGACAAACCCCCCCAACATACTCCTTATATATACCGGCGGAACCATCGGGATGATAAAGGACTTTGAAACAGGCGCATTGCGCAATTTCAATTTTGATGAATTGCTCAACCACATTCCCGAGCTGAAACTTTTGGATTGCAGCATAACCACTATTGCTTTCAAAAAGCCAATAGATAGCTCAAATATGAATCCTGATTATTGGGTGGATATTGCAACTATAATTGAAGAAAATTATGAAAAAGCTGATGGGTTTGTGGTACTTCACGGAAGCGATACTATGAGTTACACGGCCTCGGCCTTAAGTTTTATGTTGGAAAATCTGGGTAAGCCAGTAATTTTTACTGGCTCGCAGCTGCCAATCGGTGATTTACGTACAGATGCTAAGGAAAACTTAATTACATCTATACAGATTGCTGCGCTTCAGGAAAAAGGTGTTTCAAAAATTGCTGAGGTTGGTCTTTATTTTGAATATAAATTGTACCGCGCCAACAGAACAACAAAAATAAATGCAGAGCATTTTGAGGCTTTTGCATCACTCAATTATCCAGAACTGGTAGAGAGCGGCGTAAATTTAGTGGTAAATAACGAAGCGCTTTACAAGCCCAACCGAAGAAAAAAATTGAAAGTGCACAAAACTTTGGAAAGTAATATTGTTTTGGTGAAAATGTTTCCAGGGATTGATGAGGCTACTATTAATTATCTTTTTAATTATCCAGAAATGAAAGGTTTGGTGATTGAAACCTATGGAAGTGGAAACGTTACTAATGCCGATTGGTTTATAAATTCACTTAAAAATGTTATAAAAAGAGGTGTTCCAATAATAAATGTTACACAATGTTCTGGTGGAAGTGTAAATATGGGTCTTTATGAAACCAGTACCGATTTGAAAAAAATTGGAGTTATAAGCGGAAAAGATTGCACTACAGAAGCAGCTTTGGCTAAATTAATGTATTTATTAGGACAGAAAATTTCAGCTAACAGCTTCAAAACCATATTTGAAACCTCTCTGCGCGGAGAAATGCAATAAATTAACCCGTTAATTTATTTTATGGCGTTATTTTTTTTGTGATATTTGGCACTCCATTTTAAAAATGATAAATTTTTAATAGAGAGGTGGCCGAGCGGTCGAAGGCGCACGCCTGGAAAGCGTGTATACGCCAAAAGCGTATCGAGGGTTCGAATCCCTTCCTCTCTGCAACAAACTTATAGTGTATTATGATGCCCATTTTGAGTGTCAATTAATATTCTTTGCAGATTAACTAAATTATTTTATATCTTTAAACCTTTAACTAAAAACAAACTTTAAGTCGATAGCAATGAAAAAATTATTTTCTATTCTGGCGCTTGCCGCAATCGTTTTTGCAGGCACGTTAAA
>Ga0209344_10000728_pt1 | contig 51573 bp, 40 predicted proteins | sample Cruoilmetagenom6_FD_187293 | JGI IMG/M metagenome (GOLD analysis project Ga0209344, IMG submission 187293) | Oil polluted marine microbial communities from Coal Oil Point, Santa Barbara, California, USA - Santa Barbara Oil Seep Sample 6 (SPAdes)... | ecosystem: Environmental > Aquatic > Marine... | reverse complement strand
CCAGAAATATTTTCTTCAATTTTCAATTGTCCTAAGATTTCTGTGCAACCAGGATAATTAATTGCAAAATCATCTATCTGTTGTTGGGAAACTAAAATAATATCTCCTACAGGACATTGCCCATAAACAAAAGATAGATTTCCTATCAAAAAAGCAGCAAAAAATATCTTAAAAGTAATTTTATTCATTTTTATAATTTTTTGCAATATAGAAAAAAGAAAAATTCACTCTCCATTATGCCCATATATCTTATTATACAATTCTTTATACTGCTCTTTAATAATCTTACGTTTCATTTTCATAGTAGGGGTGAGCTGTCCGCCATCAATACTCCAAACATCGGGGGTCAATTCAAATTTTTTCACTTTTTCCCACTGGCCGAAACGTTCATTATAAAAGTCTATTTCTTTTTGAATACGGTCTATTACTGCTTGGTTTTTCACTATTTCTTTTGGGTCTGAAGGAATGTTTCTTCCTTTTTTATTTCCCCATTCTTTTATAAACTCAAAATCAGGCTGTATCAAAGCAGCCGGCATTTTTTCGCCTTCGCCAATAACCATTATTTGGTCAATAAAGCGTGATTGTTTCATGGCGTTTTCCAAAAGCTGAGGTGCCACATATTTTCCGCCACTGGTTTTGAACATTTCTTTTTTACGATCGGTAATTTTTAGGAAACCTTCGCTATCAACTTCGCCAATATCACCCGTGTGGAAATAACCGCCTTTCAATACTTCATCCGTTTGTTCTTGGTTTTTGTAGTAACCTATCATTACCTGCGGTCCTTTCACGAGTATTTCGCCATCTTCCGCGATTTTAATTTCCGTTTCTTTTAATGCTTTCCCCACGGTTCCAATTTTAAATCCGTGGTTGCGCATGTCGTTCACGGAAACTACGGGTGAGGTTTCCGTAAGTCCATAACCTTCCATTACAGGAATTTCCGCAGCGTTAAAAACGCGTGCCAAACGGGGCTGCAAAGGAGCGCTTCCAGAGGCAATGGCTTTTAGGTTGCCGCCCAAAGCTTCACGCCATTTACTGAAAATTAATTTATTGGCAAGTTTCAATTGGGTTTCATACCACCAACCATTCTGGCCATAGGGTTCATACTTAAGGCCCAAATCTATGGCCCAAAAGAATAATTTTTTCTTTATTCCCGTAAGCTCGGCGCCTTTTGCGTAGATTTTATCGTACACCTTTTCTAGCAAACGCGGCACTGCGGTCATTACTTCGGGCTGCACTTCTTTAAGGTTTTCGCTAATGGTTTCTAAGCTTTCCGCATAATGGATGCTCACTCCGCAGTACTGGTACATATACAAGATCATTCTTTCATAAATATGGCAAACGGGCAAAAAACTCAAGGATTTTGAGTGTCCCAAATCAATTGGCAAACGCTCTGCACTATGTTTGGAATTTGAAGCAATGTTTTTATGTGAAAGCATTACACCCTTAGGTTTTCCGGTAGTTCCGGAAGTATAGATTAAAGTTGCAATGTCATCTTCGTGGATTGCTTCCTTTCGTTTTTCAACTTCTTCTTGATTGCTATCATCTTTTCCCTCTTCAAGAACTTCGCTCCAGTTTTTGGCACCTTTTATTTCATCAAAAGTATAAACCTCTTTAAGTGACGGAACGTTATTGCGAATTTGCTGCACCTTATCGTAAACTTCTTTACAGGAAGCGAAGCAATATATGGCCTCACTGTGGTTCAGTACATATTCATATTCTTCTTCCGAAATAGTGGGATAGATTGGCACATCCTGCGCCCCGGTTTGCATAATGCCAATATCACAAATGTTCCATTCGGTACGGTTGCTCATGGATATTATGGCAATTTTATCATTGGGTTTTACGCCCATCCGCAGTAAGCCACGGCTTATGGCATTTGCCTTATCAATATATTCCTGTGTGGAAGTGGCTTCCCATTTACCGTTATATTTGGTAACGAGCGCTTTTTCCTGTGGGTATTTTTCAAGCTGAAAATATGGGAAGTCGAAGAGTCTTTTTGGATCTGTCATGATAGAATTATTAAGAAAGTGAAAATAACGATTTTTTTTAAGTTTTAATTCAAATGAAAAAGGATTGTCGTCTGAATAAAATTTGGGGGTTTTAAAATGCTTAGTAATAGTAGGATATGGGAAGGAGAGAAGAGAGGAGGCTAGAGAATAGAGATTGGAGACTAGAATCAAGAACCAAGAACCAAGAATCAAGACAAATATATGCTATAGTGTATTTTATAAATTGTTTACTCACTACTAACTACTCAATACTCACTTTTGAAGTCTTATGTCATTCAGCGCAGCGGTCTTCAGTCTTTCAACACACCGGCATTATGTCTTAGACAGAAAAAACCAATCATTTAAAAAAAATAAATTTTATATTAGCAGTAGCTCCCCAGACTAAATCTTTATATTATGCCTAAAGACCCTACCAAAGAAAGGTCTAAGGACCTGCGACACGTTCGTCTGGTGAAGGACGAGCAGATTACCGAGCTATTTGGGATTAGCAAATCCTGCCTCTATCGATGGCGGAAGCGGGGTGAAATTCCTTATATGAAAATTGGAAGTACCAATTTTTACCTTGAGGATGTAATTTTAAAAATGCTCTACATGCGCGGTGGCAAGCTTCCGGAGGACCGGAAGTGAGAAGTGGAAGTGAATTGGGATATGAGAAGGCCTAAAGCCGCAATTCTCAATACTAACATCTAACTTCAAAAAAAAACCAACCCCAGCGCAAGGCCCCAGAGTTGGAATTTTTAATGTGCGGTATGCCAAAGCCATAGCGCGCAGCTACCGCCTTGTTGCCTACAGCAAAAGTTAAATAACAGTTACCGAGCCTACATAGCTACTAACGGCGGCAATATTGCCTTCTTCCGTGGCAAAAGTTGCCCATACCTCGGCCAGCGATCCCACCAAATAGTTTGGAATGCTCAGTGTAGCGGTGGCATCGGCACGGGTGGCTGCAGGGTTAAATTGCACAAACTCGTCCATTTCGGTGCAGTACACTACCGCTATCAACACATCGGTAGCACTGGCAGAACCTTGGCCGCTGTTGTCGGTCCAAGTAAGTTCCAACTGGCCTGCAGCGCTTGCAGTTACAGCCACATTGTCCAACCCTCTCAGATCCCCTCGGCTTATTAGCACCTTTGGGTAATCTATTAGCCAAGTGTCGTTCGGGCCGGGCAGCAGGGCTTCCCTAAGGTGGTAACCGGTAGCCAGATTGAACGGCGACTTTGTTTTCTGTTCTTTCCCAAAATAGGCACTTAAAATGCCTTTTATAGGAGTTAAAAATTTAATTACCGTGCCAAACTTTGCACGTTGTTCAAGCTGCGCCTTTGTGGCTGCAGTAGTCGATTCTTTTGGCAACCCGCGCATCAGGTCTTTTCCTCTCCAGGAATAACCGATTACGGGGCCAACTTTCCCCCGAAAGGGGCCTAGGATACCTTTGTTGTACGTTCCCATAGTTTTAAAGATTTAATTAAACAATAATTTTAATTCGTCACTGCCAAAGTAGTCGGCAAATAACTGTTATCCAAATAGTTGAATGGAATTGACTGTAATTGAAAGCAATTAAAACCAATAGCATTCCATGGCTTCCCACGGCCTGCAATTAAAGCCAGAAGCTTACAATGTACCGCAATTGCATACCCTTGCTCGCCATTGCACACCATTGCACATTGCCGCACTTCATGCACCGCCATTGCACACCGCTGCATACGCCTGCCTAAAAATGACTGCAATTGCACACCCTTGCACACCAGTTGGCAATTATCTTGGGTTTTGTTCGGGTGTTGGTTTGGTCTTGTTCAGTTGCGGGTTTTAAAAATGGGGCTTTTTGCGAAGCAAAGTAGGAGGGAGCTAAAAGAACGTACGATGCACAAAGTTTGAAGTACGAAGTACGGTTTACGAAGTACGATTAACTATTCACAATTAACGACTCACGACTCACGACTCACGCTTCATTCACCTACCAGCCTACAGCCTAAGGCCTTTAGACCGCTGCGCTATAAGACTTAAGACATAAGACGCTCCAAAGTTAAAAGGCTTAATGCTCAATTCTCAATTCTCAATTCTCAATTCTCATTACTCAATACTCAATACTAAAGCCAACAACCGAAAACCGAGAACCGAGAACCGAGAACCGAGAACCGATAACAGAGAACCAACAACCCTACATTTTATCGAGAAAAGTATTTTTATTTAGAATTTGTTCTTGGGATTCAATATATTTGAGATTCTCCCCATAGGTCTCCATAGCTCTAATGCACCGAAGCTTCAGCGTAGGTGTATAGCGACGGAGGACCAGTTAATTTGTCCCCAATACGGATTCCCGTAATGGGGTAATTTACTATTGTTATATATTTGAACAACCTTTAACCAATTTATGGCTTTCAACGAAGACTCGCGAGTAAAATTACCTGCAATATTGCATCTTACACAATTGGGCTATACTTATATATCGTTGAAGGATGCTGTTTGGGATGTTGAGACCAATATTTTTACTGATATTTTTAGCAATGCCATAGCACGGATCAACCCACATTTATCTGCAGAAGATGTTACCCGATTATATAAAGAAGTTGCAATTTCTTTAGAAAATGAAGATTTAGGGCAAGCTTTTTATAAAAGGCTTACGGAACGTTCTGGAATGCGATTAATAGATTTTGAAAATTTTGATAATAATAGTTTCCACGTCTGTACTGAACTTCCCTATAAAAATGGTGAAGACGAATTTAGACCCGATATTATTTGCCTTATCAATGGAATGCCTTTAGTTTTTGTTGAAGTTAAAAAACCAAACAATAGGGAAGGAGTTCTAGCTGAACGAAAGCGCATACGCAGTAGATTTCAAAATAAGAAGTTTAGAAACTTTGTGAACATTACGCAGTTTATGATTTTCTCTAACAATATGGAGTATGATCCTGATGAGATTGAACCTTGGCAAGGTGCATTTTATGCTTCTGCATCCTACCAAAAACCTATATTCAATTATTTTAGGGAAGAGATTGGGTTTAATCTTACTCAAATAATGCAACCCTTGAATTTGGAAGTGCAGGATTTTATTTTAAAAGATACAAATTACCAAGCTTTAAAAAGTAGTCAAGAGTTTATTACTAATAAAAATCCCGATTCGCCAACCAACCGTATTTTGACATCCTTATTGAGCAAAGATAGATTGGCTTTTAAGTTGCGATATTCGTTAGCGTATGTAAAAGAAACCAGTGGCTTGCAAAAACATATTATGCGTTATCCGCAGTTATTCGCTACGAAGGCAATTGCGGAGGCATTAGACAATGATGTACGTAAAGGCATTATTTGGCATACACAAGGAAGCGGAAAAACAGCCCTTGCATATTACAATACCCATTACCTAACTGATTACTTTCAAGAGCAACACAAAATACCTAAGTTCTATTTCATTGTAGATAGGCTCGATTTGCTTACACAGGCTCGTGATGAATTTACGGCGCGTGGATTAAAAGTACACACCGTAAATAGTAGAGATGAATTTGTTCGTGATTTAAAGAAAACAACCGCTTTAAACAATGATAAAGGCCAACGCGAAATAACTGTAGTCAACATCCAAAAGTTTAAGGATGATACCGATGTCAGTAAAACAACAGATTATGACATTAATATACAGCGGGTTTATTTTTTGGATGAGGTGCATCGAAGTTATAACCCCGAAGGTAGTTTTTTGGCAAACTTGGAACAAAGTGATAAAAATGCTATTAAAATAGGATTGACAGGTACGCCATTGATTGGTACTAGTTTAAAATCTAAATTCCTATTCGGGGACTATATTCATAAATATTACTACAATAAAAGTATTGTAGATGGCTATACTTTGAAGTTAATTCGCGAAGAAATAGAAACGCAATACAAAGTGCTATTACAAAAAGCCTTGGATAGTATTGATATCGTAAAAGGTGATGCTGATAAAAAAACAGTCTATGCGCACCACCGTTTTGTGGAACCCATGCTGGATTATATTGTTACCGATTTTGAAAAATTTCGATTGACTAACAATGATGCTTCCGTAGGCGGCATGATTATTTGCGATAGTAGTGAACAGGCGCGGGAAATGTATGCCATTTTTCAACGCAAGTATCAAGGCATTCAAGAAAATAGGGTTGATCTCGCAGCGGAACAATCTGCAACCTACGGGGAACAATTAAAAGAGGAGTATCGGGTAAAGACTGCCGCTTTAATTTTATACGATTCTGGTAGCAAACAGGAGTTGGAGGAATATAGGGATGGTTTTAAGGCTGGCAAAATAGACTTTCTGTTTGTGTATAATATGCTGCTTACAGGTTTTGATGCCAAGCGATTAAAAAAACTTTATTTAGGCCGTGTTATTCGCAGTCATAATTTATTGCAGGCGTTAACCCGTGTTAATAGAACGTACAAAGATTATCGATACGGTTTTGTGGTTGACTTTGCAGATATTTCAAAGGAATTTGACAAAACCAACCGCGCTTATTTCGATGAATTGCAGGAAGTGCTAGGCGATGAAATGGAAAGCTATAGCAATCTCTTTATGAGCCATGAAGAAATGGTGGCTAAGATTGCAGAAATTAAAGAAACGCTTATAGATTATAATTGCTTAAATGCCGAAACCTTTTCCTCACAAATTTCGCAGATAACCGATAGGGCTGAGATTTTAAGAATTAAAAAAGCATTAGAAGACAGCAAATCGCTTTACAACATTATTAGGCTTGTTGGAGATTATGAATTATTAGATCAGTTGGATTTTAGAAAGTTGAGCCAATTGCGTATTATGAGCGCAGATAGATTGGCACTGCTTAACGCCAAAGAAGCCTTTCAAAATAACGAGGAACTAGGTAATCTATTAAATGTAGCGCTTGAGGATATTTTATTTCAGTTTAAATTAAAAAGCACTGCTGAAATGATTTTGGGCGATTCCCTTAAGGATTTGCTCAAGAAAACTCGGGAGGCACTTGGTAGTAATTTTGATCCAAAAGACCCTGAATGGATAAGTTTATATGACGAACTTCGCCGTCTTTTTGAAAAGAAAAACCTAAGCGAAGTAAGCCAGGAGGAGATGCAGGAAAATATAGACAGCTTGCGAAAAATCCACGAGGCCATTAAAGAATTGAATCGCCGTAACGATTTATTAAAGGATAAATACAATGGCGACCCAAAATATGCGCGAATACAAAAGCGTTTGGTTGAAGCCGGTAGGCCTTCACAAATAAAAAGCGCCATTATCGCCGCGTTGCAGAAGATTAAAGAACAAACAGACGTTAGCGTTTTAAAGCGCAACGATATATTAACCAACGAAGGCTTTTTTACCAAGCACATTGCCAAGCTGGTAAACAAGGAATTTGAAGAAACCCTAAAACAACCGTTAGATTACGATACCATTATTTTTATAAGTGATATTATCGTGAAGGAATACCTAGACGAACATTTAGACAGAACCGCATGACAGCAGATACAACTACTCAACACATTATAAAAACCAAAAACCTGATAGATGAGCTAAAAGCCGTTTGCGCGGGCTATGGTTTGGGAAATTCGGGAAAGGAATTTGATGTAATTATCCAGATTTTCCTCTATAAATACTTGAACGATAAATTTACTTACGAAGTAAAAAAAGCACATCCAGAATGGGGGACAGGAAAAAAGCTGGAAGAAAAATTAAATTCCCTAAGCGATGACGATTATAAAAAGTTGGAGTTTGATTTTGAAAACGTAAACGCTATTCTAAAACCCTACCAATTATTACCACGCGTTTTTGATATACAGAACGAGCCAGACTTTGCAAAAAGTTTTGATGATATACTGATAGATATAGGAGCAGAGAACAATACGCTTTTTGCAGTTACCACTCCTTCGGGTACAAAAATCCAGTTATTCCATAGAATAAGCAATAATGTAGATGACCAAAAGGACGCTTTTGTTCGCGCCTTAATCAATAAATTGGTACAGTATAATTTTGAAGATATTATGGAAGAAGGTTTTGACTTTTTCTCTACTATTTTTGAATACCTGATACACGATTACAACAACGATTCGGGCGGCAAATATGCTGAATATTATACCCCCCACGCCGTTGCAAAAATTATGGCGGCCATCTTGGTGCCGGAACCAGTAAAAAACAAGACTATTTTTGACCCAAGTGCGGGTTCGGGAACCTTACTCATGAATCTTGCCCACGCCATTGGCGCAGCTAATTGTACGGTTTACTCTCAGGATATTTCACAGAAATCTTCAGACTTGCTTCGTTTAAATTTGATACTGAACAATCTAGTTCACAGTATCCCCAATGTAATAAAGGGAAATACGATTACAGACCCTTATCACAGAGATCAAAAGTTTGACTATATAGTAAGCAATCCGCCATTTAAGCTAGATTTTAGTGACGATGTAGATACGCTGGCAAAAAAGGAAAACAAGGAACGCTTTTTTGCGGGAATACCCAATGTGCCCAAAAAGGCAAAAAGTAAAATGGCCATTTATAGTATGTTTTTACAACATATTATGTACTCGTTAAATGATACAGGAAAAGCTGCGGTTGTTGTTCCCACAGGTTTTATTACAGCTCAGTCTGGGATTGATAAAAAAATAAGGGGGCAAATGATAGCCCGTAAGATGTTGGCAGGAGTAGTAAGTATGCCCAGCAATATTTTTGCCACTACGGGTACTAATGTGAGCATCGTGTTTTTAGACCAAACCAATGATGGAAATGTTGTATTGATTGATGCCAGCAGCTTGGGCACCACCGTTAAAGAAGGCAAAAACCAAAAAACGGTTTTACAACCCAAAGAAGAGCAAAAAATTATAGACGCCTTTGTAAATAAAGAAGCCATTGATGACTTTTCTGTGGTTGTGAGCTATGACGAAATTAAAGCAAAAAATTACAGCTTAAGTGCAGGGCAATATTTTGAAATAAAAATTGAATACGTTGACATTACTGCGGATGAGTTTGCGGCAAAAATGAAGAGTTTTGAAAGCGATTTAGAAAGTTTATTTGCTGAATCTAAAAGTTTGGAAAAGGAGATTAACGAGAATTTTAAACGTTTGAGATATGAATAATATTTCAAAGACGAAATTAGGAGAATTAATTGAATTTCAAAGAGGTTATGATTTACCAAAATCAGAAATGGTTGAAGGTATTTATCCTGTTCGTTCTTCAAATGGAATACTTGGTTATCATCATGAATATAAGGTTAATGGGCCTGGAATAACTATTGGTCGAAGTGGAACTGTTGGAATACCACATTTAATAAAGTCTAATTTTTATCCACACAATACTTCATTATTTATTAAAGATTTTAAAGGGAATGATGTAAGCTACATTTTTTATTTACTTACAAATTTGAAATTGAATGACCGAAAAACGGGTTCGGGAGTTCCTACAATGAATAGAAACCATTTGCATCCACTTGATATTCTAGCTCATTTAAATATTTCAACCCAAAAAAAAATAGCAAAAGTCCTTTCCGATTTAGACGCCAAAATAGAAGTCAATAACAAAATAAACCAAGAGTTAGAAGCGATGGCAAAAACGCTTTATGATTATTGGTTTGTACAGTTTGATTTTCCGGATGCTAGTGGCAAGCCGTATAAATCTTCTGGTGGGAAGATGGTTTTTCATAAAGAGTTAAAGCGGGAGATTCCGGAGGGGTGGGAGGTTGAGTCTATGAACGAAATTTTAGATGTTCAGTATGGATATCCATTTAGCACCAAGTTATTTTCTGATAACAATGGAGGTAAGGCAGTGATAAGAATTAGAGATATTTTGAATAATACGGTTTCAACATACTCTACTGAAGAAGTTGACAAAAAATATAGATTAGAAAAGAAAGATCTTGTTATTGGGATGGATGGAAATTTCCATATGAATTTTTGGAATGATAATAATTCTTGGTTGAATCAACGTTGTGTGAGAGTACGTGAAAAGAGTGAATCGAAAATATCAATATATCAAGCATATCAAGACATAGAACCATATATAAAAGCAAGGGAGGAAAATGTTTCAAGAACAACAGTTGGACATTTAAGTGCTAAAGATATTAATGGATTGAAAGTATTGTTAGCTCCAGAAAATAAACATTTTCAACATATTAGATTTTTTGATTCGATAGTAGAAAAAATTATAGACAATAGAGTAGAGAATCAAAAACTCGCCGAGCTTCGGGATTGGTTATTGCCTATGTTGATGAATGGGCAGGTTTGTGTTGGGGAGGTGAAGGAGGATGTAGAAATTGAAAGTGAAGCAAAGTTGAACTTGGCTGCTGAGGCTAGTCCAGTATTTAGCGACAGTCTTTTTGGGGAAGAAGGTTTGGTTTTAAATTATGATTATGAAGTTGCGGCGATCCTCTTATTGACTCACCGCCAATTTGGTTTTACCTATGGTAAAAAATATATACATAAAATGTTCAGTAATATAGAGTTGGCGAATACAATGCCAGTTTTTCAAGATATTATATTTGAAGAAAATGGTTGGGGGATGTTTTCTAGAGCTATTGAAAAAACGATAAATAATGGAGTTTTTATCCAGAGTTACATTACTTCAAATGGAACCAGTATTTTAAAGGTAAAATCAAGTGCTTTACGTGAAGTTGCAAATTGGATAAAACAAAAAGAGAAGAAAGAATTTGTCAATCAGGTTAACGATATGCTTACGCTTTATGAAAAACCTTTGATTGGAAAAGAAATGGATCGAATTGAATTACTCAACACGGTTTTAGAATGTATGAAGGTATTAGAAACAGATAATTTTGAAGCTATAAGATTAAAGATGAAAAACTGGCGAATGACAGAAGAAGGATATACTAATAAGGCTGAGAAGTTTAAAGTAGAGGAGACTCGATATATGATTCAGTTTATTAAGGATGAAATTATGAATTAATTATACTATGATGGAAAACAAATTATTTAATAAAATTCAGCACGCCTTTACATTTTTAAATAATCATTATGGGCGAACACACAGAGATAATATTCATTTCGAAATGGAAAATTATAATGGATATTTGATTGAGAGGTTTAATGCTAGAGAGGATGTTTTGAATGTCATTAGTCAGCTTAAGGATTTAGACTTTGAAGTCATATTTACTGAAGATTACAAAGAGCAATGGTATAAAGGAACCAAATATATAGAAGGTAACTGTACAATGATAACAGATAAATCAGTAGCCGTGCACTGGGGTGTTTCGGAAATGCTTTATTATTATCTAATTAATAATCTTACCGAGGAAATTGTAAATTTAATTTCAATATTGAATTCTAAAGAAATCCAACAAAGGTTTCCACATATTTTAATAAAAGAAGATGAAGTTAGCTTACCTATGGTCAATATGGAAGAGATTGAACTTTATCTGATTCAACAATCGCCTGGATTTGTTCAAATTGTTCATATTTTCAATGAATTATCAAATTATATTTATATAAAAAATACACGCGTAATATTTCGAACAAAAGCTATTTTAAAAACTCTCGAAACAAAAAAGCGTATATATAATTTTGATGTAGTAAATATTGAATAAGCTAGTTGTAATATTGGGTGCAGGATTTTCAAGACCAGCAGGCTTACCTTTAGCTAGGGAAATTCAAGAACGTTTTGATAGAAACCAAAAACGTAAATTATTACAGTTTAGTTCCAGTGAATGGCAATGGATTGATGGTAAAAATGATTCCACTAGAAATAATGGACAATTGGGTTTTGATTGGTTGCCGTATTCGTACATCCTAAATCAATCGGTTAAAAAATATAAAGAAATTAGGGGGGAGTTTGATACCTATGAAAACTTTTATCAATGGATTCAAGACATACTTTTTGACAAGTTAATAAAAGAGGAAATTTATAAATGTTCAAAGTCAGAATTATTAAAAGACTATCCACAAATGTTGGATTATGAACCAGAATATGAAGGAGATATCTCGCCATATTTATATAGATTTCAAAACGATTCAGATTTATCAAATTTAAGAGATATTGTAAACTATTTAATTGCTGATTTATTAGGTTTTAGTCAACTTCAATTCCAGAATTCTATTTCAGAGTATACACAATTTATTGATTACATTAAAAAATTTACGCAAGTTGATATTTTCAGTCTTAACCATGACCTTTTATTAGAAAACTTATTAGAATATTGCGGTGTTAGTTATTCACGTGGTTTTACACAGGAAAATTCAGAAATCAGATATCAGGATGAGAATACGCCAATTGCTGTTTTCAAAGATTTTTTCAATACAGCCATTAGGTTACATAAGTTACATGGAAGTCTAGATTTTTTTCGCTTTGAACACTTTGCACAAGGAAATAAAATATATTTAGAATCTACAGGCAATTATAATTATTTTACGACTAGAAATTACAGGGAAAAACATTATGCGATAAGAGTAAATCCTGAAACGGGAGAAACCATACAAGACCTTAATTTTGATATAGTACCAAAATTCATAACGGGCACAGATAAAGCCAAAACTATAAAGAATGACTTAATGTACTCTAAACTTTTCAGTCGGTTTGAGCAATGTATATTTGAAGCCAATACAGTTCTAATTTCTGGATATTCTTTTGGTGACAAACATGTTAATAAGGAATTGAAAAAACGGTCTGACTTTGAAATTATAAATCAGAATCCCAGTGTAAATTACCCTTTCGAAGCAAAACAAATTTCTAATATTCAAACACTTAATAATTTGACTGTATAATTCATTATAAAAAATAAAATATGAACGCATTTATATCATACAGCCATGCCGACCAGGCACACTTAACCAATCTCGAGAAACATCTTGCCCAAGTTAAACGGGATGGTTTAATAAATTCTTGGACAGACCACGCTATAAAAGCCGGGGGGAATTTGAATACTGAGATTTCAGAAGCACTAGTTAATTCCGATCTCTTTATAGCATTGGTGAGTCCTGATTACATAAATTCCGGATATTGTTATGAAAAGGAATTTCAGCGAGCCCTAAAATTACATCAACAAGGAAAGATTGCAATTGTACCAGTAATTGTAGAGCCGTGTGATTGGCATTCCACGCCCTTTAGTGATTTGAAGGCTCTTCCCAAAGATGGCAAACCCATATCTACCTGGAGTAACATAAATACAGCCTTTTTAGACGTAATAACAAATTTACGGTCGCTGCTGAAAAAAGAAGAAGATGAATTTTTAAAACCAACTGGTAATCCTGATATCGCAAAAAAATATAGAGCACAGCGTGATTTTGACAGTATTGAAAAGATGGAATTTGTAACAAATGGTTTTAACGAAGTGGTAACCAAACTAAAGGAATATATCCACGAGGTAATTGAGGTTGATGGAATAAAAGCAAAAATTATTGAAGATACGCCACAGCAATTCAGTTGCTTATTAATAAATAGGAATAAGCAAAATATGGAGTCCACTTTAGCGCTTACCAAGTCTGATTTGTCTAACAAATCAAACCGAATTATGATGTATCAAAGATCTAACAATTATATTCAGGCTGAAATAGTAGAAAAAAACCATCAAAGTAAAAACTGGACATTCAACGTAGACAATGACGAATATAGGTTGTTCTGGACCAGTTCAGAACATCAATCATTTAATAATGCCCCACAGCCAATAATAGTTAAAAATATGATCGATAATATTTATAATAGCTGGTTGCACAGTATTGGGATTAATTTTTAATTAAATAAGCAGCTGACATCTTCAGAAAAAACAAAAAGAACTTTGTATAAATATAAAAATGAATACTACAGATATTGAAATAGGCATCCAGGAAATTTGCGATACCTCCATTAAAATCAAAGAATACTATATAAACAGGGAAGCCCTAATTACAGCTATAAATGCAGCTCCAAAGGATGAACTGGAAAAATGTAAAAACTTTTATGCAAATCGTTCTGGGGTGGTTATAGACCTTAGAAAAGAATTAATAGACCGCTTGATGACCAATGAAAATTTTACGGTAGCCTCAGCGAAAGAGCTTATTGATAAATATAAAAAAGGAAACGAGAATAGTTATAGAGCATACAAGAAATGGTTTTCATTATTCTTTCCAGTACTTACTTTTTATGGGCATAACCCCATGCGGGACTTTATGAAGCGCTTTATTGAAAAATTTATTAGTGATTTAGATTTGCAAGGGAAGGTAGATGTTTCAAACTTTGACTTTCAAGGTGCACGACAGCAAGGAAACGACCGTTGGTGGGTAGCGGTTTTCAACAAAGAGCAGCCAAGCCATTCATCAAGCAAACAATTCTTTTTTGAAATTTTGGAAGGTAAAATTAATTACGGTATTTATAGGCACAGCGATAAATCTTATCTGAAACCAAAACAAACAGTAGAAGGCGATAATTTTAAGTATGAGGATATGCTTTCTTATTTCAAGGAATATACCCAACTTCTTATAGAAGATGTGCCAGAAAATAAAAATAATAATATCCATCTGGAGGAAGAAAACGTATATAAAATTTCTATGGGACCAGATTATTTTTCTGAAGAAGATATAGAAGCAACCATAGAAAAAAAATTGGTCTTGGTTCATTCCCATACCAAACCAAAAGGCAGGGCTACAAAATCCCAAGCAGATATTTTTAAAGAAGATATGCAGATTGGCGATTATTTTTATTTAACCAGAGGAAATCAGGGAGTAAAGATTTTGGGGCAGATAACTTCGGATGCAGTTCCGGCAACATTTAATAATCTTTATGATAAAGGTTGGTTAGAAAGGTCATATCAAATAATAGCAAAAAGCAATAGAAGTGGATCTTATAAAGATGAAGGAAAATATTGGGCGCCAAACACCAATGTTACTTGTTGGCCAATTCCGGCGAATGAAATGGAGCAGGCAAATGATATTTTATTCGAGCCTTATTTTGGATTAAGATTTATAAATGCCGAGAATAATTTCGATTTTAAAAGGACCATAGATGAATTTAAAGAAGCACTCACACAAGAAACTTCTGTATTAAAAGATTTTTCATTAGGAACCTATACGGACAGATCGCATTATGTAAAGATTTCAGACCATAAAAATGTTATAGGGACGGCTAGTGTTCATTATGAAATCAGAAGTTTAAAATCCGGGCTTGCGGTAGAACTACATTTTGAGGGGAGTGATGATAACAAGAATAGTTTTAAAAAAATTCAGTTGCCCCCAAGTTTGGAATGGTTCCATTGGATGTCCGCCAATAGCATCCGGCATAAAGGCTTTATATCAAAGGAAGAGAAAGATATTGTGCCACAGCTAATTTCAAAATTAGAGGTAATGGAAAATCAAATTGGCGACCAAATTAGAAGTATTATGGAAAATGAAAATAATTCTCAAAATGGCAAAAACAATATTGAATTAAACCAAATCCTCTATGGTCCACCAGGTACAGGAAAAACCTATAACACCATCAATGAAGCATTAGCAATATGCGGAGTAGCAGTTCCAGAAGAAAGGGATGATGCCTTGATATTATTTAATACACTTATTGAAAAGAAACAAATAGTCTTTACAACCTTTCATCAAAGTATGAGTTATGAAGATTTTATTGAAGGTATAAAACCACAAGAGCCTTCCGAAGAGGGGGCGCCAATATCATACAAAGTTGAGCCAGGCCTTTTTAAACAAATAGCGGTTGAGGCAGCATTCTCTCTGGCTGAAGAAAATAAACTTAAGGTTACTGAAAAAATATTGGATTTTTCCGATGCCTACGATAAGTTTAAAGAAGATATAGAAAACACACTTGAAGAGGGCAAAGAAGTGCGTTTAAAAACAAAAAGTGGTGGTTATGTGGTGGTAGATTCCATTTCCCAAAATGGAAACTTAACAATAAAACATCAAGGAAAGGAAAAACCATACACAGTTTCAAAACAACGGTTATCAAGATTGCATATTGAAATGGAGGATCTAGAAAACGTTTCTAATTTTGGAGCGGCATTCAGGGAGGTAATTGGAGGTTCAAACACAACGACTTTTTGGGCTGTATTAAATTATATTAGAAAAAAATACATCAACGGAAAAACCAGTGAGAGACAAGACAGAAAATATGAATGGGATGATAAATATGAAGTTATAAAGACATTAAAAAAAGAAGATTACAAAAAGAAAAGTGGCAAGCCGTATGTTTTAATTATCGATGAAATTAATAGAGGAAATATTTCGTCCATATTTGGCGAATTAATAACCTTATTAGAGGATGATAAGCGACTTGGGAAAGATGAAGCCCTTACGGCCACGCTTCCATATAGTAAAGACGCTTTCGGGGTTCCGCCCAATCTATACATTATTGGCACCATGAACACCGCAGACCGTTCCGTAGAGGCATTAGACACTGCACTAAGACGCAGATTTAGCTTTGTAGAAATGCCACCCGAACCAGAAAGAATAAAAGATGGTAAGGGCTTGGAAGAAATCGAAGAGATAAAACTTCCTGAGCTTCTCAAGACAATCAATAATAGAATAGAAAAAATATTGGACAAGGACCATATGATCGGCCATAGTTATTTTATGGGTTTAAATACGGTTCAAGAATTAAAACAAGTTTTTCACAATAAGGTAATACCACTACTACAAGAATACTTTTTTGGCGATTATGGCAAAATAGGGTTGGTTTTGGGAGAAGGGTTTTTTGAAATAACAGAAGATAATGAGAATAATATATTTGCTTCTTTCCGGGAATACGATAGTAGTGGGTTGATGCAGCGCGATGTTTACCATCTAATGAATGTGAGTAAAATGGATGACCAGGATTTTATTGCAGCAGTGAAAAATGTCTCCAAACAAAATGAATGATTCTAAAAACTCCATACAAGTTTTTGAGCATCAATGTTTATGGGTCCACAAAGGGGAGGATAGACTTACAGATGACCAGCTGAAAGCATTTGAAATCTTTTATGGCGATAAGGGTGTCCCTTATTATAAATTAATCAACAAAGGCATTCAATTCAACGAATATGTAGGTGTTATAAAAGTTGGCGATCTTACGGTTGAGGTTTTGCCGAAAGCAGATAAAGGTGGTAGCAAAGCTGATTGGCAAAATACACTTATTAACATGCTCAAGACGGTTGGTGTTTTTTATATTCATGCTCCTAGTTCTTCCACCTTACAATTAAAAAGCAACTCTATTCTAGACCTTTATTTTGAACTTTTTATAAATGAAATAGAATATCTAATTCACAGTGGACTTATAAAAAAATATAGAAAACTGGAGCGGAATGCGCTTGCTTTAAAAGGGGCAATTAATTTCGGCAAACATATTCAAAGTAATTTGGTCCATCAAGAGCGTTTCTATGTTCGCCAAACGGTGTATGATACAGATCATAAAGTTCATCAACTCCTATATAAAACGATCCGTCTAATACGTGACATAAATACAAATCCTTTGCTCACCAGTAGATTAGGAGCCATTGAGTTAAATTTTCCAGAAGTCTCAGATTGTATAGTTTCTGAATCCTTTTTCAATAACCTTCAATACACAAGAAAAATTGTGCCTTATAAAAATGCACTAGAGATAGCCCATCTGTTATTATTCAATTATCATCCCGATGTTTCTTCAGGTAGAACTGATTTGTTAGCACTCATGTTTGATATGAATTTGCTTTGGGAACAATATGTTTATGTAAGTTTGAGAAAAATGGTAATTAATAAAGGTTATACCATTACTTCACAGTCAAGAAAAAAATTCTGGAAGCCGGAAAAAGGATATAATTCTACAATGGTTCCAGATATTGTCATAAATAAAGACAAAGAGAATTGCATTGTATTAGATACAAAATGGAAAAATCTTTATGGTAAAAACCCGAGTCCGGAGGATTTAAGGCAACTGTATGTTTATAAAAAATTCTTTAAAGCCACTAAAGTAGCTTTAGTTTACCCAGGAGAACAATTTGCAATTAATGGAGGGAAATATTATTCAGAAACCATAAATAACATTAGTGACCATGAATGCTCGGTAGTAATACTAGCTATTGAAAAGAATGAGAAGAATTCAAAAGTTGTTTTGGATGAATTTATTAAAGATTTTTTACAAAATTGATTAACATAAAGCTTAACAATGAAGTTTGCCTTTGTTAATGGTATAAAAAAAATAGCAGAACCTACAGAAGTTGGAATATGTATTTGTTGTGATAGCCTAGTAAGAGCATATTGTGGATCCGAAAGAGTTCATCATTGGAAACATATTAATGCAATTGAATGTGATAATTGGAGTGAAGGTGAAACAGAATGGCATAGAGAATGGAAAAATCGTTTTGATATCAATCAACAAGAAATTATTCAATACGATCCCAAAAATGGGGAAAAACATATAGCAGATGTTTACTTAAAATTAATTGATTTAGTCTTGGAATTCCAACATTCACCAATAAATATTGACGAAATAAAAGCCCGCGAATCCTTTTACAAAAAAATGATTTGGATTGTAGATTTACAACCTTATAAATCTAGTATAAGTTTTCGTAAAGATATTGGAGACGCTTTTAATGATTGCAGAGATGTTTATTGGGAATCAAGATTGAGACAAATCAACATATTAACTAAACAAGGAAAGCAAAAGGAGGTAGAAGAATTAATGGAGGATGATGAAATATATGCTTACTTTCAAAATATAGAAAATAAATATTTTCCTGATTATTTTAAAAAAAAGTCAAGATCGAATAGAGCTAATAATCTACTTAATATTCTTGAAAATGAAAGAGAAAAAGCGAAACGTTTAAATCAGTCCTTAATGGGCTATTCACTTTCTGAAGAATATAAAAATCAGTTGCAAGAATCGAAAGATAAGCATCTAGACTATAAATACCTATTAATGATCTGGAAGCATAAACACAACAGATGGAAACATGCAAAGTCACCTTTGTTTTTTGATATTGGGGATGAATACGTATACCAAAGTATTGAAAACATTCAATTTGGAAATGGGCTTATAGTTAAGAAACATAGTAAAGAACGTTTTGTTTCATTTTATAAAAACCGCCAAGAAACCTCTCGAAAATGAGTATTATCCTAAGTCTTTTTCATTATTGTCTTCAGGTTCTAAATTGGCTTGTTCCTCCTCTTCAACTTCACCATCTTGCTTCTCTTGCTCCGTTTCGATATTTTCTTTTCTGTTTTTCCCTTGCCATTCGTCTGCAATTTTATCCCAGTCAACCTCCCTTTCTAATTCACCTGTCCAAACTTTCCAAAAATCTGGGTCATTTGAACGAGGTTGATGCTCTTTTTCGAGAAATCTCATTTCTACAAGGACAGGAATAGGAAACGCCCAACCTACTAAAATAGCCTTTCGAGAAGGTAATATTGGAAGTTCTTTTAGCAGTCCGCTTAAACTGTCTGGAACTAATCTTTTTACTAAATCTTGGTCTTTATCATTCACAATTCTGTGCAATAGAAACGTGTTACATTGAGAGAGAACAGTTTGAGAAAGTTCCGAAGGCCTTTGAGAAGAAAGAACCATACTCAATCCAAATTTCCTACCTTCTCGAGCAATACGTTCAAAGGTTTCTAAACAAATGTTTGAATTATTGAAGCTAAATTCACGAAGAAAAGTATGAGCCTCTTCCAAAACAATTGTTGTTGGTAGTTCTTTCTTATATATTTTTCTAAATCTTTGAATTGCTTCAAACGTTAAACGTGAAAGAACTGCGACTACAATGTGAATTATATCTGATGGGATAAGAGATAAATCAATTAAAGTAATCTGACCATTCTCAGCATTATTAGAACCGATATATAAATTTAGCCAATCTACCAATGAAATATCCTCTTTAGGCTGAACAACACCATTAAGTCTCTCATCTGCAAAAAGGAATCGCATTCTCAATGACAACATTTGAACAAATTGAAGAATATTTCCTCCCTGATTTTGTGCAAGTTGTTCCAAATATGGAATTAAATCATCTAATTCGAAGTGAAGTGGTGTGTCTGGGTTTACATCTCCTTTTTCCACTTGCGTATTATCTATAAGTGCCAATACATTTTCTATTTGGGAAATCATATTACTGATATCCTGATGGGAAAAGGAATTATAACCACTTCTACCATTACTTTCCCACACACGGCTTTGAAGTATGGCTTTGAATGTTTGATTTGCAGTTGTGTAATCCGTTGTTAATTGGACTTGTTCAGCAGGAATTAAGTCAGTATGAAAATCTAAATCACTAGATATGTTTTCTAAAATTCCTATCATACCCATAAAAGGACCGTAAGAATTGGTAGTAGGTAAACTTGTCAGAAAAGTGGTTAAAGTGTTTTTCGATGATTTTAGGAAACTCTGAAGTCTTACAAGATTTGAGCTTGAAAGTTGACTACCTTTTTTTAAATCCAATAAAGATTGAAGAAGTAAAGGTCTCTGAGCACCTGGAGCTGCTTGCGAAAAATTAATCCATTCTTGAGAATTCCACATCCAAGCTGGAATTTTTAGTTGCTCAAAATCTGAATCTGTTTCATCAAGTTTAACAGTTAACTTCCTTACTTTTTTGTCGCCTAAATCATTAAAAGCATCAAAATACTCACCATTAGGGTCAAGTATTATAAATCGAGCATTTAGTTGTTCTTTAGTTTTGTTTTTTTCGGCCTCTTGCAAAGACCATCTTATCATTCCTGCAACAGAACAAGATTTCCCGCTTCCCGTATTGCCTAAAACCGCTAAATGCCTACCAAATAGCTTATCAGGATTTACCTTTATTGGAGAATTACTCGCTATAGGCGCTCTACCAATTTCGAATTTACCATCTGGGTTTTCTACAATTGCAGTTAATTGCCTATCAGTTGGAAGAATAACATTATCGCCAACTGATGGGAAACTGTAAACACCTCTCTCAATTTCAAAACTGTTGTCTTTTTTCTTTCTTAAAACTCCAAGAGGTGTTAGGGACATTTTGCGTAATGGAAATGGTAAATCAATTAAGTCAAAGTCCTTAAACCCTTTTCGTTTTGGATAATTTGAATGTTGTATACCTATCCAATGTATTACAGCAACTAAAGCTCCTTGTTCATTTGGAATTAGGACGTAGCCATTGATTTTTGGAAAATGAGTCGGAACTCCAGTGTTTATCGCAACATTTTGTGGAGCATTCGTTTCCAACATTACTTTTATTTCTGTTGGAGAAACAGATTCAACAGTTCCAATTGTCAGATTTCTTATTTCATCAAAATCAAATAGATTATTCATCAGCCTCAGAATTTGTTTGGTTAGGGATATTTCGTTTTTCTAAGGTTCTTGCTAATCTTTCTTGAATTCTATCTATTGCTGCTTTTGGTAAATAATTTTCAACCAAAGTTTGTAAACTGCCCAAATGATTACCAATAATGAGAGTTATTTGAGCAGGATTTAATTTTTCATAAAAATTTTGGATACGGCCTGATGCTTTATCAAATGAAATAATTACCAAATGAGTTGATGGTAATGTCAACATATCTTCAATTACTCTATTAATATGTGTATCGCCAAAGCCATACCCATAGGTCACGACAACTGAATTAGGTCTACATATTGCAGACGAAAAATCTCTAAACAGTTCTGAATAAGGAAAATATGCAGTGTCAATTCCTTTTGATGAATTTGGGTATATTACCGAAAAATCTTTAGGCTCATCAGGAATCAATGGAGTTTTTTCATCTATGCCAAACTGTAATGGTAGTTTAACAATTGCATTTTCTTCAAATTTCCAATCCACAGAACCGTGTAGTTTAGAATATCTCACAACTCCCTCAACATATCTAGGTTCTCCTCTAATACCAGGAGGATTATAATGATAATCAAGTTCAAGTTTTGTGGTTCTGAAAACAGGTTTGATTTTACCAACAAATCTATCAATGCTCAAAATACCTGCACTATCTAATCCTAACTCTATAAATCTATCATAATTGGTAGTGAAAATGTTTGTCCTTTCTCTAGTTGCTGTACGGCTAGAAAAACTTATTAAAAATGATTTTAAAATTCTCAATGCCGCATTGAATTTAGCACTGTGGAAAAAATCTTTTTCAGTCTTGATAATATTCCTAATGAAATCTTCTAGTTTTTTATTGATATCTTTTTCAAGTGCAACACTAGAAGCACTACCTTGTATTTTTAGTCCTTGGAGTAGTTCTATTGCACTTCTAAAATCATCTTCAATATTTGCAGCTCCTCTGCCCATTGCAATCGCACTTTCATCAGACCATTTTTTTATTTCATCTTTAAATTCACTAAACTCAATCCTACCCATACCTTGAGCAGTTACGTCTGCTAAAAATGTTAGACCTATGGGTAGTCCTGCTCCTGTCAAAAGAGAAAAGTGTTCACTTTGAAAAATAGCTGTGAGCCAAGGTTCTATTTGTTTGCGTAAGCTGTCTATTTTAGATTCATCTATAGTATCGGTTTCAAAGCAATCAATGTCATTGTTGATTTTAAGTATATTTTGACTCGTCCAATTTATCATATTTCTTTTATTTGGCGTTGGCAGAAAACTGCTCTTTTGGTTTTTATGTGTTGGCTTTCGTGTCGAGAAAAACCAAATGTGCTGTTTGTGCGGCTGGCTTTTCAGCTTGCTTACAACTTATTTATACTCCCAATTTTATTAAGTTTATCCACCTAATAGATCTGGCTAAGCACAAGTTATTAAAATATTTCTTAGTATAGTTTCCAAATATAAAACAAACGTAAACCTTAAAATTACGGAAAACCGTAAGGGGCTTACTTAATCGGGGAGAATACCAAATATACATTTTTAATTTAAAAAAATTCTAGTACCTCAAAATTTGTAGAACACTAAAAAACAATTCATTATATTTGAATATTCTCCCCAGTTTTAAAACTAAAACAATGAAAAAAAGCAAAATTTTATTTTTAGGGGGATTGGTGTTTCTATTTCTTACCTCATTTTCTTATGATGTTTCTGAGGTCTACATCTGCAAAGGACCCCAAAGCAATAAATACCATTATAAAAAAGATTGTAGAGGTCTATCAAGCTGTTCCACAGATACCTATTCGGTAACATTAAGTGAAGCTAAGAAACTGGGGAGAACCCTTTGTGGTTGGGAAAAATAAAGTGAAAAGATTTAAATAAGTAGCAGATGGATAACTACGAAAAATTTTATAGAGAACAATTTAAATTCTCACTATTGATGGCGGCAATAGCAGGAATTGTTGTTTTCTTTTTATGGCTACTTGGAATAATAGAATTTTAAATGGGAATCTTATTCGATAAATACTGGATTATAACAGATTTAGCAAAGTAAACTCGATTTATTCCTCAGTGTTATTATTTTTTTTCAGTAAAGTCATAAATTCTTCCCGAGCCATTTTTAGCTGTTTCTCAAAAAGTTCAATAGTTTCCTTTAATGGGTTATTTACAGTCTCAATATTAGCTGAGATATTAGTAGCGTTGACATTGCTGTTTTCATAAAAGTTTAGTGTGTTATATAAAACTTTCTCTTCACTAAATTCTTTAAGTCCCTCAAAGGTCACCCCCAAGGCATTAGCGACTTCTTTTAATTTGTCATCACTTATATTCTCTGATTGTTCCATTTTAGAAATAGCTTGCTTTGAAATGCCCCCAAGTTTTGAGGCGAGTTCCGACTGGGTCATTCCTCGAAGCTTTCTAATTCTTTCTATTTTTCTACCTCTATGTAAACTGAGTGTATTGGTAATGTCTTCCATAATTTAAAGAATAGTAATTCTAGTTTTTGATAAGTGTTATTTTTTTTTGTTCAATAATATTCTAATTTTTTCTTTTTCACTTTCCAATAGTCTCTCATATAATTCTACTACTTTATCAATAGGGCTGAAAACTTGATGAATTCCGTGTCCATTTTCTTGTATGGTTGAATTTTCTATTTTATTATTTATATAATAAACAGCCAAACTTTCATCAAAATTTTTGATAGCCTCAGATGGAACATTTAATATTTCGGCTATTTGGTTTAATATTTTATCATCGACAGTTTCCGCGTTTTCAATATTAGAAAATTCCGCTTGGGAAATACCCAATTCATTTGCTACTGTTTCTTGCTTAACACCTCGAAGTTGTCTTACACGGGCAATTTTCTGGCCAGTATGAATTGTTTGATTGTTTTCAGTTGCTCCCATTATTTTAATATTTGAGTAAATTTAATAAAAGTCAACCTAATAATTATAAAAATCAACCAAAATTATTTCTTAACTAAAAACATTTTTAATTAATTGCGGACGAAAGGGTTAGCCAAGGAATGTAAATCTATTACTTTTTCTAATTCTTTAAACAAAAAAGACCCGCCCCGATGGTTATGAAGCAAGGAGGGCAGGCCAGTAGTTAAATGAATGTATAACAATTAACCAATGCAAAATTATGAAAAATAATTACAGGCGAAGCTATGCCTATGCACTAACTTTTGCCCTCTTCTTCACGTATAACTCCCCAATTTTTTCACAGAACCTTCCATTAAAAACCATTAGTGGAATAATTACCGATGCCACCGGCCCACTTAGTGGGGTCAACGTTTTGGTAAAGAACACTGCCCGGGGGAGCATCAGCGATATGGAAGGCCGGTACTCGGTAAAAGCATCAGCCAATGATACGCTAGTGTTTCTCTATTTGGGGTATAAGGCACAAGAAATGGCGGTTGGCAATAGGAGTATTGTAAATGTGGTCATGCAGGTAGATGCCCTGGCCTTGGATCAAGTGGTTATTAATGCGGGCTATTACAAGGTCTCAGATAGGGAGAAAACAGGTAGTATAACACAAATAACTTCAAAGGAAATCGAGAACCAAATAATTACGAACCCTATTGCCGCGTTAAAGGGCAGGATGACTGGGGTTCAGGTAGTGCAGAATTCCGGCGTTCCTGGCAGTCGTTTCAATGTACAGATTCGTGGCAAAAATAGTATCGCTGCGGGCACCAAACCCCTATATGTCATTGACGGTGTTCCTTTCAGTTCGGAGAGTCTCAGTGTAAGGGATGTTTCAGGTGGTATTTTACCCAATGCAGAATTTAGTCCCTTCAGTTTTTTAAGCCCTTCCGATATTGAGAGCATAGAGGTTTTAAAAGATGCCGATGCAACTGCCATTTATGGTTCAAGGGGAGCCAATGGTGTGATACTTATTACAACCAAAAAAGAAAGTAGGGGTAAGACCAAATACACTATTACTGCAAAAAGTGGATTAGGGCATATTGTTAAAACCCAAAAACTGCTGGATACGGAACAATATTTAGCAATGCGGCAGCAGGCATTTAACAATGACGGATTAACGGAATACCCATTTTACGCTTATGATGTAAATGGTACCTGGGACCGAAATCAATATACCGATTGGCAAAAGGCACTTTTGGGCGGCACTGCCTATTTTCAGGAATATCAAGCTTCCGTTTCAGGTGGCAATAGTAAGACCTCCTTTTCCATTAATGGAGGCTACCATAAGGAAACAACAGTTTTTCCCGAGGATGACAATTATAAAAGAGCCAATGGGCTGGCCAAACTATCCCACAGTTCTCCAAACGAAGGCTTTAAAATTTCCCTTTCCACGGCCTACTCCCATGAAATCAATAATCTCCCGGGTGCCGATTTAAGCTATCAGGCACTCACTTTACCGCCTAATGCTCCCAATCTGTACAATGACGATGGAACGCTAAATTGGGAGGACGGCACCTTCAACAATCCATTGGCAGCACTGGAAGGCGAATTGGTTTCTAGACGCAATAGTTTGTTGGTCAATGCCCTAATTGAAGTTAGAATTGTAAGTAATTTAATATTAAAAACAAATCTGGGCTATCAAGATGCTAATCTGAGTGAATATAATAGCTACCCCCACACGCGATATCCACCACAATACGGACTGGATAGTGGTTCTTCTGCAATTTATACAAACGATGGGGCACGGAATTCTTTTATTGTGGAGCCACAATTAAATTATACCTACGAAAAGTCAAAAAATAAGTTGGACTTGTTAGTGGGTTTTTCTCTCCAAAACGAGAGAAGTAAAACATTTTCACAATACGCAGAAGGCTTTGCAAACAATACCCAAATCACCAATTTAGCAGCTGCCAACTATATTCAAGTAACGACTGACGCCGAGCAGTTTTATAAATACCAAGCTCTCTTCGCAAGGTTAAATTATTACTATGCAAATCGTTACCTAATAAACCTTACAGGGCGTCGGGATGGTTCAAGTCGTTTTGGACCAAGCAACCGTTTTGCAAATTTTGGTGCCGTTGGCGCTGCCTGGATATTTTCTGAAGAAGCGGGAATAAAAAAAGTACTGCCGTACATGAACTATGGAAAATTGAGAGCTAGTTATGGTGCTACGGGCAATGACCAAATTGGCGATTATCGTTATTTAAATTCCTACGGTAGCACCGGTATAAACTATAACGGTACTATTGGGCTTTACCCGACCGCTTTATACAATCCTGAGTTTGGTTGGGAAGAAAACCGAAAAACAGAAATAGCCCTTGAACTCGGTTTCCTGAATAACAGCATAAACACCACTATCAATTATTACCGTAACCGTTCCGATAATCAGTTGGTGGAAATACCACTGCCAGGCACCACGGGATTCCCAAGCATCTTGGGCAACTTGGACGCACTAGTGGAAAATAGGGGCTGGGAATTTGAATTGAATACGATAAATGTAAATACGGGTAAATGGAAATGGAATACGTCCTTTAACTTCACCCTTCCTAAAAATGAATTGCTTGAATTCCCCAACCTCGCCAATAGCACCTATGCCAACAGTTATGTAATTGGGGAGCCTATCACAATCCGCAAGCTTTTGCATTTCACTGGCGTAGATCCACAAACTGGTATTTATACTTTCGAGGATTCAAATGGGGATGGAAAAATTAGCGCCCCTGAAGACAATCAAGCAATAGTGGATACCGCACCAAAATTTTATGGAGGTCTTTCAAACACAGTAAAATTTGGAAATCTTGAATTGGATGTGTTTTTTCAATTCAGTAAGCAAAAAGCACAAAATAGTAATAGTTGGGGCACAACTCCTGGGGTAATGGCAAACCAACCGATAGAAGTCTTAAATGCTTGGACGCAAGAAGGCGATCAAACAAATACACAGGCCTTTACCTCCGGTTTCAATTTTGAACGTTCGGTAGCTGCCTATAACTTAAGCCGCAGTGATGCTTCATACAGTGATGCTTCCTACCTAAGGCTTAAAAATATATCCCTTTCCTATACGCTCCAGAGTATCTACAAAAGCTCCTGCAATGCCAAAATTTTTATACAGGGGCAAAACCTATTTACTTGGACTGGATACAAAGGGGCTGACCCTGAACAGACCCAAGGCTTTATACCCGCGTTAAGGTGGTTAAGCGCAGGGGTAACACTAACTTTTTAATGATTATAAATATGAACACTTTATTAAACTTACACAGGAAACTATCCTTTTTTAGGATTGTCAGATATATTTTGCTGCTGCTTTTTGCAATGTTATTATGTGGTTGCGAAAAGGCATTGGAACCAGAGTACCCTGATTTTCTTTTATCAGACAGCGCCATTTTTGAGGATACGGCAACCATAGATGGGGCCATTGCAAATATTTATACAGCATTGAGGGACAATAGCATTGTTACTGGTAATACGAATGGAGCCAATGTGCTTTTAGGTTTATATGCTGATGAATTGGATTTTTATAGGGCGGATAGCCAGATTGATAATAGTTTCTATAACCATACGGTCTTGCCAAACGACCCTGCCGTTCTTGATTTTTGGAACAACAGCTATGCACTCATTTATAGTTCCAATGCTATTATAGAAGGCCTGGAAAATTCTCCCCTTCCTAATTCCGAGAAAGACCCATTTATGGGAGAGGCGCTGTTTTTAAGGGCGTATCTTCATTTTTATCTTGCACAGCTTTTCGGCGATATTCCCTATATAAAAACAACAGACTATACCATCAATTCCTCGGTTTCACGTATGCCTTTGGAAAATGTGTTTAGCAAAATGGAAGAAGATCTTCTCATCTCCAAAAGCTTATTACCAGATATGGACAGCAGCGGAGAAAGACTCCGGGCTTCAAAAGGTGTTGCTAGTGCTATGCTTGCAAAGCTATACTTATACAATCAGCAGTGGGAAGAAGCATTTCAGGAGAGTAACAATTTAATCGAAAGCGGAGTATATTCTTGGCAACCAGATTTAAACCAAGTTTTCCTAAAGGAAAGCCCCTCCATTATTTGGCAGTTAAAACCTGAATTTGAAGGGGCGGCAACTAAAGAAGGGGAGATTTTTGTATTCGATTTTGGCCCTCCATACTTATATGCTCTTACCGAGGAATTTATAATGGGTTTTGAACCGGGTGATCTCCGAAAAGATGTCTGGACAAGGGAAATTACGGATGGTAGCACTAGCTGGTTTCATCCCTTTAAATATAAGCAGTATATGTATGGAGGCAATAGTACCGAATACTCTATACTTTTCAGATTATCCGAACAATACTTAATTAGGGCAGAGGCTGAACTATATCTGGGGAAATTGCAAGAAGCCAAGGATGATATTAATACAATCAGGGTCCGTGCAGGGCTTCAACCAACCAATGCTAATTCTTCCGAGGATATCTTAAATGAATTGATGCACCAACGCAAGTATGAACTTTTTACTGAACAGGGCAATCGTTGGTTCGATCTTAAGAGAACGGATACTGCAAACCAAATTTTAGGACCCATTAAGTCAGGTTGGAAATCCACAGATGTGCTTTTCCCATTGCCTCAAAGAGAGCTCCTGTTGAATCCAAACCTCAACCCTCAAAATCCAGGATATTGATGAAGACAAATAATATAAAAACAGTAAACAATGTTAGTCCAATTAGCCAATTCCCTATACTTTTTTTCTTGTTTGTTTTGGCCATCTGCCCCGTTTTGGGGCAGGGTGGGCCATCCAAACCTTTGTTACAACCAAAGGATTATGCAATGTGGCATACTTTAAGATTTCCACAAATTTCTGGGGATGGAAAATGGACATCTTACCAATTAGACTATGAACAGGCACAGGATAGTTTATTTGTTCTTGATATTGGGAATAAAAAAAAGTATCAATTCCCCGATGCCTATATGGGCCAATTTCAACCCAACAAAAAACCAACCTTATTTGTATTTAATGATAACAAAAAAGGAGTAGGATTGTTAAACCTGATAAAGGGGACTACCATTTGGGATAACAAAGCTGAGAGATATCAATATTCAAAGGATGGCAATTATTTAGCTTGTTATTCCCCAAGGAAAGAAAACGGCTATTTAAAATTGATTGATATTAGAACGAATGAGTCAATTACTATTGACGGAGTTCAAAACTTTAAGTTTGATCCTTCAGGTAAAAGAGCTGTTATAATTACGAACAATTCCAATAAAACAAAGGTGGAATTGCTTATTCTGAAACAGTTTGTAAATTCTGTAATCATAAGTTCTGCAAATTCAAACTATCTCTTTCCCAATTGGAATGAAAAAGGGGATGCGTTAGTATTTATGGAAGATGGGGCAAATTCAAAACAGCGCCTTTATTATTTTGAAAATAGAGAAACGCCATTACTTAAGGATTTGGACAATATCGATTTAGAAAGTTTAGGAGAAATGGAAATATCCCAATTTGATCTTTCTTTTTCTAAGGATGGGGAAAGGGTCTTTTTCTGGACACATAAAATAGAAAATGGAATCAAAAAGGTTGATCAGGATTCCGTGAAGGTTCAAGTGTGGAAGGGAACCGACAAATGGATTTATCCACGACAAAAATTGGATTGGGAATTCAGTAAAAAAGATTGGAAGGCAGTGTGGTGGCCAAAGACCAAAAAAGTTTTTCAAATTGGCAATGAAGAATTGCCAGAGACAATACTCACAGGGGATCAAAAATTTGCAATCAACTATAACATATTAATCTATGAACCCCAGTACAAACAGATACCCCAATCAGATTTTTATATAACAAATTTGGAAACGGGGGAACGCAAATTATTTGTGGAAAAATTAGAATCTGCTTGGGGCTATCTCACTGTTTCCCCCAATGGAAATTATGTTGCATATTTTAAAAATAATAAGTGGTGGATATATAATATTGAAAAAGATGAACACATTAATGCATCAAACGGTATTCCATTTCGATTAAATTATTTACATCCCCCGCATTCTGTTGATGATACTCCATATGGGTTTGCTGGTTGGACGACCAACAATGAACTTTTGATATTTGATGAATTTGATGTTTGGAAAATTAATGGAAATGGCAAAATTCCCCAATGTCTTACTAACGGTCGAAATTCTGGTACTTGCTTTAGACCATATAATAATCTATATGAAGGTTTTTCCAAATATGGGTCAAATTCGGAAAAAGTGTATAACCTTGATCAGAATAATATTTTTAGTACGCGTGATTCCCTTTTTAATTATGGTTATGCCTTAAGAAAACCAAATGGTGTAATGCAACCATTGTTAAATGAAACAGGAAGGATTTCTGAATTGCGAAAGGCGAATTATGAAGATGTCTATATTTATTTAAAAGAAAAAAATAATGAACCTCCAGCAATCTGGGAAATGAATGGCAGGGGTAAAAAGATTTTATTTCAATCGAATCCGCAACAATTTAAGTTTAATATTGGTAAAACGGAACTCATTCCTTATAAAAATAAAGAAGGGGAGAAGTTGAATGGGTTATTACATTATCCCGACAATTACATAGAAGGACAGCAGTACCCGATGATAGTTCATCTGTATGAGTTATTTTCAAATCAATTTCAAAATTATGCTAATCCGGGACTTTATAACGGTGATGGCTTTAACTATAGAAATTATACTTCCGCGGGCTATTTTGTTTTAGAGCCTGATATCATGATCCAGAAAGGAAATCCAGGAATTTCAGTTACAGATTGCGTGTTAACTGCGGTCAATAAGGTATTGGAAATAGGTGTAGTAAACAAAGATGTCGTAGGTATTATAGGGCATTCGTTTGGTGGATATGAAACGGCATTTATAATTTCACAGACTAACTTGTTCAAAGCTGCCGTAGTTGGCGCGGGGGTTTATAATATTGTTTCATCTTATCACACCGTTGGTCAAGATTATGGAAGATCTAAAATATATCTTTACGAGAATCAACAATGGCAAATGGGAAAATCTTTTTATGAAAATAGGGAGGGGTATTATAATAATTCCCCTTTACATCACGGAGCAAATATTAAAACCCCTACCTTAATATGGGCGGGAAATAACGATTATCACGTAGATTGGCATCAGAGTGAACAAATGTATCTTGCGTTACGTCGTCAAAAAGTTGATGTAGAAATGCTGCTCTATGAAAACGAAATTCATGCTTTAATGCAACCCATAAACCAAAAAGATCTTACTGAAAGAATACAGGATTGGTTCGATGAATATTTGAAAGAATAAATTACGATTAATTTAATATATAAAGATGCCCCAAAAGGGGCATCTTTATTTTTTGTGGTTTATGGAATCCAATTCATGTAAAGGGTTTTTAAACATGAGGTTGGCCCACTTTTACCAAAAACTTGAAACCCGTTATGGGTACAAACTTGGGCTTGGGTATTATCACATCTGCCGTATGGCTGGCATACGCCATTGATGTAAATGTATCCTGGCTCAAGAGCAAAATCCTCTTGTCCGTCCGTCTGCGTAGCAAATGCCGCCGCTATGGCCATCATAAACGCCATTACTGGTAATAAAAATTTGAATTTAAAATTTTTCATATTATTAAAATTTTGAAAATTACTTATTGCGACCTACTCTTTTCTACAGGTTTTCAGTCTCATCCCTGTTCTTGCAAGAAAAAATTCTTATTAAAAAACCTTGTTATTAATCTTGTAGGCAACTAAATAATTTCCTTGGAGTGAATATATAATCCCATTTTTTATTCTGAACTCCCGGATATTACTTTTCTCATAATTGTATAAATAAAAGCTAAACCGATAAGTATGGTCTGTTAGGTCGTAAACATCAATAATGGAGGCTTCATCGAGCATTTCCTCTGGTTCAAATTTTCCAAGGCGAGGTGATGAGAGATAAAGATTTCCTTCTTCAGTTGCCATACTATTGTTTACTCGTATAGTTCCCCTGCCGAGCTTTGTTTGATTGCGGGAAACATTTTCTATTAATTGAAGCTGTGCCTTCCTTATGGTATCTATTGTTTTTCCTCTAAAGTTTAATTTTAAATCTTCATCAGTTACTATGTACTCGTTACGATAGCTGTATGTATAGATTATTTTTTTTAGTTCATTATTAAAGAATAACATTCCGTCTGTATCAAATATTCCATCAATTTGTTTTTCAAGAAGTTCGTTACTAAAATATCCTTTGATGGGTTCCCCGATTTCAATAACGCCCACAATATTTTCTCCAGTTTTACTACTATTACTCTTTACAGCTATTTTTGTAGAATCAATGGGCTGCCACTGGTTAAAATAGAAGTTGCCTTTCATTTTGGTTTTTGCTTCCCAAGTTTCAGTCCTGCCCATTAATAAAATAGGCACAGTTCCATCGGCTACATAAAAATTTGGGGGAACAACTTTAACCTGAACGGACCTATAGGGTAATTCCATCTGATCCAAATGAACCATTATTTTTTCGGTAGTTTTAAAACTACTATCAATGATGGTCAGCAATAGCGGGGCGGTGTTATTACCCAAATAAATCTTACCATCACCTATACCAGAAAAATAAAAAGAGCTATATTTTAAATCTATACTGTGGATTTTTTCTATTGGATGCGGTATATACCTCCTCTGAAACGCATTGTTCCTGTGCATCTTCTTTTCCGAAAATGCAAACAGTAAGGCCACGGTACCTATCCCAATAATAGCAAGGATAGCCAGCAAAAGCAGGGTCTTTTTTGCGCTGTACCTATCCGCAAAAAAGACCGACACTGCTGCCAGAATTATGAAAAAAATGTTGAAAAAAAGGTGCTGTGTCCAGCTGAGTTTTTCTAATACTCCACCGCAGGAGCAGGGGATAAAGTCGGAGAAATTAAGGATGATATAGATATAGGCCGTGAACATCACCATAAGTGTAAAGGCCGCGTAAAGCGCGAAAAGTCTAAATCTCTCAAATACCAACAATAGCGCAATAGTTATCTCTATTCCCGGCACAGCCCAGGCAATAAAACCTGCGTATGCACTGAGCAATGGCGACTGTGCCAGTTGCACAGTGAAGGTTTCAAAATCGAGGAGCTTGCTAACTGCGGCGTATAGAAATAGGAATACAAACAGGTAGCTGCCCACACCTATGAAAGTGTTTTTAAAATATGATTTTTTAACTAGCTGCCACATAAGATTGTGTTTAGTGCGTTATTGAAGGTTTGTTAAAATTAGGGAGTGGGATTTGAAGAAGAATTATAAAAAGAGCCCATAATTGAGCAAAAAAAGCCCAAAATTGGGCTCTTGAGGTTTTGAATAATTTATTGCTGCCAAAGCGTTGGTAGCGGTATTTAGGAGATAGCGTGCTTAAATATAGCGTTCTTGCTTTGCCCTTTTAACCAATTCGGTATCGGGAAGGCCTTCAACTTTAAAAAATTCCTTCATTTTTATCCTTCTTCTTTGAATGGAAGTGCGTGAAATAAACAGTTTGTTGGGGAGTTTATTTAATTTGGTGCCCTTGGAAAGTTCGTTTAGAATTAAATAGTCATTTTGGTCCAACAAATCCCCTCTGTGTAAAAATTTCAATATCAAATTGGTGAAAGTTTGGCTCCAAAAAGATGAATCATCCGTCACTTCTTGTGCGGCCGAACGAAGCGTTTCTGCATCACAATCCATAGCTTCTAGGATCCCTTGTATTGAAACTATGCCATTTAGCTGTGTTATCTTGAAAAGAGTAGTGTGGGGGAAAATAATAATTTTTTTCGCAATTGGGTATTCCCTGTCCATATGTAATAAAAGTTCTTTTGCGGTCTTAAAATCCGTATTTACGGTAAAAGGAAAATCCCAATTTAATATTACCAGCTTAAAAGCATTTTCACTTAACATTTTTTTCAAAGTCCACTTTGTAAGGTCTTCAGGATGTATTGGAAGAGGTTCAAATTTGATATCCAATTTATCCCCCATTTCTTCATATACATCCAAAATCAATTGCCTTAGTGAGGGTAGTTGTTCTAGCAAAAGATATTTTTCGGTACGTTTCAACATGGTGCTAATTTTTATGTTCCTTTTACTTTAATGCTTCAAAATTTGGTTTCTTTTTTACTGCTGTTATAACAATCCTTCATCCTTTGCCCGGTTAAGCAGTTGCACATCGGTACAGCCTGCTTCCAGTTTTAAGATTTCCTTAAGCCTTCGCTTTCTTTTTTCTACAGAGGTTAGTGAAATGTGTAGCATAGCGGGTATCTCCTTAGTCTGTTTCCCTTCTGAGAGGTGATAGAGCAAAAGTAAATCGTAATGATCCAATAGTGGGGGCGTTGTCTCTTTATGGGTTAAATATTTACGTACGGTCTTTGTGTAATGGGGGATGCCCTGCAATACATCATTGATCGCAATTGCAAGACTGTCGGGATTAAGTTCGCCTTTAATGAGAAGCCCCTCCGGTTTTACTGTACCCAATGCCTTTTGGATTAAGGGGAAGCTGTCATAGCTTGTAATAATGATAATTTTTACCTCGGGAAATCCCCTTCGTATATCACCTCCTAAATCTAGACCGGAATAACTTGAGTTATTGGGCAGGCCAAGATCCAAAAAAATAAGGTGGAGTTGTCTCCCTTTAAGCATATTTAAGAATAAATGAGCCTCTACAGTAGAATGTGCGTGATCTATCGAAAAACGGTAACGTTCCGATGCACGTTCCATATCTTTTAGTACATCCACATAACTTTTCAAGATCAGGGGATGGTCATCTATCATCAAAATGTTTATTCCCTTTGTTTTCATTCTATATTTAATTTAAATGGAATTTGCAGTTCTACTGTGGTGCCGCTACCAGGGCTGCTGTTCATTTCAAGTTTGCCTTGGAGTTTTTCGGTTCTGTTTTCCAAACTTTTCATCCCGAAGCCTTTTCTTATTTTGGAAAGATTCATCCCCTTGCCATTATCGATTATGGACAATTCAAGATTTCCCAATTCCCTGCTCATAATTACACTAACCATTTTCGCCTGGGCATGCTTTGCAATATTCTGGAGCACTTCCTCAAAGATGCGTTGTAAATGTATTTTGGCCAGCGGATTTAAATGTTCCCAATCCCCAGGGTTTGTGCATTCAAAAAGGGTGTCAAAGCCGCCGATCGTCTTTTTTTCTTCAAGAATTCTCTCAAGTATTTCCAGATATTTTTCTTCCCAAAAGAATATTACCTTTTTAAGGTCATAGGAGAGGGTTCGGATATCGAATTCCAGTTCTTCCAGCAATTCCAAAAACTGCCTATGCAGGGAGACCATTTTGGCTTCCCCAGTCAGGGAAACCGATAACCAGCGAAATCGGAGTGTAAAAAGGCGCGAAACAATATCGTCGTGCAGTTCTTGCGAAATGCGCTGCCGTTCTTCCGACTTCCCCTTTTCCAGATTGGTCTTTTGCTTCAGTCTCATTATGAACAGATCCTCATTGTATTGCTGCTGCTCCCGTTCAAACAGCAGTACCTTATTCCTGGCACGTTGCCTAGCATTCCAATATATAAGTAGGACAAATATTATAACGGTGATCGCGGCTATGCTTATCCATAACCTTTGCCGGAACAGTTTTTCGTTTTCCGCTATGTATTTGTCGGTTTCAAACTGGATTGCAGTAAATTTATTTCTCATATTGCGGTCCCTGGCATTTAAGCTTTTATTCAAATGTAAATATTGCTCTAAATAGGAAACGGCATTGTTTTTATCCAAACCGCCCAACATTTCCAGTGCTAGTAGAACTTCAGGAGTAAAATGATTTTCCTTTGCCAGTTCAAGTCCAAGTTTGGCCTGCCCTATAGCAGTTAAAGTATCCCCTTTTTTTCCATAGTAGTTGGCAAAACGCAACCTGCTGGTTACCATACCCGAGCGGTCTCCTATACTATCACGTAGTGCCAGGGCATAGCGCATCGGCTCCAAAACATTTTCGTAATTCCCTAAGGATAGTTGGCAAAAGGCAAGATTGTCCAGTAATTTGGCATATAGGGCGGGTTTTGTTTTTAATATGTCCCTGTGGGCAAGCGCTTTTTTAAAATAGGGGATGGCCTCCGTAAAGAATTCCATCTTATACAGTCGCACCCCCATATTGTTCCAATGCTCCAACTGGTAATAGGTCTTATTTTTTAAATTGGGGATAAATGATGAAGCCTTTTTGTAATATACCAGAGACTTATCAAACTCTTCCATATCATCGGCATGGTTGCCCAATTTGTTATAGCATCGGTACAGTTGTAGCTGTTTGTTATATCGCTCAAAGATTTTGATACTGCGGAACAGTAGAATTTCCGCCCCTGTATAATCATACGTCTGCCCGGCGATATAGCCCATATTGTAGAGCATTTTGGCCGCATAGTATTCATTATCGGCTGCAACAAAATATTTGTATGCCGTATTGTAATGTACATAACTGCTGTCGTATTTCTTTCGTCTTTCAAAATAGGAACCGTAATTCCAATGGGCATCGCCAAGATGTTCAGGATTATTTAATGTTTTTGCGAGGGTAAGGGCTTCTTTGGCAAATTCATGGAAAAGGACGGAGTCGTTTAAATGGTATGATACCTCCACTATTTTGCTGAGCCTGGAGTAGGTTATACTGTCCGTCGCCGGAAACTTTTGGGTAGTGTGGGCAATCCTTAAAAACGTTTTTCTCGCTTCTAATGAGAAGGTGTCTTGCTGGGCTTGTTGAAGATACTTTTCAAAATCAGTTTCTGCTTGCTGGATTTGGGCAAGGTAGGGTAACGGAACTATACAAAGGAATAATAAAACCGCATAAGTAAACTCCCGCCCACGTGATGGATAGTAGGTGCTCATAATATTTGGATACGGGGAGTAAACAAATGTAAGAAAAGCCTCTCTATTATAAAAGGCTTCTCTTAAAATCAGGCAGTTATGATAATCAATCCTTTTCATTATCGGGTTCCGAACTGTGTTCGCCACCAGTACCATAACTGGGTGGGGCTTTGTATTCGCTGCTTTCTTGAATATCTGGGGTTGGTGTACAGGACGCAAGACATCCTATTAAAAAGATGAGGCTGAGGTATATAAATATTGTTTTCATTGTACATGTTTTTTTGTTAAACAATTGAGGGATACCCACTGGTAAAGAGGGCTTCATTGTGCACAATGAACTGGCGGTTGGGCCAGTAGGAGAGCAACTTCCTTGTACTAATGTAGCAAGTGTAAAATTGATTTTATTCTATTTTTGGAGCCAATCAGGGAAATAGGGGGTAGAATCAGTAAAACTAGCTCCCACTCAGAATAATGACTTAAAATGGGACTATATCCATCTTTGAAGAAGTAGCTTATTAGGAATATATTTTTTGGAATATTTAAAGTCAGTAGGTACCCCAAGAATACTACAGCGTTTTTTGGCGTCATTTACGTGGTATAAATAATAAGTATTAATGATAATTGATCTTTGAATCCTTAAAAACTGTGGCGGAAGTATTTTCCCAAATGTCTTTATAGTGCGCAATATTCCAATAACCCGTCCATTTGTTAAATACACATCTGTTGTAAAATCATCTGCTTTTAGATATAAAATTTCTGTAGGTCTTAAATAGAATACATCACGAAAACTATTAAAGCAAATGTGATCTGTAAGGGGAGTACGGAAATTTGAATTTTTAAGGAGGGTATTTTTAATTTCATCACTATCTCGTGGTGCTAGTAACACATCCTTAAAGCCACGTTTAAAAGCGTTAAAACCATATATTGCGGAATCCGTTATCCCGATATATGTTGGAGTTGTTTCTAATAAATGTTCTAGTGCTTTCATTACTTTATTTGCCTCCTGCATTATGATATCTAGATTAATAATTACAAATTCCGGGGGCAATTCTGGCAAATCTTTCATTCGAATATTGTTTTTTTCAATAACACCCAAACACTTAAATAGTCCCTTTGCTTCCCAAATAGAAATTCCCGCTTTTAAAACGGGGTGGGGTTTTCCTATAATGAGATAATACCGCATGCAAAAGATTTTTCAAGTGCATATTACCCCAATAATTTTTCTGAAGTTGAAGGTTGAACCTTCAAAAATGAAGGTTGAACCTTCAATTTTTTAAATTCCTTTAAATAAATTAGTCTCACTAACCATTACTTGCCCCAGCATGAAAGCTTATGAAGAAATACTTTCCCTTTTGGAAAGAAACTTGGAGCAACTGGAACTACAGGCGCCACTGGATCGCGACACCGCGGAAAAAGCCATTGAATTAAGTAGGGATAGCTTGCAAGCTACGAGGGAGAGGGTTATAAAAAAAGGATTTAAAAGCCTACAGGACGAATGCGCTTTTTTCAAGACCATCAAACCGAATCTGGTAGGGTATCTTATTTTCTATATAAATGTTATTCATATAGAACTACACCGACCATTGGTTTCGGGGAAGGAAAAACATAGCTTTTATATAGATTACATTTCCACTTTGGGAAACTATTTTCTCGAGCATCGGGAAGTATATCAATACTATATCGGCCAGCGCACCCATCTGGATATGGAATACTTTACCCGAAATTCCAATTCCGCAGCATGGTATCCTGACTCCCTAACATCCCTGATCGATGCCCAATTTACTACGCCAAAGGATATGGTAATTGCACAGATAATCGGGAACACGCGAACCATTAATTATTTAAGGCGTAAAGTTTCACGAAATAAAAAGAAGCTCTTTTGCGAGGGCAATAAAGAGTCAAACTTAAAATGGACCGGTAACAAGGTGGACCTGGTGGAACTGATATATGCACTGCACAGTAGCGGTAGCTTTAATAATGGCCGTGCAGATTTAAAGGAAATAGCCGAAGCCTTTGAAACCACATTCCACACCTCTTTGGGCGATTATTACCGAACATTTTTGGAGATAAGGGAACGGAAGGTACAGCCAATAAAATTTTTGAATCAATTGAAAATTAATTTACAAAAACGGATTGCGGAAGCCGATGGGTAAGGAGGGGAAGAATGGTTTTTACTCTCTATTCTTTATTCTCTTTCTCGAGCGCATCGCTATTATTAATATTAAAATTAGACCCTATGGAAACAAAAGCATTCTGGACTTGGTTCCAACAAAATGAATTAGAAATTCGCAACGCTCTCGTCCTTGGATATGGGCAAAATGAAGGTATACTACTGAATTTGTACCAGCATTTGGAATCTTTTACTCCTAGCTTAACTTGTGAATTGGGATGGACTAAAATGAAAAAACACTTCATCCTTACCATTTCCAGTTTCGGGAACGCTGACGGCCTCCTGATGGTGGAGACCTTGGTGGCAGCTGCACCAAAAATAGCGAAATGGAAAATACAATCTTTTATCCACCCACAACCTGACAGTTTCGTTTCTTTTCAAAGGCCATATGGACTTTTCAATTGGAATGTTATTCCCGCTTCAATCAAATTTGCTATTTATGATTACGATTTGGTTAAAAAAAATTATGACGTCCTCCTTCTATTGCCCCCGTCTTTTCACGATAAACAGGAAGCTGCAATAATGGAATATATTAATAATATGTTCTTGGATCTTTGGGGTGAAAAATTTGTGGGTCGGCGGATCAATGCTATTTATCTTACCCTTGATCGAAATGAAAATTTCTTTTTCCTTGAGCTGGTAGATATGCCTTTCGTACTCAATAATTTTAAATTAGTAATGTTGGATTAAGTGGTAGGAGTAAAGAGTCAGATTGCGTAGTTCGGGCCACTCCTATTCACAAAACCCCATACCATTTTATAATTAAAATTCATAACCTATGCAAATAAATGAATTCTGGACTTGGTTCGCGCAAAACGAACGTAACATACGAATAGCGCTTTCTCAACACGATGAAACCCCTGGCAATGTAATTGAACATCTTTTTGCCAAATTAGACGCTTTTTCGCCGCCAATTACTTGCGAAGTGAGAAAATGCCCATCACCCAAAAAATATAGGCTAACAATTTCCGCTTGGGGAAATCCAGATGCGTATATCTTGGTAACATCAGTAGTAGCGCTATCTCCCAAAATACCACAATGGACTATCAAAGCTTTTATAAAGCCCTTTAAAAACTTTGATAAATTGATGTCAAGACCCTATAAACTATATGGTTTGAATATTGTTCCCAATACAGTTTATTTTAGCGTTTGTGCAGCAGACTATGATAGGGAAATTTATGATCTAATACTTCTCTTACCTTTATCCGTTAATAGCCAACCTGAGAACATCCTGCAGAGCTATTTTTATAATCTCTTTCTTGACCTATGGGGTGAAAAATACATCACCAGCCGGATAAACCATATTAAATTTACCTTCCATCGCAATCACCAATTCCATTTTATCGACTTCGAGGCCATAGGTGCCCTCGATTATTTCAAAATTTAGAAGACAAAAAATAAATTAGGACCAACCAACTAAGCAATTGCACAATTCGCCAATCTAACAATTACACATTTAAGTCAATATCATTTCCCACTTCATATTTCATATTTCGTATTTCGTACTTCCAAATTCCCCCTCTGGGGGCTAGGGGGACTTTCATATTCCTATTTTTTGTAATTTCATATTCTAAAATTAAACCTATGTGCTACCACACAAAGTTAACAGCAGATAAAAAATCGATTGAAGAAGAATTTGATGCCGAATTTTATGAACCAGAACTGTATGTTCCTAAAGAGGCTATCAATGGCTTTGCTTTTGCTAAAAACCCTATTGTGCTCGATGAGGATAAGGGGCATATTACCATGGCAAATTGGGGTCTGATTCCCTTTTGGGCGAAGGATGATTCCATAAAAAAAATGACCCTGAACTCCCGTATTGAAACAGCCGCATCAAAACCCGCTTTTCGCAATTCTGTAAAAAACCGATGTTTGATTATTGCGGATGCCTTTTATGAATGGCAGTGGTTGGATGCGAAAGGAAAAGAAAAACAAAAGTATATAATCAAGCCCAAGGATCAGGAAATTTTTGGCTTTGCAGGCTTTTATAGTGAGTGGACAAACCCGAATAACGGTGAAAAAATGACTACCTATACCATAGCTACAACTGACGCAAATGAGCTAATGGAAGAAATCCATAACAACAAAAAACGTATGCCCATCATATTGAAAAAGGAAAATAGAAATGATTGGTTAAAAGGGGAGTCATTGGAAAAATTTCAGTTTCCCTATGAAGTCGATTTAAAAGCACAAGCGGTATAAAAATAAAAAAAATCAATTCTCCCCAGTAAATTAAACCCAAACATACTTAGTGTGTTTGGGTTTTCTCGTTTTAAAATAAATAGTATTTAAATATATTTTAAGATGGAAATATTCCAATAATATGGAAATAATCCATAGTTTTGTAATGTGCAAAACAAGTCAATACTCCATCTAGATTTAGATACATTCTTTGTATCGGTAGAGCGTTTGCTAAATAGCGAACTGCTTAAAAAACCTGTATTGGTAGGCGGTACAGGCAATCGCGGTGTGGTGGCCGCCTGTAGCTATGAAACCCGAAATTATGGGGTTCGTTCTGGAATGGCCATGAAAATAGCACGCCAGCTTTGCCCACAGGCAATCGTTATCCGTGGGAACTCTGGCACCTATATGAAATACTCCAATTTGATCACCGATATCATTCGAGATACGGTTCCCGTCTTTGAAAAAACAAGTGTGGATGAGTTTTATGTGGACCTTACAGGAATGGATCGCTTTTTTGGTAATTACAAGTTTGCTTCTGAACTGCGCAAACGCATCATCAAAGAATCCGGACTTCCAATTTCCTTTGGTCTTTCCCAAAACAAGATCGTGAGCAAAGTCGCAACGGGTGAGGCAAAACCCAACAACCAACTAAAAATTGATTACGGTTTTGAAAAGGCTTTTTTGGCCCCATTGCCTATTCGAAAAATACCGATGATCGGAAAGGCTTCTGCCCAAACCTTAATCCATTTGGGAATTGACCGCGTAAAACTCATTCAGGAAATGCCAGTACAAATGCTCACTTCAGTAATGGGCAAAAACGGACAGACTATTTGGAACCGTGCCAATGGCATTGACAATACGCCCGTAATACCCTATTGTGAACGCAAATCCATTTCCAACGAACGCACTTTTAATATGGATACCATAGATGTGCAAAAACTCAAGGACACCCTTACCGCTATGGCAGACACTCTTTGTTATCAACTTAGACTGGGCAATAAAATGACAGGCTGTGTTTCCGTTAAAATTAGGTATTCCGATTTTCAAACATATAACAAGCAGCTCCGTATTCCCTATACAAGTGCAGACCATATTCTGGTTCCTGCCGTTATGGAACTTTTCAATAAACTTTATGAACGAAGGATATTGGTAAGGTTAATAGGGGTAAAGTTTTCCCATTTGGTTGGAGGGCATTATCAAATAAACCTTTTTGATGATAATGAAAAAACTTTGAGCCTGTATAAATCCTTGGATCATATCCGCAATCGGTTTGGCGCGGCTAGTGTTATGAAGGCATCAACGCTTGATGTGCGCTCCGTAATTTCTGGACGTAATCCCTTTGATGGCGAACCACCCATTTTATTGGCCCATAGAAATCAATAATGTATAGCAATTGCCACACATATTACTCGTTGCGGTACGGGGTGCTCTCAGTACCCCAATTATTAAGCTTGGCTAAGCAAAATTCAGTGCAACTATTGGCGCTTACAGATATAAATAGTACTTCGGCCTGTTTGGAATTTTGTAGGGAAGCACCTAAAGAGCATATTACACCTGTTGTGGGTGCCGATATTCGTAACGGCAACAACAGATGCTATGTTTGTTTGGCTAAAAACAACAAGGGGTTTTTGGAAATCAACCAATTCTTGACCAAATACATACATGCTAAAAAGGAATTCCCTGAAATCCCGCCCTCTTTTTCTGATGTTTTCACCATTATCCCTTTTGAAAAAGTACTTGAATATGAGCTGGAAACCTTTGCTCCAGATTGGTACATCGGAATTTCGGTAGCCGACCTAAACAAACTAAAGTTCTCCCACTTAAAAGAATATACAGATAAATTGGTGCTGCTTCAACCGGTAACCTTCAGCAATCAGACCCACATCAATATTCACCGTTTGTTGCGCTGTATAGACCTCAATATTGTTTTGAGCAAATTGCCCGAATCGGAACAGGGAAGTATAAAGGATAAAATGTATTCCATTAGGGAACTTGAAACTGTATTTCAGGATTTTGAACACATACTATCAAACACCCAAGCGCTTTTAACTTCCTGTACCATTGATTTTAAATTTGATGATACCCGCGAGAATCAAAATCAAACAACCTATCTAAAAAATACCCAAGAGGATTATGATTATTTGGTTTCCTTGGTAAATCAAAAAATAACGTCCCGTTATAAAACTGTTACTTCCAAAATAACGGAACGTATTGAAAAGGAGCTTAATGCCATTCGGCAAATGGATTTTGTGTCTTACTTTCTCATCAACTACGATATTGTTCAATATGCCATAAAAAATGACTATCCCTATATTGGAAGGGGCAGTGGGGCCAATAGTGTGGTGGCATATATCTTGGGTATTACCAATGTGGACCCTATAGAATTGGATCTTTATTTCGAACGCTTCATTAATCTGTACCGTTCCTCGCCCCCTGATTTTGACATTGACTTCTCTTGGAAGGACAGGGACGATGTTACCCGATATATATTTGAGCGTTTCCCAAATACAGCACTAATGGGTACCTATGTAACCTTTCAATTTCGTGCTGTTGTTCGTGAATTGGCAAAAGTATTTGGTTTGCCAAAAACTGAAATTGATGCCTTTATAAAAGAAAACAAACAAAATCAAAATAACGACCATTATTTCAAATTGGTAACAAAATATGGAAAACTAATCCATGGGTTTCCGAATTACCTGAGTGTCCATTCCGGTGGTATCGTAATTACAAAAAACCCGGTTCAAAGCTATTGCGCCACCTTTATGCCCCCCAAAGGTTTTCAAACCTTGCAAATTGATATGCACATTGCGGAAGCTGTGGGTATTTTTAAATTTGATATTCTTGCCCAAAGGGGGCTTTCAAAAATCAAGGATGCCATTGCCTTGATCAGGGAGAATCAGCCTGATGCACAAGTTAAGGATATTGAAAACACCACCCCTTTTAAAAATGATCCAGCTATTAATGCCCTTCTAAAAGTAGGGGATTGTATGGGAGTGTTCTATGTTGAATCTCCTGCCATGCGTACCCTTATGACCCGCCTTCAAACACAGGACTATTTAGGTTTGGTAGCTGCTAGTTCCATAATCCGACCCGGAGTAACCAATGGAGGCATGAAAAATGCCTATATAGAGCGCCATCGATTTCCGGAAAAAAGGGCAGAGGCACATCCCGTTCTTTTGGAAATTATGCCCGATACCTATGGCGTTATGGTATATCAGGAAGATGTTCTTAAAGTAGCCCATTATTTTGCAGGCTTGAGTTTGGCCGAAGCTGATGTTCTGCGAAGGGGAATGAGCGGCAAGGGTAGGAGCAAGGAACAATTTGATGCGCTTGAAAAAAAATTCTATGAAAACTGTAAAGAAAAAGGCTACACCCCAAAAGTGATAGAAGAAGTATGGGATCAAATTAAAGCCTTCGCAGGCTATGCATTTGCCAAGGGACATTCGGCAAGTTATGCGGTGGAAAGCTACCAAAGCCTTTACCTAAAAAAATATTTCCCCTTGGAATTTATGACTGCTGTACTAAACAATGGCGGGGGGTTTTACAATTTAGATACCTATATCAACGAAATATTTAGGTGTGGGGGAATAGTGGAAAACCCCTGTATTAACAATAGCGATCACGGCAATTGTATAAAGGACAAAACGGTTTACTTGGGTTTTGGAATGATAAAGGATCTAGACTTTCGCAGTGTTCAGAAAATACTCAATGAGAGGCAATTATTCGGACTTTTTAAAAGCTTTGATGACTTCTTGGACAGGTGTAAAATCCGCTTGGAACAGCTTTTATTATTGATCCGCCTAAATGCCTTTAGAACCCTGGAATCTAATAAACATAAACTAATGTGGTTTGCACATCTCAATACCCAGGCCTTTAAAAACCTGAATAACCAACCGCAATTATTTAAACCCAAACGGGTCAATTATACTTTGCCACAATTAAAAAGCGAACAGATTATTGACGCCTATGACAATCTGGAACTTTTGGGCTTTACACTTCACAACGATTTCAATTTCTTAAAACCGGGCAAGTATCCTATAACGAAAGCAAGTGATTTAAGGGACTATATAAATAAAACAATTACGATTATAGGAAAATTGGTGACCTCCAAAACAACAAAGACATCAAAAGGAGACTATATGGCCTTCTCCACTTTTCTCGATACGGAGGGAGAGTGTTTTGATACGGTACAATTCCCTAAAATAATGGCAAAATATCCATTAACAGGAACTGGAATCTATTGGATAAAGGGAGTTGTAACAGAAGACCTTGGCTACTACGCCATAACTACAGTACAACTACTAAAAGTTCCAAGACTCCCAGACCCAAGGTTCACAGAGGAGCAGAAAACGCAAAAAACAATAGACTCACATCAAAAACCACCATACACTATTTAAAATTAAACTTCCTTCGGCACCAACCATCAATTCAAATATATAATCAATCAATAAGAAAATTTTAGTGGGTATTACGTGGGTCATTCCCCCTTTGGGGGCTAGGGGGACCACTACCAATCCAACAATCCAACACTCCAAAAATCCAACAATCCAACAATCCATACCAAAGCCATACCAAAGCCATACCAAAGCCATACCAAAGCCATACCAAAGCCATACCAAAGCCATAGCAAAGTCATTAAAATGTAGGAAAACAGGTCTTTTTTCCTACAAAATTAAATCAGCCCTTTTACAACTTGGGTTCAACTTGTGAAAAACAAGAAGCAGTTTCTTGCGCCTAATACCTTCGGACCGGCTTATTTTACAATACCTGCCTAGCTATTTTGGGCCTCTTGTCTATAAGCGAAGTTTCTTACCAGCTTATAATAATAGAACCTTTTTCTAACTTTTTTGAAGGTTTCTCCCGCCCCAATTTTAAATCCCTAAAAATCTTTGCTCGCTAATCGCTTGCCATTACCGCCCTAGCTCTAATCTCCAAAAAATATTCATACCCAAGATGCCCCCAACTTGTGAACAATGGCTTTTTCCACACCCCATCTTTGCAGCTCACTTTAAATCTTTTTATTATGGCTAAACAAGCTGGAATTATCAAGTTAAAAGGTACTATCGATGATATAGCCTTTTACAAAACTGCAGACGGTCACCTTGCTCGAGCTAAGGGCGGAATAGACCGCGACAAGATCCTTCACAGTGCTGCCTTTGCAAGAACCCGTGAAAACAACTCCGAATTTGGTAGAGCGGGAAAAGGGGGAAAGCTAATTAGAAGTGCTTTGCGCTCCCTAATGCAAAACGCAAAAGACAGCCGGGTGGTTAGCAGGCTTACTACGGTTTTGCTTGCAATTATCAAAACGGATCCACTAAATCAACGGGGACAAAGAAACCTGAATGAGGGGAACCTTGATCTTTTGAAGGACTTTGATTTCAACATCAATGGCAAATTGGGTACCACTTTTTATGGACTCTTTACACCTGCCTTCGATCGTGTAAGTGGGGATGCCACAATTGCGCTTGATGCCTTTAGCGCCACAGAGCAAATTGCGGCTCCTTCGGGAACCACACATTACAAGCTGGCAATAGGCGCTGCGGAACTGGATTTTGTAAACAAAACCTTTGTGTACAGCGAAATGGATATGGGGGTATTGCCTTATGACAATTCACCGGTGTTGGCCACTACGCTAACCGCTTCGGTAACTCCAAATTCAGCGTATCCAGTACTTTCAGTGCTGGGCGTTGAATTCTACCAAGAGGTAAATGGTCAATTCTACTCCTTAAAGAATGGGGCCTTTAATGCCTTGGGTGTTGTAAATGTTGATGACGTCTAGGTATGGAACTTGTTTTAACAAGGGTTTATAAGCGTGGGGGTACCAATGGTACCCTCACCTTAAACGGACACTTCGTCTGTTTTACCATCGAGCTTCCGTGGAAGGAAAATAAAAGAAATATTTCCTGTATCCCGGAAGGCAAATATGTGTTAAAGGCGCGATTCTCGCCTGAACATCAAAACCATTTACAGTTGCTGGATGTATACCAAAGAAAAAATATACTTATTCATCCAGGGACTAACGCAATCGAAGATCTGCGCGGAAGTATTGCCCCAGTTAAACAACTCATTGGAATAGGGAAAGGTATCTATTCGCGACTCGCTCTTCAGAAATTGCTATCCATTTTTCACCAAACAATGGAGTCAAATGAAAAAGTAATACTTAACATAAACTCAAACCGCTATGAATATCTTAGACAGGTACAGAAAACCAACTCCCAAATTTTTTAGAATTCTTAGAAATATCGGAATGGCTCTAGCAACAACTGGAGGTGCTATATTGGCCTCACCTTTTGGGCTTCCGTCGTCAACCGTTTCTATTATTGCCTACATCACTATTGCGGGAGCGGTCGCCTCCGCCGTCAGTCAGGCAGCAGTGGAAGACCGAAATTCAAATAGCAATCCAAAACAATAAAATTATGATGTATTATAGAGAATTTCCCATTGCTATGGGAACGGCAAGTGGCACCTTCCTATCAACGTTTGCAGCACTTGAAGTACAGGACATTTTTATTTCTGCATTGCTGGCAATAGTGGGGGCAATTATAAGTTTTTTGATGTCCTGCTTATTAAATTTGGTAATAAAACCAAAATTCACAAAACACAGAAAAAAAAGAAAAAAATAAACAATTGAAAAAATGTTAATTAATAACTAAAAACTGTTATTCATTTTTCTATTTTCGTTTTAAAGACGGCCCTCGATATTTAAAGAATATCTTTCATAAATTTTTTCTTCTTTTTTCGCTACTTTCACACCACTAAAAACTCCATTAAATATGGAAAGGTTATTTTTTATGTCATACTAAGGGAAGAGGTTATGGTAAATACCAAAGATGCCTATTTGGGTCATGTGTTTCCCCAGGACTTGCGCGGGCGTACCCCTCGTGTCCTCTTCAGTCATAAAAATTAATAATCATAATTAGCAAAATGAGTTTTTCAAGAAAGGAACTAGTAGAAAATTATGTTGCCAAGGTTGGTAGTGGAAATTTGGACTATTCCCAAATTGCTGCGGAGTTAAAAGCCAAGGGAATAGACCCAGAAGAAAGCACCGTTTTACTAGGACGTATTGATAGAGATCTTTTACGCAAGGCCGAAATGGAAAAGCGCCGACAGTCTGGCAAAAATATGATATGGGTAGGGTTGGGGATAACTTTAATAGGAGTTACATATACGCTACTGAGCTATTGAAGGGTTTATGAAACGGGAGGCTCGTATCTTTTGTTTTATGGTCCTATACGGTGGAATTTGTATGGCTGTTCTTGGCAAGATGCTCAGGGGGTAAGGTGACTCAGCAGGGGTGGAAGTTCCGCTTACAATTTAATAATCTAAGGATGAATATATTATTTTATGAAATACCGTAAAAAACTACTAAAGCTGATAAACGAAGGCACGGCCCAAGAATTTCAGGAATGGCTCATTTCGCAACCCCCTCTTGACCAGCCAGCCATTATGCGAGAACTAAAGCAACTAGGCGACCTGCCTCCAGAAGAAGGCGGGGGCAACATACTGGATACTCTGGAAGGGTTTAAGGTCTATGATAAAGTCATGGATAAGTATGAGGACGCCATTCTGGACCAGAAGTTGGCAAAACAGCAGACCATCATGGCCGAAGAAGAGTTGACCAAACACGTGCAACGGATGCGCCAAACCCACCCAAACCTTCGAGAACACATTATTGAGTCTATTCTAAACAATGCGCCTAACGCCAGCTTGATGCGAAGTCTTGCCCAAAAAATAATAGCACTTGAAAAAATGGATAACAGCTACAACCCAGAAAACTGGAAGCAATTGCCTGAAGCATAAAGCCCCTTGGGGGTATTGCGAGTGTACGAGATGTGTCCACAGTCACAATGCAAAAACCATCAATTCAAGGCTAAGAGGCTATGTAAACGAAAGGGTTTATTTGGCTTTCTCAATCCACTCCCGGGCATTCACAAGTGCTTGTACCCAAGGCGAAACTTTATCGTTTTTTCGGTCTTTTGGATAGTACGCCCAGTTCCATGGAAAAGTAGAACGTTCCAAGTGGGGCATCATAACCAAGTGGCGACCTGTTTTATCGGTCATCATTGCGGTATTGAAATCACTGCCGTTTGGGTTTGCGGGTAGGGCATGGTAACCGTATTTTGCAACAATGTTATAGTGGCTTTCCGCTTTTGGAAAACTAAACTTTCCTTCGCCGTGTGCAGACCAAATTCCCAAAGTACTTCCAGCCAAAGATGAAAGCATTACTGAATTATTCTCTTGAATTTTTACGGAAGTAAATACACATTCAAACTTGCCAGTATCATTGTGAAGCATTTTTGGCTTTTCTTCATCCTCAGGATTTAAAAGACCGAGTTCCACAAAAAGTTGGCAACCGTTACATACCCCCAGCGAAAGTGTATCGTCCTTTGCAAAGAAATTCTTTAAGGCCGTGTTCGCCTTCTCGTTATACAAAAAGGAACCGGCCCAACCTTTGGCACTTCCCAAAACGTCGCTATTGCTAAAACCACCAACGGCAACCAATAGCTTGATGTCTTCCAAATCCTCGCGACCTTCAATAAGGTCGGTCATATGCACATCCTTAACATCAAAGCCTGCAAGGTGCATCATATACGCCATTTCGCGTTCGCTATTACTTCCCTTTTCACGGATAACGGCGGCTTTAGGACGCTCCCCTCCTTTGGAGGGGTTGGGGGAGGACCCTGTGAAATCCTTTGGAAACTCAAACTTCAGCGGTTGATTTTTATAATTGTCAAAACGCTCTTTCGCAAGTTTTTCTCCACTTTGGTTTCTATCCAATAAATAGGAGGTTTTATACCAAACATCGCGCATTTCAGCAATGCTGAAAGTAAGTTCTTCCGAATTATTTTTTATATGAAGCGTTTCATTTTCTGAAACAGTACCGATTTTTTTGAAATCAATATTATTTTCAGCGAGCATTTTTTCAACGGAAGCATCATCCGAAGTTTGGATAACAACCCCACAGTTTTCGGCAAATAATAGTTTTACCAAATCAGTTTCTCTTAAATTTGAAAGATCCAAATCGGCTCCCAAATTCACATCTGCAAAGCACATTTCCAGTAAGGTGGTAATCAATCCGCCCGAAGCCACATCGTGTCCGGCTAGGATTTTTTCATCGCGAATCAATTGTTGCAATGTATTGAAAACCGTTTTCACGTATTCGGCACTTTTTACATTTGGCGCATCATTTCCTATTGAACTTAAAATCTGTCCAAAAGAAGAACCGCCCAGTTTAAAATCGTCTTGCGAAATATTTATGTAGTAAATGCTGCCGCCATTTCTTTGCAGAACTGGCTCAACAACCTTTTTAATATCATTACAATTTCCAGCTGCAGAAATAATTACGGTTCCGGGAGAAATCACTTCCCCATCTTTGTATTTCTGCTTCATTGAAAGCGAATCTTTTCCCGTGGGAACGTTGATTCCCAAATCTATCGAAAAGTCTGAAACTGCTTTCACTGCCTCGTATAAACGAGCGTCTTCACCTTCATTATTACAAGGCCACATCCAGTTTGCGGAAAGCGAAACACTTTTCAAACCATCTTTCAAAGGCGCCCAAACAATATTTGTAAGCGATTCTGTAATTGCATTTCGCGAACCTGCAGCAGGATCAATCAAGGCCGTTAATGGAGAATGTCCTATAGAAGTGGCAACGCCTTCCCTTCCGTGGTAATCCAGCGCCATTACCCCACAGTTATTCAACGGAAGTTGCAACGGTCCTGCGGTTTGTTGTTTTGCAACCCGCCCAGTAACGCAACGATCTACTTTATTGGTTAGCCAATCTTTACAAGCTACTGCTTCCAATTGAAGCACTTGTGAAACGTATTCTTTTATTTTTGACATTTCGTAATCAGGATTTTTATAATTCCTGTTTACGGTTTTGTCTTTCATTATGGTTTTTGGCGAGCTGCCAAACATATCTTCCAAAGCGAAATCCATAGGTTTTTCGCCATTTTTGTTTTCAAAGCAAAAACGTTTATCGCCAGTAACCTTTCCAACTTCATACATTGGGGAACGTTCCCGGTCTGCAACCTTCTTCAGTTTTTGAATATTTTCTTCACCAATAATCAAGCCCATGCGCTCTTGGCTTTCGTTGCCCATAATTTCCTTTGCGGATAGGGTAGGGTCGCCAATAGGAAGTTTGTCCAAGTCAATTTTGCCGCCAGTATCCTCCACCAATTCGCTCAAGCAATTTAGGTGTCCACCAGCGCCGTGATCGTGAATGGAAACAATTGGGTTTTCATCACTTTCAACCATTGCGCGGATTGCGTTTGCGGCACGTTTTTGCATTTCGGGATTGCTTCGTTGGATGGCGTTCAACTCGATTCCACTGCTAAATTCGCCTGTGTCTGCAGAAGAAACCGCGGCACCACCCATCCCGATTCTATAATTGTCACCACCTAGAACGACTATTTTATTGCCTTCCTGCGGTT
>Ga0209344_10000727_pt1 | contig 51659 bp, 38 predicted proteins | sample Cruoilmetagenom6_FD_187293 | JGI IMG/M metagenome (GOLD analysis project Ga0209344, IMG submission 187293) | Oil polluted marine microbial communities from Coal Oil Point, Santa Barbara, California, USA - Santa Barbara Oil Seep Sample 6 (SPAdes)... | ecosystem: Environmental > Aquatic > Marine... | reverse complement strand
AGTGGGTCGACCCGATTAGCGTGCGCTACAAAGGCCATGATATTTGGGAAATTCCTCCCAACGGGAGCGGTATGATTGTGCTGCAAGCCCTAGGCATGTTGGAACATCTAGGCGAAGAGGGGCGAGATCGAGTCGAAACGCTGCACCGTCGTATTGAAGCCACCAAACTTGCCTACGTTGATGGCTTTGCTCATATCACCGACCTCGACGCTATGCGCCCCAGCATTGCACAGATGCTAAACGATGATTATTTGAAATCGCGTGCCGAACTGATTGACGAACAGGCTGTTGATCCCGTCCACGGTAACCCTATTAAGGGCGGCACGGTGTACCTGGCAACGGCTGACAACGATGGCAATATGGTGTCGCTGATTCAAAGTAATTTTAAAGGCTTTGGCTCTGGCATCGTAGTGCCGGGCACCGGCATAAGTCTACAAAACCGTGGCTGGTCATTCTCCCTCGACCCGCAGCACCCCAATGCGCTAGCCCCCGGCAAGCGCACCTATCACACCATCATCCCAGGCTTTATTACTAAAGATAACCAAGCCGTTGGGCCGTTTGGCGTGATGGGCGGCTATATGCAGCCCCAAGGCCATGTACAGGTGGTAACAGCGATGCTTGAGGATCAACTGAATCCTCAGGCGGCGCTGGATATGCCGCGTTGGAAATGGACCAAAGGCAAAACCATCGAAGTGGAAGCCGACTTCCCCAACCACTTAGCGCTTGCCCTGGCACGCCGCGGCCACGACATCGTCAAAGTCGCCGATTCAATCAGCTTTGGCCGTGGCCAAATCATTCTGCGCGATCCTGACACCGGTGTTCTCCAAGGGGGTACCGAGCCACGCACCGATGGAGCTGTGCTCCCCTGGTAACAGCTCACCACTGAACTGCGTCTCCGCCGTGTTGCCGTTGAAGGCAACCGGCGGTTGTTAGCTAGCTATCTCCTCTCAATCACAGCATTATGGCTGCTCTTTTTTATTAGAGTTTTGCCTTTTTCACTATGTCACCGCCACCCTCTTCTCAAACCTCCTCCGCCTCACCACTAAGCGGCTTTTTTGGCGTATTTCGCTATAGCCGTCGTGCACTTGGCTTAGTCTGGGAAACCTCCCGTTGGATGATGCTCGGGCTGGCGCTGTGCACGCTGGTGGCGGGGGTTCTGCCTGCCGTGGCCGCCTGGGTCGGCCAACTGATTGTGGACGGGGTGGTAAGTGCGATGGAGTCTCATCAAGCAGCCTCAGATCCCGACCTGCTAGCGTCCATCACACCGGTACTAACGCTGGTGGGGATTGAAGCCGTGATTATTGCGCTCATTGCCCTGGCCCAGCGCGGCCTCTCAGCCCAACAGTCACTGCTGCGTGCGCTGCTGGGACAGAAGGTCAATGTGATGATTCTGGAGAAAGCGGGACAACTGTCACTTAGCCAGTTTGAAGATTCAGAGCTTTACGACCAGCTCACGCGAGCGCGGCGTGAAGCGTCTACGCGCCCCCTTGCACTGGTGAATAAAACCTTTGGCCTGCTGCAAAACGCTATATCGCTGGGCAGCTTTGGTGTGCTGCTGGTGCAGTTCTCCCCTTGGGCGCTGCTGATTTTAGTGGCAGGCGCCCTACCGGTATTTATTTCAGAGGCCAAATTCTCGGGCGATGCCTTTCGGCTGTTTCGCTGGCGCTCACCGCAAACCCGTATGCAGATCTATTTAGAGACGGTGCTGGCACGGGAAGACAGCATTAAAGAGGTCAAGCTGTTTGGCCTTGAAGGACTCTTTCTTAAGCGCTACCGGGATATTTTTACCCAGCTGTTTGCTGAGGACAGGCGCTTAACGCTGCGCAGAGAGAGCTGGGGGTTTCTGCTCGGCTTGCTTGGCACCTTAACCTTTTATGCCGCCTACGCCTGGGTGGTCATTGAAACGATTGCCGGGGCGCTTACCCTCGGCCAGATGACCATGTACCTGATGGTCTTCAAGCAGGGACAGGCCGCGCTCTCCGCCAGCCTGACCGCGATCAGCGGCATGTATGAGGACAACCTTTACCTCTCCAATCTTTATGAGTATCTGGAACAACCAGTGGAGGAAGAGAACGGCACACTCACTCAGGGTGCACTGCCCGGAGACGGGCTACGCTTTGAACACGTTAGCTTCTCCTACCCTGGCGGCGACGCTTCTCTCCAAGAGCCGGTTCTCCACGATATATCGCTGCACCTCTGCCCTGGACAGAGCCTGGCTTTAGTAGGTGAAAACGGCTCGGGCAAGACCACTCTGATCAAGCTACTCACGCGACTCTATCACCCAACTCAAGGCCGAATTCTGTTAGATGGTAGCGATCTGCGGGATTGGAGCACTCAGGCGCTACGTGAGCGCACCGGCGTGATTTTTCAGGACTTCGTGCGCTATCAGTTGCAGGTGGGCGAAAACCTGGGCGTCGGCGATACCCATGCCTTTAACGACCAAGAACGTTGGCAGAACGCCGCTCGTCACGGTATGGCGGATGAGTTTATTACCCGCATGGCTAGCGGCTACAAAACCCAGCTTGGCCGTTGGTTTAAAAATGGCCAGGAGCTCTCCGGCGGCCAGTGGCAAAAAATTGCCCTCTCAAGAGCTTATATGCGCGAAAACGCTGACATATTGGTGCTGGATGAACCCACCGCCGCCATGGATGCAGCTGCAGAAGCCGAAATATTCGCCCGCTTTCGCGAACACAGCCGCGATAAAATGGCGATATTGATCTCCCATCGTTTTTCCACAGTGCGCAGCGCTGATCTCATTCTAGTTATTGATCAAGGACATATTATTGAACGTGGCACCCATGAAGAGCTCCTTGCCATGGCCGGCCGTTATGCAAAACTATTCCAACTACAAGCAGCAGGTTATAAATAACCACTTAAACATAAACAATTCTTATTACAATTATGATTAAATCGTTACAACGCTAATTAAAATCTGGAACGTGAACAAACGTCACAAGCGTTACAAAATTGTCGCTCCCGCTAACCCTTTAAAGGTAAGGTTCTTTCATCGTAATACACCACAGGAGTGGCCAATATGAACCGCCTTCATCAGATAAAATTTAAGTATGCTCTTGCATTTATCAGCGTCGCCTTAGCGCTACTGGTTATTGTCATAGCCGATGCGCTGCTCGTTAACATGGTAAAGGGCCGCTTAGACACGTTTATTAAAAATTATATTCCTGCTAGCTCCACCGTACTCAATGCTGATAGAGACCTGTACCAAGCTCGGGTAGCTGAGATTGAGTACCTGTTAGCAGACCCAGGCACAGAGCGCGCATCGGCGCTAATCGCCGAATTCGAAGAGAATTCACAACAGGCTTACGATCGCATGCATCGCTATGCCGAATATATGCAGAACTACCCAGAATTAACCACGCAGCTAGACAACTTTGAAACCTTGTATAGCAATTGGCAACAAGAGGCAACACGTGTATTTGAGCTGCATCAAAGCGGCAATAGTGCGGCAGCATTCGCTACACTCTCCGGCTCATCACTTTCTAATTTTAGTGCACTACGCGATGTATATGATGTGTCAGGCATGAATACTGAGACCGCCATTAATCAAGCAGAAGCAGCCGTTGTTGATAGAATCAAAGTACAGCAAACCTCTACTATCATCATTGCTTTAATCATTTTTATAGCGGCAACCCTTATTGCACTATTAGGGCCACTAATGATGTCGCGGGCTATCCGTCAAATCAGTGGGCGTATTAAGGAGATCACCGAAGGTGATGGCGATTTAACCGCGAGGATTGAGAGCCAACGCCGTGATGAAATTGGTGAATTGGCACAACAGTTTGACGCTTTCATTAAACGTATTGACGATACGCTACAGTCAGTTAGCAGCAGTACTGTTAGCCTACAGCATGCCTCAAATGAAATTGCTAAAGGCAGCCAAGAACTTGCATCACGCACAGAACAAGCTGCTGCGAATTTACAGCAGACCTCTGCTTCAATGGAGGAAATTGCGGCGGTGGTCAACAACGCCTCTGACTCTGCCCAGCAAGCTGACCAGCTGGCACTTTCAACCCGCGACCTCGCTCAGCAGGGCTTGCACTCCATGCACAGCGTTGAGCAGACCATGGATACGATCAACGACTCTTCCTCTGAAATCAGTAACATTGTCAGCCTAATTGATAGCATCGCTTTTCAAACCAACATCCTGGCGCTGAACGCGTCGGTAGAAGCCGCCCGCGCGGGTGAGCATGGCCGAGGCTTTGCAGTGGTCGCCCAAGAGGTTCGGATATTAGCCAGCCGCTCCAGTGATGCATCCAAAAACATTGCCACTCTGATCAATACGTCGTTAAGCCGCACAAAGGCGGGCGTTGACCAAGTGAAACAAACCGGAGCCACCATGCAGGAGATGGTAAAAAGCATCGAGCGTGTGGCCGACGTAATAGCTGAAATTAGCGCCGGAGCTAAGGAGCAGAGTGTGGGTATTGGCCAAGTCAACGACGCGGTCAACGAACTGGATAGCATGACCCAACACAATGCCTCCATGGTGGAAGAGTCCAGCGCTGCGGCGGCGGAGCTAAGGGAGCAAGCTGACCGGCTGGGCGTGCTAGTGGGCGCATTCAAACTCAGCAATGCTAGTGAGCAACCTGCTCTTGTCAAACCAGCTCTTGCCTCTACGATGAAGAAGCCCTCGCCTACGCCTGCTGCCCCGCGTCGTATGCCAAGCTCACAGCAACCTGAGTGGGAGTCGTTCTAAGCAACCTCCTTTAGTTTTCTATGCTTCCTTGGACTTACGCTGAGCCCAAGGAAGTTTTATTACCGGCTTATATAATGTGTATCCATTTCAGCAAGCGCTTTGTCTAACCACAGCCGCTCATCGTAATCGTCAAAGGTACGCGTATGCTGTCTGATGCTTTAATTATTGATGATGATTGTAACGTCCAACTCTTGGGCAGAATGCTATTACGCCAACACGGTTATCAGGTGATGACGGCAAGTAGTTTTGGCGAGCTGGTGCGCCAACCTGACCTGCTCAATGTCGAGCTGATCTTGCTTGATATCGGGCTAGGTGAGTTTACCAGCCTTGATATTCTGGAATATCTGTATGATTTACGCTTAAACGCTTCAATTTTATTAATTAGTAGTTGCACGGAAGAAACTGCCGCGCATGCTCTTGCAGCAGGTGAAGCAAAAGGCTTGAAAATGCTCGGTTTCCTATCTAAATCCAAGCTGCTCACCGGTCTAACGACATTCCTTGGGCCATTAAAAAAAGCGCCCAAAACGCCTACGGGCGATGAATTGGCGAAGGCCATACGTGAACAACAGCTATTTCTAGCTTTTCAACCCCAAATAAACCTCCAGCAAGGCACACAACACGGTCAGGTTATTGGCGTTGAAGCGCTGGTACGCTGGCAAGACCCTCAACGCGGCGTGCTATACCCCGACAGTTTTATTCCTCTAGCAGAGCAAAACGGCCTGATGCTTCCACTCACTTGGTACGTTATTGAGCTTGCCATCAAGCAGCAAGCCCAATGGCTGTCACTAGGGTGGGATTTAAACGTCTCAATTAATATACCGGCGGCCTTTATTCAAGCAGAAGGCGTACTCGAAGCATTTGATCGACTCACCCAAGAGCATCATGCTGTTCTTAGCAAGATCACCCTGGAACTCACTGAAACGGCGGAGGTTGAGTGTTTGGGTTACGCTTGCTACGTGCTCAAAGCATTGCGACAACGGGGCTGCAAACTGGCGCTAGATGATTTTGGTACCGGTCACTCTTCGCTGACACAGCTCTATCGGTTGCCTTTCAGCGAGCTCAAAATTGACCGCAGCTTTGTCTCACTGATCGATCAGGACAAAGAAGCACTGGTAATAACAGAGTCGATTATCGACTTAGGCAAACGCCTGGGGCTGACTGTAGTCGCCGAAGGCATCGAAACATCGGCACAGTTCACCCAGCTTGTTGAAGCTGGATGCACGGTTGGACAAGGCTACTGTATCGCTCATCCGTTGACCGCGGATGCTTTCAACACTTGGTTGCGCGAATACTCACCTTCCGCACCAACAACCCATCAAACGAGCATACTTTCTTGCTCCAAAGCCAGCTGAGTAATGGCCTCAAGAGCAACTAAACGCTCCAGATAGACGGTCAATTCGCTAAGTGGAGCTTTTAGCGCTGCTTGCTCCAATTGGCTTGCTTGCTCAGCAATCGCGGCACAGCCTAGAGAGGAAGCGGCTCCTTTTAGTGAATGGGCTTCTTGGCATAAGGCCTGTCGATCCTCTAACTGCCAGTAGGCATTCAGGCGAGCGATACGCTCACCAAACCGTTTTAAAAACGTGGTTAGCAGCGCATCCAGTGCCTTGGGTTCAAAGGTACTTTGCAGCTCTTCGCAGAGACGCTTATCGAGTACTTGCACTGCCCCAGCGCTATCGCCCAGCGATTCAGGTTTTTTAGCAGGAGCAGCAGCAGCGCGAATGCTGTCAGAATCAACGCTTTCGTCGTTTGAGAGATAGCGGCAGATCACCTGATGCAACTCATCGCGGGTAAAAGGCTTATGGATCATATCGTCCATACCGCTTTGCATGCAGCGCTCGCGGTGCTCAGGCATCACATTGGCGGTCATCGCCACTATGGGCAGCTTAGGCAGTTGATGCACAGTTTCATAATCACGCCAGCGTTGGGTAGTTTCCGTGCCATCCAGCTTGGGCATCTGCATATCCATTAACACCAAATCAAATCGACCATGGTCAGCTTTCAACTGATCGAGCGCCTCCTGACCGTTATCTGCAACCGTCACCTGCTGACCAAGGCGCTCAAGCATGACGCGTGCCACCGTTTGATTTAGCGGATTATCTTCTACCACCAAGATATGGTGATGGGGGGTCATTGCTGGCGGGTGTTCACCGCTTTGGTAAATGGTCAAAGGTTCGGTTTCCGGTAGGCTGACGGTGAACCAGAAACGACTACCGAGCCCCTGCTGGCTATTAACACCTATCTCGCCCTGCATGGCATCGACCAAGCGCTTACAGATTGCGAGCCCAAGCCCGGTGCCTTCGTGACGACGCGCCATGGAGGTATCCACTTGCGAGAACGCCGAGAAGAGCTGCGCTTGATCCGCTTCCGTGATACCACAGCCAGTATCGTGCACCTCCACTAAAATATTATCGTCTCCAAGAGGTTTTACCTGGCACTTAACGAACCCCTCTTCCGTGAACTTCAAGGCATTATTGATTAAGTTCATCATGACTTGGCGCAGCCGCGCGATGTCTCCCAACACATAGCGGGGCAGCGCCGGGTCGATAGCATAACTAAAGGTGACCTTCGCCTTCGGTTCGCGTAGAGCGTAGCTTTCACAAAGCTGGTCGATGCATTGGTGAAGATCAAAAGGCTGGATATTCAGGTCGAGGCGACCCGACTCAATTTTGGTGTAGTCGAGAATATCGTTGATCACCGCGCGTAGGCTCTCTGCACTGCGCTTAAGCGCCGCGAGATAAGTCTTCGCACTTGTTGTTTTAACCTCCTCGCTTAACAAATCCGCCATACCTACGACGCCATTTAACGGGGTTCTAATTTCATGGCTCATCACCGCCATAAACTCAGATTTTGCCAGGCTCGCTTTCTCTGCTTGCTTGGCGGCCTCGTTCAGCTCTTTTCCCTTGGCTTCTAATGCTTGTGCCTTTTGATCACTTGAACGGCTTTCCAGAATCAGCGCGCGAACCAGCATGCCACCAGAAAACATTAACAGGACAATAAGCAACAGCACCAATCCGTAGAGACGCGTCAATGCGCGGTGTTCTTCACTATGTAGATGGGAAACATGGGCGTTGGTTTCGATCAAAATGTTACCGGTGAGTTGCTGTAGCTCCGCCGTTTGCTGTAGGAGGGTAGCCGTTAACTCGCTATTTAACTGGGTAGGGCTGTCCCAAACCGTTTCGAGTAGGGTATCCATCTCTAAAATGCGGCTTTGAGTTTGTTTAATGACCGCCTCAATATCCTCAAGTTTCGCCACGATTTTTCCTATTTCACCTTGAAAAAAAAGTGACTGTCGGCTGAAGAGAATTTCAAAACGCAGCAACACGTCATCAACCGTAGCGTTCCCTGCACTCGTTTCGAATAGCGAGAGGCGCAATTCGCGCACCTCTCGATCAAACTGATACCCGGCCCATAATAAGTTTTCGAGCAGGCGGTTCTCCAACGCATGCTGACGGTTATAAATAACCCCGCCGGTGGTTAGCGCTGAAAGAAAAAAAAGGATCGCTGAGAATGTAGCGACCCTGGTGCTGCGGGAAAAATAGAACTTCAATAAGGCCAGCATGGCAATTGTCCGATTATTTTATTCAACGTCGATGCGCGCCACCTGCCACACAGAGCGCGAAAATATCTCTTCATCTAGCAGCTCGGGATGCTGGTCAAAAGGGTAAATGACAAACAGCGGTCCCTGGTCGCGAATTCGCAGCGCTTTACCGTTTGCCTGCATGGCAAGAATGACATCGTAATTCTCAAAATTACTGATGGGCACTGTCGCGGCGTACTCATTCAACGCTACTACACGAATATCCTCTCCCTCAGCATCGACGGTTTCCAGAATAGTTCGCACCAAGGGGCCAGAGAAGCCAATCACGCCGTCGTGCCAGGGCGTACGGGTAATCGTTTCGTGCTGCCCTAAGCTTTCTAACATCGCTTTATCAAAATGGGCTTCGTCACCGACATTAGTCTGCCCCACCTTTCCACTCACTACCAATATCACCGGGCCTTCAGGTACTTCCAAGGCAATAGCCTGGGATGACAGCAAGGCCATACCCAACGCGACGATGCCCTCCCTGAATTTAAGAACCAAAGAACGACGCATTGGGCTGCACCTCGGTATTAGCGATTAATAGTGCGATGAGTATATATCGGCCGTCTGCGGATAAACTGTGAACCTTTGTGTCAACGCATCATCATCAACTAAACTTAACGTATGAGTTTGCCGCTTCGACGGGTGTGACATTTATAAGACGATAATACGGGAAATCAGCATGCATATTGGCGTACTTGAAGATGACCTCGACCAGCAGGCTTTTATTGAGCAGTGTCTACTGACGGCAAAACATCAAGTTTCGCTGTTTAGTCGCTCCAGCGAGCTTCGCCGCGCGACGCAGCAGCACACCTTTGACCTGCTTATTATCGACTGGCGCCTCCCCGACAGCGACGGCATGGATGTCGTTGCCCACCTGCGCCAACACGACAGTTGGCGCGGCCCAATCCTATTTATTACCGCCAGCCAAGGCGAAGACGACGTCGTTAAAGCACTCGAACAGGGCGCAGACGATTTTCTTGCCAAACCCCTTCGCCCCAGTGAGCTCATTGCCAGGGTAAGCGCACTAGGTAGACGATCAGGGTATGCCACACCGCGCCCAGCATCGACTTGCCCTGAGACCTTTACACTGCACACCGAAGAGCACTATATCAGCGTCGCGGGCAACGCCATTGATTTAACCGAGCGAGAGTATCGGTTAGCCACCCTCTTCTTCTCAAAAATTGGTGAGCTCATTACCCGTGCCCACTTACTAGAGCTGGTGTGGGGTATTAAAGGGGATGTTTCGACGCGTACCGTTGACACCCACGTTAGCCGCCTACGCCGCAAGCTGGAACTGGATGGCCGTCATGGCCTGCGTCTACGCAGCGTTTACCAATCGGGGTATCGCATGGAGACTTGCCAAACATCCCACCTACGACAAGTCGCCGAATAGGTTGACGCTCATATAAGCATCGGTTAAAAGATAAGAGCTGCCTTGTAAAGGCAGTTTGGTTTTATTAACGAGACGTTCTTAAAGTAAGACTTTTCAGAGACCTCAACATGCGCTGGCAAATCCCCGCGACAATAATAAGCTGCATCGCATTATTAATAATGCGGTATCAGCTTATTATTGTCGCGCGCCAGAGATGTAGAGAGGAAATTGGCCGCGGCAAGTATCGCGGCCATGTTGTTTTATCGTTACCTTTGAGACTGCCTGATCGCGATGTTGCCCGGCCTCCTAACCCAGGAGACCGACCCCATGGCAGTAGCAACAATTACCCGCAAACTACTCAGCGCCCTAAAACACGCGCGCACTCAGCGCCGTCTGTACGAAGATCCGCGCTTTCATGACCCGCACCTGTTAAAAGATATCGGCTTACGCTGGGAGCAGGGCCAGTTGGTATCCATTCACGGCGTAGAGGAACCGAGTCAACGCAACCAACGCCATCAAGCTGAAACCCGCGACGCCCACGAAAAATGTCCACACTGCGGGAGTAGTTTGGCATAGCCAACGCCCCGGCCACAGGAAGTGGCCGGGGCGTGTCGTTGCAAGTCATTGTTAGCCTTCTAGATACACCACATGGCTGTGGGTATATTCGTAAAGACCGTGCTTACCATCAGCCCCGCCGATACCTGACTTACGAACGCCAGCGTGGAAGCCTTGCATTGCTTCAAAGTTCTCTCGGTTGATATAGGTCTCGCCAAAATCAAGTTCACGACAGGCCTGCATGGCGTTATTTAGGCTTCGGGTATAAATCGATGAGGTAAGGCCATATTCACAGTCATTGGCCAGTGCTATGGCTTCATCAAGGTTATCGACGATTTGGATGGGCAGAACCGGGCCAAAAATCTCCTGGCGCATAATGGCCATATCTTGGCGACAGCCAGCCAGCACCGTCGGCTGGTAGTGGAAACCAGCGCCCAGATCCGCGACATTACCGCCAGTAATCAACTCAGCTCCATCTCCGCGCGCGGTTTCTACCATTTGGGCCACTTTATCCAGGCCCGCTCTGTTGATCATGGGCCCCATCTCAACATCGCTATCCACTAGCGGATCACCATAGCGGGTGGATTCCATCGCTTTAGCAATGCGCGCAATAAACTCATCTGCAACGCCACGCTGAACGTAAACGCGTTCGGCGCAATTACATACCTGGCCGGTATTGATAATCCGTGAGCTGCGGATCGCATTCACCGCCAGGTCGAGATCCGCATCATCCAGCACAATAGCCGGTGCCTTACCACCCAACTCCAGATTGAGCTTAGTGATGTTGTTAGCGGCATTGGCCATAATGCGTGATCCCGTTTCCACGCTGCCCGTAAAGCTAATCATATCGACCTGCTGGCTAGCGGTAAGGGCGTTACCCGCTTCAGCACCCGTGCCGCTCACCACGTTGAACACACCTTTTGGCAACCCCACTTCATCTAGCAGACGGGCGAACTCAAAACAGTTATTGGGTGTTTCTTCGCTGGGCTTAATTACGATGGTATTGCCCGTGACTAATGCCGGCGCCATCTTGCGTGCGATCAAGAAAAACGGGAAATTCCAAGGCAAAATGCCCGCTACCACCCCAAGTGGCTTACGGAAAAGGAAAATGTTCTCCTTAGGGCGATCGCTCTGAATGATTTCACCTTCAATGCGGCGCCCCCACTCGGCCATATAATCCAAATAGTCGGCGGTAAAGTTAACTTCCACTTCCGCCAACCCACTGATTTTGCCCTGCTCTTCCGTAATGGTACGTGCCAAATGGGCAACGTTATCGCGCAGCTTATTGGCTAAACGATGCAGAAAAGCCGCACGCTCGACGGCTGGCGTCGCGGCCCAGCCCTTTTGCGCTGCACGCGCGGTATCTAACGCTCGCTCGACATCGTCAGCATTGGAAGCGGGAACACGCGATAATAATGCCTGGTTGGCGGGGTTAAATACCTCCAGGTGCTGCTGGGCCGCTTCAAATGCGCCGTTGATATAGTTTTGATAAATGGTTGGCTGTGTCATCCTGATTCTCCTATTGTCATTATATTGGCCTCAACGAGACCACCTGCAGATAAGTCCTAGAGTGATAAGTGCTGTGTTAAGAAGAGCTTGTTAACAAACACTGAGTTAATAAGTACTGGAAGTCTGGTTCGCGACTTGCCCCTTGTAGCGTGCAATGGTTGCCAGAGCGCCCTGGCGAAGAAGGCTTATATCGATCCCCACCGCAATAAACTGGCAGCCAAGCGCCTGATAGCGGCGTGCGTCGTCTTCAAGCGGCGCCAGGATCCCCACCGGCTTACCCGCCGCCTGCACCGTTTTAATAACTTGTTCAATGGCTTTTTGAACGTCTGGATGCCCCGGATTGCCTGGATGCCCCATCCCCACCGAAAGATCCGCCGGGCCAATAAAGACCGCATCAACCCCATCGGTTGTCGCAATCGCTTCCGCCTGCTTAACGCCTTTGGGTGATTCAACCTGTACGATTAGACAGAGCGACTCATGCGCCTTAGTTAGGTAGTCATCCACGCCATCCCAGCGTGTTGCACGCACTAAGCCCCCGCCGACACCGCGTATGCCATGGGGTGGATAGCGAGTAGCACGCACCAGGGCTGCGGCTTGCTCAGCACTTTCCACCATTGGCACCATTAGTGTCTGAACGCCAATGTCGAGTAGTTGTTTAATCAACGCAGGATCCTGGTTAACGCTGCGTACTACCGGTGCTGCTGAATAAGGTGCCACTGCCTGTAGTTGAGCCAAAATAGTCGGCACCGTATTGGGAGCATGCTCACCATCAATCAGCAGCCAATCAAAGCCAGTGCTCGCCACAATTTCAGCGGCATAACCAGTCGCAAAACCAGCCCAGCAGCCCCAAATGGGATCACTTTTAGCCAGTGCGCTTTTAAATGTATTAACGGGCATTTCCATCGTCGTTACACTCCAGTAGTACTAGTCAAAAGCCCCAAGCAGGTCAGGTAGGCCAAGTGTTAATAAGGGTAAATACATGATGCACAGCAACCCGATGACGAGAACCATGAAAAAAGGCACGAGTGGGCGCATTGTCTTCATGTAATCAACCTCAGCAATTTTGCACCCAAGTAGAACGATTAAAGCCACTGGTGGCGTCAGCGAGCCTAAAAGCAGAGCAATAATGACCACGACTGAAAAGTGGATCATGTCGAACCCGAACATTTGGGCAATCGGTGTCAATATCGGCACCATCAAGATCAGCGCTGAAATTGTTTCGATAAACATTCCGACGAGGATCAGTACCAGCACAATCAGCAGTAGCACGACGGCAGGCTCGCTGGTCATACTAGAAAGCCAAGTAGCTAATGTTGCAGGTACGCCCTCTCGGGCAATGATCCAACTAAACAAAGCGGCACTGCCGAGGATGATCAGAATGCTCGCTGAGGTAACCACCGACTGAAGGGCGAAGCGGTAGGTATTTTTGACATTCAGGCGATGAGAAAGCAGACCAAAACCGAGCCCATAGGCGACGGCCACAATGCCTGCCTCTGTAGGCGTGAATAAACCGCTCTGGATACCCCCTACAATAATCAACGGCATCACCATCGCGGGTGCTGCTTTCAAAAACACCTTGCCGGTTTCGCCTAAGCTGGCTCTACGGTGACGAGGCGCGCCGATTTCATCAGCTTTCCAGTAAACCAGTGCCATCATGATCATGGCGAGAAACAGACCTGGAACGATACCGGCCAAAAACAGCGTGCCAATGGAAAGCCCCGTCATGGCTCCATAGATCACCATGAGCAGGCTAGGCGGAATAATGGGCCCCAAGATTGCTGAAGCGGCGGTAATCACTACCGCCCATTCTGGCTTGTAGCCCTCCTTTTTCATTGCAGGAATCATCATCCCTCCGACCGCAGCCACATCTGCCGAAGCCGAACCGGAGATACCCGAAAACAGCACACTCGTCAGGATATTCACCTGGCCTAATCCGCCCCGTATATGGCCCACTAAGGAACGGGAAAAACCTACGATTGACGAGGTGATACCACCGTAGTTCATTAGGTTCCCGGCGAAGATGTAGAGCGGGATGGCCAGCAAGGGGAAGCTATCCAAAGAGCTGAAAAAGCGCTGAGGCAAAACCAGAAGTGGTACCCCGCCATCAATGACTAGGACGGTAACGGCACTAAGCCCCATGGCGAAGGCGATGGGCACGCCGACAGCGAGAAGAGCTGTAAATAATCCAAACATTAAGGCAACGATCATAGTAGCTCCTCTACGTCTGATGCTTTTTTCACTTCATCACGACGAACAATGAAAGCAAGGATCGTCAGCACGCCCCCAATGGGGATGGGTGCATACAGCCAAGCTCTAGAAATACCCAACGAGGGCTGCATTGTGCCCAAAGCGCGTAGTGTGAATAGGTACCCCCAGTGGGCTAAAACGGCACAGAAAACAATTGAGATAGCTGCCACTGCGAAACGTCTCACCTTTTCAAAGCGGTCATTGTTAAACCGAAACAGCTCCACCTTTATTTCATCGCATTTGTAAACCACCACAGGGGTTCCCATAAGTACTAACCAAACCAGCAGCATCCTCACCACTTCTTCTGTCCAGAAAAGTGGCAACCCGAGGAGAAACCGGTTGATGACCTGTATGAAAATCAACGCCATGATCGCCGAGAAAATGGCGACGGTCATGGCGCCAAGGGTGGCAAATGCAGTATCCAGATAACGACGCATTTGCGAGCTCCTTTTCAGAGTCACTGCTGCCCAATGGACTCAAGTAGTTCTACGGCGCCAATATTGGCAGCAAACTCTTCGCGGAAGCCTGCCAGTGCTTCTTGGAAAGGCACTGGATCCACCTCGTTAATGGCGATCCCCTCTTCTTCTAGCTGGCTAAACCAGGACTGCTCACGCTCAAACCACTCACCGCGCTGCATTTCAGCCGCTTCCCGGGCGGCCCGGTTGACTGCGTCACGGTCGCTATCAGAAAGGTTGTTGTAAAAGGACTCATTGATGGCAAAACTACCGTCGAAAAGAATATGGCGTGTTTTGGACAGCGACTCGGCGACCTCAAATATGCGGAAGGTGTAACCAACTTCCGGGGTCCCTTCCATGGCATCGACGACACCTGCCTGTAACGCGGTGTAGACTTCCGGCATGGGTACAGGCGTCGGCTGAGCTTCCAGTGCAGAGAAGGTACCCACAAACACGGGAGACTCCGGTACGCGAATCTTCAAGTTATTGAAATCTTCGGGGCTATTAATTTCTCCTTCGGCCAAATACGTATCTCGATAGCCTGCCAGAATCCAGTTAAGCGGCCTGATCCCGGAAGTGGTAACCAATTGCTCGATCAATTGATCGCCTATTTCTCCTGCTACCACGTTTTCCCAATGATCAACGTCCCGATAAAGATAAGGTAGCGTCAGCAGACCAAATTCGGGTACATAGTTGGCATAAAGGCCAGATTCGCCATACCCCATCTCCAGTACGCCAAGCTCAACAGACTCAATAATTTCTCGTTGCCCGCCCATTTGTCCGGCGGGAAAGATTTCCACCTGGACTTCACCGTCACTGTATTCAGCTGCCAGATCGCGAAATCTTTCAGCTGCTAAATGCTGCTCGGAATCAGTCGAAATATGGTGTGCGAAACGAATTTTCGTTTCAGCATAGGCAGTGCCAAAGGGCATCATGAAGAGCAGCCCTGCGACACCAATTGTGGTCATTTTAGAGACTGAAAGACATGAGGTGTTTTTCATTTTCATTGTAGTTTCCTCTGATATTACTTGGTTTAAGTTCCCTAGTTTTTAGCGGGAACAATGCTTATCAGGCCTTAATTTTAATGTTGGTAAGGCCTAGAAAGTTCACAGTCAGGATTAAGGCGTACGCCAAACCCTGGCTTGTCGAGCTTGGAAGCCGCCATACGACCGTTTTCAGGCACCGGTTCATCCAGCAGCAGCGGATTAAACATGGGCACGACCTCATCGGCCTTCGGCGCCATCATCAAGAACTCTGCGAACGGGCTGTTATGGCGAGTGATTACAAAATGGTAGCTGTAAACCGACGAACCATGGGGTACAACCAGCTTGTTATGCGCATCGGCCAGCGCTGAAATCTTGATCAGTTCTGTAATACCACCACACCACCCCACATCCGGTTGGATAACGTCGCAGCACTCCATTTCCAGCAGCATACGGAAGCCCCAGCGGGTAGCCTCGTGCTCACCGGTATTCACCAGCATGCCTTTGGGTACATCACGCTTGAGCTGCGCGTAACCCCAGTAGTCATCGGGTGGAAGCGCCTCTTCGATCCATTTCAGGTCGTACGCCTGGGCTTCCTGAGCTAGCCGAGTGGCGTAATTGACATCAAGGCTCATCCAGCAGTCATACATCAGCCAGAAGTCATCGCCGACGGCGCTACGCATTTTCGCTAGGTGCTCTAAGTTCTTTCTCAGCCCCTCATCGCCTTCAGCAGGCCCATGAACGAGGGGCATTTTGCCGCCAATAAAGCCCATTTTCTTAGCGAGGTCAGGGCGTGCTCCGGTGGCGTAAAACACCAGTTCATCGCGAACCGGGCCACCTAATAGCTGATGCACCGGCAGTTGCCGCACCTTACCCAGCAGATCCCAAAGCGCCAGATCAACGCAGGAAATTGTATTAATCACCACCCCTTTACGGCCGTAATAGAGCGTGGCGTTAAACATCTGATCCCAAATTTTTTCGATTTCAGTTACCTGTTTACCCTCAATAAAGCGGGCAAGATGCTTTTCGACAATCCAGGCACCAATTTCGCCACCGGTAGTTACAGCAAACCCTACGGTTCCATCGCTTGCCTCTACCTCAACCACCAAAGTGCCCAGAACATTGAGCCCGAAGCTTCGGCGTGTCATGCGGTACTCTGGGTACTTGCTCATGGGCGTCGCGATCTGGGAATCGATCCAGTGCCCCTCGGCTTGGTCATGGTAGTCAGCACCGCCACCCCGGACGGTGTAGGCGCGTACCTGCTTGATGGTGGGTTCGCTCATAAACACTCCTCGTTATGTTTGTTAACGTCATCTTCTTGAGGAAGTTGTAAGTAAAAGCGGGCAAGGTAGCCAATGATTATCTGGTTCGCCTCGATACCTTTAAGTTATCGAATAGCGCTGAGTCAGCAACTGCGCTAACTTGCGCGAGGCTGCTTAATAACAAGATACCGAATCACTAGACTAATGTCGCACAGCCAAATTAAGCGTAATCACCATACCGTTTGGGTATCGATTCAAAAGCGAGATGAGAATGGATAGCTTTCAATTGCTGGTAGCAAGGCTTCGTTATAAGCACCTTCTTATGCTCTCGACGCTGGGCAAAGTCGGCAACCTACACCAAACTGCCGTGGTCATGCATATGTCACAGCCTGCCGCGACACGTATGCTAAGTGAAATTGAGCGGGTATTTGCGTGCCAGTTATTCGAGCGCATGGCCAAGGGAATGCGCCCGACCAAAGTGGGCGAAATGTTGGTGGAATTTGCTGATAACGCGTTAACTCGTTTAGATCGATGTGCCGAAGAAGTGCATCGCTACCAGCTTGGTGGACGCGGGCAGTTAACCGTTGGGGCCATTATGGGGGCCGCGCCTGACCTGGTGGCGCAAGCTATCATCGAGATGAAACGCCTGCGCCCCATGTTACAAATTCGTTTGATGGGTGAGACAAGCGATCAATTAGTGGCGCTACTTGAGCAGGGTAAAGTGGATATAGCAATCGCCCGCTATGCGACCTCCATCCAACATAATCAATTCGATTTTGAGCCATTGGGCAACGAAAACATGATCACTGTGGTACGCCGTGGTCATCCATTAACCGATGAACCTTTGCCGTCTCTTGAGCAGCTACTAGAGCTCTGGCCCTGGATACTTCAACCAATAACCACACCAGCACGCCAAGCGCTAGAGAAAGAGTTGGAGATGGAAGGCTTAATGTCGCCACGCGATATTATCGAATGCGGTTCAATCTTTGCTGCCTTACAGCTAGTGCAAAAAAGCGATGCCCTGCTGGTAATGGCTGAATCCGTTCTTAGAGACCATCTCAATATAGGGCTTATTGAAATGCTGCCGCTCACCCTTGGACGAACGCTTTCTCCGTTTGGGTTATTGACTCGAAAAGATACTTTCTATGGTGAACCGGTTACCGGCTTTTGCGACATTTTGCGCCGTAAAGCCGTGCAGTGGGAGTAAATAAAAAAGCCGACCCATTGGATCGGCCAAACTGATGGGACAATGTACAGCATGGGGGATGCTGCACACGATGCCTGGGGAAGGCATCGCCAAAACGCCAGATTAAGCGGCTTGGCGATGCCCTCTCAGAGAGTTGCGTCCTTTACGGGAGTAGCTGCCTTTACCTTTTTTCGGAGTTTGCTGCTGCATTTTAAACATTGGCGTCCGCAGTTGCGCTTTTAACGCGTTGTCTTTTATCTTGCGCTGTTTCATCGTTTTCTCCGTTCTTTTAAAGATGCCTGCCTGGGCAGGCATCCCCTACGACACATACTATCAATTGAAGTTCATCTATTAGCGTCCATCGCTTAGCGTTTCAAGCCCTGCTTATTAGTCCCCTTACTCATCCCAGGCGGGAGCAAAGTCGGGGTTGGCAATACGCTCCTGGCGATCCAACATGGCAATCTCTGCTATTTCACTATCGCTTAGCACTATATCAAAGGCGGCAATATTGCTTTGGATATTACGCGCTTTGGTCGATGAAGGGATGGTAATCATATTGCGCTGTTTCACCCAAGCAAGGGCAATTTGCGCGGGCGTGGCGTGATGCGCGTCGGCAATCTGCTTAAGGGTCGGGTCGTCCATGACCTTGCCCACAGCTAGCGGCATAAAAGCAGTAATCTGAATGCCATGCTGCTCGCAGTGCTCGACCAGTTTGCGGTTCTGTAAGAAAGGATGAACCTCGATCTGATTGGTCAGAATTTCACCTTTACCCAGAATATTAACCGCTTCATCCACTTGTTCGCAGGTGAAATTGGAAATACCAATATGGCGCGCTTTACCTTCTGCTTTGACCTCTTTAAGAGCCGTCAAATAATCTGCCATCGGCACTTCATTGTTGGGCGACGGCCAGTGAATTAACAGCAGATCAACGTAACCTGTGCCCAGTTTCTGGAGACTTTCATCTACGCTGGCCTTCAGCGTGGCAGGCTCCAGGTTATCAAACCATACCTTAGTGGTGAGGAAAATATCGCTGCGGTGCACCTCGCTGTCACGAATTGCTGCACCGACATCCGCTTCGTTGCCATAAAACTGCGCCGTGTCGATATGCCGATACCCCGCTTCAAGCGCCGCATGAATGCTCTGCTTGAGCGTATCGCCTTCCAGGCGAAAGGTACCGAAACCGGGGTTAGGCATCACATTTTGCATCATTAACGTCCTTTTCTATTGATAGCGTGTTAACTAACATGGGGTGGAGACCGCCCCACTTCAACCCCGTTGTTTATTGTTTCCTGATCAGAGACCGCGACATCACCGCAATAACAGCGCGATAACCACTAGCGCCAATACTAGTGAAACGCCCTTCCAGAACAGCACCGGGTCGCGCTCTAGTAGCGGTAATTGAGCACGTTTCAGCATTTCTTGACTGGGCGAGCGTAGTTCGAAGATAAACTCCGAAAGAGCTGGAAAGCGTTTGTGTGGATTAGGATGAAGAGCCTTTTTGAGCACCTCATCTACCCAGGCGGGCAGCTCACGGTTCTCGCTAAGCGCCGATTGATAGGCAAGCTTATGCTGCGCTGCCCGAGTGCGGGTTTTGGCCACCTCAGTGCCATAAGGCAGCGTGCCGGTTAGCATCTGATAGGTGATCACCGCCAGGGAGTACTGATCCGAACGGGACGTACCACCTTCACCCAGAAAATACTCCGGCGCGGTGTACTGGGCGGTGCCTAGAATATCGTCGCTAGCCGCATTGACCTCTTCAGCAAGACCCGCCACCTTGGCAGCGCCAAAATCAATCAGCTTCACCGTTCCGTGGCTATCGATCATGACGTTATCGGGGCGCAAATCTTGATGCAGCATTTCCAGGCGATGAAAGGCGCGCAGCCCCTTGGCGATCTGCTCGACGATGGGGCGTACGCTAGCTAATTCGGCGTTGGGGTGGTCGCGCATCCACTGGGTCAGGGTTTGCCCTTCGATATAGGCCAACACGGTGTAAAGGTAGTGGCGCGGACGCTCTTGGGCGGGGGCTTTAAGCACGTGCTGATTATCGATGCGCCGGGCAATCCACTCTTCGCGCACGAACCGCTCGATACTCGTCGGGTCTTGGCTTAGCTCGGTTGAGAGGGTTTTAAGTGCCACCTTCTCGCCACTCGCTACCTCTTCCGCCAGATAGACATGGCTGCGGCTGCTGGCATGCAGTTGTCGCACAATGCGGTAGCCGTCCAGCTCGCTTCCTGCGCGCAACTCAGACGGTGACGGCAGGGTGCTCAGCGCCGCGTAGAGTTCATTAGCGTGGCGCTCAGGCAGCGAATCAATGCGCACAATTTGCACGGTGAGGTTGTCATCGCTGCCATTATCGATTGCGGCAGCGATTAGCGCCTCAGCCGCCGCGTCGAGATCGCCCCAATGGGCGTGAATCAGCGCGGCCATTTCGGTGCCGGTCAGCCACTCATAAACACCGTCGGTGGTGAGTACAAACACATCGCCGACACTCAGCGATACCGAGGAATAATCCAGCTCCAGGTGCTGGCTGGCCCCCATGGCGCGGCTTAAATGACTGACTTCCCGGGAGGCCCAGAAGCGGTGATCCTCGGTCAGCGGCTCCAGCGTATTGCCGGCGAGCTGATAGATACGGCTATCGCCAACGTGAAACAGATGCGCAGTGGTGGACTTAATCACCATCGCGCTGAGGGTACACACATAGCCACGATCCAGGTTGTAGCGGTACTGGCTTTGCCGGGTTTGGGCATAAAGCCATGCATTGGTGGCCTGCAGTACCCGTTGGGCGGAGGTTTTAACCGCCCAGGTAGCCGGGGTGGCGTAGTAGTCTGTCAAAAAACCGCCTACTGCTGCTTCACTGGCTTCCCGGCTCACTTCGCTGCTGCTGATCCCATCCGCTAACGCGATCGCAATGCCTTTGGTGGCACGCAGGGGTTCACTGGGCAGATAAGCGCCATAAAAATCCTGATTGCTTGGTTTGCGCCCTTTATCAGAGTGCTGGCCGAGCGAAATGGTCAGCGCTGCCATTATGCTTCCCCTAAAAAAAGCCTCCGCCGGAGCGAAGGCTTGGATAAGTGACAAACTGCTGCCTATCAGATCATAGGGCTTTCTGGGGCGCGGTACGCACATGAGTGGTGTAGAGCGTGAGACCCGTTAACGCCAAACCACCGATCAAGTTACCCAGCACTACCGGAATTTCGTTCCAGATAAAATAATCCATAATCGAGAAGTTACCGCCCATCATCAACCCGGATGGGAACAGGAACATATTGACTACCGAGTGCTCAAAGCCCATACCGAAGAACAGCATAATAGGCATCCACATGGCAATGACCTTACCGCTCACCGTGGTTGAAATCATCGCGCCCACCACGCCCAGCGAGACCATCCAGTTGCACAGTATGCCGCGGATAAAAATCGTTAGCATGCCGCCAGCGCCATACTCTTTATAACCCACGGTGCGCCCTTCGCCCACTTCACCAATCACCCGCCCCACTTCGCTGGGTTCGGTGCTAAAGCCGTAGGTGAACACAATCGCCATTAGAAAGGCGACCGTTAATGCCCCACCAAAATTACCGATAAACACAATGCCCCAGTGCTTGAGAATACGATTAATCGTCACCCCAGGTCGTTTATCCAGCCACGCCAGCGGCGTTAACACAAACACCCCGGTCAACAGATCAAAGCCCATTAGATAGAGTATCGAGAAACCCACCGGAAACAGGATGGCGCCGATAATCGGGTACCCGGTTTGCACCGCTACGGTCACCGCAAACACCGCCGCGATAGCCAATATAGCCCCCGCCATAAAAGCGCGAATCAGCGCATCACGGGTAGACATGTGCAGCTTGGCTTCGCCAGCATCGACCATTTTGGTGGCGAATTCGGCAGGTAACAAGTAGGACATAGAGAGCGTTTCCTTTGTTGTGGGTTTTAAGGAATAGAAGGGTCAGAACAATAAAACGAGCACCGCAAACCCTGCCGCTAAGGCTTGGTTTGCTGTGCAGAGCAAAAATTGGTGGCTAGGTTAGCGGGCGTCGTGGCGACTCTTTGCACCACACTGCCCACCACAATCAAGCAGGGTGACGTCAAGGGGGTTGCGGCGAGTTTTTCGGGCATATCCGCCAGCGAGCCCACCAAAGACTGCTGATCACTCTGGCTGGCGTTAGCCACCAGCATGATTGGCCAATCATCCGGCAGGCCCGCTTGGCGCAGGCCATGACAAATTGCGCTCACTTTTGAAAGCCCCATATAAAACACCAGGGTTTCATCCTTGCGCGCCAGTGATGCCCAATCCGGCGTGCCGTCTTCGCGGCAGAGCTGGGCAGTCACAAAGCGTAGTTGCTGGGCATGACCACGGTCGGTGAGCGGAATACCCATGCAGGCAGCGGCGGCAGAGGCCGCGGTAATCCCTGGCACAATGGCAGCGGGGATCTCGGCAGCGGCCAGGGCATCCAGCTCTTCGCCCATCCGCGCAAACACCGCCGGGTCGCCGCCTTTCAAGCGCACCACCGATTTACCTTCCCGGGCGAGTTTTACCATCAGCTCACCGATCTCAGCTTGGGGTACGCTGTGATGACCGCGGGCTTTGCCCACGTAGTAGCGCTCGCTGCCGCTAGGAATCAGCGACAGCACGTCATCACCTACCAAGCGGTCATACACCACGGCGTCCGCCTGCATAAGTAAGCGTGCAGCCTTGAGGGTTAACAGCTCTGCATCGCCGCTGCCTGCGCCGACCAAGTAAACCTGCCCGGCGCGGCACTCGCCACGCAGTGGCAAACGTATGTCTGCAGCCTGCTGAACTAACGGCGTTAGCGCGCGGTGCGATAACCGCATAAAGGCGTTAAACCACTTCTGTAGCAAGGGGTTGCTTAGTGCGGGCATTGGGCCGCTCCTCTTCAATAAGTGATTTCAATTCGGGAATACAGCTACCGCACTGGGTGCCGCAAGCGAGTCTGGCGCCCAACGCTTCTACGCTGGTGTCGCCCTCGCGGATAGCGTTGACGATGGTGGTTTGGCCCACTTGGTGGCAACTGCATACCACCGGGCCGGTATCCGCCGCGCCGTCGTCGCAGCCTGCCAATAGTCGACGGCGGTGGGTATCGCTCAGTGCCGTCTCGTTAAAACGCGCTTCCAGCCACGCTAGCCCTGGCAACTCTTTGGGCGGGCCGACCATCAGCCACCAGCGCAACTGACCGTTTTCTACGCAGGCGGCACGCAGACGTCCGTTAGTCGGATCCTGGCTGACAACCGATACGTCGCCGGGCAGCCACGTTTTCAACTGCGCCAACCAATCATTAACCGACTGCGTATTGGCAAGCTGCCAGCGCTGGCAGCCGCGCATGGGAATACGTGTCCAGTAGGCACTGGTGCACCAAGGCGTTAATTCCGTTGCCCCATCGGCGACCAATAGGGTGGCCTGCCAATCGGTAGCAAGCGGCGCCAGCGCCACGGCGCCGTGCTTCGATTCAGGCTGCCCAGAGAGCGGATCAGTAATGCTGTCAATTAGCGCGCTGCTTCTGGCCTGCTGGGTAAAGCAGTCAGTCCAGTGGATGGGTACGAAGATCTCTCCGCGGCGTTGGGCGTTGGACACGCGCACCCGGGCGCGAAATTCGCCTTTCGCGGCGGTTAACACTGCCAGCCCTTGATCGGTTACACCAGCGGTGTGGGCATCCTCTGGGTGCACATCCATAAAGGGTTCGGCGCGGTGATTCATTAACCGCGGTGAGCGCGCAGTGCGGGTCATGGTGTGCCATTGATCACGAATCCGGCCGGTGTTCAAACGCAGCGGGTAGGCGGCACTCAGCGCCTGTTCAGGCCCTTGGGGATGTATCGCCAGCAGCTTGGCGCGGCCATTTGGGGTGGCAAACTCGCCATCTTCAAACAGCCGAGCAGTGCCATGGGGTGCGGCCTTTGTGACCGGCCATTGAATGGGTGCTAAGGCGTCATAGCCATCTCGCCCCAGGCCCACTAAGCCCGATATATCAAACAACCGCTGCGGGCTGTCGGGCACCGTGCTGTTATCAACCCCGTTTTCAAGTCCGTTTTCAAACCCAGAGAGACGAGCGTGCTCGTCGAAAATCTCCCAGGGGTGCGCGTAGTTAAACGCCTCGGCAAACCCCAAACGTTTCGCCACCTCACACATTATCCACCAGTCGTGGCGGGCCTCACCTGGGGGCGGCAGCATGCCCCGCTGGCGAGAAATACGCCGCTCGGAGTTAGTCACGGTGCCATCTTTTTCCGACCACCCAGAGGCAGGTAAAACGATATCGGCATAGGGCAGCAGATCGGTATGGGCAGCGCACTCGGAAACAATCACCAGCGGACATTTTTCCAGCGCAGCACGCACCCGCGCAGCATCGGGAAGGCTAATGGCGGGATTGGTAGCCATCACCCACAGCGCTTTTATCTCGCCACGCTCAATGGCCTCAAACAGCTCCACTGCTTTATAACCTGGCCCTTCCGGCAGGATAGGCGTCAAGCTGTCGGTGGCCCAGAAGCGGCTGACCAGATCCAGGGCGCCTGGGGTGTGGTAATCCATATGCGCGGCTAGCTGGTTGGCCAGCCCGCCTACTTCGCGGCCACCCATGGCGTTGGGCTGGCCGGTAATCGAGAACGGCCCCGCCCCCGGCAAGCCGATTTTGCCGCCCGCCAAGTGGCAGTTAATAATCGCGTTACACTTATCGGTACCGCTGGCGGATTGATTAACGCCCTGGGAATAGAGCGTGACCACATGTAGCTGACTGGCGAACCAGTAATAGAAGGTTTCCAGGCGCTCGGGGTCGACATCGCAAGCCGCCGCTACCTCCGCCACCGAGCCCGCGGTTTGCTGGGCCGCCGCCAGGGCATCGTCAAACCCTTCGGTGTGGCGCTCAAGGTAGAGGGTATCGAGCCTGCGGCGCTGCGCCATCCACGCCAGCAGACCGTTAAACAGGTAAGCATCGCTGCCTGGTTTAATCCCTAGGTAGAGGTCGGCGATTTCGCAGCTGTCGGTGACGCGCGGGTCGATCACCACCAAACGCATCAATGGATTGCGCTCTTTAGCGACTTTAATACGCTGATAGAGCACCGGGTGATTCCAGGCCAGGTTGGAACCCACCAACACGATCAATTCCGCCTCTTCCAAATCCTCGTAATTACACGGCACCGCATCGGCACCGAAGGCGCGCTTGTAGCCAACCACCGCTGAGGCCATGCACAGCCTCGAGTTAGTATCTAAATGAGGCGTACCCAAAAAGCCTTTAAACAGCTTATTGGCCACATAGTAATCTTCGGTAAGCAGTTGGCCGGAGAGATACGCGGCCACGCTGTGATTGCCATGCTCGGCCCGCAGGGTGTTTAAGCGTTCGGCAGTAGTGCTTAAGGCGGTGGCCCAGGAGACCTCAACACCATCAACGCGAGGGTGAGTCAGCCGTCCTTGACTCCCCAAGGTTTCGTGTAGCGCAGAACCTTTGACACACAGCCGCCCGAAGTTCGCCGGATGCTCGCGGTCGCCCTCGACAGCGCTCAGCGTGCCCGCCTCAACGGTTGCCGTCACGCCACAGCCAACGCCACAGTATGGGCATGTGGTTTTGGCTTGCTGCGTCGTTTTGGTCTGCTGCTCTGCTTTTGCCCCTCGCATAACTACTCCTCGGGTCTTACCTGAACGCCGTATATACGTATATAAATGCCAGGCATAAAAAAACGCCCAGTCCCTTTCTCTAATGCGCTATATAAACGCATTGAAAGAAGAGGGCTGGACGTCGTTGCCACAGCGCACCTTCATCGGTGCATTACTCTTTACAGTAGTCTCTTCAAACAAATGAAGATTTACTAACAGCTACACATTTTCTAACGGCTACTTATTTTTCTAACGGCTTTGGAATTGTTCGCTGCCATCGCCAAACAATGAGCGCTTATCCCTTGTTAACTTACTTATTGCCTAGGGAACTGCAAGAGCCAAGCCGACAACCGGCTATATGAAATTTAGTTATTTAAAAACAGATAGTTAAAAAATTAAAAATCATCACACAACGCTCTTTTACGCACTGTGCACACGCTGAATGGTGCTTGAGAGTGCAGGCCACCTCTCTTTTCGCACCATCACCGTGCAGTCTATCCGAAGAGCCTGGCCACCGCTTACCCACCACCTAAACATAAGCAACTGAAGTTATTTAAAAAAATATTTCAGACGGCCAGTTGGCTAGCTCCTTGCTTGTTACCGAGTAAGGTTTTTAATCAGCTGACAGCCAATGGAGGTTGTCGCGCGTTTAAAAAGACGCTATCGGGCAACGACGCCCCTGTTACGCACGCTTTTGCGATTCTTTGCAAAGAGGTGCGAGACAGGGGCGTTTTTTGTTTGGTGCTCAAGCAACCGCAAAGACACAGAGGAGCCACCCATGGAAACCACTTCCCGGTGCTCGCCCAACGACCATCAAAACGACCATCTGGTGATCATTGGCAATGGTATGGCAAGCCACCGCCTAATCGAGGGGCTAGTAAAACAGCCCACACGCCCCCAGCGCATCACGGTGATAGGTGCAGAGCCAACCCCTGCCTATAACCGTATTCTGCTTTCGCCACTGCTGGCCGGTGAAATGCAGCAGGATGCACTTACGCTGCGCGACACCGCGTGGTACGCCGAACAGGGCGTCAACCTGATACTCGGTGAAAAGGTCGAGACGCTTGATCGCGCAAGCCAAACGTTGACCACCAATAGCGGGCGATCGCTTGATTACGATCATTTGGTCATCGCCACCGGATCACGCCCAGCGCTGCCCGATGTTCCCGGGATTGAACTTGAGGGCGTACACGGCTTTCGCGACCTGCAAGATGCCGAAGCACTTGAGGCCATTGCTCAGCGCGGCGGTGATGCTGTCGTGATTGGTGGCGGCCTACTCGGTCTTGAAGCGGCTGAAGGGCTGCGTAAGCGTGGCAACGGTATCAACGTTAGCGTGCTCCAGCGCAGCGAGCGGTTGATGAACCGCCAGTTAGATACGACCGCAGCACACCTGCTCAAAGACACCCTGACGCAACGCGGCTTGAACATCATCACCGGTGCCCAGCTAGAACGGCTAGAAAGTGACGCCCGGGGTCGGGTCGCCAAGGTGCATCTTGCCGATGGCCTCCAGTTGAACGCCTCCAGCGTGATCGTTGCCGCGGGCATTACCCCTAATGCGGAACTTGGCCGCCAAGCAGGTCTGCGCACGGATCGAGCTATTGTGGTGGACGAATGGCTCACCACCAGCGACCCGGCGGTCTCAGCGCTGGGCGAGTGCTGCCAGTTCGAGGGCACCACCTACGGCCTGGTGGAACCAATCTGGCGACAGGTAGAGGTGCTCGCCGCGACGCTGTGCGGCACGCATACCCAAGGCTACGCGGATACCCCCAGCGCCACCAAACTCAAAATCAGTGGTGTAGCGCTCTACGCTTTTGGCCCCACCGAGGCCAGCGCGGAGCATGAAGTGCTGAATTACCACGACCTTGAACGCGGCGACTACCGCCGCCTGCTGCTTCGCGACGGCCAGATTGAAGGCGCGGTGCTTTACGGCGACACCAGCCAAGGGCCCTGGTACTTCGAGCAGGCGCTCGCGGGCACTGATCTCAACGCTTACCGCCAAGCCTTGTTGTTTGGTGGTGCTGATGTCGAGGTTCTACGCGAAGCGGCATCTCTACACAGCCCTGATTCTTCTGAACTCTCTTCAAAACAATCTTCTTCAAAACACTCTTCTCATACAACGTCGGAGGCGGCTTAAATGTCTACCCAACAGCAGCTTATTATTATTGGTAATGGCATGGTCGGCCACCACCTGGTCGAGCAGCTCGTCGATAACGGCGCCCTCGAGCGCTATCAGGTCACCGTGTTTGGCGAAGAGCGCCACCGCGCCTACGACCGGGTACACCTATCTGAATACTTCAGCGGTCGCGACGCCGATTCGCTAGCCCTTTGCGAAGCAGATTACTACGCCGTTAGCGGTGTGGAACTGCGCACAAGCGAAGCCGTGATTGAGATCGACCGCGACCAGCAAGAAGTAATCACCGATCAAGGGCGATACCCCTACGACCGCCTGGTGCTGGCCACCGGCTCCTTCCCCTTTGTACCGCCGATTCCCGGCAACGACCGGGAAGGGTGTTTGGTCTATCGCACCCTGGACGATTTAGACGATATCCGCGCTGCCGCCGAAAACGCCACCACCGGCGTGGTCGTCGGCGGTGGTTTGCTGGGCTTAGAGGCCGCTAACGCCCTGCGCGGCCTGAACCTGGATACTGCCGTTGTAGAGTTCGCTGCACGCCTGATGCCGATGCAGGTGGATACCGAGGGCGGCGAGTTGCTGCGGGAAAAAATTGAAGCTCTTGGGGTACAGGTACTCACCGAGCGCGCCACCCAGCGCATTGAAGATGGCGAGGCGAGCCGCCATCGCATGGTCTTCCAAGATGACAAAGTGTTGGAAACCGACCTAATCGTGTTCTCCGCTGGCATCCGCCCCCGCGACCAGTTGGCCCGGGACTGCGGCCTGGAGATTGGTGAACGCGGCGGCGTGGTAGTGGATAACCAGTGCCTGACCAGCGACCCGGCTATTTTAGCGATTGGCGAAGTGGCATTGTGGAATCAGAGTATTTTTGGCTTGGTGGCCCCTGGTTACCAAATGGCCAAAGCGGCGTACTCGACGTTGACCGGCGGTGACACCCAGTTTGGCGGCGCCGACATGAGCACCAAGCTTAAGCTAATGGGTGTCGACGTAGGCTCAATTGGTGATGCCCATGGTAATCAGAACCCCGGCGCGCGGATGTTCCGCTACCTGGATCCCATCAAGCAGGAGTATCGCAAGCTGGTGGTTTCCAGCGATGGTAAAAAGCTGCTCGGCGCGATGCTGGTGGGCGACAACGGCGTTTATGACACGCTGCTACAGTACTACTCAAACCGTATTGAGCTCCCCGATGAACCCGCTTCGCTGATCCTGCCCCAAAGCAACGGCGCCGCGCCCACCCTCGGCCCCGGTGCGCTACCGGAAACCGCCTCCATCTGCTCTTGTCACAACGTCACCAAGGGCGATATTTGCGCCACTATTGACGCTGGCGCGGTGGATCTAGGCGGTGTCAAAGCGGCCACCAAAGCCAGCACCGGCTGCGGCGGCTGCACGGCGCTGCTCAAAAGCGTGGTTGACCATGAACTGGAAGCCCGCGGCGTTGAAGTCGATAAATCGATTTGCGAGCACTTCGCCCATACCCGCCAAGAGCTTTACGATATTGTGCGCGTTGAAGGCATCAAAACCTTCACTGACTTGATCGAAAAACACGGCAACGCCGACACCCATCGCCTGGGTTGCGACATCTGCAAACCCGCCGTCGCGTCCATTCTGGCCTCCTGCTTCAATGAGCCGATCACCGACGCGGCGCATATCCCCTTGCAGGACACCAACGACACCTTTATGGCCAACATGCAGAAAAACGGCACCTACTCGGTAGTGCCGCGTGTGGCCGGTGGCGAGATTACGCCGGACAAACTCATCGTGCTGGGTGAAGTGGCCAAAAAATACAGCCTCTACTCCAAGGTCACCGGCGGCCAGCGTATCGACCTGTTCGGCGCCCGCCTGGAAGACCTGCCGGATATCTGGAGTGAGCTAATTGCTGCAGGTTTCGAGACCGGCCACGCCTACGGTAAATCGCTGCGCACGGTAAAATCCTGCGTAGGCAGCACCTGGTGCCGCTACGGCGTGCAGGACAGCGTCGGCATGGCGATTCAGTTAGAGAACCGCTACAAGGGCCTGCGCTCACCCCACAAGATCAAGTTTGGCGTTTCCGGCTGCACCCGCGAGTGCGCCGAAGCGCAGAGCAAAGACATCGGCATTATCGCTACCGAAAACGGCTGGAACCTCTACGTGTGCGGTAACGGCGGCATGCGCCCCCGCCACGCCGAACTGTTCGCCACTGACCTGGACGACGAGCAGCTCTACCGCACCATTGACCGCTTCTTAATGTTCTACGTGCGCACCGCCGACCGCTTGCAGCGCACCTCGGTATGGCGCGAAAACCTCGACGGCGGCCTGGAGTACCTCAAAGAGGTGATTCTGGAAGACAGCTTAGGCATCAACGACGAGCTGGAGCGCCAAATGCAAACCGTGGTGGATACCTACCAGTGCGAATGGGCAGACGCGATCAGCGACCCGGAGAAACTCAAGCGCTTCCGCACCTTCGTCAACGACGACCGCCCGGATCCGTCAATCATTATGACCTCCGAACGCGGCCAGCCACGGCCTGCCCAATCCACTGCTCACTGACGCTTTAAAATAGCTATAAAAGAGGTTTCCAATGACCGCAACTGCATTGAAAAAAGAGATGGATACGACAGGGGCTAACAACACGATGGCATGGCAAAAAGTGTGTACCAAAGCTGACCTGGTCGAATTCTCCGGCGTCGCCGCCTGGCTTGAAACCGCAAAAGGCCCTGCTCAGGTAGCTATTTTCTACTTGCCTGGACAAGGAGTGAGCGGTGAGCTTTTCGCCCTTGATCACTTTGACCCTTTCTCTAACGCCAATGTCATCGCCCGGGGCATCGTCGGCGACCTTAAAGGCGCCCCTGTGGTCGCCTCGCCTATCTACAAGCAACACTTCCGCCTTGAAGACGGCCAGTGTTTAGAGGATGAGGATGTTAAGTTACGTACCTGGAAGGTTGAATTTAAAGGTGATGAGGTGTGGGTTGAGGAGTAACCACATTAATTAGCCTTGAAAAATCGACAACGCCGCCATTAGGGCGGCGTTGTTGTTAGCAGCCGTTACTCTCAAACGTTATTCATTCAAAAAGCTAATCAGCGCCTGATTGAACTCATCAGGATGGGTAGCATTGAGGCCATGGGGCCCGCCCTTGATCACTTGCATTTGTGCATTGGGCAGTAGCTCCTGAGCCCGCTTACCGCTGACTTCAAAGGGCACGATACCATCTGCATCACCGTGGAGGACTAGCGTGGGGATATCGATGCTGGGTAGATCTTTGCGGAAATCGGTATAGCTAAACGCCTTGATACACTCGTAGGTTGCCTGGGGTGAAGCAAACGCCGCAATATCGCGATGATACTGGCGGTTCGGCTCGCTAACTAAGTCGCTGCGTTCACCCGCTGTAAAGAAGCTCTTGGTAAACTCTTCCAGAAAGGCAAGGCGGTCATCTTTTACGCCCTCAAGGAACTGACTGATGGTGGCATCATCAAGACCACCTTCAGGGTTATCATCGGCTTTATACAGGTAAGGCGGCACCGCTGCGGCAAAAACGGCTTTGTGAACACGACTGGTGCCATAGCTGGAAAGATAGCGGGCCACTTCACCGCCGCCCATGGAAAAGCCCACCAGGGTGGCATCGTGTAAATCCAGCGCCTCAATCAGTTTCTTGAGGTCTGACGCTAGGGTATCGTAGTCGTAGCCGCCATCGGCCTGGGTTGACCAACCAAAGCCCCGGCGGTCGTAGGTGACCACTTTGTAGCCAGCCTCTACCAGCGCAGGCACCTGCTTTTCCCACGAGCGGCCACTCAGCGGCCAGCCGTGAATCAGCACCACGGGCTTGCCCGCCCCGCGCACTTCGTAATAAAGCTCAACCGGCGTGCCCTGTTCCGTTCCTACGCTCAGCATTGGCATCGTCTCACCCTCCTGTTTGGCTTAACGTGAAGCATTTATGTGCCACATAAGGCTAGTACAACCTTTTCGGACTTACCAAAGTGGGCTGTTAGTAGCTCTTGATACGTTCGTTAGGAGCAGAGGCATTACTGTTCGCCCACACGCATAGGGGGCAGAGCGTCTTTAGGATTGGTGTTAAACATTTATCGTGAACTACCGCGCCGAAACGGAAACGTGGGATAAGCCTGTTGACTTGCGGCAGGCACGGCTACCCCAAAGCGCTTTGCGATATCATCTATCTCGATAAACTTCTCGCCGCGTTGGTAGGCGGCGCGCAGATGTTCGCTGAGCTCAGCCACTGCCTGGGAAGGCTTGGCCCATTGGGATTCGGGTAAGGGCTTCGACCACTCAGCTAGCCAGTCACTGGGCACGCCTTTGGGCAGGGTATGTTTCGTGCGGTATTCGGTGTACCAGTGGGCGAAGCGGGCATGCTCCCATAGTCGCTTGCGCCGAAAGCGCCGCCATCGGGCGGGGTTGTTGGTACGCTCGCATTCAGCTTTTTCACGGGCCACATAGGCGTTGTACCACTCCACGCCCCACTCCTTGGCGGAAGGGGGCATGGCGTCGCTCTCTTCCATAAAGTGGCGAATATACTCCCACTGGGCCAGTGCCGCTTGCACGCCCTCGGCACTCGCTATGATTCCAGCGCCAGGCAGAGAGTAACCGGGGCGCTCTGGGTCTGGGATCAGGAGCGTAAGACTCCAGCCAAAGTTGAACACTTCTTTCCGCGCCAACGAAGTGCTAACACCAACTATCGCGACTAACTCTTCCCAGGGCACCAATATCGTGCGGCGATCGCGCTTACAAAGATGTGCGATAAGATCGTAAATCGTGGCGTAACCGAAAAGAAGCGCCATAGCAATTGCATGGAACAGCACTAGCCCAAGGGGAAAGTTTTCTTCTACTCCTACCAACCATTGACTAATATCAAAAATGGCCATTGGCCCAGAGACACATGACATTGCAATAGGCCCCAATCCCATAAACCAAACATTTTCAGGAGCTGGCAGCCAGAACCGGTCAGACGGCGGCACGACAAACGCCACTTCACGGCGTTGACGATTAAAGCGTATGGGAGGCGCTCGCTTAAGCATGGTATTAACGAAGGGAATTGAAAGGTTAAATACAAAAAGAAACAGGGCATACAGCCCTACAAGACATAGTGTGAGAGTTTCTATGTATCCAAAGCCGTCTACAGGAACAATTAAAAGTAAAAAAAAGCCTAAACAAAATATTAACAAAAAACCAGAAGTCAACATATGCCCGGCCGCTATCAAGCCATCTGGTATTACCCCCTCACGAATATCCATGGTGACGCTATCGTAGCGAACATCCAAACGCGGCAGAACATGCGCTTGCTTATTTTTAGTAGGCAATGGCAACGGGCTTATGCAAAACCTAGCGCTTTCAGTACCTTTTTCTCCTTCACCAATGCGCATTAGGGCATGGGCATTTTGAGGTATCATTTCAAACATATTAACCTTTTGGCATCGTGTTGCTCTGGCGTTGTTGGCTTTAGAACACACCCTTTAAGAGATATGACTGCGTTGCTAGCACGAATACAAAGAACTTCATCTCTGAGCCAGACTAGCTTCTTGTTCAGCTTGCCCCAATCAGTTAAAAACAACACGGCAAGCTCATAACTATTGTGCACTTACTCTTCTGGGGTTATGGGAACCGAAAGTGCAAAAAAGCGCGCTGACACCCCAGTTCGGATCTCCCTATAAGGCATAGTTACTAAACACCTTAAGCTCTCGCTCGTGATACGGAACGTTTGGCAATGCCTTTCTCAGGTATTGGATATTTTCGTCAAAATTATGCGGCTGACAATAAATGGTGCTATAAAAAAAAGTTTCTATTCCATCTTCATGAATATCAGTAAAACGTAAACCAATTAAATTCCGCTTACGCCAAGCTACAATTTCCTCGGCTTCTGTCCATTTCACCTCTCTATGTTGACTTTTATTCTGCTTCGCCTGTTGCGTCCCCATGATCCACGCCATCAGCCCCATCCCCAATGGCCCAATACCCGCAATCACCAGAGAAGGATCCATTAAAATCAGCACACCCACGATAGGCAACAAAATAATCGCAGACCATTTCAGGAAAGAAGCAGCGGCAGCCTCTTGTGGCTTCCATGAATACTCCTCAGCCAACGTTTCGGTAAAGCGGTAGACGAGAATGGTGGAGTGATGGGTTATGCTCATTGAAAGCAATATGAGTATTAGGAACATCCCCCCCCCCCCAACTACCAAGGAAACAGGAAGGGCTCCCTCAGCAAGGGACGCAATATGGAAACCGAAATAGCCAACACCAAGACTAATGAGGGCCATTACGACTAAAGAAAAATTAGATCCTGAAGTATCATAATTACGCGCTCTAATTTGCCATGCCATGACCGCTGGTTCATCAGCATGTTTCCAGGGTATTTCGGGAATATAGTCCTGCTTGGGTTGAATAAACCACATACCTGTATCCTTACTCTTCTGGGGTTATGGGAACCATGAGTGCAAAACGGGTGGGCGCGCTGAGGCCCTGGCTCTCATCGCTATTGGGTTCGATCTCCTTTTTGCCTGCGGCAGCATTGGGCTTGTAAAAGGTGAAACTTAAGGGATTGTCGCTTGAGAGCAACGCTCCGGCATAGTCCACTGTGAGGATAAAAGAGGCATTTTTTGCTTGTTCGCTAGCCGGTATCCAGGCCTGCCAGATTCGCACATCGTCTGAGTTGTATTCTGCGTCGGCGGGTAACGCTGCCCCTCGCTCCGCTTGTTGAGAAGGGCTCTGCGCAAAGCTGTTGCCCGGTGCCCAGAAACCACCTCCGGCGATCTCGGAGATCCTGACGGTGTCACCCGCTAGGGAAGCGGGAAAAGCAATCTGCACCCAAGCGCTTCAGGCCGATAGTGATGTTTCCTCTGCATAAACCTCCGCAAAGATAGCCGTGATCGGCCGGTTTGGCTGTTGCGCATGGCGCTGCTTGACTTCTTTTGATAGGCGCGTGAGCTCTTCGCTGGGCTTGGCCCACTGTTCTTCGGGCAAGGGTTGCGACCACTCATCAAGGCTCGCAGGCAGGGTCTTCTGACCGGCTTTTTGGATGATGTTTATCTCCCATTCGGCAAGATGAAAAGGTATCGTCCATAGGTCGAGAATGTGCCACAGGTACCATATGGTGACCGCGAACAGGCCTATTTCGCCCTCGCGGTAGCGGCGATGCAACCGGCGCCGGGCATTGTGGAAGGTGTGCACGCCCTCGTAAGGCGGATCACCGGGGCGATGCAGGCCATGGGGATCTTGAATTTCTTCGCGAGTATTGACCTCGTACTCCATATAGGCACGCACCGCTTCCCAAAGCCCCAGCGCCAAGGGCATGCCGGGCTGTGATAATTCCAGGAAGTGCTGCTGCCCGGTTTCAGGCTCGATAAAGCCTATCCCCAAACCATACTGACGCTGCACACCGTATTGCGTTACCCCCTGCGCCTGGGTCACCCAGGCCGCCACGTTCTCCCAGGGCACGATGATGGGCGGTTTTCCGCCACCCGGCGCAAAGGCCACCTCACGGCGCTGGCGATGAAAACGCGTGGGCACAGCCTCGCGAAACTTAAAGTGATAGTGGGCTTTAATCACTAAGGCTAATAGTAATACCAATGTCGAGAACACTACGGCCTGAGCAAATACCTCATTAAAGAGCCCAGCAATCCCTACGTAAAATAGTGCGATATCCTTTCCTATTATCCACATTAGCCCCCCCCCCAACATTGGAATAATAAAAACCAACATTAAAAAACCTATAAAAGGTATGCCTAACGTAAACTGCCAAGTGAAGGGAGTAGGAAGACTGCCGCCGAAATCCAAGTAGGCATTGTTTACTTCCCCAATCGCCTGATTGAAATCCAAGGGGGCTACACCCGTAGGCAAGGGGACTGGCGACAGGTAAATAACCTTGCCACCTGGAAATGACTCAACATCACCAGCCCGGTGGGGCTGGAGGATATCAGGCCGCGGCGTTGGGTGTTGCTTGGCCGACATAGGGGTGCCTTAAATCAATTAATAAAGAAGGGGGTCGATATGCTGCCCACTTCATCAGGCTGACATTGGCGTCTCTTCGCCATAAATCTCGGCGAAGATAGCCGTGATCGGCCGGTTTGGCTGCTGGGCACGACGTTGCCTGACTTCTTTTGATAGGCGCGTGAGCTCTGCGCTAGGCTTGGCCCACTGCTCTTCGGGAAGGGATTGCGACCACTGATCAAGACTCGCTGGTAGCGTTTTCTGTCCAGCTTTTTGGATGACGCTTATCTCCCATTCCGCAAGGTGAAAAGGTATCGTCCATAGGTCGATAATGTGCCACAGGTACCACATGGTGACCTTGAACAGGCCGATATCGCCCTCGCGGTAGCGGCGGTGCAACCGACGCCGGGCATTGTGGAAGGTGTGCACGCCCTCGTAGGGCGGGTCACCGGGGCGATGCAGCCCGTGGGGATCTTGAATTTCTTCGCGAGTATTGACCTCGTACTCCATATAAGCCCGCACCGCTTCCCAAAGCCCCAATGCCAATGGCATGCCCGGCTGTGATAATTCCAGGAAGTGCTGCTGCCCGGTTTCAGGCTCAATAAAGCCTATCCCCAAACCATACTGACGCTGCACCCCGTATTGCGTTACCCCCTGCGCTTGAGTCACCCAGGCTGCCACGCTCTCCCAGGGCACGGTTATAGGCGGTTTTCCGCCACCCGGCGCAAAGGCCACCTCACGGCGCTGGCGATGAAAACGCGTGGGCACAGCCTCGCGAAACTTAAAGTGATAGTGGGCTTTAATCACTAAGGCTAATAGTAATACCAATGTCGAGAACACTACGGCCTGAGAAAACACCTCATCAAATACGAGTCCAGTAACCAGAAAAAATGCATCTACATCTTTTCCATATATCCCAATTGCCCCCCCTCCAATCAAGGGCAGAAGAAAAGCTAGCATTAAAAACCCTATAAAAGGTATGCCTAACGTAAACTGCCAAGTAAATGGCGTGGGAAGGCTGCCGCCGAAATCCAAGTAGGCATCGTTTACTTCCCCAATCGCCTGATTGAAATCCAAGGGCGCCGCTTCCGTGGGCAAGGGAGCAGGGGAAAGGTAGATAACCTTGCCACCTGGAAAGGGCTCGACATCTCCAGCCCGGTGGGGCTGGAGGATATCCGGGCGCGGCGTTGGGTGTTGCTTGGCCGACATAGGGGTGCCTTAAATCAATTAAAAAAGAAGAGGGTCGATGTATTGCCACGGGGCCTCTTGACCACGAATAGCAACATCCGATGGCGTATAATCTCCGCTTCCCCCCGAGGGTGATACATAAATATGGTAATCGTTAGCCTGATAATGGCCATCGCGGCCCAGCACTTCCAGCCGTACGGCAAAAACATTATGGGTGGGGCGCGCGGATAATGAATTCAGTGGCTCGGGCTGAGGCAGGGCAAACGCGAGTGGCGCTTTATCCGCAAGGGACAAGCTTTCCACGATCTTATCGGTAGCCGTCACCCAGCGCTCTGGCCGATAATCTCGACCACCATCTTCAGGGTGCACTTGGTAGGCCCCCAGGGAAAGGCGCACCGACGCCTTGCCGCCAAACGGTGCTGTGAGATCTTGAAGGCTGATAGGCAAGACGAGTTTAAAACCAACCGATATTGGCCCACTTATTTTCCTCGTCCACCAGCTGTCAGCCTCTTCAATTGTGACATTAACTTTAGGCGACTGGGCAATCTCTTGTAACCGTGCCTGATACGCTTCAAGCGTATCATTGCTGGCCTTGGAGGCATCCTGGCTCCAAGGCGTGGAAAGCAGCCATTCGTCGTGGCGGCTAACGCTGTAATAGTTATAGAGCCAGCTTCCGCCCAGTTCGAGAACTGTAAACAACGCCCCAGCGAGATTAAAGCGCCAAAACACCGTTCCTAGGCGCGTTCCCGCAGCAGCCCACTCAACTCCCCTGAACGCGACTCCATAACCAGAATAGAGGGTATTGACCAGTCCATAGATATTGGCGCCCAGCATGCCACCCGCACCTATTGTGCTCGCCATGGCAGCACTCTGAGCACTACGGTTACCGCTACGGACGGCTTCCTGCCATGTTCCGTGCCGGTTAGAAAAACTTGAATACGCTGCAAAAGATCCAAAGAAGTATGTAAAACCACCAAGGAAAACATGTAACCTTCCAAGTGAAGAGCTCACACTTTGAGCACCGGGCAGATTGAAGACACCGGCAAGCGTTTTCGTTCTAGCACCGAGGGCTGTATCCATAATTCCTTGAGCTGCGAGGAAGCCTGCACTTCCAGTCGCAGACAGGCTATTAACAAAAGCTAACACTTCAACGTCTTGCCCTGTATTTACCTGCCTCCACAAACCTCTTAAAGCCTCGCCAAACGTAGATAATTGAGCCGCAAACACCAAAAGCCCCAACCCATCCCCAGCTAGATTGACCCTCGGCGCTGCCGCAATCCCTTGACGTATATTGCTAATTAACCTGCCCACCTCAGCCTGCTGGGCGGCGGAAAATATCGCTGTCAGACCAATCCGTCCGGGTTTAGCCCCCGCGATACGAATGCTGTTCTCGGGAAGCTCTTCGATTGGGCTAATGGCTTTAGCAAGGGCGGGCTCATGCACCGTTTGTAGTTCATGGCGCAGGCGCTTGAATTCATTAAGCAGGTCTGCAGCTTCAGGGGAGCGATGCCCGGCGGTTTTCTTAACCTCGTTGCGGCGCTTGCGAATAATGTCGAGCTCCTCACGCAGCGTCAAAACACGCTGCACGGTGCGCCGAAAACTCGTTAACTCCTCAGGCGATGCCACCACAAAGGTGGCACCCGTGCGTTGGGCAGCATCCAGAATTCTCGCTGGTAGGGCCTTTGGCAGGCGCCGGAATAGCTCCTCAATGTCAGGCATCGAGTGACGGTCGATACCCTGGTAAAACTCTTCCATAACCTGAGCGATTCCCCGCGAGATAGCGGGCCCCAGGGTCTGATGGGCACTATCGGCAATAACCTGAGTGTTTTCGGGCAGGTTATCAACTGCGGGTAACTGCCCCGCCTCTAGGGACGTAAGCTCACTGCGTAAATCATCCAGTTTGAGCAAGGTACCGTAGCCAGCATTAGCAATAGTAGAGTACTGGCTGATGAAATCATTCTGGTCAGCAAGCGGCAGCGTATGGAACAGCGGTCGGTCGTAGTACGGCGCGCCCTCCAGCCAATCGGCTATCCGCTCCGTTACTTCATCGTTGCGGCAGATATCTTTCAAGCAGCCGTACTGGGCTTTGAAGCCTTCAAGTACCTGTTCGTCAACCTGAGCATCAAAATACCAGGCAGCGTTATGGAAGCGTGTATTGCACAGCATATCGGCACGATCATCAGAGATAGTATCGAGCAAAGCATTCCAGCGCTGCAGACGGGGACGCTGTTCAGCGAGGAAGTCATCCATGCGCCCCCGATCAATCAGGTCATTAATGCCTCGCTCTCCGATTTTACTGCCTTTTAGCAGAGCCTTGAGCCGCTCGTTGTGCCCCTGCTTCATCGAGATCAGCGCCTCGCTGTGGCGATCTACAAAGTCTCTTCCTAAGCTGTCGCTAAGACTCTCTTCAATGTAGTAGCGATGAACTTCGCTATTCAGCCGATCAGAGATTGCGCGCGAATTAGTGAGACTCGCATCGTCACGGATGTCGTCAAGGCGCTCTTTAAGATCTTCGGGTAAGTCCGGGTCGTAGGACTGTGGCAATCTACCGGTATTACTCTCCTGATTAAGAAAATCAAGCAGCTCCTGGCGAACCTCACTTTGCCGCGGCTCCTCCATCGCGGCAACTTCGTCCAACATCGCCTGAACGGCGGGGTCATCAGACATTTGGCGCATGTCATCCAATGAAGCTTCGTTCAGTTGAGAGAGCGACTCTATATAGCAGGCCAGCATGTAATCCCGCTCGGTACGCCCCTCGTTCTCAGTGGCCCACTGCTCTATCCACCCCACGACTTCATCCTGAAACTGCGCCAAATCACGCATCACGCCAATATCATCACGCGCAATCAGGCAAAGGCATTCGTCGCGATCCTCCACCTCATGCTGAGCGAGCAGCTTGCCTAGACGCGTTTTGTGGTAGTAGTGATCATTTTCCCAGAGATAAGGCTCTGCCTCATGCTCGTAACCTTCTTCCGGCACCTCTAGCTCGGCGTCTTCTGCAAACTCGGCTACCCACTCTTCTGCCTGGGCTGTCGTGATCAGGTGCTCGCCACCACCGGTGGCCGGGTTGGCACTGGCAAGATTGACCGCTTGCATAAAGGCATCACGATCCTCTTCGCTTTCCTGCACCTGGGCGCGTTTTGCGCCCGTCCACTGGATCTCCGAAAAGCAAACATAAAGCGTGCGGTCGGTCTCATATTCGAGCTTGCCGCCATTGTGCCCCTTAAGGGTGTCCCCTTGATCGCGATACTCGTACTCATGCAGTTCGTTGCTTTCACCATCCAGTACATAGAGAAAACCATTGCGCACCAGGCGTATCCCTAGCGGGCGAGCTGTCAGTGAGTAAGGCATGCTTTTTTCTGGTTCAAGCTCTTCTACAATGCCGTAACGAAGCGGCACCAGCCTCACTTTGCCGGTGAAGAGAGGGCAAGTAGCGGCTTCTTCGCTATCCCGCGAAGAGAGTTCGTGGGCGGCAAATTCGGCATTGTCACGGTCATCTGAGGGACGTTCAAACGCAGACATTGTTAGGCTTCCTTATATCGCCGCAGCGGCAGTGTTTGATGGCGTAGTTTTTGGTGACGTCGCAGCTAGCGCTTGCTTCAGGCGCTGCTGGGCTGAATCGCTGCTGGCGATTAACAATGGATAAATCGAATGCTGTTCTAGCGCTTTCCAGGAAGTGAGGTTCAAACGCGCCATTAAGGTGCACAGCAGTGCCCACTCTTTGGGCGAGTTAAAGCCGCAATGACGTGCGTCCTCGACTAATAACGCAAGTAATCGAAAGCGCTGAAGGGTTGAGTCTGCACATGGCCAGCCGCCATGATGCTGTTCCACAAAGGCCATCAGGTGACGAATGTCGCGGCGTCGATTACAGCTCTGCAGTCGTTGATGCTGCTCTTCGTTCAATGGGTAGCCACTCACGTCAAGCGTTAGCGGTGCCTCAGTAGTGGCTTGGGGCGCATGATGCTGCCACGCGCTTTTCACTGCATCGGGCAGATGTAACTGCTGGATCGGGCCCCATGGGGCGGTGGCCGTTGAGCTATTATCAGGCAGCATGGCGGCCATCACCGCCGGGTCGGCCACTCTGAGCATCATGGGTGTTCCCAAGGGGTGTAACACAACCAATAGTTGGCGGTAGTGTTTTGCCACGTCGGTTAGAGAGGCGTCACTTTCGATTAAATAGCCCCACTCAGGCAGCGTTCCTTGAGCCAGATAACTTTTCAATACCAAATCCTGGGGCCCCGAAAGCTGGATTAGCCATGGTGAAATGTCATTCAATGATGACAAGGGCGTGCCTGCATAAAGTAATTCAGCGTTTAGGTTGCCTTCTGACCAGGTATATAAGCGCTGTGCAATTTTTTTGACCCTTACGCCATCTAATATAAGAAAAACGTTTCGGTTACGCGGCCATTGCCAACTGATGGTGTTGAGCAAGGGGGTAGGTTGATTCGCAGTGACCATAATTACTTCGCCTCCTCACGGGGGGAGCACAGCGGGCATAACGCACTTTCTTGCAATAGCGCGGCGTACTGCGTGGCTGGCTCAATCGCCGTACTGAGCAACGGCGAGTGCCCTACCGCCTCTGCCCGGTCATGATCTTTACCTTCTAGCACCGTTGGCAGTTTGGGCGGCTCAGCCGCCTGCCCGGTGCCGTTACCGGGGCTGCCGCCGGCGTTGATCTTGACCTGGGGGCCAACGATGGTGATGCCGCTGGCGTCGAGTTTGATAAAGCTGCCGCCTACCTTGAGGGTGATTTCGCTACCGGCTTCGAGTACCGCTTTTTGGCCCGATTTGACATGCAGTTCCCGGCCACTTTCGCTTAGCCAGGCCTGCCCGGCACGCATATGCATAGTGCCTTCAACATTTAAATGTTGGGCGCCTTCGGTGTGCTCAAAACGGTGGCGGTGCACCGTGTGGTGCTCGTCGTTATCGATCTCGCTGATGCGGTCGTTGTGCACCTTGAGATGGCTGTCGCGCTTGATCTCTTCAGTGCGGTCATTAAGCGTCAACAGCTCCAGGTCTTTTTGGGCGTGGAACCAGATCTGCTCTTCGCCGGTGGCGTCCTCAAAGCGCAGTTCGTTAAAGCCTTCCGATTTGTGGCTCTGGGTGCGGATCACCGTGCGGGTCTTGTTGGCCGGCAGCGGGTAGGGAGGGGTATTCACCGCGTGGTAGGTGCGCCCGGTGACCAACGGTTGATCGGGGTCGCCCTCTAAAAACGAGACAATGACCTCATGGCCGATCCGCGGGATCGCCATGCTGCCGTAGCCACCGCCTGCCCAGCCCTGGGCCACCCGCACCCAGCAACTGGCGGTTTCGTTGGGCTCGGCGTAGCGATCCCAGGGGAACTGCACCTTGACCCGGCCGTGTTCGTCCCAGTAGATCTCTTCGCCCTCGGGGCCGACCACAAAGGCCACCTGGGGGCCATCGACCCGCGGCTTGGGGTTGGGCTCCGGGCGGAAGGTCTGATCCTTGGGCATGATGACCAGCTCGTTATAGTAGCGGGTCATCTGCTCGCCTGCTTGCGCTGAGCTGGCTCCACTCCCATTGCCGCCCCAGGCCATACCGTCCTCTTCCAACGCCTGGGGCTGTTCGCCGTGGTGTACGACTGAGACCACCTGCCAGGCACGGTTAAGGCTGTCGATATCGTGGTCGGTGAGGGTAAAGCAGATGCCGGGGGCGAGTTCAGGCAAATCACTTTCCGCTTCGGCGGTAATGGCGTCGGCGCGTAGGGACTCTAAGCGGTGGCGGGTAAACGGCTTGCCTGAGGCGTCCTTCTTATAACGCCCAGGGTAATCGAAGTGCTCGTAATCTTCCCGCTGGGCGTGTTCACCCAGCCCCGATGCTTGGTGCTCATGGATCTGAGCGTAGGCAGGATTCTTAAAGGTGTAATCCTTGAGCATTGCCGAGGCGGGGCGCACGCGGCTGGCCTGACGCAATTTGCGTATATGGCGCCGGGGCGGGGTGCCCCCGGCGCGGCCGTGGTAGACGCGCTCGCCGACGCTGGGCAGCACCACGGTGGCGTCGGCAAACACTAATTGGTGCTTGCCGCCTTCAGCGTTCTCAAACTCATGGAAATAGAAGCAGCCCTCTTCGGCAGCTAAACGCTCGATAAAGGCCAGATCGGTCTCGCGGTACTGAACCAGAAACTCCCGATCAAGGGGTGTGCGAGTGGTGGCAAAGCCGATATCGGTGAGGCTGCGCTCGTTAGCGAGCGTCGTGATGGCATCATAGGGGGACGTATCCTGAAAGATACGCGAATTATGGCGTAGCGATAACCGCCACAGCGCGGGACGAATCTCCACTCGATAGAAGCTGCGCCGGTGTCCCCTGTCGCCACGGTGCAGCTCTGAAATCATCCCATGCACCCGGCGTAGCGGCTCACCGTCCTGCCAAATGGTCAGGGTGGCGTTTTGATCCAAGCAGTCGCTGGGCGACAGGTCGTGGGTGCGGCTGGCAAACTCAACCGAGAGCGCAAACGGCTCAGACAGCGCCTCGCGATGGGTAAAGCGCACCACGGCGGTGTCATCGGCCCCGGGTAGGGTCAGGGTGAATTGCAGGCCGGTCTTATCCGCCATCGCTCCGCTCCTTGGATCATCAGCTGCTAATGAGAGGCAATCAGAATAGCGAGCCCGTGGCAGAGGGCAACCCCTTAAGGGCACGAAGCGTCAATGTCTTACACGCTTGTAAGAGATCTCTTACAAAATAGGGCCTAAGACTGATTAAACAGGCAGCCAGCGTTCGATAAGCCACTGACGTTGTGACCAACAAAGTTGCTATGCTTACTGGCTATTTTGACTATGTACACTGGAAGAAACCTTCGTGAAGACAGAATCAAGCACTTTAGCGTTCTCCGCTTTTATGGCGCTGCTGATTGGTTGTGCAGGTATCGTGGCCACACTCGCCTCCAACTCCCAAGCGATCCTGCTGGATGGGCTGTTCAATCTGATCTATTTCAGCGTTGCCCTGGTAACGATCAAGGTGAGCAAATTAGCCAGCCGCCCTGATAGCGAATCCTACCCGTTCGGCTATAGCTACTTTGAGTCGCTGGTGAACCTGTGCAAAGGGCTGCTTATTTTAGGCGTGTCTATTTTTGCCTTGGTCGATGCCATTGCCGCCCTACTCACCGGCGGCCGAGAGATAGCGGCAGGCTTGGCGGTGCTTTACGCGCTATTCGCCACCGCGGCGTGTTCACTTACCGCCTGGGTGATGCACCGCAGTCAGCGTCACGTCAGCAGCCCATTGGTGGCGGCCGACAGACTCAACTGGTTAGTCAACAGCGTTATCTCTGCCGCCGTGTTAGCCGCTTTCTGCCTGGTGATGCTGTTTGAGCGCTTAGGCTGGCAGACTATTCTGCCCTACGTGGATTCGGTGTTGGTCATTGCGGTGGTGGTGCTGTGTTTAGGCGTGCCGGTGCGAATGGCCTCCCAAGCTTTGAAGGAGCTGCTCAACAAAACGCCCGAAGAGGCTATCGCGGTGCCCGTTCGCCAAGCCGTGGCGAGTGCCCTGGCGGATACCGACACCCAAGAGGTGCGGGTGCGCATGGTTCGCCCTGGGCGCCTGCTATATGTGATAGTGCATGTGGTACTACCCGACGCATCCGATGTTTCGGTCTCCACCCAGGATTTACTCAGGGCACGCGTCGATGACGAGGTGCGCCGCTACTACTCTCCCGTGGTGTGTGACGTGGTGTTTACTGCCAACACCCGCTGGGCAGCGCCCTCCTGTGGTCTATTGGTAGAGAAGCAACCATAGATCAGTTGTCCAAGTTACCGAGCCTTGCGCAATAGAACTAGCGTGGCGATCACGCCCACCAGTAGCGCAAGGCCAAATAGCATTAACGCCAAGGTATGCCCTACAGCATCAATGAGTACCCCAGTAGTGATCACCGGGATACTGAAGCCCAGATAGGCCATCAGGAAATAGCCCGCGCTGGCTTGGGTGGCTTGTTGGCTAGCCGAGCCGTCCGCAATCGCCAACACGCCGCTTAATCCCCCCAGGTAGATAAACCCATAGCAAGCGCTACTGGCTGCTACCGTGCCCAGCAGTACCGCCGCAAGATAACCTTGAACCGCTCCCCAGGCGATCAACCCGTAGGCAATCGGCAAAATCACCAGACCCAGTCGAGTAGCGCTGCGCGGCGCAAGTCTTCTCGCCCAGGGCTGAAACAGCACCCCGCAGCTGCAGATATCGAAGGTGGCGAAGCCACTCCAGGCGGATAAACCGTGTTGGCTTAATGCTGAAGGCAGGATGGCTATCACTAGCCCCACCATCGCCCAGGCCAACAAAATCGCCAGCCCATAGGAGAGAGCCCCTTTAGGATAGCTGGGCAAACGCAGCATAGGACTTTTAGTGGGATTCGGAGTGCGATCCTTAAGTGTGGTGACCACCACCAGCGCCAGCGAAGCGATCGCGAGATAAATCCACAGGCTGGGTGGCGATACGCTTGGGGTGTGGAAAACAAACAGGCTCGTCACCGCGGCCCCTAGCCCAAACCCGAGTGCGGTACTGGCCGTTACGTAGTTGGTCGCCACACGGTTATCCTCACCACCCAACAGCAACTGCATATAAGCGGGAGCTACCGCAGACGTTAACCCCGTGCTGATACCCAGCAGAAATCGAGCAATGCCCAGCGCCAGCAAACCGGGCGCTATCAGGGTAATCCCTGTCGCCAAGAGACATAACAACAGCGCAGTCATAATTAATGGCTTGCGCCCTACCCGATCGGCCAAGCCATTTAACCCCAGCAGCACCGGTATAATGCCCACCACATAGCAGGCAAAAGCGATGCTAGTGGCACCAACGCCTAAACCATCCCGCGCCGCCAGCGCATCGTAAAGTGGGGCCTGTAAATTAACCGCCGTGGTAATCGTACATAGCGCAAACGCCAGGCAGGCTGCGCTCCTTTTATTGATAGCGCGATTGGCAGTGCGGCTCATAGCTAAGTCCTAAATAAGTAAGTCATTGAACCGCTAAGCTCGCACGCTTACCGCTCAGCGGTAAGGTACACTTAACCTCCACTTTCCAGACACTGTTCCGCCTTTTTAGGGAACAGTTGAAAGCCATAGGCCACGTTATGAAACTAGAGGTTAATCGGCACGCCACGACGCCCATCGCCCAGCAGCTCGAAGCAGGCATTCGCGCTTGGATTACCGCGCACGGTGCAGGCGGTGGCCGTCGCTTACCCTCTATTCGTCGCTTAGCCGCCACCCACCACATCAGCCGTAATGCGGTGATTGAAGCTTACGAACGGCTTGTCGCTTCTGGCTTAGTGCGCTCACGACCCGGTTCGGGTTTTTATGTGGCGGATAACGCAGCAGCACTGGTATCACAACCCGAAGCTACGAGCGGATTGGAAGAGGTCACCAACGGGCTATGGGGGCTTTTCAGTGCCAATGAGCACACGCTCAAGCTGGGCTGCGGCTGGCTGCCCAGCGACTGGCGAGAAGGCGATGACCTCACTCACGCCATTCGCCAAGTGGCGCGTAAAAGCCGTTCGGGGATTTTCGAGTACAGCACACCTCAAGGGCCGCAGGATTTACGCGGTTTAATCCAGGAACGCCTGCGCCCACTGGCGATTACTGCGGACGCCCAGCAGATCGTGATGACCGGAGGCGGCAGCCATTCGCTGGATCTGCTGGTGCGGATGCTGCTAGAGCCTGGCGATGTGGTCTTCGTGGAATCACCGGGCTATTACAATCTGTTCGGCCTGCTGCACTTACAGCGAATACGCGTGATTGGCGTGCCGCGATTAGCCGATGGGCCTGATATCGAGCGCTTGGAGGTGTTGTTGGCCCAGCACCGCCCAAAGCTGTTCTACATCAACAGCGTTTTTCACAACCCCACGGGCAGCACGCTCATCCCGGCAGTAGCGCATCGAGTGTTACAGCTCGCCGAGCAACACGATTTTCAGATTATTGAAGACGATATCTACGCGGATTTTCAGCACACTCCCACCACCCGCTTGGCAGCGTTAGATGGATTGAGCCGGGTATTCTACCTGGGTAGCTTTTCGAAGAGCCTCTCCTCTTCACTGCGAGTAGGCTTTGTCGCCGCGCCCATGGCTTGGGTACAGCGCTTTGTGGACATCAAGATGTTAACCAGCATCTCAGCTTCGCGGTTTGCTGAGCAGGTCGTCACCACCCTGCTGCAAAACGGCAGCTACCGAAAGCTTACCGAACGGCTGCGCATTAAGCTCGCCAATCAAATGGCAATAGCGCTAACGATGCTGAAAAATGCCGGTTGGGAGGTGTATACCCAACCAGCAGGCGGGATGTTTGTGTGGGCGAAACCACCGGTGGCCATTACTCCTGAAACCCTCAGTGAACTGGCTAACCGGTGGGAAATCACGCTATCGCCGGGGCATCTGTTTTTTGCCGATCACCAGCCAACGCCCTGGCTCCGGCTCAACGTCGCCTATATACAAGACCCAAGGGCGAAAGCGTTTATTGAAGCAGCGAGTTAATCCCCTACCCTTCTTTTGCCTCTTTCACTGGCCACACATCAGCATCTACCAGCTCGGGGCGTTTAAGAATGGCCGGATCAAATATCGGCTCTTTAATACCGTCGCGGCGCTGACGCTCATAATCTTTCAGCACGGCTACGGCAATTGGCCCCATGATCAAAATGGCAAAAAGGTTAGTAGTTGCCATTAGCCCCATGGCCAGGTCAGCAAAGTCCCATACCACGCTCAGTTCAGCGACGGAACCCAGCAGCACCATGGCGATAATAATCACCTTGAATACGCTTACCGCCTTTGCGGCGTGACGACGAAATAGAAATTCGATATTCACCGATGAGAACGAGAAGTTGGCCAAAATGGAGGTGAACGCAAAAAATAGAATCGCCAAGGCGATAAATATTTCCCCAAAGCCACCTAGATGGTCGACCATGGCATCCTGAGTAAGCTGAATACCTTCGATGCTGTCTCCAGGAGACTCCGACATTAGTCGCTCGTAAACGCCGGAGAGCAGAATCACCACCGCCGTGCAGCTACAGATAACGATGGTATCGACAAATACCCCAAAGGATTGCACCAGCCCCTGGGCTGCTGGGTGTTTGACCGTTGCTTGGGCCGCCGCATTAGGCGTTGACCCCATGCCCGCCTCATTGGAAAACAGACCGCGCTTGACGCCATTTTCCATCGCCGCTTTAATCGCGTAGCCCGCAGCGCCCCCCACCGCAGGGCCAAGGCCAAAGGCGCTCATCACTATCAGCGAGAGCATATCGGGCACTGCTGGCAGATTGGTCAACAGGATCCATAGCGCAACGAGCAGATACGCAATCGCCATTGCCGGGACGATCTTCTCGGCGGTGCGCGCCACCGATTTGAGGCCGCCATAAATAACCGCGCCTGCCAGGATGGCAATCACCACGCCGGTAATCCAATTGGGTATGCCAAAGGCGCCGTTCATACCTTGAGCGATGGTATTGGACTGGGCGGCGTTAAACGCTAAGCCGTAAGCAATGATCAGAAATACCGCGAACAGCGCACCGAGCCAGCGCCACCCCAGGCAGCGTTCGATGTAGTAGGCTGGCCCGCCACGAAATACGCCATCTTCATTGCGATGCTTATAGACCTGGGCCAGGGTTGATTCGATAAACGCCGTGGCGAAACCCAGTAGCGCAGTGACCCACATCCAGAAAATTGCCCCCGGTCCGCCAATCCATAGCGCCAGCGCCACACCGGCTAGATTACCGGTGCCGACCCGTGCCGCCATGGAGGTGGCAAATGCCTGAAAGCCGCTAATGCCATCCCCGGCACCGCGGGCAGTGAACGTCACATAAGCCATATGCCTGAACATACGGAACTGCATGCCCCGAGTCATAATGGTAAACAGCAGGCCAGCGCCTAGCAGCAGATAGACAAGAATATAGCTCCAGATAAAGTTACTGACCGGCATCATGATGGCATAGAGACCATCGCGAAGGGGGGCAATGAGTAGTTCAAGGGTCTCCATGGGCATGCTCTCCAATTGGTTTCTTGTTTACACGTGAGTATTTGCCCTGACCCGACGTGCTAAGTTGGCTCCCTAAGGGTTAGATCCCTGCCAATCAGTCTAGACAGTTTTTGAATTAGCCCCCAAGCATAGTGCATAAAAAAGCGGCCCGAAGGCCGCTAGAAAAATACAACTATTTAGAGTAACCACCCGTTAATTACAGCTCGCGTTTGCCGTCCACTAACCGCGATACTTTAAGCGGGTTGCCCTCTTTAAGGGCATCGGGCAGCAAGCCTTCTGGCAGGGACTGATAGCATACCGGCCGTAGGAAGCGGTGAATGGCCGCCGACCCCACAGAGGTCGTGCGCGAATCGGATGTGGCCGGGAACGGCCCACCGTGCACCATGGCATGGCACACCTCGACACCCGTGGGCCACCCGTTGGCGAGGATACGCCCAGCTTTACGCTCTAAGGTGGGCAGTAACGCTTTGGCGGCATCAATATCCGCGTCGTCCATATGCAACGTAGCGGTGAGCTGACCCTCAAGCTGTTCAGCAACACGTTTTACTTCCGCCGCATCTTCGCACTCAACTATCAACGAGCTGGCACCGAATACTTCCGCTTGCAGCGCTTCAGATGCGAGGAAATCGCTTGCTGAAGCGGCAAACAAGCCAGTCTGGCACTGATAGTCGCTGCCAGTCTGGCCGCGGGCAATTTCACGCACCTTGCTGGCGCTGCTCAGGCTGGCTACGCCGTCTTGATAAGCGCGGTGAATACCCGGCGTCAGCATTGTCTGCGCGCCGCTCGCTTCCACGGCGCCTCGCGCTGCTTCAATGAAGGCATCCAACTCAGGGCCTTTTTCCGCAATGACCAGGCCAGGATTGGTACAGAACTGACCAGCGCCCATATTGAGAGAACCCACAAAGGCTTCGCCCAGCGCTTTACCACGAGCTTTAAGGGCTGCCGGTAGCAAGAAGACGGGGTTAATGCTGCTCATCTCAGCGTAAACCGGGATCGGCTGAGGCCGCGCTTGGGCGGTTCTCATCAGCGCCGTGCCACCGCTGCGCGAGCCGGTGAAACCAACGGCTTGAATGCGCGGATCATCTACCAGTGCCTGACCTATTTCGTTACCGGCACCAAACAGCAGTGAGAAAACCCCTTCAGGCAAGTTGCAAGCTTTCACGGCTTTTTGAATCGCTTGCCCTACCAGCTCAGAAGTACCTGGATGCGCTGAGTGGCCTTTAACCACGACAGGGCAACCAGCCGCTAGTGCCGAAGCGGTATCCCCCCCCGCAACCGAAAATGCTAGCGGGAAATTGCTGGCGCCGAATACAGCGACAGGCCCCAGAGCGATATGGCGCTGACGCAGGTCAGCACGCGGCAGCGGCTGACGATCCGGCATCGCCGGATCAATACGCACATCTAACCACTCTCCGGCGCGTACAACGGAAGCGAATAACCGCAGTTGCCCGCAGGTTCGGCCCCGCTCGCCTTCAATGCGCGCCTGGGGCAGGCCCGTTTCGGCCATGGCGCGCTCAATCAGCTCACTACCAATCGCTTCAATTTCACTGGCAATGGTTTCTAAAAACGTAGCGCGCTCTTCTAGAGACGTTTCGCGGTAGATGGCATAGGCCGTTTCAGCTAGCTCGCAGGCTTGCTCAACATGGGCTCGACTGCCGCCAATATAGACAGGTTCTAGTTTTTCGCCGGTGGCGGGGTTAACCGCTTGAATATTGGCTTGGGTGCCGGTCACTGCGTTTTGACCGATCAGCATTTCGCCTCGAATCGTCATATGTTGCTCCTTATATGGGTCAGCGATATCACTGGTCACGATACTGGGCGTACGTGTTGCGCGCCCGGTTAAGGTGCTGGTACATGGTTTCGCGGGCTGCTTGAGCATCACGAGAAAGAATAGCTTCGAGAATGTAGGCGTGCTCTTCCTGAACTCGCTCTAAGTAGCGCTCGGAGGAGATAGGATTAATATCAATGCTCAGCAGCTTCGCGCGGGGAATCACGCTCTGACTCCACTGCTTGTAAAAAGATTGGAAAAAAGGATTTTTAGTCGCAGTAGCAATCGCAAAATGGAACAGGTAATCTTCTTCACGGGCTTGGGTTTTGGCAGTATATGCATTACTAAAGGCTATATGCTGCGCCTCAAGCCGCTGGCGATCCTCATCGTCATGGCGTAGGGCCGCCAGTTCGGCTGCCGCTGGCTCTAAGGTTAGCCGCAGTTCCAGTAGGTGCAAGATATCTTCCACGGTGGTCGGGTTGATACGCTCGGCGGGCCGCGCCTCTACCGTAGAAGAGCGCAGCACAGAGGTGCCCACACCACGTCGGGTCTCAACAAGCCCCAGTGATTTAAGGTGTGTGATGGCCTCACGTATGACAGTGCGGCTAACGCCGAAGGAGTCACACAGACTGTTCTCAGTGGGAAGCTTTTCTCCCACTCCTACTTTTCCCTGAGTGATCAACGCTTCCAACTGGTCGGCCACATGCACGGACAAGCTTCCCTGCTGTGTCACTTTACTTATTTGAAGCGGTTTTAGGGTAGATGCCGCTGCGCTGGTTTTGACCATGGAAGCAATCCTTCATTAATATCCAAGTTGTATTATATCGTACAACCTAGGTCTTGGAAGTGCCACTAAACGGCTTCTGAATGACCCCAGACAGCCTGTTTTCTGTTTCATGCCATCACGAGTAATAAAAAATATTCCTCAGCACCAAACATAATACATCATACAAGCATGAAAGGTAGGTCTGCATACAGTGCAAAGCAAGCATAACTAACGAAATCTAAACCAAAGTTGCAGTAGCCTCCTGATAAATACCAAATCATCAAAACTGTTTTTCATACTGTTCAGCCAAAATCAATTCTTTGCTCATGGCACGACTTGAGTCATATTTCTTGGGCTCTTCGACGCTGAGTGTGGAATTCATGCCCTGAGCTAGGCCAGAATATAGTCTTTACAACGGCAGTAGGTATGACATGGACGGCACCCAAATTCTGGCGCTCGGCCTGGGCCTAGAAGCGCCCT
>Ga0209344_10000726_pt1 | contig 51696 bp, 50 predicted proteins | sample Cruoilmetagenom6_FD_187293 | JGI IMG/M metagenome (GOLD analysis project Ga0209344, IMG submission 187293) | Oil polluted marine microbial communities from Coal Oil Point, Santa Barbara, California, USA - Santa Barbara Oil Seep Sample 6 (SPAdes)... | ecosystem: Environmental > Aquatic > Marine... | reverse complement strand
ATCTGGGTGGCGATCAAATTGACTTGCTGCATCCCATGGCTAACGCCGATGGCATAAACAAGAAACGGTACGAGAATTGCGAGTGGATCAAGGCTGAAGCCGATCAGCTTCAGGACGCCTAACTGCCAAATTATTGAGATAACCGAGCAACCAATCGCGAGTGCGGTGAGCTTGAATGATCGTACATAAGCATAGACCGCAACGCCGGTGATGAGAAAGGCGAGAAGGAAAAAGCCAGTAGCAATGACGGCACCTGCCGCCACATCACCTATGAATTTTGGAAAGCCAATGATGGCGACATCGCTGATGTCGTCGCTGAACGGTTGCCGCACTTTTGTTTCTAGCAGGCTTGCTATATCCAGGGCGGCAGTTTGCGCACTCTCAATATCGCCTGAAGATGAGCCAGAGCCCTTGATCTCGAGCGCGACGAGGGCTGCTGTCTCATCTTGAGAGACAATCACCCCAATCCACCCCCCATTGATCGTGCGTTGGCGGATCGCGGCGATGTCTTCCTCAGTTAATGTGTCTGGGGTCACTGTGCCCGGAATGACGTCTTCCATCTGGAAGCCTTCTTCGTCAATCTGAAGGCTGCGGGTTGTTGGATACCACAGCGAATAGAGGCGGGCACGATCAGCACCCGGAAGGAAGGAAAGTTCCTCCGTGATCGCGTGAAGGCGCGTCAGCATCTCCTTATTCCAGATCGTACCTTCATGTGCTTTGAGCGCCACAAGGATCAGGTTGGCCCCTGGCATTTCCTGTTGATACTCAAAATAAGTTTGCAGATAGGGGTGTTCTGTGGGGACTTGCTTCAAGAAACCTGCCTCGAGCTTCAACCCAGTCGCGAAATACCCTGTGATCACCGTGAAGATGAGCATCGCGGCCAAAAGCCCAAACCGAAATTTGAAAATAAATTCCTCGAATGACTTTAGCATCAGCCCCCCGCTGCTGTCGTGTTTCCAAAGTGCCCGAAGGATGGCAGTATCCGTCGCTTGCAGCAAGAGGGGATGCCCGCGATTGATTTGCGTTTGGGCCAAGTCTCGGTCAAAGTTCGGTTCAAGTAATTGGGGAGAAGTATCATGGCGAAGGGTTTTCTGGCACGTGCGCTAAAAACGATTGAAGCACGTAGAGCCGACAAAGTGCCGGTGGCGGGATTTGATCGCACCGTCATTGCGGCGGCCACTTTGATGGTGGAACTGGCGCGGCTTGATACAAATTTTGATGAAGCTGAGCACAAACGAATTTGTGAGATTATCCGTACGAGGTTCAAGCTTGATCCTTCTGAAGCGGATGAACTTATTGCCATTGCAGAAGATCGTCATGAAGAGGCCTATGCCAACTGGATTTTCACCAAGACCATCAAGGAGAATTTTAACGTAACTGAGCGTGCGGAGATCATGACGCACCTTTGGGAAGTGGCCTTGGCAGATGGCGAGCTTCACGATCTGGAAGCCGACTTATTGTTACGCATTGGCCAGGCCATAGATTTGCCGGAACATGAACGCATTAAGTCGCTTTTGCGTATCACCGCCCGGATGTAGGCACCGTGATCGACGCAAGGAGAAGCTCAAGCAAGTTTTTTGGGAAAGAGAGGAGAGTGGAAATTATTCCACAACCTTGTTGGAAATCACGCCAAGCCGATCCACGTGGATGGTGACCTCGTCACCGGGTTGGAGAAAGGCCTCTGACTCTTGCGCGTCAACGATATAGGTTTCGATGATCCAATGGGCAAATGGCTTATCCCATCCACCAGCAAGCCACTTCAAAGTGCCAGAAACCTGTTGTGAAAACGCCAGGCCTTGGAACAGAGTGCCACTAGGCGTGCCACCCAGTATCGCGGTGCGAACGGGAATAGTGTTCTCAACGAGTGAGAGGCCGACGTCAGTGCCGTTATATGCCCACGTGACATCGTACCGGAGCGCGACCTGTTGAAGGATATCTTCCAAACCCCAAATGGCCTGACTTTGAAGAGCATTTTGCCTGCGCTCTCCGTTCAAATAGAGGGTGAGCTCCACAGACGGCACGAAAGTCGCATGGTCTCGTGGGATGACGAACAGATTGCCGATGGGCATGAACCCCGGTGCGCTCTTGCCGGTTGTAAAGCCATTGCCTGAGGTGACGTCGAACGGATCAATGTGGCGCATAAGCTTTGCGCGGTTCGTATAGTCATTGCAAAGAAACAAACCAACATGCGCTGGAAGCCTGTCTAAATGAATAGGGTCAAATCCCACAAAACAAAGCTCTACCTCATAGTCGAGCAAGCCGTCGCCAGCAGACACATTGGCATAAGGCCCCGTTGGTTGAACGGCCTTTGGAAAGAGAAAGGGACCATCTTCGACAGTCGCTTCTGCGGCGTGCTCAGAAAAATTTGTGCCTGCCGCAATGTGTGAATTTCCTAGTGCGACGGGAATGAGAAGGTCTGACGCAGAGACTTGAAGCGCGAGGCCGGGTTCGGTGACTAACTCGACAAGGCCTTGAAACCCCAGTGTCTGAAAGGCCGTGATCGGATCGTCTGTCGCAACATCCAGAACATGGCCAGTGATCGTTCCTTGTTCATAGTTGGTTACCGAGATGAGGCGTGGAGCTCCTTCGTGAAGCACACGCGCAAGGGTGAGCGCGTCTTCGGGAGGGGAAATGACAACTGTCCCAAAGTCGGCCTGTTCAGCCGTCAGAGCGGGAACGATACTCGTCAGAAAAAGAACAACAAGGAGCGCAGACAGTCGATATTTCATTATTCGGTCCTCAAAATATATCTGATCGCTTATCTAACAATAAGAAAAACGGCGGCGGTATTTGTGATCATTAAAATCGTACCGCCAAAAAGGTTTGTATCAACCAGATAAATCGTTCCAAAAATGTTGAAGCGAAACGGCTTGATCCCATTCACATCTTTCAGCGAACCATCAAAGAGAGTCATGGAGGCTAGCGTAGTAAAAAAGCTTACTATCCAAACATAGCTGAGAACAGCTGCCAGCCAAATATGAGTGAGATAATCTGCGCTTGGCATCCAGAGTAGAAACAAGATAACAGCAGAGACGCCAGCCTGTGTCAGCACTTGCCAAACCACATGAAAACGCGCGTGCGGTGTCCACAAAGGGTTGGTTGCATGGGTTTTGTTGAAATCCGCAAACATAGGGCCTACAGAAATGGCAACTGCAACCAGAGAAATGAGAATGCGCGGCACAAAATATTGATCGAATATCGGATCCATAATGCGTTCCTTTCTACGAGACGATGTTAGATGAGGCCAGCGTAAGAACCGCCGTCCATTTGCAAGTTTTGACCGGAGATGAACCCGGCTTGTGCACTACATAAAAAAGCACAGGCGTCACCGAATTCTGACGGGTCGCCTAGACGCTTGGCGGCGATGGTCTCTGCCATCTCTGAGCGGGCTTCTTCAAAGGTGATGCCTTTGAATGCCATGGCAAGCTCTGCCATTTGTTTTTGCCGATCTGTATCAAAGCGTTCCGGCAAAATATTATTGATGGTTACATTGAATGGCGCGACGTCCTTCGACAGGCCTTTTGAGAGCGCTGTCAAACCGGAGCGCGCTGCAGTAGATAATCCCATCGCGCTGTGAGGTGACTTCACCATGGCCGATGTAATGTTGACGATGCGGCCATACCCGCGTTCCTTCATACCTTCAATCAGAGCTTTGATCATAAAGACAGGCGCCAGCAGGTTTGCTTCCAGGGCTGCTTGCCATTCTGCCGCGCCCCACTGTTGAAAAGCGCCGGGCGGCGGTCCTTCATTGTTGTTCACAAGGATGTCTGCGTCTGGCATGGCATTGACTAGCTCTCGCCGGCCTTTTTCGTCGTTCAAATCCGCAGCAACAATGGTAACGGAGCCGGTTGCGATGGTTTCAATTTCAGCTTTCGCCGAAAGCAAAGAGGCTTCTGTTCGCCCGTTGATCACAACATCGCAGCCTTCGCGCGCCAATGAGATCGCGCAGGCTTTACCGAGGCCGCGTGAGGACGCGCAGATGATGGCTTTCTTGCCCATAAGTCCCAGATCCATAGTTTGCTTCCTAAGTTGCAGTGCCCAAAATGTGGTGTATTTTTTCTCCAAGGAATGAGGTGGCATCTTTCGGCATGCGATCAATGCGACAGGCAATGTGCGCGTCGGGACGCAGCAACAAGGCCCCCTCTGTCGACAGACCCGTTTGTCCTGCCCAGTCAAATTGGAGATCGTCAAAACCTTGGCCCATCACCAGAACAGAGGTTGGAGAACACTGTTTTTCGGCAGCCTCGCGCCACGCCTGTCCATCGGGACCAGAGACAAGCGTAAACCCGGTGGCGGATAAGAGTGACAAGATAGATTTTTTGACGCCGCCTTGAGCAATCCAATGGTGTGGGAAGCGGGCACCAGCCTCATAGGAAGGCACATAAGTGCTGATGTCCAAATCGGCACTTGAGGAGAGCGGTGCCGCGTTGTCGATTGCAGCTGAATTGTAGCGGTAGCCCAGCTGCAGGTTGAGACTGTCAAAGTGAGGGCGTTGTACTTCAACGGCCGGTGCGAGATCTGTTTCGCCTGAGGGATCGGCGCAGACGGTGTCAAAATACGCACGTGTCTCAGCGGGGTCTGGCCCGTAGAGCGCCCCAAATAACTCAAACAGTTTTCCCGCATTTTCCAGGCTTTGCTCTGAGTTGATAAGGGCCACCGGACGGCGCTCTGCCTCATAGCTATCAAGCAACGTAGGGGAGGCCCATCCGTTTTCAACGGCAGCAATTTTCCAGGCAATGTTTTGTGCGTCGCCAATCCCGGTATTCAAGCCCAGTCCCCCTGTGGGCGGGAAGCGGTGTGCTGCGTCACCCGCCAGGAAAATACGATCCTTGCGGTAAGCGGTCGCTACCTGTGCGCACATTACCCAAGCACCTGCATTCTTTACGGTGACGTTTGACACTGGCGCGCCCACGGCTTGTTCGATAAGGGCCATACACGTTGCATCATCAAAACTGTCAGCGGCCGTGATAGCGGGATCAAACGGGTGCATGAGAACCCAGTTTGTTCCCTGGTCATAGGCGATCAACACACCAGAGCAATCGGGGTCGAAGAGAAAATGCAAGATCCCAGGACGATCTGATACAAAGGGGCGAAGGTCCGCTTCAAAGTGGATCATCATATTGTGTTGCAGGGCTTCTGGACCTTCCAGCCCAATGTCGAGTGCTGTGCGGATGCGTGAATTGGCACCATCTGCAGCCACCACATATTTGGCTTTTGCCTGAACAGGGGCGCTGCTGCCTCCGAACAACAGATCAGCAAACACGCCCTCAGGCTTTTCGATCAGCGCATCACATTCAACGCCGCGCAACAGAGTGACATTTGACCGCGATTGCAGTGTTTCTGCGAGCAGTGCTTCAAAGTCTGGCTGGGCGATGTTTGTGAGAGGGTAGGGGGTGAGGTCTTTGACATCGTCTTGCTGGCGTTCGTAAGGAAGATGGCCAAACTCAACACCGTTTAGCTTGGAAAGAAAGCGCACCCATCCCGCTTCATCCGCGGCTGCACCAGCTGCGCGAACGGTTTCGGCATCCAATCCTGCGGCGTCGCAGATCTCCAACGTCCGACTGTTGACGGCATGTGCTTTCGGTGCGGTCATGCGTTCAAACCGCCGATCAACCACGAGGGAGGAAATACCCTGGTTCGATAATAGCAGAGCCGTCATCAGCCCAACTGGACCTGCGCCAACAATAAGAACGTGTGTTTCGAGCATGGCATTTTCCAATAATTGAGACTACTCTCAAAAATGAGATATATCTCAAATATTTCTTTTGTCAAATCCAAATTCCTGTAAATTGGGATCAACAGTCTGATTCTGAGTTGAGAAGAAAGATCGAACCAATGCAGGGACATTTTCAGGCGGACGCGGCTGGGCTTGGGAAAAGAGCTAGAACGCGCGCGGCTTTGCTGGACGGCGCGCTTTCTGTGATCGCTGAAAAGGGCGTCGAAAATACCAAGATCAACGACATCACAGACACAGCGGGTCTGGCAAATGGGACCTTCTACAATCATTTTCACGACAAAGACGAGATACTGCGCGAAGTTGCCTATGGCATTGCGGGGGAGGTTGGGCGTCAGATTGACGAGGAAATGGTCGCCATTAAAGACGCGCGCGCACGGGTCGTTACAGCAACAACGCGGTTTATTTCGCTTGCCCTAGCAGATTTGGAATGGGGTTCCGTTCTAATCGGTTCTGTTGAACACATGCCGGAAGTGCGCAAGGACATCATGCAATATCTGCAAGCGGACCTAGCGCTGGGGGTGGAGCAGGGTGTTTTTGATATTGATCTCAATCAGTTTCTCTTGGACCAGATCGCCGCCCTCGTGGTTGTGTCCATCCGTACTCAGATGGACGAAAATGCAGATGAAAACATGACCGCAGCGACCTGTGAAAATATCCTTAGATTATGTGGGCAATCCCCTACAGCTGCTAGAAAAGCAGTTGCAAAACTGTCAAAAGCTGCCAGTTGATATTATTCAGGCAGTTCGGGCAGTACTGTAGGCGTTCACGTAAGGGGGCGCTTTCCGCAGCTTGAAGCGCCGGAAAAGGTCAGTGATTTGATGTTGGATTTTCTGTCGGATTGACTTTTGGGGGAACATGTTGCTCCCCCAGAAATCACCATTTAGCTTGCGAGCGCAACATCCATTGAGACACGCAGTTCTTTCTTCAAGAATTTCCCGCTTGCGTTGCGAGGCAGCAGATCTGTCTGTGTCCAGATGTAACGCGGGATTTTATAGGCCGCGAGTTTCTCTTTGCAAAATGCGCGCAGCTCTTCCGCCGTAACATTTGTGCCAGGGGCTGTCACAATCACGGCGCCAACCTCTTCTCCAAGACGGTCATCCGGGACGCCGAAGACAACGCACTCAGCGACCGCATCATGTTCAAAGATGGCGCTTTCCACTTCGCTACAGAACACGTTTTCACCACCGCGCAGGACCATGTCTTTGGCGCGGTCAACAATGAAGATGAAACCTTCTTTGTCAATTTTCACAATGTCGCCGGTGCGCAACCAACCATCAGTGATGGCTTCTTCTGTTGCCTCTTCACGGTTGAGATAGCCCTTGATCACAGGTGCTCCTTTGACGCAAAGCTCACCAGCTTCACCAGGTTTCACTTCGTCGCCGTTCGCATCAATGCACTTTGTTTCAAAAACCGGCATCGCGCGGCCGGCACTTGCGGGCTTGTCGACGAAATAGTCAGACCCAACGGATGTGATGATGCCGCATGTTTCTGTCATGCCATATCCGGTGGATGGGCGTGCGTTCGCGACTGTCTCATCAAGTTTCCCGACAAGGTCAGGCTGCAACTGTGCACCACCGCCACCAATCGAAAGCAGGCTGGATGTGTCTGTTGTTGCAAAGTCCGGGTGGGCAATCAGTTCACGTGACATAACGGGAACACCACTCAATGTGGTTATCCGTTCTTTTGCGATCAAACGAAGAGCTTCGCCAGCATCCCATCGATACATATGTACCAATTTGCCACCGGCAACAGTTGCCGCATGTGCAACGCAATTGTTCGCGGTAACGTGGAACAAGGGGGTGACAACGAGGGCAGAAATTTCATCCGCTTCTTTCGTCTTGAAGACTTCTTCTTCATCTTTAAATTTGGCAATCGCAAGCTCTTGCACCTGAGCTGAGAAAGCGACATTCAAAATATTATTGACGCAACCCCGGTGGGTGAGCTGGGCGCCCTTTGGACGGCCTGTGGTGCCCGACGTGTAAAAAATGCAAGCGTCGTCTTCTGGATCAATGGTGACCTCAGGAAGGCTTGGTTCTGTGGCAATGACATTTGCCCAAGGCACAACTCCTTCTGTGCCTTGCAGGTTTTCCGGCAAGCGAACACCAACAATCTTCAGATCTGGGAAAGCACTGCGCACTTCGAGAAGGCGCTCAAGGCGTTCTCCGTCGCAGATGATGGCTTTTGGCGCAGAATCCTCGATGCCATATTTTATTTCATCCGTCACCCACCAGGCGTTCATGCCAACGGCGACAGCACCAACAGAGACGATGGCCCAATAGGCCAGCATCCATTCTGGGTAATTGCGCATGGCGATCGCCACACGGTCATGGTGGCCAATGCCTTGGGACGTAAGCCAAGCGGCGATTGACTGCGCTTCTTTGTGGGCTTCTGCGTAGGTCCAGCGCTCGTCGCCATAGACAAGATAGTCTTTGTCGCCGTGCGCAGCGGTCATGAGCCAAATGTCGCGCATGCTCGCCGGCGCGTGTTTGAATGTCTTGATGGTGCGGCCGAGTGCTTCGACCGTATCTACTTCGAACATCTGGCCTGGCGATGTGAGCTCAGTCCAGGCGGTGTCCAGTTCCCTGTACATTTTTAACACGTCTCCCCTTGATCTATTTGCCTCTTCGATACCTTCCTTTTCGTCCTAATACAACGGGATCACGCAAAAGAGAGGCATCCAAGGGCTGGAGAGCTTGTAAAATCAGATCTGAACGGTGGATCCGGCGGTCCAATGGCGGATTTTGTCGAGCAAAAGATCCATAGCGATGGGTTTCGACAAATAGTCATTCATGCCGGATTCAAGGCACTTTTCCCGGTCACCAGTCATCGCGCTGGCCGTGATGGCGATAATGGGAATTTCAGCCATTGCGCCACCAAGTTTACGGATCCGGCGTGTCGCTTCCATGCCGTCCATGGTCACCATCTGAACATCCATAAGGATCATGTCGTAGGGCAGAGACCGCGCCGCTGCGATCGCCTCACGACCATCACCGACCGTATCAAAGGTAATGGGATAATCTTCCAGCGCGCTTTGTATGAGCTTCAGGTTCACTGGATTATCATCGGCCAGAAGGATACGGCACTGGGTGCGTTCCGCTTTCGCTGCGGCATTGAGAGCACCAAGCGGCATTTTTTTGGGGGAGGTGGGCGCACTGACGGAGGGCGCACGGCCGTCGGTACTTTCATCAAAGTCCTTTTTGGTGCGCGGGGCTTCTGTTTCCTCAAGCAATTTATGGAGCGTTTGTATCAAGCGGCGCTGGCTCACAGGTTTTGGTGCGGTCGCGACAAACCCCCATTCATGCGCCTGAACGGACGTGGCAATGCCAGAGGATGATAACACGAGTTTCACCGGCGCAATGTCGGGGTCATCGTTTATTTGTGCGGCAAGCCCAACGCCATCTAGGCCCGGCATCATGTGATCAATAATCACAACCTCAAATGGTTTGCCCGCATCTTGCGCCTGGATAATTTTTTCGCGGGCGGCCAATGGGTTTGCAATCGTTTCAACACGGCAGCCATATCCTGCCAGCATTAACCCGACGACACGAAGGTTTATCTGATTGTCATCAACGACCAACACGCGTCGGCCGCGAATGTGTTGGGCGTCAGGAGAATCCAGAAAACGTTCATCCCCATCATCTGCTTTGACAACGATGCGGACTTTGAAAGTGCTTCCGGTATCAGATGAGCTCTGCACTTCGATGGTGCCGTCCATCAGTTGGACAAGGTCCTGACAAATCGACAAACCAAGGCCCGTGCCACCATATTCTCTCGTCGTGGAAACATCGCCCTGAGTAAATCGATCAAACAGATTGGCTTGCTGGTCGGCAGGGATGCCTGGTCCCGTATCACTAATTGAAAAAGAGATGCTAATCTCATCTCCTGGAAGCCTGTCTTCTAAGCGCACTTCCAACGAGATGCCGCCGTCTTCGGTGAACTTGATTGCATTGCCCATAAGATTGAGCAGGATCTGCCGAATGCGTCCCGGGTCTCCGAGCAGCGAGACCGGAATGTTGGGGTCGACGTAAGAGACAATTTCCAAATCTTTGGTCTGCGCACGAACTGACATCAAAGCCATGATGCTGCGGATTTGTCGTTCAAGGTTGAAGTCGACTTCCTCCAATTCCATGCCACCTGCTTCAATTTTTGAAACATCCAGAATGTCATTCAAGATCGCGAGCAGAGACTCACCGCTATCCGTGATTGTGTCGACGAAATCCAATTGTCGCTCATTGAGGGATGAATCCCTCAAGAGACTGGAAAAACCGAGCACGGCGTTGAGCGGCGTGCGAATTTCGTGGCTCATGTTCGCAAGAAATTGCGACTTGGCACGAGAGGCTGCCTCAGCAGATTTGTTTGCGTCTTTCAGCTCTTGTTGGCGGACCAGTTCCTCTGTCATGTCAACGGAGGTGGCGACCCAATTACCGCCGGTGACAGGGCGAAAGGAAATAAGGACCGTGCGGCCATCAGGCATCGCTACTTTTAACGGCTCACCGGTCTGCAACATATTGACGGCCACTTCGGCTAGTTCGCGAAGGTCGTCGGTTTCAGAATATTTAGTGATCCCATGGAGGGAGGCGAGCATGGCATCTTCAACAGTGCCGCCAGCTTCTATGGCAGCGTACCAGTCAGCGAAGTCGATCCGTGAGCGTTCGTTGGCATAAATGATGCGAAAATCTGCATCATAAATGGCAAATCCATCTGTAAGGGCCTCTGCTGCTTCAGAAAACAACAGCCCTAAATCTTCATTCCCCGGCTGAACCGTTTTGGTATGCTCGTTCGTCGCCGTTGTACTGTTCATTGCCATTCCCCCGACCTGGTGGCATATGCAACCAAAATGGGGTTAAAAAACACATAATTTACACAGCGTACTGATGAAGTCATTTGGGGAGGCATTTAAGTAACAGCGCAATTTTTCTATATGGCACTTTTGTAGGCGCACTTGTGCTGCCATTATGAGTTAGCCCAACGAAAACCGGCCAGATTTGAAGGATGCCCATGAAATACGATCTTTTCCACCTGCCAACTGTCCCCGACGACCAATTGCCCGCCCTACATCGCTGGCAGGGCGAAGAGCCTGAAGCCGTTCTTGTTATCGCGCATGGTATGGGCGAGCACGCCTTGAGGTATGCCCGATTTGCTGAGGCGCTGGTTACCCAAGGCTTTGTTGTATATGCCAACGACCACCGAGGGCATGGAGCAACGGTAAAAACGGCCAGTCAGCTCGGTGATTATGGCGATGCGGGATGGAACGGGCTTGTAGAAGACGAAAAGGCTGTGATTGAAAAGGCGAAGGCTGATTTTCCAGGCCTGCCCCTAGCCATTTTGGGGCACAGTATGGGGTCCATGGTCGTGCAGCATCTTTTGACGCAAAATAGTGAACTCGTTGACGCAGCTGCATTAAGCGGCACGACGGCTGTCGATATCATGGCAGCCGCCGTGTCTGACCCGGATGTGGATGTCTTTGAAACGATGAATGCTGCATTCGCGCCCACCCGCACGGACTCCGACTGGTTGAGCCGCGATGATGCGGAAGTGGATAAATATGTGGCAGATCCTCTCTGTGGATTTACCGTGACGGATGCATCAACCGCAGGATTGGCAGAGGCTGGGATTGCTTTTTCAACGCCAGAAGCCATAGCCAAAGTCCGCAAAGACCTGCCGCTCTATATCTTCTCCGGTGACAAGGATCCTGTGGGTCTAAATGGCGAGTTGGTCACCCTCGTTGCGGACCGATATCGGGAAGCGGGGTTGAGTAACGTGGAGTTGTGCCTTTATAAAAATGCACGTCATGAGCTGCTAAATGAGACGAATCGCGATGAAGTGACAGCAGATTTCATCAAATGGGTGCGTTCAAGCCTGTTTTAGAGTGAGTTTTCTATTTTTGGGGAACGGCTGGCAATATCGCGGTTTTCTGCGGGATTTTTTTAATATGGAGTAAAGCTCCGCATTTCGTGATCGCAATATCGAACATCTGTGTACTTCAACGCACAGCTTTTGTTCAATTTGCCTGAGTTTTATGTCTAACATGGTTGCACTGCACAATTGACCGTAACGAGCAGAGGCCTGGCGAATGAGTGATTTAAAAAACGCAGAGTATCGCATGGACGCCGCAACCACTTTCGAAGAATGGAAAGCGGCAGCGATTGATCATGATGCATTGTCGGGCGCCGATGAATGGAAGCGCCGAGAGCACAGCGACCGTTATGATTATGCAACCATCCGTGAGCGTCTGCGTGAAATTCGCAAAGCACGGAATGCAGGGGATGATCGCGCGCTTCTTTTTGCTTTAAATGAAGGCCTTCACGGCAATTTGGGCGGTATGGGCAAGGGATCCCTCTACACCTATACGAAGTTCGGCACGAAACGCCTGATCACCGATTATGTGGAAGAGGTAACATCTGCCCTCGCGCATATCGCAACTGTGCGCTCTACGGTAATATCAAAAGCTGAAAAGAAAGATTTCTTCCACCGCGCAAGCCATTGTTTTGGACGGTCGGCTTTGATGCTGAGTGGGGCAGGCGCCCTGGGGCCCTTCCACGTTGGTGTTATCAAAGCATTGCTTGAAGAAGGCTTGTTGCCACGGGTGATTTCAGGATCAAGTGCTGGCGCTCTTATTGCCGCTGTTGTGGGCACCCATAGTGACGAGGAACTGAAACCCTTCTTTGAGGCCGAAATGGGCGTTGAAGCCCCAATTGAGCAGATGCACCTGACGTCTGTATTAGGGTGGCGCGACCGCATTCAGACCGAAGATTTGCGGGAAATGGTCGACACCTGGATCCCAGATGTGACCTTTGCAGAAGCGTTCCAGATGACAGGCCGTCACATCAACGTATCCGTGGCCCCTTTTCGCAAAATGCAGGCCTCCCGACTTCTGAATGCCATCACATCACCAAATGTCTTGTTGCGAGATGCTGTGATGGCGTCATGCGCGGTGCCTGGTGTTTTCCCACCGGTCATGTTGATGGCACGCGACGCTGACGGCGACAAACAACCTTACCTGTCTGACATGCGCTGGATCGATGGCTCCGTAACTGATGACCTGCCGGCAAAGCGTCTTGGGCGCCTGTATGGTGTGAACCACTTTATTGCCAGTCAGACCAACCCAATTGTTCTTTGGACGATCCGCAATCCAAATGGTGAAACAGGTGCTCTTTCCAATCTTTGGGATATTGGTGGTCGTGTGAGCAAAGAATGGTTTAGAACCACCCGGGATTTGGCAGATAAGCTCACCCGCCGGTTCCCGAACGCCAATTCAGCCGTGAACATGTTTCACTCAGTGGCGCTTCAGGAATACACCGCCGACATTAACATCATCCCACGCTATCGTTTTTGGGATCCACGCAAACTGTTGGCGCCGCTGGATCAGGAGGAGATGCTCTATCTGATCAACGAGGGTGAAATTGCAACTTGGCCGCTGGTGGAAATGATCCGCAATTGTTCCATTATCAGTCACACACTTGACGGTATTCTGGAAGACATCGAAGGCGATGTGGTCGGGCTTTACCGTCCACATTCAAAGAGCGCTTCGGTTAAGAGCGAGGCCACCGATGGTAAAGCGCGTAAAAACCCGCCACCCAAAGCTGTCGCTTAATCGAATTGTTCGATCTTAACCGGGGTCTGCTTCTGATCCCGTCGTCATGCGCAAAAGGCCTCTAAAGGCTTTCTGCGCCGTGGCGCCGTTCTGCACGACATTGAAAACCTCTTCAGCAATCGGCATATCAACGCCGAGCTCGGTTGCCATTTTCATGACAACAGGGGCGCTCTTTACACCTTCCGCCACCATGTGCATCTCGTCGATGATCTGTTCAAGGGATTGGCCAGCGCCTAATTTCTCTCCCACATGCCGGTTGCGGCTTTGTGGGCTGGTGCAGGTTGCAATCAAGTCGCCCGTGCCTGCGAGCCCTGCAAACGTTTCGGAACGTCCGCCAAGGGCGGTGCCCAAGCGGGTCAGCTCAGCAAGGCCGCGGGTGATAACAGCGGCGCGTGTATTATCACCCGCGCCAAGTCCGTCTCCCATGCCAACGGCGATGGCGATGATGTTTTTCAATGCCCCGCCAAGTTCGCACCCGATCAGATCATTGTTTGTGTAAACGCGGAAAAGCCCGGATTGAAAAACAGGGCGTAGCCAATTGCACACAGTTTCATCTTCCATAGCCAGAACACTGGCAGCGGCAGACCCCGCCATAATTTCACGTGCAAGGTTTGGCCCTGTCAAAACGCCAGGGGGATGTCCCGGCAATACGTCGCTGATGATTTGTGTCATGCGCAAAGACGTGCCCTGCTCAAGACCTTTTGAAAGACTGATGATTGGCACCCAAGGTCGGATGAAGGGTTTCAGATCTTCCAACACAGATCGAAACTGTTGAGACGGAATACCCATCACCACCACGTCCGCGTCGCTGACCGCGTCTTCAAGAGATGTTGTCGCTGTCAAAGTTTCCGGCAGTTTTGCGTCTGGCAAATACTTCCGATTGGTATGAAGCACATTTACTTCCGTCGCAGAGTCCGGGTTACGCAGCCAAAGCTTTGTCGCTGCATTGCGCGCGACAAGAGCTGCGACGGTGGTGCCCCATGAGCCACCCCCCAGGATGCTCACCTTCAGGTTCATTGGGTTGTTTCGTTCTTGACGATTGCGAACCTGGTCATTCATGTGGACTGCATTCCTTTGCGCTAATATTGTATCTCAAACTTTGCGCAATGTTACGCACAACCTGGGGGCCGTGCCAAGGCGCCCAATCTTCCCCGAATTAACCCAAACTGACAGAAAAAAGCATGCAGAACAGAACTTGCGCTGGCCCTTTGTTGTGCTCTCTGTGTACCATCTAAAATGGAATAGCGCTTTTTGACTAATTGTCAGTAACGACCAATAATTCCGGTCTGCACACGATCATCGAAAAGTGTATGTGGAGAATGCCTGACGTCTCTTGTTGAGATTGCTGGCAGTGGGAATTTTAAGTTTATGCATCGGATTTCAAACACTGACGCCTCGTTCTTTTATGCCGACACCCAACGAACGCCGAGTGTCGTTGGCGCATTGATGATTTACGACCAGTCAACCGCAGGGCGCGGCAAGGTGCGGTTCAAGGAAATCCTGTCGTGGATCGAAGACCGGTTGCATTTATGGGCACCGTTCAAGCAGCGGCTGGTGCGTGTGCCTTTCGATCTGGATCTGCCTTACTTGGCACAAGATCCAAATTTCGATGTTGAGTTCCACGTCCACCATTTGTCATTGCCCAAGCCAGGTGACTGGCGCCAGCTCTGTATTCTGGCCTCGCGGCTCTATTCCAGACCCTTGGACATGAACCGGCCTCTATGGGAAATCAACGTCATTGAAGGTCTCGACAAAGTTGAGGGCCTGCCTAAGGGCAGTTTCGCGGTGCTGGTAAAACTTCACCACATCGTCGTTGATGGCATGGGAACGCTGTCATTGTTGCAGGCACTGCATTCTGAAACCCAGGTTGCAACGCCGCCACGCAAACCATTGGAAGAACCTGCAGCAATCAGAGCATTGCCAAGTGATGGCGCTCTATTGACCAGGACGATTCCTGAACTTGTCGGTCAGCCCCTGAAAACAGCAAAGTCCGCCATCTCCTTGCTCAAAGGGGAAATGAAAGCGCGACGCCTAAAGGCCGATCATAACGTAGCTGGGGCACCATCTGCCCCAATGACCCGCTTCAACAAGGAAGTGTCGCCGTACCGTGTGTTTGAAGCCATAGATTTCAAATTGGATGATTTCCGTAATATCAAACGGTTGGTAGAAGGCGCGTCGATCAACGATGCAGCCATTGCGGTCTGTGGCGGCGCGATGCGAAAGTATTTAAGTGCGACGGGAGAGCTTCCCGATGAATCGCTGGTGGCCATGTGTCCTATCTCTGTGCGTACTGCGACTGCAAGCATGGAATCTGGAAATCAGATTTCCGATATGACGGTTGCCATGGGCACAGACATCGCTGATCCCTTGCAACGCCTTCAGGCGGTCAAGATGCGGACCGATGACGCAAAGCTCTTGGCGCAAACCCGCGGTCCCGAAATGCTGGAGCATGTGATGGGGCTGGTGAGCCCGGCAACGGCTTCATGGTTCTTCCGTTCAGCCGATGGCATGAAATGGATTTCGCGCATTAAGCCCGTCTGCAATACATTTGTGTCCAACGTGCCAGGCATCCGGACTGATATGTATTTCTGTGGCGCAAAAGTTGTACGCTCTTATGGGTTGGCTCCCTTGGGCGATGGTATGGGCATTTTCCATGCGATCACTGGTTTTAAGGATCAGCTCTCTGTCTCGGTGACGGCGTGCAGGGATCTGCTGCCGGACCCTGCATTTTATGCCGAATGTGTGCGCGAAGCGTTTGACGAATATTTGTCTTTGGTAGATGACGGTGGTGAGGATCAAACTGTCGTTTATTTGGAATAAGTTTGAATGAGTGAAGGTGCGCGAGTTTTTGAAAACATGGTCAGCCGATACTCGGGGGAATGTCAGTTGATCTAAGTGGGGAAGCCTTTCAGGAGGCTTGGAGGAGAAAGAGTGTCGGAAACCGTCGTTCTTCAAATGCCAGAGCGGGAAACAGAAACCCTATTCTTGGTTGAGGCTACCAACTCGTTTGAAATGAACCGCATTCGTAAATGGATCGCGGAGCATCCCGATTATGGTCACGCAAACGCCAAGGTTATTGTCATTGGTGACACAAGGCGCGGTGGCCATACCGAATTGAATGAGATGATGACGGGTGGCCGATTGGGTGGTGACCCCTGGTTGCAGCCTCTCCGTCTCATCTGGAAGCCAAGTGAAGAGGTGCATAGCGGAACCTCTTTCATGCACGCTTTGGCCGCGGTTGCATTTGAAAAGCCGAGCCGCATTCGCCAAAGGCTGATGGTGCGTTCGTCACCAGACCGTTTGCAGATCGCAGAAGGCCAAGGTGCATTTTTGAGCACTGTTAAAGAACGTTTCGATGAGACCTGGGGCGCAGAAGGCGTCAAAGAAAAGAGATTGCCTGAATTTGTCGCGCGCCAAGCGGTCATTGCGCTCGACCGTGCGGAGCGCAGCATTCGTGGTGCCCGCTACAAGGTTGCACGTCTCTTGATGGGCGACGTTATGTCGAGTCCTAGTTTTCAGCGCGACCTTGGCTCCCTGGCTGGCACATTGGGGAAAACGCTCTCTGAAGTGGAAGCCAAAACAAAAAGCTATCTTGATGAGATGAGTGCGCGTCAGACACCTGTCTGGCTCGACATCACAATGGGGCTTTATCGCCGTGCCTGTCGCAGTGCCCATGATGCGCAGATAGATTATGTGCCATCTGAGCTTGAAGATTTGCGCAAGTGGATGGATGAAGGTCCGGTGGTTCTGCTGGTTACGCATAAGTCCATGTTAGATACAATGGCTGTGTCCACCGTTCTTTTCGATCACAATATTCCGGTGCCGCTGACTTTCGGCGGTATCAATCTCAACACTTTTGGCATTGGGCGGCTGGCCGCCAACTCCGGTGTCATCTTTTTGCGCCGTGCGTTTCAAGACAATGATATCTACAAGGCGACTTTCCGCCGCTATGTGGATTATTTGATTGAGAAACGTTTCTCGCTCATGTGGGCATTGGAAGGCACGCGGTCACGCACGGGTAAACTGCTGCCGCCACGGTATGGCCTGATGAATTATGTGACCGAGAGTATTCTGCGAACAAAAAGCCATAATCTTCGTTTCGTACCGGTCTCTGTTTCCTATGACCAGATCACTGAGGTGGATGATTATGTCATTGAGCAGCGAGGTGAGGATAAAAAGCCAGAAGGGGCAGATTGGATCATTCGGTTCCTGCGGGGCAAAGGATCTGATCACAAGATTTATGTGCGTTTTGGGGAACCCGTTCAGGCAACCGATGTCCTGCCCGCTGAGAAGCTGAACGAAAACCTGTCGGCGCCAGATAAAAAGAAATTGGTTGAGCAAGTGGCCATTCGAGCAGCGCGCCACTTAAATGATGCGACGCCGATCAATCTGACCTCTCTGCTGACTTTGATCTTGTTGGCCAATGGTCCGCGCGCGCGCACCTTGGAGGGGCTTACCCGCACCGTCTGTTCATGGATGGATGTGGTGGACGCGCGCAAGATCCCTGTTGTTGGTGGCGATAAGCTGCGCACGCCAAGTGAAATTGAGGCAACTCTTGCAGACCTTGAAGAGAACGGTGTTGTTTCTCGCCATGATTCTGGTCTTGGGGCGGTCTTCCGCATAACGCCCGGCCAGTATCATAAAGCGGCCTATTATCGGAATACGGTGATCCATTATTTTGTCACTGACGCGGTGATTGAGCTGGCTCTTCTTCATGCTGCCGAACAAAAAGATACGGAACTTGCGTTCTGGCGTGAGGCCTTGGCGCTTCGTGATCTCCTCAAGTTTGAGTTCTATTTCGCCTCTCGAGAAGAATTCTTGAAGGAAGTCCGCGAAAAGCTGGATGAAAGAGATCCAGACTGGCAAGTGCTTTTCCAAAAAGGCGAAGCATCGGCCCGGTCACTCTTGGACAAATTTGAACCGCTCGTGGCTCAGGGCGTTTTGCGCTCCTTTGTTGATGCCTATCAGGTGTTGGCAGATGCGATGGTGCAAAAGGGGCCGAACTCGATCGATGATAAGAAAGAGTTTTTACGTCTTTGCATGACGTATGGGGGGCAGGCGCATTTGCTGCAACGCGTTTTCTCAGAAGAGTCTCTATCAACCACTCTTTATGAAACAGCGTATAAGTTGGTGGACTATCGCGGTCTTGCTGGCAGCGATATGGGGGATTTGGCGAATGATCGCAAAATATTTGCAGAGCAAGTGCGATCTGTCAGCCGCCGATTGGATGTTTTGTTGGGGCTTTCTGTCAGCCGTCAGACAGACTAAAGGACCATTGTAATGCCGAGCCATCGTTTTTTGATTGATGAAGTAGAGACGGGGCCATCCGGTCCCAAGATTGCGGCCTTTTTTGATATGGACCGCACATTGATCTATGGATTTTCTGCCCAGGACCTGTTCATTGAACAAATCACCAGTGGTGAGCTGTCTATGGATGGTGTCGTCGACCAAGTGGCACAGGCTGTGAAGTTTGCCAGAGGCAAAATCGACTTTTCTGAACTTGTCACGCGCACCGCAAAACACCTGCGGGGTCAGGTGGACAGTCGTAATTACGAATTTGGTCGGAAGGTTTTTGCTAAACGCATTGCCTCTCGGATTTATCCAGAAGCGCGCCTGCTGATTGATGCCCATCTGAAGAAGGGTCATGTGGTGGTTATTGTGTCGGCCGCGACCCCTTATCAGGTGGAGCCTGTCGCCAATGATCTGGGGGTCCACAGCTTTCTGTGTACCCATCTGGAAGTGAAAAATGGCATCTGCACCGGCAAAGTGATGGAGCCCGCTTGTTATGGCGAAGGCAAGTCAATTGCCGTTAGAAATTTCGTCGCTGACCGGGAAGTGGATCTGGGCGATAGTTATTTTTACACGGATGGCCATGAAGACCTGCCCTTGCTGGAAATTGTCGGCAAGCCGCGACCATTGAATCCTGACAAAAAACTGACGAGCACGGCCAAGTCACGCGATTGGCCAATTACACGCTTTGAAGGTCGTGGTCGCCCATCCACCAAAGAGGCGGTGCGCACGAGCCTTGCCTATTTGAGCGCGGTGCCCGCTGCGGCCGCTGCCATGTCCGCTTATTCACTCAACGGCTCGGCGCGGCAAGCACGCAATCTTTTCCAAGGCATGTGGGGCGAAATGTCATCGGCTGCCATTGGTCTTGATCTGGATGTGAAGGGGCAGGAAAATCTCTGGTCCCACCGTCCGGCAGTCTTTATGGCCAACCACCAAAGTGCGGTAGACGCCATCGCGGTATTGAAGCTTGTGCAGAGTGACTTCACAGCTATCGCTAAGAAAGAAGTAAAATCCCAACCTGTTATCGGTCAAGTCTCAACGGCCATGGGCACTATCTTCGTTGATCGCACAGATAATAAGGCAGCCCGCGAAGCGCTGGAACCAGCGGTTACTGCTTTGAAAAATGGCACCTCGATCATCATTTTCCCCGAGGGCACAAGAAGCCCAACAAATAAACTATCCAAGTTCAAAAAGGGCGGCTTTCATTTAGCCATGCAGGCCGGTGTCCCGATTGTGCCTATCGTGTTGAAAAACACGACGGACGCCATGCCAAAGGGCGCCATCATCGCGCGTCCCGCGACCGTTCACGTCACTGTATTGCCGCCGGTTGAAACGGTTGATTGGGATGTGAAAAGTTTGGATGAGCATATTGACGGTGTTCGCACAATGTTTTTGAAAGAATTGGACCAGGACGAGGTAGAAGCTTCTACGGACGTGATCCGCTTAGCGCAATCGGCCAACAAGCCCAAAGTGCAGGCGGCAACAGCGGGAAAAGGCAAAAAGTCAAAGCATTAGGTTGCGTTAAACTGGCTTGCCAGCGCTCACGGGTTGGTTCTCCGCTTTTTGCGGTTCCAAAAGTGACAACAGGGCTGCAATGGTGTCTTCCGTTGCTTTGGGCGGCGTGTCTTCTCCTCCAATCCCAGAGAAAAATTCGTTCGCCTCTGTAAGGCACAGAATGGCGTAGGCGGTCGCCTTCGTTTGATCGACAGAGATGTGCGGATAAGCATCGGAAATCATGTGCGTCAGGTGCTCTAACCACCGATCATAGCCGCCCCAAACAATGCGGCGGACCTCATCGTCACGTTCGGCCATGCCCCAAATTTCGCGACCAATGACATCATTGCCGGTAAGTGCCTTGTAACGACCGTCGCACAGAAAACGAATGGCATTGCGCAACCGTTCTTGCGGCGTGCCACCTTCATAGTGCTGATCCATTTGCGCAAGTAGGCGCTCGGAGAGACGCTCGACGAATGCCAGTATGAGAGATTGTCGGTTGCCGAAATAGTGGCTGAGCATTTGTAGAGACAGGCTTGATTGTTCTGCGATGCGCCTCATTGAGGCCAGCGCGATCCCATGCTCGCGCACACAAATTTCCATTGCATCGAGAATTTCATCGCGGCGTTCTAGGGCTTTACTCGGGCGTCCGGCCATTCTGTCCTTCCAGATGTCCTATCAAGGCATTGCGTGTTGCGAACACATCATCCAGCCGGATGCTGCGAACTGCAGTTATGTCCGTGGTTTTATAGGGCACAAAGGAGGTAAGCGGCGCACCATTGGAGAATGACTTGATAATCCAGTTTAAGACCCCCGCAAGGCGCACATCGGATAGCGCCGATTGTGAGGAGCCAGGAACCTGGATTAGAAATTCCCGTCCCCCTTCAACGGACAGAAAAAGGGGAAGCGTCGCGCGAAGGTCTGGAACGCGTCCAACAAACCCGCTGCCATCTGGTACATGGCACCCTTGGCAATGGATCATATAGTCCGCGCGCGCGCGCGCGTCGGAAGCATGTGTTGTCCCGCTCGCAACAAATGTCGCAAAAAGGGTCGCACATATTCTGATCCAAAGACCAATTAGGGACTTAGGCGTCGTCATCGACGCCAACAATGATTGCAGTTGAGCAATTGTAGATCACGTCGGCAGAGCTTCCAGAACACCAGTTGATGTTGTTGGCAGCTTGCGGCAAATACATCGGCTTATCACCTTCATTGCGCGCACATCCACAACGCCCGCACCCGCTTTTCCCACAGCAATCATTGTAGGAAATAATGTAATGCTTGTTGTCGCCAGGATTGAGACAGGTGCCGACCCACGTGATGGGCGACATGATCGTGCCGGGCGGGCAGGCTGTGTGCGTGCCGCCACAGCAGCTGCACAGATAGCCATCAATCGCGCAGTATCGCCAATAGTCACACGACGAGGGGTCGCCTGGGTCATTCGTGACCTCTTCACCGCGTACTCTTGAGACAGGCAATAGGGGGAAAGCGCCCGCGCCAGCAAGCACGGCACCAACGCCTGCAACAACACTGCGACGTGACGTCAGGCGAGCGCTCGCCCGACTTGCCTTTTCAAATATTTCATCAAACCAGTTCATGTTACTTCCTAGTTTTCGTCAATTCTAATGCGTGCTCTCGGCGCGTCTTTGCTCTTCTTCGATAAAGCCTTGGATCGAAGAGACGCCCCGATTTCTGGCTTCAAATAGGCTCTCAATATGTTCGCGCGTATTGGTCAGTCCGTGGGCAATCATGTGGCCTGTTTCGTCAGCCAAAGCAGCGTAGGGAAGTTTGCTGACCCCAAGAGCGAGACCAAGTTCGGACGACAGAATGTAGGGGTAGGCGCTGAGGTCCGCCTTTTTCAGGAAAGCTTCGTGGGGGGCCTGTTCACCATCACTCGCCAGCACAACATTCAGCCAGTCTGCTTCGCGTGTCTTTACAGATGCGATGACCGGCAGCAGTGATTTACAGACGGGGCAGTCAGGCGAGAGAAAGAAGAACAGTGTTGATTTTCCATCGCTCGCAGTGCCTCCAACCATAATGTCGCCACCTGTGAGGGATGTGAGTGCCAGTGTGGGAAGTGCATCTCCTGCCTTCAGGCCCTTCGCCACGGTCAGCGCACCAACGGGTCCCATGCGTTCATGAAGAAGCCCGATTTGCCGGGTGAGGGCATAGATCACCAAACCCATCGCGATGATGGCCGTCCAGGCAAGCAGATTGGAAATAATCAGGGCATCAATCATGGGTGAGCCCCTTCGTTGGAGAGCAGGGCGGCATTTCGCAACAGATGGTCAGTGGCGGCATAGAGCAGAACGAGCATGAGGCCCCCAAATAAAATTGTACCAAAGTCCAGCCAGAGAAGCTCGCGAACCGCTGCCGGCAAAAACAAAAGGGCCGTACAGCCAACAAGCACGATGTTGCGCACGACCAATGCCCAGCGAATGGTTTGGTCGGCCGCCACACCGCCGCACCCGCATTCCAGTTGAGTGCGTCCGCGCAGGAGATTGATAGAAATGGCGGCGCCATAAAGCGTCCAGAGTCCGATGGCCATGACGAGCGGCATCACGGAGCTCGGCAATGCGAGGAGTGTGAAGCCGGTGCCAAGTTCTGCAAGGGGAACAAGGCGCGAGGCAGGCCTCACCAGTTTTTCAGGCAAAAGTTGGTACGCGTCCAGTACCTGCCAAAAAGCGATGGGATCTCTCATCTTGTGCCAGGCGGCAAAGATGAAGAGAAAGGCCACCGCGCCGCGCAAGGCCATATCAAGAACTGGGTCAAGCATCGGCGTTACCACGGCTGAATATATGTCGGCAAGTGGCCGAGGTTTTCGATGCTGCGCAAATATTCCCCGTCCTCTGCCTGATAGACATCAAGGCCAAATTTGACCACATCCAAAAAAGCTGCTTCGCCTTGTGTGAAGTAAACCCAGACCTGCGCGAGGAATGGCATGGGAATGTGTGCGCCAATTGCATAGAGCAAAGGGTCAACGTCCTGAGAGACGGCGATGGAGAGCGTGCGTTCAGCGAGCTCAAAGCTGTCTATTTTTTCATGACTTGCCACATCAAAAACCCAAACATGCGTGCCCGGATCCTCAAAAGTTTCAGGCGGGCCTTGGTGCGTGAGCAGGTAAAGCTGCCCGCTCGTTTTGTGGAGTGCCAGATGTTGAAAGCCACTGATGGACCATTCATCACGACGCGCATCGTCCGAAATGAGAGGCCAACTATTTGTCAGGCTGACACCTGCTTCACTCATCTCAAACTCATGCAGCAGGCCGGCGAGAGTAACGAAGTACCAAGTGTTGCCTTGGCGAACGCCAGAAATGGTGATCGGGTCAGTGAAAGGATCGAAGAGGGACGCTGATCGCTGGCGTCCAATGACAGCGCCAGTATCATCAATTTTCAACGTCAAAAATGATCCGTCGCCGCAGATCAGATGGAAGGAGCGCACCCCGCCGCCATAGACATTGGCGCAGCCAGGTGTGTCTGTTTCAGCAACAAAGGCACCTGACACAAGATCAACGATCGTCACTGAATTGGCGGGCGTGAAGTTAATCTGAGCTAGAAACCGTGCGTCTTCGCTCAGCGCAGAGGCGCCTTGCATTTTGACAGTGCTTGCCCGTTTGGGAGGAATTTCGATCTCTGACACGGCTTGCAATGTGGCTGCGTCATAGGAAACCACGACGTCGGTGCGTGTGCCCCGCGTTGTGCGACTGAAATGTGTTTCCGGTGCAATGATCCGGTCGCCAGAAGGCATTAGCTGCATGCCTGTCGTCCAATACCCAAGGTCCAACATGCCCAGATAACGTCCCTCATCAGGGTCCAGCAGGTAAGCGCGGCTGTGAGCCTGATAGGGCGAGTTCATGTCGGTGACCCAGACCAGGCGCTCGTATGCACTCCGATCAAATTGCACAATCTCACCCATGACATCTTCTGGTAGGTCAGCGGCGACAGCGGATGGCGCGAGGAACGGCGCAACCATCGCCAGAGTGGCTGCAACGCGAAAGGCAAAACGTTTCATCAGATCCCCATAGCCAGATTGTTTGGAGGGTTAGTTTGGGTGACGTCTTTCTATTTGTCAATCGGTTGATTGATAAATAGAATTTCTTGCCTTTCAGGTGCTGGACTGGCTCACTAGGCGCAGAATCGCGCCGAAAATGGTGAAAAGGAAGAGAAAAATGCGAACTGAAATTGATCGCGTGCAATTGGCTGTAGGAAATCGAAAAGAGGCAGCACTAGGCTGGCAAACTCTTTTGGGGGCAGAGCATGTTCGTGATGACAAGGTCGCCTGTCTCGGGGCTCTGCGCTCAGTCTATCAAGTTGGCAGTTCAGAAATTGAATTTCTGGAGCCAGATGGAGCGGGCCCTGTGGCAAAGAGTTTAACCGCGCGCGGCCGCCCACATCTTTTTGGCGCAGGTGTTTCTTGTCCCGACTTGGAGGCTGTGAAAGCGCATGTGGCAACCATGGGGCATGAGTGCATTACAGAGGGTGAGCAAGCTCATCTTCGGTATGCAGAAGCGGGCGCCAACGATCTTCACATTGTTTTGTCACAGACAATCGCGCGTGAGCCCATTGGCCTTCTCGACAAACTTTATGAGGTGACCGTTCTCGACACTCATTTTCAAAAAATGACCGACGCCATTGCCGCATTGTTCCAGTTGGATGCGCAGCAGTTCTGTCGCATCACATCGAATAACTTTAAATATGATGGGTATCTCACGCTCTTTAAGCCCGGCGAACTTGACCGCTTCGAGGTGATCCATCCCACATCACCTGAGACAACCATGGGGCGCTTTCAGGGTCGTCAGGGCCGCGCCTACTACATGGCGTTTGCAGAGACACCCCATATTCTGGAGATTGAAAACCGAGCCAGAGAGGCTGGTGCTGGCCTGACGGTCTCCCGGCCAGAGGGCAGAAGCACCACCAAAATGGCTGATCAGCTGTGGCTGCACCCACCAGCTTTAGGGGGCATGATGTTGGGCATCTCACGGCGCACCATGGCATGGAGCTGGTCTGGGAGCCCCGAACGGGTAGAAGATGTCTGATCCGTAACCATTTGATTTTACGTTAAAAATGGTTGGAATACAGTGCCGTGTGGTGGTGCAGGGGCTTGTATTCCTGCCCAGATATCCCACATTTATGACCATGGTGGTGCTCATCAAAGAGGCTGCCGAAATAACAATCTGACATGCGTGCCAAATTGGACGCTGTCAAAAAGAGTTGCTTGAGAAAGGACTTGGACCATGACGCGAATGGCGCGTTTCGATAGTCCCTTTTTGTTGGGATTTGATCAGGTGGAACGTCTGCTTGACCGTGTTGCGCGGTCTGGCGTGGATGGGTATCCACCTTATAATGTCGAAGAAGTTGAGACCGAGACCGGCGCGTTGATCAAGATCACGTTGGCCGTTGCTGGTTTCTCTCGCGACGAACTTTCGGTCTCCTTAGAGGCCAATCAGCTCATTATTCGCGGTCATCAGGGTGATGATGAAGATCGCAATTTCTTGCATCGCGGCATTGCCGCACGGCAGTTCCAGCGTGCATTTGTGTTGGCAGAAGGAATTGAAATTCTGGGTGCAGATCTAGAAAATGGGCTATTGGCGATTTCGCTGGAGCGCAAGCTTGCAGAGGAAACCATCCAGCATATTGAGATCACCTCCAAAGGATCTTGATGTGTCGTGAGAGGAATTGAGTAAATGTTGACTGAGACAAAACAGAATATGGAACTAGCAGCGCGCGCCGAATTGCTCGAATTGACGCCAGATGCAATGGCAGAAATTGGCCTGCAAACACATGTCTATGTGCGTCCTGTGCAAGCGCACGAAATTGCAGCTGAGATTGAAGGGCAGATTGACGTCTCTGCCGATACTTGGCTTTTTGCCGTTCATGCGGCCAATGGCGTACGGCTCGCCATCGTGGACAGTCACGAAGGGGCTTTTGATGGCGCCCGTGCTTATGGGTATGAGCCGCTCAGCGTTCACTGACGCTGAGCGACGAAGTCTATGGGCTAAGCTGCGTTTGAGGCAGCAGGCTCTGTAAGCAACGCGTACAAGGCCGCGGGGTCATCTGTAGCGCGCAGCTTTTCAACCATCGATTGATTGCGCAACAATCGGGATACGCGTGCCAATGCTTTCAAGTGGTCCGCGCCCGCAGTTTCAGGCGCGAGCAATAGAAAAATCAGATCAACTGGCTGGTCGTCCACGGATTCAAAAAGGATCGGCGTTTCAAGGCGTGCAAACAACCCGTGCAGAGTTGTGAGTTCGGCGAGCTTGCCATGAGGAATCGCAATTCCCTGTCCAACGCCTGTTGAGCCAAGCCGCTCGCGTTCCAGCAGCGTTTCGAAGATCGCACGCTCAGGCAAACCCGCCACAGATGCTGCCTTTGCGGACAACTCCTGCAACGCTTGCTTTTTGCTTGTGACCTTTAGGTTGGCTGTTACGCCCGCCGGGGTCAGAAGATCTTCCAGATCCATGATCCGTTTCCTGTTTATGGGTCCAGCAGTGCTCGCAGGCACGCGCTGGGAGGCTATTTGGTATCCGCCGCGACGGGTCGGTGTAACCAGACCCGCGCTCTGGGCGCCGGATTTAAGGCTTTTAAGCCTTTTTCGAATCGCTAGCGGCATCAATCCATCCGATGTTTCCATCATTTCGGCGGTAAACAAGGTTCAGTCCATTATCGCCGTTCCGGAACATAACAAACGGAGCATCTGTAATATCAAGCTGCATCACTGCGTCACTGACCGACAGCACAGGCACGGTCGTTGTACCTTCAGCAACGATCACAGGTGCATCAGGCGTCTCTGCTACTTCTTCTTCGCCGCCATCAGAGGCCGCCAGCACGAAGGACGGCATGTCCAACACAGGCAGTTCCGACTTTGGTGAATTATGGTGGTTTTTCAAGCGCCGCTTATAGCGTCGCAGGCGTTTTTCCAGTTTGGAGACCGCGCCATCAAAGCTGGCGTAGACATCACCTGATTCGTCTTGTGACTGCAGCGTCATGCCTGAGCTCAAGTGCACGGAGCAATCTGCTCGGAACGTGTGACCCTGCTTGGTAAAAGTGACATGCCCGTCCACTGGCTGGTCGAAATATTTTCCAACAATTGCTGTAAACTGATCAAGAACGTGGGTGCGAAGCGCATCTCCAACATCGAGATGAATTCCAGTGACTTGAATCTGCATCTAAGACCTTTCTATGGGTCGTTGTAGTCAGGGTATGAGGCAACAAACCCGCCGTAACACAATTTCCAACACCATACGATGATCGTACGTCGCTTATTTACTGGCTTACCTGGTTTAGGTCAGCTCGTAAAAAACGGGTGAATTCACTGGCGTTGACGATACCTTTTCGGTTGCTCTCACGGGGGGGATCAAATCAGCTTTCCTGAGTGAGCGGAGGGGAAACTAGTGTTCCCACTTGGGGCTGTCAACAGGACCTTGAAAAAGAGTAATTACTCAAACGAAAACAATGAGTTAGGCAAGTTTTTTTCCTGCCGCTATCTGTTGGTTTTCACTTGACGAACGGGCACGGGTCGGGTTCAGACGAAGGCTCTTTTTTCACGGCGTCGTTGGACTGAAGACGGAATTTGCATGGCCTCGCGATATTTCGCGACAGTCCTGCGGGCAATATCAATGCCATCGTTGCGTAGCTTGTCGACGATCGTGTCATCTGAAAGCACGGCTTCTGGCTGTTCACCGTCGACTAGTTTCTTGATGCGGTGCCTCACCGCTTCGGCAGAATAGGCATCACCTCCCGTTGCAGATGCGATGGAGGAGGTGAAAAAATATTTTAGTTCAAAAGTTCCGCGCGGCGTTGCCATGTATTTGTTGGACGTGACGCGACTGACCGTCGATTCGTGCATAGAGATGGCGTCAGCAACAACCTTCAAGTTGAGCGGACGAAGGTGGGCAACGCCGTAGATCAAGAACGCATCTTGTTGACGAATGATCTCACTGGCCACTTTCAAAATTGTGCGTGCGCGCTGATCCAGGCTTTTCACCAACCAGTTCGCATCGGCCAGGCAATCGCTGATGTAGGTCTTTGCATCCGCATCCTTAGCCGTCGCCTTGGTGACTTCGGTGTAATATTGTTTGTTTACAAGCACCCGAGGCAGGGTCGCTGTGTTGAGTTCAATACTCCAGTCGCCGTCTTTCTTCTGGCGCACAAAGATATCGGGGATCATCGGCTGGACAGGCTCTTCCCCAAAGATATTGCCAGGCTTTGGATTGCAACCGCGGATGTCTTCAATGAGTTCGCTCAGGTCTTCTTCATCAATCTCGCAAATCTTCATCAGTTTGGACAAATCGCGCTTGGCAAACAGTTCAATGTTTTCCAGGAAGCGTTTCATGATCGGGTCAAGGCGATCTTTTTCCTGCAACTGAAGGCTCAAGCATTCAGTCAGGTTGCGCGCCCCGACCCCACTGGGATCAAAGGTTTGCAAAGTACTGAGGACGCGCTCCACATCGTCGAGCGCGATACCCAACCGTTCGGCCACTGAGGCTACATCATCTCCCAGGTATCCGGCCTCATCCACCATGTCGATCAGATAAGCACCGATCATGCGATCTGTGGGATCCTTCATGGCAATAATCAGTTGCTCGGTCAGATGCTCCCCAAGTGTCTCAGCGCGTGCTAGAGATCCTTCAAATTCACCTTCACCGTCAAAACTTCCGCCGCCTTGGCCCCGTGATGATTGCCAGTCGGAACTTGCCATGCCGGGTGTTTCCGTCGGCGCACTGTTTGTCTCAGCGATACTTTGATCGGCATAGAGATTGTCATAGTCGGTGTCCAGGTCGCCGTCAGGGGCTGGTGGTGCACCTTCTTCAGACAGGGAGAGGGGAGCAGTGTCGGCATAACCCTCATTATTGTCAGAGCTGGCCTCTGAATATTCGTTCTCTTCTTTTGCGGGTTTGTCGCCTTCTGTGGGTTCAATGAGACCAGGCGGGTCATCGTTGCGTGCTTCCTCCAGAAGTGGGTTACGCTCAAGTTCCTGTTCCACATAATCGGCAAGTTCGAGATTATTCAACTGCAACAGCTTTATCGCCTGTTGTAGTTGCGGTGTCATGACAAGTGATTGGCCTTGTCGGAGCTCGATCCGTGGATTCAGGGCCATGACACTCGACTGTTCGCTCTCTGAAGTAAATCAGAGGCTGAACCGGTCCCCCAGGTAGAGACGGCGGACATCTTCATTGCCTACAATGTCAGATGGTTCACCTTCCATCAGCACTGCTCCGTCGTGAATGATAACTGCGCGATCAATCAGCTCCAATGTTTCGCGGACATTGTGGTCCGTGATCAAAACGCCGATCCCGCGGTCTTTAAGGTGTGAAACAAGGTCGCGAATGTCGCCAATCGCAATAGGGTCAATCCCGGCGAAAGGCTCATCGAGCAACATGAATGAAGGTTGTGTGGCCAGAGCACGCGCAATTTCAACACGCCGCCGCTCACCACCAGACAAGGCGATTGAGGGTGTACGTCGCAAGTGAGTTATTGAAAATTCCGCTAGCAAATCATCCAGCTGTGCCTCGCGCCGGTCGCGGTCCGGTTCGACCACCTCAAGCACTGCGCGGATGTTTTCTTCAACAGTAAGACCGCGAAAGATGGATGCTTCTTGCGGTAGGTATCCAATGCCAAGCCGCGCGCGCCGATACATCGGTAGGCCCGTTACATCTTGCTTGTCCAGGTGGATGGTTCCGTAGTCCGGCGAAACCAGACCTGTGATCATATAGAATGTCGTTGTTTTACCTGCGCCATTGGGCCCGAGCAGGCCAACCGCTTCGCCCCGCTGAACAGAAAAGGAGACGCCGCGAACCACCGGGCGTTTTCGGAAGCTCTTGCCAACTTTTTCCACAACCAGGCCCTCGCTGGTCGACACAAGGCGCGGCGTATCGCCAGCCGCGTCGCCAGATGTACTCCCGGGCGCACGGTTTGGTCGGGCTTGGTTTTCGGCCCCGTCGATTTGAGTACGGTCGTTCATGGTCACCATCAAAACGTTGTTGGCATTAAAATTGTATGAAAACGGTTGTTAACCAAGGAAATTTATTCTTGAGGAACCTGAAATAGGCCTCGAACGCGCCCAGAACCGCCATTTTCACCGTCGGTAGCGCTAACGCCACCATCAACACGTGCTTGGCCCGTGTTAAGGTCAATTGTCAGCCTTTTGCCACGAATGACATTTTCACCTTGGCGAAGCACCACGGCGTCGCCCATCGTGATGACGCTGTTAGCAACCTCGTAAATGGCCCACTCGCCGTCAGCGGACTGGTCGTCTTCTGACATGACGTGAACGTTTCCCGTTGCTCGAATGCGCTTAATGTTAGCGCCACCCTCATCATTCCCGCCTGTGTTTGTATTGTCTTCTGCGCCCCGCGCATAAGTCACAACAAGGCGGTCAGAGGTCAATCTAAGAGGGCCTTGGATGGCAACAACCCGGCCAATAAATGTGGCTGTTTCGCTGTTTTGTTCAACTTCCAGCGTGTCGGCTTCAATTTCGATAGGGGCGTCCGGGTCAGCGTGAAAGCCAACAGGCGTTGGGTTGCCTTCTTCCGCGTGGACAAGCGGCGTTGTCGCCAAAAGAGCGAAAAGGCTTAGCGCCAAAAATTTCTTCAGATTACCGCTCACAACAGAACTCCTATCATCCGCAAACTTTAGTCGGACTTATAAAATACCACGACACGTACACCACCAGTAAAGCGGATCAATTCGCCATTGTTGGCCGCTTCAACACCATTTGCATTGATCGTCCCCACGGGCCCTTGCCCATAAACCGGCTGATCACTGTTTAAAGATCCGTCTTTCAAATTGATTGTCGCAATTTGCGCGTGGAACTCATAACCCGCCGCAGAGAATACATCGACCTCTTCGGTGAGGGTGAGGAGTTCTTCTTCTGAAAGCAAAGTACCATACCGGGAGGAGATAGAGAGCCAGTCTCCACCATCGTCCAGCATGAGATCAGCTTCAATGTTCTCCATGGCGACGCGGTTGGGTTCGTCCACCGCCTGTGTTGCGGTGTCGGCAGTCACAACGTAGGGGCGTCCCTTGCGGTCAACACCAGTAATGCGCGGGCTGATCATGCGCAGATCGTCATTGAGTGATTCGACTTCCTGAAACGTGATCGCCAACTCATCGCGAGAATTGAACGTGCCTGTCGAAATGAAAACTGTCAGCACCAGAATGGCAGCAAGAGCTGGAAGCAGGATCTTCATGGCCGTGACAAATTGGCTGTAGGCGCTTTTTTCACGCCTTGTCTGCTCCGCTGACGAGCCGGAATGATGATGGTGCGACGAAAAGTGATGATCTACCGGCGCATTATCTGCGCCATCAGACGGCGGTTGTGCGCTCATCAGATCCCTTTGGTTGAGCGGTGTGTCCCCTAGCCAGCTTTAGTATGCGCAGACCTCAGAATCTGGTCAACCATGGCGAATTTCAAGAAAATCGCCAAATAGGTGGCATGAGCCAAATAGGTGGCATGAGTAGGGGAGAAGAAGAGGTTTAGTGGGAGAAAATATCCTGATCATCCCAACCAGCCAAATCCAAAGAGGCGCGCACAGGCAAAAAGGCAAAGCAGGCTTTCGCATATTCCATCCGGCCTTCGCGCGTGAGCATGTCATCCAAAACGGACTTCAGTTTGTGCAAGTGAAGGACATCAGAAGCCGCATATGTGAGTTGAGCATCACTGAGTTTGTCAGCACCCCAGTCGGAACTTTGTTGTTGTTTGGAGAGCTCAACACCTGCCAGCTCGCGGCAAAGATCTTTCAGGCCGTGACGGTCTGTATAGGTGCGCACCAGCTTGGACGCGATCTTCGTACAATAGATGGGCGTGGTGACGACCCCAAGGTATTGCTGCATGACAGCGACATCAAAGCGGGCATAGTGAAAGATCTTTACGACACTGGTATCAGCCATCAATGCGCGCAGGTTGGGGGCATTGTAGAGGCCGCGATTCAACTGCACGATGTGTGCCGTGCCATCGCCACTAGAGAGCTGTACCAGGCATAGTTTGTCACGTGTAATCTGAAGGCCAAGCGTTTCGCTATCGACAGCGACCGACCCCGTAAAAGTGACAGTGTCAGGCAGATCGCCCTTGTGAAGTGAGATGCTCATGATCCGCCACAATCTCCCTAACGAATATTTCTCTATCAATTTGAAACCGCCAATGGCGATCTCGCAAAGAGTATTTGGTGCCCAGGAGAAGACTCGAACTTCCACGCCCTTGCGGGCACTAGCACCTGAAGCTAGCGCGTCTACCAATTCCGCCACCTGGGCCCAAGGTGGCGACACTTATCGGGCGTGTCCTCTTTTGTCAATAAACTCTATAGAGCGCGAGGGCTAAAGCAGATTGACTGCAGTCCTTGATCCCCCTGTACTGCTCTCAATTCCTGCGCTATCAAGGACCTGAGTTTTAAGAAAGACGGCTATGACGACGAAGGGACACGACAATGACTGTTGAAGGACAAGGCATGCAGCCTGTATTGCATCCAGGAGATGTGGTCACGGTTTTTGGTGGATCGGGGTTCGTGGGACGTCATCTCGTGCGTATCTTGGCGCGTAGAGGCTACCGCATTCGCGTAGCGGTACGTAGACCAAACGAGGCCTTGTTCTTGCGCCCTATGGGTGATGTTGGGCAAGTGCAGCCAATTCAGGCCAATCTACGCGACAAGCGCTCGTGTGCTGCCGCGATGGATGGTGCAGATGCGGTTATAAACCTCGTCGGCGTTTTGTATGAAGCTGGTGCCCAAAAATTCGACACCATTCACGAGATCGGCGCCCGCCGTTTGGCTTCTTTGGCACGTGAAGCGGGAATTTCTCGGTTTATTCAAATGTCAGCCATTGGGGCCGATGCGGCCTCGACCTCCGCTTACGCCCGCTCAAAAGCAGCAGGTGAAGCTGCCGTGTTGGCCTGTTTGCCAGGCGCCACAATCGTGCGCCCGTCTATTGTGTTTGGTCCAGAAGACCAGTTTTTCAACAAGTTCGCAGCTCTAGCCCGCCTTGCTCCCGCCTTGCCATTAATCGGGGGCGGTACAACGAAATATCAGCCGGTCTATGTGAAGGATGTTGCGGCTGGAATTGCTGCATTGTTGGAACGCGGTGACATGGGCGGGAAAGCTGTGGAGCTTGGCGGTCCTGAGATTGTGACGTTCAAGCAATTGATGGAATTGACCCTACAAGAAACCGGCCGCAATCGAGCGTTGCTGTCCATGCCGTATTTTTTCGCTCGGATGATGGGGATCGTCTTGCAATGGCTGCCGTCTCCGTTGCTAACGCCTGACCAGGTTGAATTGCTGAAGACTGACAATGTGGTCAGCGACGATGCTGTGTCATTCACGGACCTGGGCATTGCACCCACCGCCATGGAAGCTATTTTGCCGACCTATCTTTACCGTTTCCGTCGCACAGGCCAATTTGGTAGGGACCAAACAGCTTAACACGAGCGGCTTGTCAAACAGAGACCCACGCCAAAAGCAGCACGCCTAGTACTAACCGGTAGATGACGAATGGCGTCAGCGTCATGTGCGTCATCATTTTCATGAAGATGTGAATGGCGCCGAGAGCGGCGACTAAAGACAAGAGTGCGGCGGCCATCATGTCTAGTCCAAGTGCCATATTCCCGGCTTGATACACTTCAGCGCTGGTTGCCACACCTGCGCCCAAAATTGTTGGGATAGATAGAAGCATAGAAAAACGAGCGGCTTCGGCACGTTCAAATCCCAGAAAACGCGCTGCCGAAATCGTGACACCCGCCCGGCTGGCACCGGGGATGAGCGCCAAGACTTGAGCAAATCCGATGGCAAAGGCAGAACCCCAGCTCAAATGGTCTAGACGCCGCACCGTCATGCCCATCCGGTCAGACAACCAAAGAAATACAGCGAAACAGAGATTACTCCAGGCAACGATTTCAGCGGTTCGCAGGCTTCCCACCATGCCGGATTTAAGTAGCAAATAGCCGAAAAACGTAACCGGCAGCGTCGCTGCGACGATATAGAGCGCTAAGCGTCCGTCGGGTGTCATGCGTCCGCGCAGGAGCATGACGCCGCCAACGATCATTTTCCAAACATCTTGCCTGAAATAAATTAGCACGGCACCAAGAGTGCCCGCATGGACCGCCACATCGACCATGAGCCCCTGATCTGCCCAATCTGTGAGCAGATGCACAAGGGTCAAGTGTCCCGAAGAACTAATGGGCAAAAATTCCGTCAGACCCTGGACGAGGGCAAGAAAGATCAATTGTTCGATCGACATAGACGTTTCCGTTTTTCCAGGGTAGGTGGAGGGTTCTTATATCAGGTGCAAAAGGCTTGTGCATCTTTGGCGTATTTTCCGCTAAGTTTTAGACGTCTCAAAGGATGATTTGGTAAATGAGGCGCAAAATGTCGGAAGCGGCACGAAAGCAAGGGGCTAAGCTGTCTGGCCCGGGTGGGACAACAGAGATGAAAATTGGTGAGCTTGCAGAGCGCGCTCGTGTCCCTGCAAAAACAATTCGCTACTACGAAGAAATCGGCCTGATCGATCAGCCGTCGCGCGCCGACAACGGGTATCGTTCGTATGCAGATGATGACGTGCACATTTTGCAATTTGTCAGTCAGGCCCGTCGACTAGGTTTTTCGGTTAGCGACTGCAGAGCTCTTTTGACCCTTTACCGTGATAAATCACGCGCCTCATCAGACGTGAAGTCTCTCGCCCTGTCGCATATCGAAGAGATTGATCGAAAGCTCGCTGAGCTTCAGTCCATACGCCACACATTGTCACTCTTGGCTGAAAAGTGTCACGGCGATGATCGACCCGATTGCCCGATCATAGAAGAATTGTCGAATGTCACATTGAAGGGTAAGTAGGGGGCTACATCTTCTGTTGTTCATAGAGTTCTTCGTTTAGACTGCGAGCCATGCCACAGCTATTTCATCTTCCCGTATCCCCCGCCAGTCGTGCCGTGCGTCTTCTTCTAGGAGAGAAAGGCATTGAACCTGCTTTGTTTGAGGAGCGGCCATGGGAGCGTCGCGAAGATTTCTTGCGCTTGAACCCAGCAGGGGAAGTGCCGGTTCTGGTAGAAGATGATGGTCCAACGGTGTCCGGCTTTTGGCCTTTGGTGGAATATCTGGAAGAAAAATACCCCAATCCTGCCCTTATGCCCGATTGGGCGGATGACCGCGCCGAAGTCAGGCGCTTGGCGGATTGGTTTGCGCGTAAATTTGCAGCGGAAGTCTCCGAACCGTTGATTTACGAAAAAGTCACCAAACGGTTTTTGAGCGTGTCGGCAGGCGGAGGTGGCCCAGACATGCCCATCGTACGCGCAGCACTACATAATATTCGCTACCATCTCGACTATGTTTGTTACTTGATGGAGGACCGAACGTGGCTTGCAGGCGATCAGCTCACAATTGCTGATTTCATTGCTGCCGCACATTTCTCTTGCCTGGATTATGTTGGTGATGTGCCGTGGAACCAGTATGAGGCGGCAAAAGAATGGTATGTGCGCCTGAAGTCCAGGCCGAGCTTTCGCACACTGCTGGCTGACCATGTGCCTGGCATGCCTCCGCCACGCGCCTATGCAAACCTGGATTTTTAATAGATATGTCTGCGCCAGATAAAGTTGATTTGGTGGCGTTGCGAGATGCTCTGTCGATTGAAGCCCTGGAGGCCGGGTTCGACTTGGTGGCTGTGTCGCCGGCGACATTAGGCAGTAAAACAAAAGAACGGTTCCAGGCTTGGGTGGACGCGGGCGGCTATGGTGACATGGCATGGATGGTCGAAACCCGCGACCGGCGCGAAGCACCTGACGCTCTTTGGCCTGGTGCGCAAAGTGTCATAATGCTGGCCATGAATTACGGTCCGGAGGAGGATGCTCTTTCGACCATTGCGCATCCAGAAGCCGCCAATATTTCAGTCTATGCCCGCAACCGCGACTATCATGACCTTGTTAAAAAGCGTTTGAAACGGGTGGCGCGCTGGCTCGTTTCACAGGCTGATTGTCAGGTGAAAGTTTTTGTCGACACAGCACCTGTATTGGAAAAGCCAATTGCCGCGCAATCCTCATTAGGCTGGCAGGGCAAGCACACCAATTTGGTATCGCCGAAGTTGGGCAGTTGGTTTTTCATCGGGTCCATTTTCACCGACCTAGCTTTTGAGGCTGACGCACCGCATGAGAACCAATGTGGGTCCTGTCAGGCCTGTCTCGATAGCTGCCCGACAAATGCTTTCCCCGCCCCTTACCAGTTGGATGCGCGACGCTGCATTTCTTATCTGACCATCGAGCACAAAGGGCATATCGCGCCTGAGTTTCGCGTCCCAATGGGAAACCGAATTTACGGCTGTGACGATTGTCTTGCGGCTTGTCCATGGAACAAGTTTGCGAGAACGGCCTCGCAAAGCGCCTTGCAAGCGCGTGCGGACCTTGTATCGCCTGCCATCAGTGACCTGCTTGAGCTTGATGACACCGCATTTCGTGCTCTCTTTTCGGGGTCCCCCGTAAAGCGCATCGGACGCGATAGATTTTTGCGCAATCTGTTGATTGCTGCGGGGAATTCAGGCGATGAGAAACTTGAGGGGCAAGTGATTGTTCTTTTAGGGGATGCCTCTCCTTTGGTGCGCGCTATGGCCGTTTGGGCGTTGGGGCGCTTGTCAACATTTACGAATTTTCTGTCGCTCAAGGCAAAACATATTGAGGGGGAGGAAGACCCTGCCGTTCGCAAGGAATGGGAGAACGCTCTTTCGCCCTAGAAGCCCTTGTCAGGGATTTTCTGCTGCTTTGGCTTCCAGTTCGGCAATAAAGCGTGTTGCGGCGAGGCTCGCAAAGCCAGGCTTTCCCTCAGGTGTAACATCGGCTGCAACAACGGCTCGCCAATCCTCTAAGGCACCGGGATCATCATTTTGTTCAAATCGAATGAGGCCGCGTTCCAATCGCGCAGGGATCATATCAATACCCAGGGCGATGGCAGTTTCGATGTCGCGCGTAGCTTCAGGTAATTGTCCAAGCTGCCGATTGAGCCGGGCTCTTAACAGATAGGGAGCACTGCGGCTCGGGTCAAAAGTGATTGCGGCATTCAGGTCGCGCAACGCCTCACCAGGTTGTTCGATGGTGTCATAAGCGCGCGCTCTGCCATACAGGAGGGCAGAATCCTGAGGCACATATTCTAGCGCGTGTGTGAATGCATTCACCGCTTCTAAGCCCTGGTTTGCAAGCAGCCAAGCTTCGCCAGATTGTCGAAACAAGGTGGCCCGTTCTACATCGTTCATGCCTTGGCCTTGTGTGGCGGCGCGCTCAAAGCGTTCTGCCGCTGCATCAAACAGTCCCAATCGCACGAGCGCTAGGCCGGAACAATGAAAGGCCCCGCCGGTTAAGTCCGACGCTTCCCAATCAAGCGCCATGTCATATCCGGCATCGGCATCGCGCTCCACCAGTGTGACGCACCGTTGGTATGTGTCTGCCTGTGCTGGCGGTGCAAAAGTAAAAATCGCAAGGGCCGCCAGCCATGGGCTGATTTTGGATAGTGTGTTAATTTTCATGCGCTTAAAATTGATTGTTGAGCACCAAATGGCAACAGGGAAAATGATGTGAGTGCCAAAAAGCTTTTTGCGTATGGATATGGGGCGACAGCTGCTGTGCTCGGGCGGCGTTTGCTGGCCAAAGGCTGGCAAGTCACCGGAACATGCAGGACGCCGGAGAATATCCAAAGCCTTCAGGCGTCGGGAATTGAAGCTCTATGCTTCAATGGGAACGTGGCGCCAACGTCAGAACAATTGAGCGGAACGACTCATCTGTTGATTTCGGTGCCTCCCGGGGCTGATGGTGATCTCGTTTTGGCCGCTCAGGAAAAGGCTATTGAAGCCGCAGGCACATCGATTGAATGGATTGGATATCTCTCCACAACCGGTGTTTACGGTGATCGTGCGGGCGCGCGCGTGCAGGAGAGCGATAAGGTGCGTCCAACCAGCGAACGGGGACGCAGGCGAGTGACGGCAGAGAACGCGTGGTTCGAATTCGGGGCTAAAATGGGCGTACCGGTGCAAACATTTCGGCTTGCCGGCATCTATGGCCCGGGCCGCAATCAGATAGCTTCGCTGCGATCAGGCAAGGCGCGTCGGATCGTAAAATCGGGACATGTCTTTTCCCGCATTCATGTGGAAGACATCGCCAGCGTGCTAGAGGCATCTATCGCGAAGCCGCGCACAGGTGCAGCTTACAATGTGTGTGACGATGAAGCAGCTCCCCCGCAAGATGTTGTGGCATTTGCAGCTCATCTGGCGGGTCTTGGTGTGCCGCCGGAGATTGCGTTTGCAGAGGCTGATCTGAGCCCAATGGCACGGAGTTTTTATGAAGAATCTAAGCGCGTTGCCAATGATCTGATCAAACATGAACTAGGCGTCTGTCTTCAATACCCCACCTTCCGCGAAGGGCTGACGGCATTGTATAACGCAGGGGAGTGATTGCCCCAGATCAAAGCACAAACCGAGGTGACGGCATAAAGTGAACCAAATTTAAAGAAGGAGGTCGGCTATGTCGCATCACTATCACGCTGTTGTCTGGATTGATCATCATGAGGCGCGTGTTCTCGAGTTTAGCGAAGATGAAACTCAAATGGCTGTCGTCAAACCAAAACACCCAGTGAAACATCTTCATACAAAGGGTGGATCAAGGTCGAGTTGGCGGGCGCCGGAAGACAAAGCCTATTTTAAATCTATCGCGGAGAAATTGGTGCCGGTTCATGAGATTCTTATCGTCGGGCCAGCAAATGCTAAGCTCGCTTTCGTGAAATATCTGCATGACAAGGACCGGGCAACGTCAGACAAGGTTGTGGGTGTTGAATCCATTGATCACCCAACCGACGGACAGCTGGTTCACTTTGCACGGAATTACTTCAAAAATGCTGATCGCATGTTGCCGCAGATCGACTAGATATCTGAGCCTTCAAGCTTGGCAAGGAGCGCATCGAGAGTTGTTGTCAAGCGATCGAGGTCCTCGGGCTCTGACAATCTGTGATCACCGGTCTTGCTTAGTGCGACCGTCAGGTCTTTGCTGCTCAGGCGCTCCGCGAGCAACAGGGCATGTTGCCAGGGGACATCCGGGTCAGCCATGCCTTGCAGAATGCGAACCGGCAAATCCAACTTGATTGCGTCATCCAGCAGCAAATGGTTGCGGCCGTCTTTGATCAGCTCGTAGCCGATCTCATACGGTTCGTCATAGTCAGACGGTTGCTGATAGACGCCCTCTGTTTCCAAGAGCGTGCGTATGTTTTCATCAAAACCTGCCCACATGAGCTTTTCCGTGAAATCGGGAGCGGGAGCGATGAGCACAAGCCCTTTGATTTTGTCCGGTCGCGCCAAGGCCGCGAGCAGGGCAATCCACGCGCCCATGCTGGAGCCGATCAGCACTTGAGGGCCGGGTGCAACTTCATCCAACATGGTGAGTGCGTCATCAAGCCATCTGCTGATCGTGCCTTCCACAAAAACGCCGCTGGATTGGCCGTGCCCAAAATAGTCAAACCTTAGGTAATCGCGACGTGAAGTGCGGGCCCAATCCGCCAGGGTGGATGCTTTGGTGCCCGTCATGTCGGACTTGAAACCGCCGAGCCAGATCGCGCCAATAAGGGGTGTGGAGGCGCCTGCTGTCGCATTTGTGTCGCGCAGATAGGCGATTTTTTCCTCATCCTTCGTCGAGATGAAATGAGGTTCGGGCTGGTCGTTCATCACTATTACCCTTTATGCTTGGGCGAACACATCTATGTTGGCGGCTTCTACGATGTCGCCTTCTTACCTAACCCTCGCATCGCGCCTCATCAATGGCGAGCGAGAATTAAGTCAGAGAGACCGATCCGAAATTGACTGTGAAATTGGTTCACCCACCCACACCAACCGTCCTGCAAGTTATTCCGTCCCTTGATACAGGGGGTGCCGAGCGCACCACGGTCGATATGGCTGCGGCATTGGTGGCGCAAGGATGCCGTGCGATTGTCGCAAGCCGGGGGGGGCGACTGGTGTCTGAACTGGAGGGCGCGGGTGCGCAGCATATTGAGCTGCCGGTTCATTCAAAGAACCCCGTGGTTATGGGGCTTAATGTCGAGCGCCTGACCAGGCTGATTGAAAAAGAGCAAATCGATATTGTGCATGCCAGAAGCCGCGCGCCCGCGTGGAGCGCCTTGGCAGCGGCCCATCGCACCAAACGCCCTTTCGTCACCACCTATCACAGCAAAGTGCATGAACGCCCGCGCATGAAGGTGTTTTACAACTCGGTGATGACGCGCGGCGCTGTGGTAATCGCCAACTCTGATTTTACAGCGGATCGCATCCGGCGTTTTCATGGGGAGACGGGTGCCCAAATCGTCACCATTCCACCCGGAACGGATATGACCGGGTTTGATCCTAAAGGTCCCGCAGTCGCCCGCGGAAAAGCGCTTAGAGAGGCTTGGGGAGCAGGACCCGGCGACACACTGTTTGTGTTGGCAGGCCGTCTGACCCGTTGGAAAGGCCAGCTCTTGGCGATTGAGGCCTTGAAGGTGATGACAGAACGGCTGGGACCAGCTGCCGCCGGCGCCAAACTAATTTTGGTCGGTGATGCGCAAGGCCGCACTGATTATGAAGCTGAATTGAATGCAGCAATTGTGGCCAGTGACTTGCCCTTGCGGGTTCGTTTGGTAGGCCATTGTGACGACATGCCTGCAGCCTGTGCAGCTGCAGATATTGTTTTGGCGCCCTCTCTCGATCCGGAACCCTTTGGCCGCACCCCGGTGGAAGCCGAGGCAATAGGACGGCCAGTGATTGTTGCTGATCATGGCGGCGCGCGCGAAACGGTTATCGATATGGCTGGGCCTGAAGGTCAAAATGTGGCGACTGGTTGGCGGGTGGCTCCCGGAGATGCCAATGCTTTGGCAACGGCGATGGCCGATGCCCTGTCGACAAATGCCCAGGACCGTGCGGCAATGGGCGCCCGTGGACATGATTTTGTTGTGGGGCGCTATTCCGTGCAAGCCATGACAGAGGCAACATTGGCAGTTTACAGAGATCTTCTCTCGGCATGATCAAACAGGAGAAAGCGGGGCGTCATGTTCTGATCTTGCGTCTTCTGTCTTTTGAGGCCGAAGCTGAGGCAGTTCGTGTCAGAGAGTGGATTGAGGCGCAAGCCGAGCGCGGCACTCAAGTGACCCTGCTTGCAGCCAGCCCGTCATTGCCCGCTTTTCAGGGCGTGAGCGCCACAATCTGGCCAGATGGTGCGGCAAATGGCCTGCTGAGGCTCTTGGCCTTGGTTCGGCGCATTTCCTGGGGCTCGTTTTCGGATATCTATGATCTGGATAACTCGCGACGGACAAGAGCGTTTCGCTGGTTTGTGCGCCCGTGTCCCTCATGGCACAGCGGGTTGGACGAAAAGCCGCAGAAACACAAAGGTTCTTGACTCCCGCTGTGAGCGTCGTAAACCTTCACATATTCCCGCGCCGAATATCGATTTGGCGCGACCCAAAGCTATAGGAGGGTTTCATAGCCCGAAGACCAATGTTTGCGCAGCCGACGAAAGAAGGACCGCGCGTTAATCAGGACATCTCCGTAACGCACGTCATGTTGATTGATGGCGAAGGCGAAAAGCGCGGTGTTGTCGCAATTGCAGATGCTTTAACGGCTGCTGACGAATCTGGCCTCGATCTTGTCGAGGTTTCTCCGAATTCTGATCCGCCGGTGTGTAAGCTTTTGGATTATGGGAAATTTAAATTCCAGGCCCAGAAAAAGGCTGCGGAAGCCCGCAAAAAGCAGAAAACCGTCGAAGTCAAAGAAATCAAGATGCGTCCGAACATCGACACTCATGACTATGATGTGAAATTGCGGAATATGAAACGCTTCTTTGAAGAAGGCGATAAAGTGAAAGTTACCTTGAGGTTCCGGGGCCGTGAAATGGCTCACCAGGATCTCGGCATGAAAGTGCTGCAAAAGGTACGGGCTGAATTGGATGAGATCGCGAAAGTTGAGCTTTATCCAAAGATGGAAGGCCGCCAAATGATCATGGTGCTCGCACCACGTTGAGTGAGGCCAGATGAATAATGAAACGGGCTTCTGATGAAGCCCGTTTTTTTGTGCCGGTAACAAACGTCTCCGGTTCTTAAAGAGCGTTTAGCCGATCAAGCCTATCCGTCAGAATGGCCGCGATGCCCAGCTCAGCCAGGCGCTGCATTTCATCCGGTTCGTCTACCGTCCAGGCTGAAATAGGCAAGCCTAGCGCCTGCGCCAGCGCCACTGTTTCAGGCTGAATATCCCCATGCCAGGCAAACCAGCCATCAGAAGGACCCGCTGCAATTGCGTTTAGGAGGCGCTCGGAAAAATTGTTGCCCTCTTCGGCGCGCCAGTCAAATCCCCCAAAAAAATCAGCACCCTCTGCAACCGCTGAGCGTATTTTTGCCGCAGACGCTGTGTCATTAGCGATGGAACGGTCGTCCGGGTCCATGGAATAAAACGGCAAGGTCGTGAACGCATTCTTGATGTGCGGGGCGCGCAGTTTGGCGCGAGCCAACGCCCGCCAATCAAACGAAACAAACACGGTCTGTCCGCTAAATTCTTTGCCATCAATCAGATCAACGGCGGCGTCTGCCAATTGAACTGGGTCGGCCGATTGAGATAGGTCCAGAAGGGCTGTTTTCAGCTCGGTGTAGACAATGAAGTCGGAAGAAGCTTCTGCTTTCACAAGATCAATAACCGCTTCCAATGTCGGGACGCGTTCGCCATCAAAGGCCACTTGCTCAGGGTAGCGGGCAGAATAACCCGCATCCGGGCGAAGCCGTCCAATGTCATAAGATTGCAACTCATCAAAAGTCAGATCTTTGATGCGTGGACGCGGGTGTTGAATCCATTGCCCATCTGGACCGCGTGCGATGGCTGGTTTCAAGCTCTCGTCATGATGGACTACCAACACATTGTCCTTGGTCAGATGCACATCGAGCTCAATGCCTTGCGCTCCGGCGGAAATGGCATTGCGAAACGCAGCTATTGTATTTTCTGGCCAAAGACCAGAGCCACCGCGATGGGCAATCTTGAGGGGTGTCGGTGACATGAGGGGCTCCACGGATCAAAGTTACGTTTGGTACTAGTCGAATGTCACATGTGACTGCGGCAGTTTCACGAAGGTGCTAGCTTGACGCAAGGGGGGAGCGGAATTTTTGTCATCTCAATCAATCAGCTTGCGTGTTGACGGAAGCGAGCCATACTCGCTTTACAGAAATTGACGAACCTAACGAATTCGCAAGTGGGGAGCTTAAAATGAAGTTTGGGGTGTTTTACGAATTGCAGTTGCCGAAGCCTTGGAGCGAGGGGGACGAGCACCGTCTGTTTCATGAGGCACTTGATCAAGTGGTGGTCGCAGATGGTTTGGGTTTTGATTATGCCTGGGAAGTGGAACATCATTTCCTAGATGAATATTCTCACTCCAGTGCGCCGGAAGTTTTTCTGGCTGCCGCCGCGGCGAAAACAAAAAACATTCGTTTAGGCCATGGTATTCGCCAGGTCATCCCGAACTACAATCATCCGGCCCGCACGGCAGAAGGCATTGCGACCCTGGACATTATTTCTGATGGGCGGGTTGAGTTCGGCATTGGCGAGGGTGCCACGCGTCTGGAGTTGGGCGGCTTTGGCATCAACCCAAAAGAAAAACGCTCACTGGCAATTGAGGCCGGAGAGCAGGTCGCCAATATGATGGTGATGGATCCTTATCCGGGTTTTGAAGGCAAGGGCTTTTCCATGCCCTGCCGCAATGTATTGCCTAAGCCGCTTCAAAAGCCGCATCCGCCCATGTGGATGGCGTGCACGAACCGCGACACGATCAAGGTGGCTGCGCAATTGGGCGTCGGTGCGCTGGCTTTCTCTTTTGTTGATCCAGAAGAAGCCAAGGCCTGGGCTGATATTTATTATGGCATCATCAAGTCTGATGAGTGCAAACCCATCGGCCATAGCGTAAATGCCAACATAGCGATGGTCTCAAGTTTTTCTGTGCATGAAGATCGTGCGGAAGCCATACGCCGTGGCGCAGAAGGCTTTGAGTTTTTTGGATTTGCGTTAGCTGCCATGGTGACCCAGGACCAAAAACCAGGACGCACGGACATGTGGGGCGATTTCATAAAACAGCGGGGCGACAAAACCGAAAAAATGGTGCAAGAATCACAAAACCTGATGACGCAACCTGCAGGCATCGGGACGCCTGAAGACATGATTGAACATCTCAAGGCATTTCAGGCATCTGGCGTTGATCAGGTGATTTTTATGCAGCAGGCCGGACGCAATCGCCACGATCACATTTGTGAAGCGCTTGAGCTCTTTGCCAAAAAGGTCATGCCTGAGTTCAAAAAAGACGCCGCAGAGCGCGAAGCCAAGAAAGCAAAAGAACTTGCGCCCTACATTGAGGCGGCATTGGCACGCAAAGAGCGCATGCAACCTCTGGCGGATGAGGATATTCCGATGATCCGCGCGGCAGTCTCTTCACCCCAGGTCAACAAAACGGCGAGTTCTTAGTTTTTTTGATGCATTCCCTCGCCCTGTGGATCACCGTCCCTCAGTTGAGGGAGATGCGCTGTCTTCTGGCAAATGTAATGTCGGGCTCTCCATGCCGGTAAACGTGCGCAATTCTTGCAGAGCTTCCTGGCTGACGCGGATTGTGGAAGGCACGAGGCTCAGGCCAGAGATTTCAACGGGATCGCTGACAAACTCAACTTGAAACGGCAGCAGCTTGATTGCGAGCTGGAGATCTTCTTCGACAAGAAAGTTGATGTGGTTGATGCCCCAGGTTAAGGCAAACTCCACTACCCCCATCATCAACGAAAAGGCGACGGATTGTTTGTCTGGCGTTTCGCGAAAACAAAAATGGCTTGTGTCCCAGTAATCAACGCCGGATGGCAAATGCTGCATGGCGGGACCGAAAACATGGGATGTGGGGGTTGCTCGGAACTCAGAAGGATTGAGGCAAACGGCGGCGCGAAGGGCGCCTTCGGGTGTAAGTTTCATCAGATGGATGGCGAGTGGTGTATTTTCCGGGAGCGAAAGCGCTCGATCATCTGATGCCAGAGGCCTGCGTTCGTGTATGCGGCTCAATAGCTCGTTCATTTCTGCCATTTGATCGGCGTATTCAGCCCTGCGAGTCGGCTGAACGATATGTATCATTCGGGTTTGCTCCCCAATTCGGTGACCACAATTCTTGGCGAAACTGGGATCCAGTAAAACCGCAGCATCGGTTGATTGTATAATATAAAATGAAATTTTCGATCCACTGCTGATTTATACTGTTTTAATCAAGCAAAAAAAGACATTTTCAATATTTCAGTTTGTATGACAGTGGGATTGGGCGGATTTGCTGTTTCTATACTTATGTTCACGCGCACCCGCTGCGAAACGCATATTTGGGGTGGATGTTTCCCGCAAAACGCTTGAAACCCTTGCATTCTGCTGTAGTTCCCGTATAACGCTGCGACTTCCAGAACCGTCCGGCTCATCAAGGGCATGCCGTGTCGGTTCACAATGCCAAAATAGCCAGGATCTAAGTGGTTTTCGATCCCGGCTTCCAAGAATATTAAGGAGAGCAAAATGCCCAAGATGAAGACCAAGTCGAGCGTGAAAAAGCGCTTCAAGCTTACGGCCTCTGGAAAAGTGAGATCATCTCAAGCTGGTAAACAGCACGGCATGATCAAGCGTTCCAACAAACAGATCCGCAATCAGCGTGGCACAGCAATTATGTCTGACCCAGATGCGCGGATTATCAAAAAGATGATGCCGTACGGCTAAGGAGCGAAAAATATGTCACGTGTAAAAAGAGGGGTCACAACCCACGCCCGTCACCGCAAGGTGATTGCTAAGGCGAAGGGTTATTATGGCCGCCGCAAAAATACTTTCCGTATTGCCAATCAGGCAGTCGAAAAAGCTGGTCAATATGCCTATCGCGACCGGCGCACAAAGAAGCGGAATTTCCGCGCTCTTTGGATCCAACGCATCAATGCTGCTGTGCGTGAGCACGGTCTGACTTATGGTCGATTTATCAATGGTCTCACGCTTGCGGGCATCGAGGTTGATCGTAAAGTTCTATCCGACATTGCTATCCGTGAGCCAGAGGCCTTCAAGGTACTGGTTGACCAGGCAGCAGCGGCGCTGAAATAGGCGATAAATGTTTGGAAGAAATCACCTCTCGGTTTTTTCTTCCGAAGCATTTACAAAGTAAAAGCCTCAAAGACGCGAACCCCGCGGCTTCTCTTGGCAGCCTGAGCAAGGCAGCTGATGAGTAAGTGCGGGGTTTTTGCGTTTGGCTAACTTGAAACGCACGCCGCGTTAGGGATTATAAGGATCGAGGGACAATGAGCGATCTAGAGAAAATTGAAACTGAAACCTTGGCGGCGGTTGCGGCGGCTGTGAGTGAAAAGGGTCTGGAAGACGTCCGGGTCACAGCACTTGGCAAAAAGGGAAAAATTTCTGAGCTCATGAAAGGGCTCGGCAAAATGACCCCTGAAGAACGCAAGGAAATGGGCCCGGCGCTCAACGGTCTGAAGACCCGTGTGGCAGACGCCATCACTGCGGCCAAACAGGCTTTGCATGAAGCAGCACTAGAAGAACGCCTCGCGACAGAGCGGGTAGACGTCTCATTGCCCACGCAGAAAACACCGCTTGAAAGCGGTCGCATTCACCCGTTGAGCCAAACCATGGACGAGATCATTGCGATCTTTTGTGATCTTGGTTTCGCGGTGGAAGAAGGCCCGGACATTGAGAACGACTTCTACAATTTTGAAGCGCTGAATTTTCCAGAAGGCCACCCTGCACGAGAAATGCACGACACCTTCTATTTCAACGAGCGTGAAGACGGCACGCGCCCGTTGCTGCGCACGCACACCAGTCCCGTGCAGGTGCGCACCATGGAAAAAGGCAAGCCGCCGTTTCGTTTTATCGCACCTGGGCGCACCTTTCGCTGCGACAGCGATCAAACGCACACACCTCAGTTCCACCAAGTAGAAGGCCTGGTTGTCGATAAGGGCACCCATATGGGTCACTTGAAGTGGACGTTGGAAGAATTCCTGCGTGCTTACTTTGAGACCGAAGGCGTGGAAATTCGTTTCCGCCCATCCTTCTTCCCGTTCACAGAACCTTCCATGGAAGTAGATGTTCGCTGCGCCCGTCTCGGCAATGAAATTCGCATTGGCGAAGGCGATGATTGGTTGGAAATTCTGGGCTGCGGCATGGTGCATCCCAACGTGCTGAAATCAGCAGGCATCGACCCTGACGAGTTTCAGGGATTCGCCTTTGGCGTCGGCATCGACCGGCTCGCAATGCTGAAGTACGGCATCCCAGATCTGCGCGCCTTTTTCGAAACCGATCTCAGATGGTTGCGCCACTACGGGTTCCAGGCGCTGGATGTGCCAACGCTGGCCGGAGGGTTGTCATCATGAAATTCACTCTGTCTTGGTTGAAAACCCATCTGGAAACCGATGCCTCGCTCGACGCGATTGTCGATAAGCTGACCATGGTTGGGCTTGAGGTTGAAGAGGTTGTTGATCCAGCTGCAAAGCTCAGCGACTTCGCCGTTGCTCGTATTGTGGAAGCTGGCCCACACCCGGATGCCGACAAGCTGAAGCTTTGCAAAGTGGAAGCAATGGTTGAAGGCAAGCTTCAAACCCTACAGGTCGTCTGTGGCGCGCCGAACGCCAAAACAGGCTTGCTGGGTATTTTTGCACCGTCTGGTGCCACCATTCCAGCCAATGGCATGGTATTGAAGCCGACGAAAATCAGAGGCGTCGAATCCAATGGCATGATGTGTTCAGAACGAGAGCTGGAGCTTTCAGACGAACACACCGGCATTATCGAGCTAAGCGGTGACTTCGCCGTGGGGACACCAGCCGCAGAAGTGCTGGGCCAAACAGACCCCATGATCGAGATTGCGATCACGCCAAACAGGCCTGATTGTTTGGGCGTTTATGGTGTTGCCCGTGACTTGGCGGCAGCGGGCCTTGGCACGCTCAAAGATAATGCGGTTCCAGGCATCACCAACAAGTTTGAGAGTTCTGTGAGCATTGCGCTCGAATTTTCAGACGAGACGTCAGACGCCTGTCCGGTCTTTGCCGGTCGTGTCATTCGTGGTGTAAAAAATGGACCAAGCCCAGCCTGGCTGCAAGCCCGGTTGAAGAGCATCGGCCTGCGCTCGATCAATGCGCTGGTGGATGTCACTAACTTCCTCTCCTACGATCAAGCGCGTCCGTTGCATGTTTATGATGTTGCCAAATTGTCTGGCACCGTGCGCGCACGTCTTGGCCGTGGCGAAACATTTAAGGCGTTGGATGAGAAGGAATATAAAGCCGACGACACCATGACCGTGATTGCAGATGATGCGCAGGTTCTGGGTTTTGCCGGTGTCATGGGTGGCGAGGCCAGTGGCTCGACAGAGACCACCACGGACGTCCTCATCGAAAGTGCTTACTTTGATCCACGTCGCACCGCCTCAACGGGCCGCAAGACGGGCATTGTATCTGACGCACGCTATCGTTTTGAGCGTGGTATTGATCCAGCATCCACTTTGGCAGGTGTTGATCGCGCAGCGGCACTCATAATGGAAATTTGTGGTGGTGAGGCCTCCGACATGGTGGTCGCAGGCGGTGAGCCAAACCAGGTTGAGGCAATCTCATTCGATCCCACACGTGTTCAGCGCTTGACAGGTGTCGCACTTGGTGTTGATGAAATCTCCAAAATTTTGACGGCTCTTGGGTTTGCCGTAAAGGCAGGTGCCCAAGGTCGCCTGAACGTAACGCGACCGACATGGCGCCCAGACATTTTTGGTGAGGCGGACTTGGTTGAAGAAGTCGTTCGCATTCATGGACTTGAAGAAGTTATTTCGACACCTCTGCCCAAGTCTCATGCTGTTGCCGACCCGGTCTTGAACCTGCCGCAAAAGCGTCTACGCAACGCCAAGCGTGCATTGGCGTCACGGGGTTTTGTGGAGGCTGTAACATGGTCTTTCATTCCTAAAGCCCATGCAGAACTTTTTGGGGGTGGGAACGCTATTGCTCAATTGGAGTTGGCGAACCCTATTTCCAGTGACATGAGCCATATGCGTCCGGCCATTTTGCCGGGCCTCATCGCGGCTGCCGGTCGCAACGTAGCGCGCGGCGCGCGCGACATCATGTTGTTCGAAACCGGCCAGCAATATGAAGGTGATCAACCAGGCGACCAGGTGAATGTCGCGGCAGGCATTCGACAGGGCACAAGCGGCATTACGGGGGTAGGCCGTCACTGGCAAGGCAAGGCAGAAGCGGTTGATCTGTTCGATGTGAAGGCCGATGCAGCAGCCTTGCTCGCAAGTCTCGGCGCAAAGGTAGACAATCTGCAAATTGCGGCTGATGCACCTGGCTGGTATCACCCGGGCCGTTCAGGCGTATTCCGCATGGGACCTAAAAATGTGTTGGCGCGTTTTGGAGAAATACACCCCAAAGTCCTTGAAGCCTTGAATGTGACGGGGCCGATTGTGGCATTTGAAGTTATGCTTGATGCACTGCCTGCACCAAAGGCGAAGAAGACCAAAACCAAATCTGCGTTGACTATTCCAGATCTGCAACCGGTGCGTCGTGACTTTGCGTTTCTTGTTTCACATGACAAAACCGCTGACGCCTTGTTGCGCGCCGCAAGCGGGGCGGACAAAAAGCTGATTACAGACGTGATCTTGTTTGACACCTTTGAAGGCGGGAGTCTCAGCGCCGGGGAGAAATCTTTGGCGATCGAAGTAACGCTTCAACCGCGAGACAAGAGCTTCACAGACGAAGAGCTTGATGCGGTTAGCAAAAAGATCATTGTGGCTGTCGAAAAGGCGACCGGCGGTAGCCTACGGAGTTAAGTGCGGACGCCGGTGGATGAAATAGGTCAGACGTTGGGAGCATGAGATGGAACTGAAGACAGTAAAGATCGAACGGCGTGGGCCTATTGCGACAATCCTGCTTTCCAGACCCCACCGGCGCAACGCTTGGACAGGGCGCATGCACACGGAATACCGTCATGTGTTGGCAGAACTGGATGCTGACGCAAGTGTTCGGGTAATCGTTGTTACGGGTGATCCTGAAGGCAAAGCTTTTTGCGCGGGCGCTGATACCGCCGCTCTGGAGGGCCATTCAGATAAAGGCCGGTATGATAGTGGAACCAAAGACGATATAGCCAAGCCAGGGTTTGGTGTACGCGAAGAGTTCGACGCGACATTTGCTTATCATTTTGGCATCAGCAAGCCGATCATTGCGGCCATCAATGGCGCGGCCGCAGGTATCGGCGTTGTGATCGCGGCATTTGCTGATCTGCGTTTTGCCGCCAAGGGGGCAAAATTCACAACGGCACACGGTCGTTTCAATTTTCCAGCTGAATTTGGTCTTTCCTGGGTTCTACCGCGCATTATCGGGCTCACCCACGCAAATGACCTTTTGCTCTCCTCCCGTGTGTTCCTGGCGGAAGAAGCGATGGAGATGGGTTTTTTGAACAAATGCCTGAGCCGGGAGGAGTTGATGCCCGCGGTCTACGATTACGCCCAAATGCTGGCAGAGGGGGCGGCACCAGGGTCCCTTAGAGAAACCAAATGGCAGATTTATTCAGATCAGCACCGCGATGTTGGCGCGGCTGTCGTAGAGGCGGAACGTCTTCTGGAAGATATGGTTAAACACCCGGATTACAAAGAAGGCATCAAAGCCTGGATGGAGAAGCGCCCGGCAAACTGGTCGGGCTAGGCTCATCCTTTTGGCGAGAGAGGGAAAATCTGGCAAATCTGTAGCTATTCTCGCCCTGCCCCAGATATTGCCTCAATATTGGGAGTGGCAGTAAATCGCTGGCAATGATATATCGCGGCCATGACAGACCTTGCCCATATCCGAAATTTTTCGATTATCGCGCATATTGACCACGGCAAATCGACCCTTGCTGATCGGCTCATTCAACTGTGTGGTGGCCTCAGTAGCCGTGAAATGAAAGCTCAAGTGCTCGATAGCATGGATATCGAGCGGGAGCGCGGCATCACCATCAAGGCGCAGACAGTCCGACTCGACTACACAGCCGATGATGGCATTACCTACGAACTGAACCTGATCGACACACCGGGTCATGTGGACTTCGCTTATGAAGTGAACCGATCGCTAGCCGCGTGCGAGGGGTCACTGCTCGTCGTTGACGCAAGTCAGGGTGTGGAAGCGCAAACGCTTGCCAACGTCTATACGGCGATGGAGGTCGATCACGAGATCGTCCCTGTGTTGAACAAGGTTGATCTGCCTGCTGCTGACCCTGACAAAGTACGTCAACAGATCGAAGATGTGATCGGCCTGGATGCCAGTGAAGCGGTTGAGATTTCTGCGAAAACAGGCATTGGCATTGAGAAAGTTCTGGAGGCAGTTGTCACACGGCTACCCGCTCCCACGGGAGACCGTTCTGCGCCCTTGAAGGCCATGTTGGTTGATAGTTGGTATGATGCCTATCTGGGTGTCGTCGTGCTTGTGCGCGTCATCGACGGTGAATTGAAAAAAGGCCAGCGCATCAAAATGATGGCGACCGATGGCGCCTACCTCATCGACCAAGTGGGGACCTTTCGTCCGAAGAAAGAAAATCTGGCTTCTCTTCAAGCAGGTGAAATTGGATTTTTCACAGCTTCAATT
>Ga0209344_10000725_pt1 | contig 51741 bp, 37 predicted proteins | sample Cruoilmetagenom6_FD_187293 | JGI IMG/M metagenome (GOLD analysis project Ga0209344, IMG submission 187293) | Oil polluted marine microbial communities from Coal Oil Point, Santa Barbara, California, USA - Santa Barbara Oil Seep Sample 6 (SPAdes)... | ecosystem: Environmental > Aquatic > Marine... | reverse complement strand
CGCATTCCCCCCTTTGAAAAAGGGGGGCTAGGGGGGATTTGAGCATTGCAGGGACACAAAAATCCCCCTTAATCCCCCTTTTTCAAAGGGGGAGGCTGGTTAAATTGCCTAATGGATTATCCGGGATCAATAAGAATATTTTAGTTGGATATAATTAAATATATTATGCTGATGAGCTACTTGAATCGCCAGCTGTTCATCAGAAAACACTATTTCTGAAGTTCTGATCGGCAGGAGGCTACGATAGCTGTAGCATACAGTGTAGGTGGTGGGAACAAGGCGATCCGTATCGTTATCGGAATCGCGTTGATTACTGCATTCGTTGGATTCTGCCCGTTCAACAGCCTGTCGGGGATCAATAGCTGCAAGCAAACACCTTGATCATTTTTGTTAAATTTTTAATGACACGCCATATGCACTGGTCCAAAATTGCAGCTCAGACCAGAGCAAGTCGCACATACACGACAAGTTTGTTTACAATAAACTTTTAGTTAAAGGCACCGCCATGATTTTCCGTCAGCTGTTTGAGCCGTTATCAAGTACCTATACCTATTTGCTTGGCTGTGAGGAAACAAGGCAAGCTGTCCTCATTGATCCAGTGATCGCCACTGTCGACCGTGATCTTGCCGAAGTCAGTCGGCTTGGATTGACGCTGGCATATAGTCTGGATACCCATATCCATGCAGATCACATCACTGCGGCTCTCGAATTAAAAACAAAAGTAGGAAGCAAGATAGCAATGCCCGCTATTGATCGATTGCCTTGCGTAGATGTAGGAATTGAAGAAGGAACGCCGTTTAAAGTTGGTAGCATCCAATTACAGCCATTGCATACCCCTGGACATACTGACGGACACTTTGCCTATCTGCTAAGTGACCGGATATTCACAGGTGACTCGTTGCTAATCGATGGATGTGGCCGCACCGATTTTCAGAATGGCGACGCGGATGCGCTATATAAGAGCGTCATAGAAAAGCTGTTTTCATTGCCGGATGAATTTCTTGTTTATCCCGGTCATGATTACAAAGGCAGTTTTGTTTCTTCCATTGCGCAGGAAAAAAAGCGTAATCCTCGCTTGGGCGGACAGCTCACGCTGGCGCAATTCAAAGATATTATGGCGAACCTCAATTTGCCCTACCCTAAGTTCATTGATTTTGCAGTGCCGGGAAATAAACTGTGCGGCGTCTGTCCAGATCATTTGCCTGAGAATCTTGAGAAATATTGCGGTCAGATGACCGATAGTCCGCAAGGATAATGGGCACCGAATTAAAAAGATGGGAGCGGTGAGATGTAGGGCTTTATTTTATTCAACCCAACCTGCCGGGCTGCCAATCCCCTCTCATTGATGCCATGCAATGTTGAATGTGGCCAAACTACAGGGTGAGAGCCCTAACCATGTGTTACAGAACCACAGGTAACGAATGTAATCGACGTGCTGCGCAAGATCGATTTCAGCCCAGATTTGATGTTCCCAATAGCGCCGCTACCAGATGCCTCGCTTACGCTCATATAACTTTTGATAAACCTTTTGCTATAACGGAAATGTAGTTTAAAGTGACAATTTTCATCGCACATTTAATTAAGGATAAATTACCATGGGTTCCATGATCAGTTATACCCGCCCAGACGGGAAAACCGTACAAGGCTATCTCGTCAAGGCCGAAAAACAGATAGGTTCTCTTGTGGTGATCCAAGAGTGGTGGGGCTTGAACGATCAGATTCGGGGTGTTGCTGATCGAGCTGCCAATGCAGGCTTTACTGTCCTCGTGCCAGACCTTTACCGTGGCAAATCCACAGTTGAAGCAGAGGAGGCTCACCATTTAATGACTGACCTCGATTATGCTGATGCCGCCTCGCAAGATGTGCGCGGAGCTGTGCAATTTCTCGCAAAACTTGGTGGCAAGGTGGGCGTTACCGGCTTCTGTATGGGTGGCGCACTGACGATCCTTTCTCTCACAACGGTAGCAGAAGTTGCAGCTGGAGTGGTTTGGTATGGTCTGCCGCCACTTGAGGATGTGGATGCCAGCAAGATCAAGGTGCCGATGATGGCGCACTGGGCCACGCAAGATCAGATATTTCCTATAGCCAGTGTGGATGCCTTGGAAGAAAAGCTGCGCAGCGCGCAAGTGCATTTGGAGTCTCACCGATATCTCGCCCAGCATGCATTCGCTAACGAAACCGCACAAGGATCAGGACGTAATCCGGCAATGCAATATGATGCAGCATGGGCGCAGATGGCTTGGGATCGAACTATGCGCTTTTTTGGGACGCATTTGGCCTGAGTTTACCTTCTCGCAGTGTCAGTCTTTCGCTGAAAATCAACTCTGAAGTTGGCTCAAAAAAAGTCAAACGCTGCGCTGTGCCAATGGTCATATTTGCTTTAGCGTATGTTTAAGTTTGGCAAGCAGGGCGTCGCGCACGAAGGGTTTGACGATAATATCGCATGCTCCGGCCTTTAGGCTTTCCATGATGATCGTTCTCTCACTCTTACCCGTCAACATGAGTACAGGAATATCAGCAAAGCGCTCCATTGATTTGATTTGCCTCACCACTTCGATGCCATTCACGCCGGGCATCACGACATCCATCAGAATGAGGTCTGGGCGCATCTTGCGCAGGACATTCAGAGCCTCGGTACCATTGGTGGCGAACTGCACTTGATAGTTTGCTTTTTTCAAGATTTCATTGAGGATGTTGTTTTGGAACTGGTCGTCATCGACCACAAGCAGCATTGGCTGGATACTGGTCGCCATGGTGTTGAGCGCATTTATAAACTGCAGATACGGCGCAGTCGCCTCACGTAACTCGCCAGCCCATTGTTTCAAAGGCTTCACAGAATCCATCAACGCATTGCCGGGCACCTCGATAGCTTCGTGTTTTAGGTGCCCGATTTCCTTCTGCAAGCCATCTGCATTTTTAATTTCGAGTGCACTCGACAGTTCATTTCGTGCGAGCCGTTGTGAAAAGGTGTCGAAGGCTGCGCTTGCCACCAAGGCTGCTTGCGCAATGGCTCGTCTGATCGACTCGATATGTTCCTCGCCACAAGTCAGCTGCTGATTTAATAAGTTTTCCAAAGTCGACAATCGCCGCGCTTCGGTGGCGAACTCTGCAGTTGTTGGTGAATTAGTCACACACATGCGCATCTCGCGCAGTGCCAGAGTCAACGCCATGTGTAGGCGTGGTGCATCGTTAGTCATCGGCCAGAACAGAACATAGTCGTCAAAAATGTTCTCGCGGCACAGCTTGTATGCACGCTGAATTTCTTCTTGGCTGCAAAGCACAATGGTTCGGTGAGGGTGAGAAAAAGCTGCACTGCCGTGACGATGCAGTTTAAGGCAATGACGTTCCGATTTTTCCAGCCCCTTGAACGCTAGCACCAGCACATCTGGCAGATGATGGTCGAAGTCCGCTACTGCTTTGTCTGGATCGGGGGAAACAAATACATTGTCGAATTCGGCATCAAGAAGATTTTTTATTAGTTTTGCATCACTGGTTATATCCGATGCAATGAGGATATTTGCATCACTGGCGAATGATCGATTCATGCTGCGTCTCCGTCTTTATAATTGTTGTATGCGATATCGCCATTCATCGGTCCATGCCGGTAGCGCAGCTCTGCCGACATGTGCCGAGCTATGAAATAACCTTGTGTAATATGACACTGTGTTGTGCGCAGGAACGCCCAGTCTTCAGCATTTTCCACGCCTTCTGCCACTGCTTTCATGTCGAGCTGAAGTGCAAAGTTGAGGATGCTCATGAAGATCGCTCGCCGTCTATCATCGTGCCCGGCATGTTGATGTCAAGCAGTATGGCATCCGGAATACAGTCTGTCGTTTCGCAAGTTGCCAGCACAGCGGCACATCTTTCGAAGCAAAACACGTGGTTCTAGCCCAACTTGGCGAACATTCGGCTGAACAACTTGAGCATGCAGGGATCGTCGTCAAATACATAGTTGTTTATTAGCGTGTTAATTATGTATCCACCTTGTTATTTTTTGATTCTATCGCATCATTAGTCCATGTTGCCAAATAGTTTTCTACTGCGGTCATTGCTTCATTGAAATGACTCAAAAGCTCGGTGAGGGCGGCGCTTTCTCCCGTCTCGCAGGTATGCTCGATTTGTTCGCACAGGTCGCCGAGCTTGAGTGCCCCGATGCTACGAGCCGAAGATTTCAGCGTGTGTGCCGTCGCACTTGCCTCGACGAGCCGCCCAGCGGCATAGTCCGCATTGAGCTCAGTCGCAATTCTTACTGACCTTGCTCTAAAATCCTGCAATATCGCATTGATCGCATCCTTATCATTGCCAATTAAATTTTGTAACACCCGCACATCCACCGGTTGTTCTATTGCCCCACCAACCTGAGACGCAGTTAGACATGGTCTTGTCAAAGGCATCCATTTCTCCAGCATCGCTTTGAGGTTAGCAAGCTGCACGGGCTTGGAAAGGTAATCATTCATCCCTGCTGCCTTGCAATTTTCCTTTACACCTTTCATGGCATTGGCGGTGAGTGCGATGATCGGCCTATGACTGGAGTCTGTTTTTTCTTCGGCACGTATGGCTGCGGCGAGTTCATAGCCGTCCATGTAGGGCATGTGTATATCGGTTAGCAGTAGCGCGTACTCGCCCGTCTTCCATAAATTCAATGCTTTGCGGCCATCGCTTGCCACCTCGGACGCGAATCCGAGCAGAGCAAGTTGCTGACGGATTACCTGTTGGTTGATTTCGTTGTCTTCGGCTATAAGTATTAGTTTGCATTGATGTACTCCTTCATCGTGCGATGGCGCATCAAAGGCTTCGCTGGGAAGCTCGATTAGTTTGGGTAATATTTCTTCTTTTACGCGCCCGGCGGCGATTGCCACCGCCCGCAGGGCAGCCTGCCGCGTGAGCAGGTTGCCGTCGACACATACCAGATCATCCGCTACTCGACGGGGGCGGCGGCGATTGCCTCGACCAATAACGAAAAAACGTATGTCATGCTGTTTATGCAAACAGGATATGGCACGCAACTCGTTCAACAGCGATGGTGCGCCTAAGCTGTCAAGTATCCATATCCAAATGGGATCGGTCGGTGCATCCGCATGCTGTGCTGCATAAATTTCCGTCACACGCTGAACCTGTGCGCCGGCATGGGTGAGTTGCGCCGCGATGGCGGCGGTCAATCCCTCGTCATGCCCAATCAACAGGCACGGTAATCCGTCCACCAGTGATTGCATCGTTTCCGATTGTGGTACTTCTGTAAACGACAGATGCACGGTGAAGGTGCTGCCAGCGCCCAGTTTACTTTTGACGTTGATCTCACCGCCCATCATGTTAATGAGTTGTCTCGAGATGGCCAATCCCAGTCCAGTTCCGCCAAAAAGTCGTTTAGTAGAGGAATCAGCCTGTTCGAAAGGTGAAAATAGCCGAGACTGAGTGGCCTCATCCATGCCTATGCCATTGTCACGCACGGTAAATTCCAAGCAAACCCGACCTTTTTCGCGTCTGGATATCCGAACGCACACCCTTACTTGACCAAGGTGGTTTTGCGCGCTTGAGAATTTGAGGGCATTGTTGATTAAGTTCGTTAGAATCTGATGTATTCGCAATGCATCCCCTAGAACGTTGGGGATTTCCGGATCAACGAACAGGGTCAGCTCTATCTGCTTCTTATCAGCCATATAGTCAAACATTGAACAAGCCTTTTCCACCACGTCTTCTATGGATAAGCAATTTTGTTCAAGCTCGAGTTTTCCTGCCTCGATTTTAGAAAAGTCGAGAATGTCTTCGATGATGCCGAGTAGTGTGTATGCCGACTCGCGGATCAGCTTAGTCATCTCGGCCTGATGGTCATTGAGACCGGTTTGCGTCAGCACCTCCAACATGCCAATGACGCCATTCATCGGGGTGCGAATCTCATGGCTCATCGCAGCGAGGAAATTCGATTTGCTTCGGTTGGCTGACTCTGCGCTTTCTTTTGCGTGTTGCAGCGCCTCATCGGCCTGCTTGCGTAGAGTAATGTCGCGCAGGACGCCGATGAGGTGGCGCTGGCCACCGAGACTCATCTCGTTCATGGCCAGTTCAATCGGGAAAATGCTACCATCCTTGCGCTGACCCGACACTTCGTAGCTGCTACCGATGAAATGTGTCTCACCTGTGGTCGGGTATTGATAGTGCTGATTGCGATAGGGTTCGGGCATCAGCATCTTGATGTTTTGTCCGATGATCTCGGTAGCGGCATAGCCGAAAATATGCTCGACAGCCCGGTTCACTGTCTCGACCATGCCGCGCTCATTGATGCAGATAATGCCATCCGCCACGGTATTAATGAGTGTCTCGATACGCGTAGAACTGTCGTGCAGAGCTGCCTGTATTGCGTATTCCTCAGTGACATCATGGAAAACCAGCACGGCTCCAATGACACAGCCGTCACGATTGCAGATCGGCGCGCAACTGTCAGTGATGGGATACTCGCTACCGCCTCGCGCAATCAGTATCTTGTTAGTAAAGAGTTGGATAGTTCCTTGACTAATTACTTCAAAAATCGGAATGCTGACGGGCTCACGCGTCTTTTGATTAACGAGGTATAAGATTTCATTTACGGGATTACCAACGGCTTCCGCCTGTGTCCAGCCGATGAGCTGCTCGGCGACGCGGTTCAGGCGTGTCACCCGACCTTCGATATCGGTGGAGAGCACTGCATCGCCGATGGAGTTGAGTGTGACGGCGACATTTTCTTCTTTGACATGCAAGGCGGAAAGGGTTGTCTCCAGTTCATTCGTGCGCTTTAGTACACGCGCTTCCAAATCGGCATTGAGCTTGAGGATTTCCAGTTCCGCCCGTTCTCGCTCGTTAATTTCTTCCGTTAACTGCTGATTGGTAAAATCAAGTTCTTGTGTGCGCTGTTGAACTCGTTGCTCAAGCGTGCTGTATAAGGATTGCAGATTTTCGGTCATGCGATTGAAGGCGCGTCCCAACAAGCCGATTTCACCGGCACCTTGTTCATTCACCCGACGTGTCAGATTTCCCTGTGCCACATCTTCCGTGCCGATCACCAATTCCTGGAGTGGAGCCACTAACTTTCGTCCGAAATAGATCGCAGTCATAGACGCGAGCAGTATTGTCAGCAACAAGGTCCACAAGGTGTGAGCGCGCTTTCGATACAGGGGCGCGAAAGCCTCATCCACATCCATCTTGATTACCATCCCCCAATTTAGCTCCGGCAGATAGCGCCATGCTGCCACCACCGGCTCGCCGCTATAATCCATTCTCAATCCTGTTCCCGCCATGCCGGAAATCGCGTCTAACATCGGGGGTGCATTGACTTGTTGCTGATCCAATTGAAATTTCATCGCGGCATTGGGCATGTTCTTAGTCGGCACAGTAAACAGCGCGGCGTCCCCATTCCGCTGGGCAAACATCGCCTCACCACTCACCCCCAAGCCGATCGTATTCTGTGCCACTTGGTAAAACAGTTCGTTGCCAAGCTGCACCGCGATTACCCCTTGGAACAGCCCATTAAACATGATGGGTGCGATGATGAACATTGCTGCCCTCTGCGATGGCTCGTAATACTCATAATCGGAGATCGCTGGCTCCAGCGTCGTGCGCACAACGTGGAACATTTGTGCCAATTTCGTACCACGATAAGAGTCATCCAGTAAGTTGGTGGCAAAGTCGGCCCCATGCTTATGGGCATAGACGATCTCGCCCCTCGGGGTGATCAAGAGCATGTCATTAAGCAACCCTAGCTCTGATATATAGCGAGCAAAATACAGCTGTGCGCGCGTATTTTTACTGGTATTTTCAGCCGCAGCAGACAGAATGCGAGAATTTGCTCTTGATAGATGAGCCATTTCTTCTATCATCCGAGGGTCGAGCGCCATATATTGCACATCCAGCATCCGCTCCGATAGGTAAGCTTCAACCTCTATTGCTTTTTTGTCTGCCACAGCGGACATCTTGCCCAGTACCTCTGTGCGCACCGTTTTTTCGTTTTGTTGCCATCTGAAATAGCTTGACACCGCTAGCGGAATGACGGCCACAAGCAGGAACAGCAACAACAGCCGCGTAGCAATAATCATGGCACGCCTCCCGCCATTGCTTCATACTCAGAATTCGAAATGAAGAACGGGAAGGGTGCGGGTGCGATGCTGCGCTCGGCGTGCCAGACGATATCGAACTGACCATCGGTACGCGCACGACCGATGCGCACCATCTTCCACAGATGTCCCGTATTACTATCCACCGCCACGGTGCCTTCTGGCGCATTCAACGTCTGCTGTGCCAAGATAGCCTTGACGACAGACATGTCCAATGTTCCCGCCCGGCGCATGGCGTTTACCCACAGCCTCACCCCGATGTAAGCTGCCTCCATTGGATCATCCAGCACCCGCTCCTGGCCGAAGCGATGGCGGAAGCGTTCGATGAAATCGCGGTTCTCTTTGCTCGGTACACTCTGGAAGTAATTCCATGCCGCATAATGACCAGCCGTCAGTTCCGGCCCCATCGCTTTCAGCTCTACTTCGGCGATGCTGGTGGAGAACACCGGAATGTCTTCGGCGTGGATACCTGCCTGGCGCAGCGCGCGGAAGAAATGCCGGTTGCTGTCACCGTTCAGTGTGTTCACCACGAAATCGGGGCGGTGTGCCGCGATCTCGCGCACAAACACATCCAGGTTTTGTTCTCCCAGTGGCGCGTAGCGTTCCGCCACCAGTTCTCCGCCCTGAGCAACCAACAATTTTTTGATGATTTGATTTGCGGTGCGCGGGTACACATAATCTGAACCGATCAGCCAGGCACGCTTGCCGCGTTGCTGCAACGCCCAGGACACCATTGGAATGATCTGCTGGTTGGGCGTGGCACCGGTGTAGAGGATGTCCGGTGATTGCTCAAATCCTTCGTGCTGCACAGGATAGACTAGCAAATGATGATGCTTTTCAACAACGGTTTTGACCGCTTTGCGGCAAGTGGATGTCCAGCAGCCGAACAGTGCCTGCACCCCGTCCTGCGTAATCAGTTTCTCGGCCTGCTGTGCGCAATACGCCGCATCCGAACGGCAATCGGTAACGATCATCTCGATCTGCGCATCGTTCACTCCGCCCGACTGGTTCGCCTCTTCTACTGCCAGCCGCACTGCATCCACCAGTGGGGCTTCGCTCACCGCCATCGTGCCGCTGAGCGAATGCAGCACACCAATTTTTATGCTCTGCTTGGCGCGACCATATTGGCTATACATCAGTACGACGAGAAGCAAAACCGCTATCGCAGCGAAAAGAAATAGATTTTTTTTACTACCAAGAATATTTTTCAATGTCTGATCTTAAATTACATCGGTGGCTGTCGCGGCAATCTGGTGGTGCGAATGGTTCCATCCCAAATGGGCGTAAAAACGTCAAATAGTTAGCGGTAATCTTTCAGGAATCTTTAACAAAGACTGTGTTTATAAATCATGTTGGTAGCTCATCTGATAGAGCCACTCTGACGTGGATACTGTGTGTCACGGTACATATGCACTGGTTCATGCAGGAGACAGAAATGAGAAAGCCGGATTTGAAACGATTCATTGCCGCGTTACGGCAACTAACGCCCGATCGGTGAAAGAGTGCAGAGGTTGAATTGGTAGCGCTGGATGCGCAGCAGACATTGACTGTACATATCGAGGGGCGCTTCCAGATGCCGCACTGTAATTCTATGCACGTGATTCGGAACGGCCACGCCAACGGATTGCAACGCTATCATTGTCGGGAGTGCTGCAAGACGTTTAGTGCCCTGACCGGCACCCTGTTGAATCGGTTGCATAAGCGAGGCAGGTGGCTTGACCAGGCGCATGCACTGTCAGCAGTCAGACGCTACGAGAGATTGCCCGTGCCTTGCGAATTCACCGTAGCACCGCACACCGCTGGCATCCCTTTCTGGCGGCACCCAATACCGCCGCTTAGCGGATGTCTTGACGCTTCGGGCTACGTTTTGTAGTGCTCATTGCCTTGAGGTAGGCAATAATTTCTTTTGTGACTTTCGCTCTGTCAGGGATCTCTTGTGCAAGTGCCGGCATCAGCGTGTTATGTCGAATACTCGATGGATTCTCGATCCAGCGTGTCAGGTATTCAGGCTTGATGTACTCGACTACACTCGTCGGGTAATTGAGTTCAGGTGCTTTGTCGCCACCTTCTCCATTAATCGTATGGCATGCCATGCAATACTTGCGAAAGTGCAAGAAACCAAGCTGCACTTCTGCGGATGCCTTGGTTGGTGGGGAAAGATTCGGGAAACGAGTCGCAAATTCTGTGAGTTCGATACCCTTCACCTGGTAAGGCATGTCAGACGCGCCATCTTCAAGCAATGCTTTTGAATTTATGTTGTCCCAGATTAAGTAGAGTGGCCCGAGTTGTACTACCTCGTTATTTTGTAGTACGTTGGTCATTGTAAATGGCGAGTTATCGTCGTGAGCAAAGGCGAAATAAGCATCATGTGAGAGAAACTTTGTTACCGGAATGCTTGCTTGATATCCATCCATGGAAGTGAATACGATCTCCTCTGCTTTCTCCCACTCGTTGCCAAATATTTTGTCAAAAAGCGCTCGGGCTGAATAAGCCTTGTAGACGCGGTCTTTTTTCTCGTGGATTTCGAAAATTTTTAACGAAACTGCTGGAGCGACAGTAGCAAGTTCGCTTAAAGACCGCGTATTAACAATTTGATCTTTTTCCTTGAACTCAATGCCGATGTTACTTTGTGAAAACGCTGTTGCAGATAAGCAAATGTTGCCGCAAATTGCGACAAGAATCAGAAAAATATCCCGACAGTTTCTTGTGGTTCGATTGCTCATATTGTGCCTCCCCGGCTGCTAGTAAATGTTCTTGAAAAGATGACATCATTGGATGCTAATCGTCGACAAAACACAATGTGAATAAGTTTGCACCAGAGTTTGAAATATATTTTGGCTTCAGCGTTTTATTTTCACTGTATAAGCGTTAGCGAACTGAAAATTAAGCAAAGAAGTGTTATTGTAAACATTTATACTTTTTATCAAAGAGGTGAAATCATGAAAATCAAAATTGCGACAATATGCTTTATGGTCGGTACATTACTGATACCCCTTAAAGGCTATACAGCCGATTCAAAAATGGATCATCCAGCCCCCTCGACAATAGTCAAAGACTCGGATATTACAATTAAAATTAAAGCCCAACTGAACGCTGATAAACATTTGGGAAAATTAAAGAGTATTAAAGTTGATACGGATAACAATGGTGTTGTATGGTTGAGCGGTACGGCTCACCTTTTATCAGAAGAGGAAAAGGCTGTTGAAATTGCTCGAGGTACCGAAGGTGTGGTTACAGTCAAAAGCAACATCAAAATCAAGAATGGGCATCCAATAAATGATTGATGTAATTGGTAGCGTTTCATAAAACGGAAAACCGTACGCTAAAATCCATTACCCCCTCGGGTGATGCCGCGCGTGCAGTTGTTTCAACCTTTCGCGTGCAACATGCGTGTAAATTTGTGTGGTAGAAATGTCGGCATGGCCGAGCAGTAGTTGTACTACGCGCAGATCCGCTCCGTGGTTAAGCAAGTGGGTGGCGAAGGCGTGACGCAAGGTGTGCGGTGACAGTGGTTTGTGTAGGCCGCCGTGCTTTGCATGACGCTTGATGAGATACCAGAACATCTGTCGTGTCATCGCTGTGCCACGTTGAGTAACGAACATCGCTGCATTTAATTTATTGCCCAGCAAGGCGGGGCGTGCATCATCCAGATAGCGGCGCAGCCAGTCCAGCGCTTCCTCCCCCAGTGGTACCAGACGTTCTTTATTTCCCTTGCCCATCACGCGCACTACTCCCATGTCGAGGCTGATTTGTGCGACGCTCAGGCTGATCAACTCGGACACGCGCAGTCCGCTGGCATATAGCACTTCCAGCATAGTGCGATCACGCATACCCAGAGGTGTATCCGTATCAGGCGCTTGCAACAGCATATCCACATCCTGTTCGGTAAGCGTTTGGGGCAGGTTACGTGGCAGCTTGGGAGTAGCGATTTGCAGAGTGGGGTCTATGTCTATTTTGCTCTGCCGTAACAGGTAACGGAACAGGCGTTTGAGGCTGGATATGGCACGGCCGGTACTGGTAGCTTTAGCTTTTTGCTCGATGACCAAATAGGCGAGAAATCCTTGTACGTCAGCGTGTGAGGTCTTTAGCAAGGTAGAGTTATGGTTTTTTTCCATCCAGGCAATAAATTTGCACAGGTCGCGTCTGTAGCTTTCTAGTGTGTTGCGCGATAAGCCGTCTTCCAGCCACAGGCAGTCGCAGAATTCATCCAGGATGTCAGTGTTGTTCATACATCTTTTTCAGTAAGTATCCCTCGGCAAAGTCGGTGGCTTTAGTTTTTTTAGTTCTTCAATGGGACAAAATTGAAGGCCGATGATTATCTTTAATAATTCATTGTCAGAGCGCAGCTGGCGGTTCCTCTCTGGCCGAATAATAATCCTATCGAGGTGTACGTTTCTATTAAAGAACTACTTATGTTTTTGGCGTGATATTAGCCGACAATCTGTGCATTGACGAACGTCTTTGAATCATGGCGCAGGGGGTGCCTATCTGTGCAACATATCGTGAAATCTCGTCGAGGTGATGAAGCTGCTCATAGGGTACCAGCGTTTCCGCTTAGCGAGCGGATACGCTACAGCATGTGAACATCCGCGCTGTCTGGAAATTGTGCAAATTGAGCGCAACTTGCTATAAAATGCGGCCCTGCTATCAGTTCGATACCTTTGCAGCCCAAGTATTTGTTGGGGAATGAAGAGAAAATTTCAGTTCAGATGAAATTTACCTTCCCCCTAGGGCGCCTCTAAAAATCCAAGTCTCTGGCAACCTGTCGGACTTAAAGAATCGTAGTGAAAATTGAGCTGAGCGAGGGGTGATTTCGCGAGATTTTACCTTACGGAGAAATGCCTGCTTACCCCCACTTGACGATTTCGCATGGTAATAGTTGTTCTATTGCCCAAAAAAGCGGCGCAATAGTCACCGCTCAGCTTAATTTTCACTACGATTCTTTAAGTCCGACAGGCTGCCAGGCAAAACAAGTCATGGGTAAAAAATTTGATCGCGGCATATGGTTAATGTGTAAGCGATAATTTTTTCGAGTAACGTCGTATTGTGACTAAATAAATGAGGTAAGCGGCTGCTTGCAAAATTGCGATTTTTAGAGGTTCCCCCTTAGTGTGTCCAGGCACTTACGGCAGCACACGTGCAATAGAATTTACTTTAACAAATCGGAGAGCACGCCATGAATAGCGATACTTTATCAGCATATATGCATCTTCCCAAAGAGCTGTTACTCGTCATTGTCATCTTGATGCTGGCGTGGTTTCTGATGGGGCTAAGCCGCAAATTGATCCGTATGTTGCGTAGTTACATGAATTCGCGCGCAAGCTCAATCGAAGAGACGCGCCGCATTGAAACACTGGCGAGCGTGCTTCGCTACACAGCCACAGTGGTGATCTCACTGGTCGCGGGCATGCTGGCGTTGAGTGAGCTGGGTATTTCCATCGCACCTATCCTCGGTGCTGCCGGGGTGGTGGGGCTTGCGGTCGGCTTCGGTGCGCAGAGCCTGATCAAGGATTATTTCAACGGCTTTTTCTTATTGCTGGAAAACCAGATCCACCAGGGCGATGTGGTCGAGGTAAGCGGCAAGAGTGGTTTGGTGGAAGATATTACTCTGCGTTATGTACGTCTACGCGACTTCGAAGGGCACGTCCACTACATTCCGAACGGGCTGATTACCACGGTTACCAATAAATCGCGCGGTTACGCATATGCGGTGATCGATGTGAACGTCGCTTACAGCGAAAGCATTGATAAAGTCTATGAAATCATGCGGAAAGTCTCCGAGAAACTGCGTGCGTCGGAGGCATTCAGCGCAAAGATAATTGATGACCTCGAAATCGTAGGAGTGCAGGAATGGGCGGCTTCGGCAGTTGTCCTGCGCTGTCGTTTCAAAACCGCTACGTTGGAACAATGGGGAGTCCGCCGCGCGTTTTTACGGTACATGAAAGAGGAGTTCGATGCGCACGGCATTCAGATTCCCTATTCTCACATGGATGTGACACTTTATGCCGGGCTAGACAAACAAGGCAACGTTCCAGAATTTCAGTTGGTCACGCAACGTGATAAGTCATTAGAGCATGCTTGATGAACCCAGATAATCCATTAGACCTGATTCGTGCGATGACTTCGCATTCCCCCCCTTTGAAAAAGGGGGGCTAGGGGGGATTTGAGCATTGCAGGGACACAAAAATCCCCCTTAATCCCCCTTTTTCAAAGGGGGAGGCTGGTTAAATTGCCGGATGGATTATCCGGGATGAATTTAACGCTTAATATAATAAATGGAGACAAAGTATGAAGGTATGTGCAGCACTACTGCTTCTGGCAATCATTGGAGCCTGGGGAAACGCGCTGGCAGACAATGTGAAACGAGATGGTAAATGGCGAGGAAGTGGTGGGGCAGCTTTGTCAATTTCTTCTGGCAATACTCGTAGTAGCAGTATTAATCTTACAGCTGATGCCGCACGCGTGACACCGGTCAACAAGTTGACACTCAATAGCCAGATTCTTGGAAGTCGTTCTGAAAGCAATGGAATTACCTCTACTACAGCCAACCAGTGGGCTGCCAGCACTCGCTATGACCATAATATTTCGTCACTTGTGTTCGGCTTTGGCGGGCTTAATTTAAACCATGACCAAATTAAACTTTTGGCCTTGCGCAGTGTAGTCAGTGGTGGCCTGGGTTACCATCTGATAAAGACGGAAGATCATCAATTTGATATCTTTAGCGGGTTTAGCTATAAATCCGACAAATACAGCGGCCCTGGAATAATTATCAATAATCAGTTGAGAACCAGCCTCAATGCAGCAGAGGTGCTGTTCGGTGAAGAGTCAACCAACAAACTGAGTGAAACTGTCAGCTTTTCGCAACGTCTGGTGATAAACAGTAGTTTAAACAACACAGGAAACCGTGCCACGTTTAACGCTAGCCTGCTGGTGGCCTTGAACAAAACGTTGAGTTTGAGTGTGACGTTGCAAGATCGATATGACGGTTTTGTAACAGCCCCACTCAAGAAAAACGATATTTTATTCTTTACGGGTATTAATGTTAAATTTGGCGGATAGCTCAGATTTAACCCAGATAATCCATTAGACCTGATTCGTGCGATGACTTCGCATGCCCCCCTTTGAAAAAGGGGGGCTAGGGGGGATTTGAGCATTGCAGGGACACAAAAATCCCCCTTAATCCCCCTTTTTCAAAGGGGGGGAGGCTGGTTAAATTGACTAATGGATTATCCGGGTTAAAGAGCGCGCCTCTAAAAATTCAACTTTCTATGGCTTCAGCAAAACCACAGATGACTTTACCTTCATCTGAAGCGCCTTGCCCATTCTGGCTCGTTTGCCAAAATGAGTTAGCAGATCAGTATCTGATAGATGAATAGACTGCTCGCGGTTCCCGTTACTGGTAATGACAGTGACCTTTGGCCTGGCCACTATGATTGCTGCAGCCAACTCATCGCCATCCGCGATACCCATTACTACGACCCCCTTGCCACCACCTGAAAGCTGTTTCATTTCACTCAGAGCGAAAGCAAGCAACCGACCCGAACGGCTTGATGCGATGACCAGCGATTGTTCAGATGGGGTGAACATAGCGGGAGGAAGAATTTGCGCATCGGCAATATTGATGAATTGCTTTCCAGCCTTGTTGCGTCCAAGCATATTCCCGATTGTGCAAGTGAAACCGTAACCGGCAGAAGTGGACAAAAATACGTTTTGTTCGGCAGCACCACACAATACATGAACGATTGCTGCGCCAGATGCCATGTCGATTAACGAGTTCAGTGGCACGCCTTCACCACGACCGGACGGAAGTTGATGCACTGGGATGCTGCACACCCTGCCGTTGCTGCTAATCACAACGCAATGATCGGTTGTGCGGCACTCGAAGATGCCGCGCAATTCATCGCCATCCTTAAAGGAAACGCCAGACAGATCGAGACCATGCCCCTGTCGTGTTCGCCCCCAATACTTCTTGGAAATTATCACCGTTATTGGCTCGTCTACGATCTGAGTGGTCAGCGTGACGCGCTCGGCCTGCTTGATGAGCGTGCGGCGGTCGTCACCGAAAGTCTTTATATCTTCATTGATCTCTTTTGCTACAAGTTTATGCATTAACAAGTCAGAACCAAGAAGTTTGTTCAGCTCCTCGCTATCGCGCTTCAACTGTTGTAGCTCGCGCTCGATCTTGATGCCTTCCATCTTGGCCAATTGGCGCAGCCTGATTTCAAGAATGTCATCGGCTTGCCGTTCGGACAGCGTGAATCGAGCTATCAGTGCCGCTTTAGGCTCATCAGATGAACGGATCAGGGCGATCACTTCATCCAGATTGAGATAGACCGTCATGCGCCCATCCAGAATGTGGATACGATCATTGACCTGGCCAAGTCGATGTTCACACCGGCGGCGTACCGTGGCCACGCGGAACTGTGCCCACTCACGGATGATTTCGGTGATAGGCTTTTGCTTCGGCCGCCCGTCGATGCCAATCATCACCATGTTGAGCTGAAGAGAGCTTTCAAGACTGGTGTGCGCCAACAGTATGGTCATCAGGTCATCAACTGATTGCCGGCTCGATTTTGGTTCGAACACCAGGCGAACTGCATGGTCTTTGTCTGACTCGTCGGCCACCCTGTCCAGCACAGATAACAGAAGTTGCTTGTTTTGCGCCTGCTCCTGTGTCAAAGCTTTCTTGTTGGCCTTGATCTTTGGAGTCGTCAACTCTTCGATTTCCTCCAATACTTTCTTGGTGGAAATACCATGCGGTAGTTCGTAGATAGCCACACGCCACTGGCCACGTGCCATGTCCTCAATTCGCCATCGGGCGCGCATCTTCAGCGAGCCGCGCCCGGTTCTGTAGCATTCTTTTATGTCTTGTGCGGAGGAAATAATTTGTCCCCCGCTTGGCAAATCCGGGCCGGTAATCGAGGCTAGCAGTTCTTCCTCAGAGCAATCCGGGTTTTTGACGCACAGCGCGGCCGCCATACCGACTTCTCGCAGGTTGTGTGAAGGTATTTCAGTAGCCATGCCCACGGCGATACCGGATGCGCCGTTGAGCAGCACCATGGGCAGTCGTGCAGGCAGCATGGCTGGCTCTTGGAAATGGCCGTCATAGTTGGTTTTCATGTCGACTGTACCCATGTTCAGCTCGGATAGCAGCAGATCTGCGATGGGTGTCAGGCGAGTTTCCGTGTAGCGCATTGCCGCCGCGTTGTCGCCATCGCGTGAGCCGAAGTTTCCTTGACCATCGACCAGCGGGTAACGCAGGGAAAAGCTTTGAGCCAAACGCACCATCGCCTCATAAGCAGATGAATCGCCGTGCGGATGGAATTTACCCAGAACTTCACCCACGACGCGCGCAGATTTAACGTAATTGCTATTGTGAGCCAACCCCATTTCACGCATAGCGTAAAGAATACGTCTTTGAACAGGCTTTTGACCGTCGCATACGTCCGGCAGGGCACGACCCTTGACGACCGAAACGGCGTATTCCAAATAGGCACGCTCGGCATACTGTGCAAGTGGCACAGAATCACCATCGGGCAATGGGGGGAGCGGAGCGAACTGACGAATATTTCCGCCGCCGCCATTGGTCGCAACAGGTTCAGCGATATGTTGTTCGTCCGTGATATTTATTTTACCCAATCGCTGTTCTTCATCAGCACTGTTAAATAGTTGGGTTTGTTTAAGATCAGACATCGACATTTACTTCATTCCCGTGATATTCGAGCCAGGCTCTCCTTGAGCCTGACTCTTGTTTAGCCATGAGCATGGTCATGACTTTCTCCGTAGCTGCAAACGAAGCGTTGTCCAGCTCAACACATAGCGCTCGCCGCGTATCTGGGTTCATGGTTGTATCCCACAGTTGATCAGGATTCATCTCGCCCAGTCCTTTAAAGCGTGAGGTTGACCAAGCCCCTTCGCGTATTTTGTCTTTTCTCAAATGATCCTCTATCGACACAAGCTCGCCTTCATTCAATGCGTATATCTTGCGCATTGGCTTTTTGCCTTGAGCAGGAACATCAACGCGGAACAGGGGCGGCTGTGCGAGGAAGATATTTCCATTCTCGACTACTCGCGGAAAATGCCGGAAAAACATCGTTAATAGCAAGGTTGTAATATGGGAGCCGTCCACGTCGGCGTCGGACATAATGTAGATGCCTTTGTAGCGCAAGCCAGACAGGTCAACTTTATCATTCATGCCGTGTGGGTCCACCCCGATCGCCACGGCAATGTCATGTACTTCCGCATTGGCGAACAGCCTGTTACGGTCGACCTCGAAAGTGTTGAGCACTTTTCCGCGCAAAGGAAGGATAGCCTGAAACTCTTTATTGCGCCCCTGCTTGGCAGATCCGCCAGCGGAATCCCCCTCAACAAGAAATAGTTCGTTCCGCTCTGGATTGAAATCTGCCGCATCGGTGAGCTTGCCTGGCAGCACGGCCAGAGAGGAGCCTTTCTTTTTCTCCACTTTTTGTGCCGATTTCATTCGGCTCTGCGCCTGCTTGATTGAAATTTCTGCTATGCGCTTGCCATACGCAATATTTTCGTTCAGCCACAGCAAGAGCGGGTCACTGACCATCGTCGATACCAGTTTCAATGCGTTGCGCGATATCAGTTTTTCTTTTGTCTGCCCTTGGAATGAAGGGTCGAGTACCTTTGTGGATAGAGCGAAACTGACGCGGTTGAACACATCGTCAGAGGTCAGCTTTACCCCTTTCGGCATCATGCCGTGCAGTTCAATGAAGCTCTTAACGGCGTTGAACACGCCGTCACGCAAACCGGAATCATGTGTTCCTCCAGACCAGGTTGGAATCAGGTTCACGTAGGACTCTCTGGTGATGGCACCTTCTTCAGTCCAGGCAACGGCCCATGACGCGCCTTCGCCCTCAGCGAAGTTATCGTCCCCGCCCTTTGGGATAAACCGTTCTCCTGAAAAAATGGGTGCGGCAAGCATGCTATCTTCTGCCTGAGAAGACAATGCCTCGGTAAGATAGCCGCGCAGGCCGTCAGGGTAAGTCCAAGATTTGGTTTCGCCGGTACTTTCGATACTAAAAGTAACATTTACGCCTGATAGCAATACCGCTTTTGAACGCAGGACACGCTCCAGCTGCACCATATTGATAGTGGGCGCATCGAAATACCTGGCGTCTGGCCACACCCTTACGGTGGTGCCGGTCTTGCGCTTTGGGCAATCGCCCTGTTTGAACAGTGGTTTCAGCGCCACCCCATTGTCGAAGCGTATGCTGTACTCGCCGCCATCGCGCTGCACGATGATTTCAACAGCCGTTGAAAGGGCGTTGGTTACCGCCACGCCGACACCGTGTAACCCTCCTGAAAACTTGTATGCGCCACCGGCATCTTTGTCGAACTTGCCTCCGGAGTGCAACACGGTAAATGCCACCTCGACGACCGAAACCCCTTCCTCAGGATGGATGCCAACGGGGATTCCTCTGCCATCGTCCTGAATGGACACGGAACCATCAGCAAATGCTGTTACGGTGATATTTTTGGCGAATCCGGCCAAGGCCTCATCGCAGGCGTTATCGACCACTTCGGTGACAATGTGATTGGGATTGTCCAGTGTCGTATACATACCAGGACGTTGGCGCACGGGCTCCAGCCCTCGCAGAACCTTAAAAGATGACTCATCATAATTAACGCTCAACTGATGCTCCTATGTTTTGAAGATGTGCAGCGCAAGGCATTCGGGATATTGCATCTTGATTCGCAGGATTCGCAAATGACCGAACGCAAAGTTGAAAAATTGCATAATAGAGCCATAATCGTCAGGAAGAAAGGTGCGCTACAATACATTGTGATTGTTCATTTTGCTACAACTTGAATTCCAGGAGAAAAAATATGCAACTATCAATAGAAAGGGTGATTTCATGGCAGCACTGACACCTCAAGCTTTTGTTAAGGATTATGAGGATGGGATGAAATTTATCGACCGCAAGGACTATATCAATGCTGCTGCATCATTAAAGAAAGCGGCGGAGCATGGTCATGTGGAAGCGCAATTTTATCTGGCGGGTATGTATGCCGATGGTCAAGGGATTAAAAAAGACTATAAACAGGCTATGCATTGGTATCGTAAGGTCGCAGACCAGGGTTTTGCAGAGGCTCAATTCAACTTGGGCGTTATGTATTACAAAGGGCAGGGCGTTGAACAAGACTATGAGCAGGCCGTACATTGGTATAACAAGGCTGTAGAGAAAGGAGATGCATTAGCACAATACACACTAGGCATTATGTACGAAAAAGGTCAGGGCGTTACGCAGGACTACAAACAGGCTTTGTCGTGGTTTAGCAAGGCCGCAGAGCAGGGGGTTGCGCAGGCCCAATACAAAATGGGCGTTATGTGTGAAGAGGGCAACGGGATTGTTCAGGATGACGAGCAAGCTGTGCTCTGGTATGGCAAGGCTGCAGAGCAGGGCGTCGTACACGCGCAATTTAAAATGGGGTTCATGTATGACAACGGCATAGGCGTTCCACAAGATACTGATCAAGCAGTTTTTTGGTGGAACAAGGCTGCAGAACAGGGCGATGTGGAGGCCCAAAACAATCTTGGAGTTATGTACGACATGGGTTTGGGCGTTCCCCAAGACTACATCGAAGCACATAAATGGTTCAATATTGCTGGCGCAGGCGGCAAGTGGTTCAAGGTTGCGGGTGAATGGGTCAACAATATTTCTGGCCTGGGTGATGACGCAGATATAGGTAGTGGTCTGGGGATTGTGGAATCATTTATGACGCCAGCTCAAATTGCCGAAGCTCAGCGACGGGCCAGTGAGTGGATGAAAAAACATAATAAGTAACACGACGTAATTTCAAAGAATATCCCTGATGTTCTGGCTTTATGATGCCTCTAAAAATTCAAGTTTGCGAGCAGCCGCTTCGCAGCTTGCCTGCTTACCCCGTTCCCAGGCAAGACAAGGCGCGAGTAAAAAAATTAAGCGCGGCATATAGTTGAGATGCAAGCGATATTTTTTCGAGTAACGCCGTATTGTGACGAAACGGGGTGAGCAGGTTGCTCTCAAAATTGAACTTTTAGCGGTGCCCTATAACCGTTCATCACGGTGATACGCGAGATGACTCTATATAAACGACAAAAATTTCATCGTTTATTCAATAAATTAAACAAATCAAAGGCAATGCTGTCGTCAAAGAGCGACACTTGATAGCTTTTGTAATTGGCCATCCATAGTCAAAATACCAATATTAATATCCTACCTGTTGTTTAGATGTGCATTTGAAATAGATGGCATGTATATTGCTTAATGTGCGAGCACGGACATATTTGCCAACATTATTAAAAGAATAATTTTCGAAGGAACATAACTGCCGGTTTGACAAATGAACGCCAGGAATTCTGAAGGTTGACTAAATTTCTATGCCGGTGATGCTATCAAGGGTGCCTCTAAAAACTCAAGTTTCTAAGCAAGACAAGGCACGAGTAAAAAATTATATTTCTGCATATGGTTGATATATAAATTATATTTTTTCGAGTAACGCCGTATTGTGACGAAACGGGGTGGGTAAGCAGGCAAGCCGATAAGCGGCTGCTCGCAAAATTGGATTTTAGAGATGCCCTCAAGGTAATTGTTTGAGCTTGCACCCTTCAAGCTCAGGAAGACGCTTGTCCTGTAAAAAAGTTTAGTCTGTTCCTTTACGCCCTGATCTACTTAATCAATCCTTAATATCGGGGTAGCCATTATTCATTCATCATTGATGAATATATCCCTGGGAAATTTTATGGTGCTTTCTTAATTGCTACCCTAAAGTTTCCCAAAATATTGTCGATCTTTTAGTTAGCTGAAAAAGGCAAACCCATCGCGAGGTGAGGACGCAAAGCTTCCGGTCTTGGAAAAGATAGCGGGGTTACCAGAATACTCAGGCTTTAAATTCTTGACGTGTTCATTTGCTTGATCAGCAGACCATTAATATAATTTAAGGAGTCTGACATGCCACGCCAACATCAATTTCCAGTTCAATTTTCTGATAACAAGCATCGCGATTATTCGGGCGCTACGCCCAGTTTCGCACGTTCGCTTCTCTTGGCTGCCATTTTGGCAGGATGTGCCAGTTTGAGCCATGCTGCCCCATCTGCCTCGGCCCAGGGAAAGGGGCTGGTAATTGCACAAGATGCCGTACCTGCCAACGCCCACGCCCAACCTTTTGTCGGTTGGGCAAAAGGCCGTTTATTAATTGCGCCACGCGCTGGTTTGGCCCCTGGTGAGTTTGACAATGTATTGAAGCCCCACAAGGGCAAATCCCGAGTCCACATCAAAAAGCTCAATGCCCATATAGTCGAACTGCCAGAAGGTGCCGACGAAGTGGAGGTTATGCGCATGCTGAAAAAAGACCACAGACTGAAATCCGTCGAGTTGGACATGTTGCTCTCGCCTGATGCAACCGTGTCTGATCCTTCTTACAGCAGTAGTTGGGCACTGCCAAAAATTCAGACTCCCACCGCTTGGGACAATGCCAATGGCAGCGGTGTGATCATTGCCATTCTGGATAGCGGGGTGGATGGTACCCATCCCGATCTTGCTTCCAACATGGTTCCCGGCTGGAACATGTATGACAACAATGCCGATACCAGCGACGTGCAAGGTCATGGCACCTTGGTTGCCGGTTCGGCAGCGATGGTGGCCAACAATGGCAAAGGCAGCGCAGGCGTCGCCTGGGGAGCCAAAATTATGCCGGTGCGGATAACCGGACCTGATGGTTTTGGGTACTTTAGCACCATCGCGCAAGGCATTAATTGGGCAGCTGATCATGGTGCCAAGGTGGCGAACATAAGCTATGGCGCATCGGGTAGCTCCACCGTGCAGTCTGCGGCGCAATATATGCGCAACAAAGGCGGCGTGGTAATGGTCTCGGCGGGTAACAGCGGCGTGCTTGAAAATGTTGCTGCAAACGATTCGCTTTTGAGCGTAGCTGCCACCAACAGCAGCGACCAGCGTACTAGCTGGTCCAGCTATGGTTCTTATGTGGATATTTCAGCACCTGGTCTCAGCATCTACACCACTCTTCGCGGCGGCGGCTATGGCAATGTTTCGGGCACCTCCTTGTCGAGCCCGATAGTGGCAGCAACAGCTGCCCTGATGATCTCGGCCAACAACAGGCTGAGCCCTGTTGAGATTGACCAGATTCTCAAAGGCACCGCAGTTGATCTGGGCACAGCAGGTTACGATATTTATTATGGCGCAGGTCGGGTTGATTCAGCCAAAGCCGTGGCAGCTGCTCAATCGATAATTAAAACTAGCCTGGATACCCTTGCACCGGCTATTCTCATTACATCGCCGGTAGGCAGCAGGGTGTCTGGTAGTGTTCCGGTCGATGTAAATTATTCCGACAATGTAGGCGTAACCAGTGTCGAGCTGTATGTTAACGGCCAAAAGTTTGCCACTGACGACAATGCGCCCTTTGCATTTGCCTGGGATACATCAACCGTCATGGACGGTGCTTACACCCTGGTCGCCTATGCCTATGACGCGGCAGGTAACGCGGGCGTTTCACCCACCGTCTCAGTAACCGTCGGCAGTGATACCGTTGCCCCCGTAATCAGCAGTTTCAACTTGGCGGATGGCATGACAGTCTCCAAGAAGCAGACTGTGCAAGTATCGGCTACCGACAACCAGAGTGTCGCCAAAATCACCCTGGCCATTGACGGCAAGGAAGTCGCTGTCGCTCATGGCAGCTCTTTGCGCTACAACTGGAATGTCCGCAGGATAGCCAAAGGTGCGCATATTGCAACTGTGCAAGTATATGATGCTGCGAATAACACAACCAGTAAGACCGTAACGGTTTATAAATAGATAGCAAAATTTTTACGGACAGTTCAGGCGCCCTTCGGGGCGCTTTTTTTGTCGAAATTTTTTACATTGATGAATGCTACGAAGATAAGCTGTTCTTTGCTAATAAGCTCGACAAGCTGGCTTGGCGGCTGGCACGAATTTGCTAGCCTTTTGCCCGCTGTCGCGAACTCGGCATCGATAAGCGACCAGCGCAGCGGACAGTCAGTATCGCCCGGTGGCAAGCACTACATCGCGTGCAGGTGTTCTGTAGCACCACCATTGCCAGATTAACAAACGGATGCGCGTCTTTCACCTTTTTTTCGGCGCACGCAAGTTATCAATATGCCGCACCAATACGTCGGAGCGCCGTTCAGCCAGATTAACAATGAAGAAGTCTGTGCCTCCCTGCTGCATCGGCACGTTGGTAACGCATCGTTTCATCCGCCCCCTGTGAGGTTGGGATTCATTTCATTCAGCCCAACCTACCGAGCTATTGTGAAACATGCGCAAATACTATCTTAAGTTATTGTTTTAGCTATGCTAAAGCATCTTAACTTAGTGGTATTCGGCTCTGACTCGTTTACCCCTCTTTGTCGAAAAACTGTACACCTGATGTTTTCAATTTTTTAGCGGGCTCGTGACCCCTGGCTCGCGTAGCCAAGAAAGCCGGTATTCATAGGGCATTCCGGAAGGTTGAGAGCGGTCAACTGCCGTTATCTAGGATAAATCTTGCGGAGCCTTTGCAGGTTTCAGGCACCCTTCAGGGAGATTTTATTGTCGAGATTGTTTACAGCCTTGTTTTTGAGTGCTATACAAATAATTATTTGATTAATTAATTACTCAATATATTCATGTCGTTAAACTTTATTTCATGTGGTTATAAATTTCTGGCATGAAGTTTGCTTTTGATTGGCGGTAAGTGCTAAAGATAAATTCCATACAACTCTCTAGGAGATAAACATGAAGACAATAATAAAAATGGTTTGCGGAAAAGCCCTGCGTCTTTCCCTCGTGGCGGCCGCCTTGGCCTTGGCTGGCTCCGGCGTTGCCAACGCAACCCTCATTTCCCAAACCTTCGTCGATGGAGTGGAGGGTGGCATCGTTACATATGACGATGAATCGGGATTGAATCAACTAAGGCTTACGTTCGACAATACCTCGAGCAGTTGGAATGGCGCGATTACAGGGATTGTTTTCAATGTTACTACTGATATCAGCGCAGCTTCTGTAGTAAGTTTTAAGGATGGAAACAACAATGCTATTTCAGGTTGGACGGTGGGTCTCAATGTAAATAACAATATTACGCCAGGTAATACTGTATTTGACGTTGCGTTCACAACAACCAATGGCATTAATGGCGGAATCTACAATTCAGGCGTGGCTACGAATTTTAGCAATGTGGTACCCGATATTGCGACGCTGATTCTCAATGTTACCAATCCCAATCCGTGGTCACTCGCAAGCATTGGCGATGACTCAATTCTTCGGATGCAGCGCACCGGTGCCAACGGTCAGGACAGCCTGAAAATTGTGACAAGCACCAGTTCCAGCGGCGGTTCCAGCGGCACTAGCGGCCAGACGATTCCAGAACCGGGTGTGTTGGGTCTGCTGGCCATCGGCCTGGTGGGGCAAGCCCTGCTGATGCGTCAGCGTCGCCGTCGCCTGCAGAATTAAGCGCCAACCAGTCGAAAAAAGCGCGCTGTGCGCGTTTTTTTCATGCCTGTTCGGTTTGCATGGCCATAGGTATTCACCTTAGAGTCTAGAGTCTGTGACTGTCAGCGAATCTTCCCCACACATCCAGCGGCTGAAAAATCTCTCGGCCTCGATGCTGCTGATTGCGGCGATTGGCGTCTTCTATGCCAGTGTCCCGTACTTTCAGCGCTATTTCTCGGAGCGCACGATCCTTTTCGGCCAGGAATATTTCTGCTGGCAGGTGCTGCTGGCCGCAACCATCGGCTATATGCTGCTGCTGGCGTTGTTGTATCTGTTCGAGCCGTCGCCTCGAATCTCCAAATCCATTCTTTGCCTGCTTGCGCTGAAGCGGCTGGCCGCTTCGCCGCAAGCCGCCTGGCGGGGGCAACTGCCGGCCGACGAACGTCTGGGGCTGCTGAGCGTGCTGCTGAAAGCCTTTTTCGCCCCCCTGATGGTGATCTGGCTGTTTAACCATACCGCACTGATTCTGACCCATGGCAGTGAGCTGATGACACGGTGGGATCAACCCGGGACCGAGTGGCTGGAGTTGTTCAATGCCCACGGGTTCTGGTTCGCCTTCAAGGTGATCCTGTTCCTGGACGTGTTTTTCTTTACCCTTGGCTATCTGGTCGAGCTGCCGTCACTCAAGAACGAAATCCGCTCGGTCGACCCTACCCTGCTTGGCTGGGGGGTGGCGCTCGCCTGCTATCCCCCGTTTAATGGCATGACCGTCATGGTCTTCGGCGGCGGGTACTCCGCCGATTTTCCGCAGTTCGGTCATCCAGTATTCCACGTGGCTGCCAATACATTGTTGCTGGGACTGATGGCGATCTATACATCAGCATCCATTGCGCTCAATTTTAAAGCCAGCAACCTCACCCATCGCGGCATTATTGCGCACGGACCGTATCGCTTTATTCGCCATCCAGCATATGTTTGCAAAAACCTGGCTTGGTGGATTGGTCTGGGACCGGCGTTAATCTTGGCCCTGCAGACTTCATTTACGGCTATTTTAATGACCTTTGGTTCCATGTTTGGTTGGTCAGTTATTTACTATATGCGTGCGCTGACCGAGGAAGATCATCTGCGCAGCGTGGACGATACCTACGATCAATACTGCCAGAAAGTTAAATACCGCTTTATCCCTGGCGTTATTTAGCCAGGCAATATGGTAAAAAGCGCGGTAGATACCGAGCTTCATCTGAACGAGCATGGCATAACTCATGAAAGAATTGACATTGGAACGATCGTTCCATAGAATGATTTTCTATGGAAAATAATGCTAACTACCTTGCCAAGCTTCAGGACTATTATGCTGACAATGGCGTATTGCCGCCATACTCTACTATCATGTTGTTAATGGGATTTAAATCGAAATCGCCTGTGGCCGCTCTGGTGGCCAGATTGAAGTTGGCAGGTTTCCTTGAGGCAACACCTGAAAAACGTCTCAAGCCAGGCAAACGTTTCTTCGAACGCCCCATCTTTGACAGTGTACGTGCGGGATTTCCCAGTCCGGCAGGGGATATGAGCCATGACACCCTCAGTATTGATGAGTATCTGGTTAGTCACCCTTCCAGCACTGTACTGGTGACAGTCAAGGGCGATTCAATGATTGATGCTGGCATCATGCCAGGCGATACCGTGATAGTAGAGAAACGCACCGCAGCGAATGTGGGCGATATGGTCATCGCCATCGTGGATAACGACTTTACCCTTAAAACCCTGGGCCAGGAGAAGGGGCAATTCATTCTGATCCCCGCCAATCCAGCGTATCCCACTATTCGTCCCAAAGGCGATCTGGAAATTTTTGGCATTGTCGTTGGGCAATTTCGCAAATATAAGTGACATCTTATGGGCACCTCTAAAAATTCAAGTCCTACAGGCTGCTAGGCAAGTCAAGGCACGATTAAAAAATTTGAGCGCGGCATATAATTGATATGTAATAGATAAATATTTGATCAGCGCCGTATTGTGACGAAACTGAGTAAGCAGGCAAGCCGCAAAGCGGCTGCTCGCAAAGTTGAAATTTTAGAGGTGCCCTTAGAGTTTTTTTGCATATATCAACAACTAACATTTCGAGGCTCATTTCGTGCTTGTGTGGTCACGCGCGCCGCTGTGTAACCTCTGCACGATCCCTCGCCTTGGATGCGTGATCATCGGTAAAGCCTCAGCTCTTTCTGGGGCATTTATATGGTTAAACCCGGATAATACATTAGGCAATTTAACCAGCCTCCCCTTTTAAAAGTGGGGATTAGGGGGGGGGGTTTGTGTCCCTGCAATGCGCAAATCCCCCCTAGCCCCCCTTTTTCAAAGGGGGGGATGCGAAGTCATCGCGCGAATCATGTCTAATGGATTATCTGGGTTTAAACTAAATTCTTACGCCCGACACTGTAAGGAATGGTACTCAATGCACGACAATACAGGCGTGACAAATTTGATAATAAATGCCATGACCAGCATGATCCCGCTAATGCGTAACCTTGAGCACCTTTTCCGTTGAGCAAGGCGTTGCAATGTATTGTTTGATTATGGCAGGCGGTGGGCACGCGCAACTCAGCGTGCTTAAAGCGCTTGCCCAAAAACCTTTGGGCATTGATGCGGTGCTGATTACCCCCAGCCCTTACCAAATCTATTCCGGCATGTTGCCGGGATGGATAGCCGGACATTACAGCCTGTCGGATTGCCAAATCGATCTGCGGCCGTTGGCAAAATCCGCCGGGATACGCCTGATATTTTCCCAGCTCATTGAAATAAATGCAAAACAACGCCGAGTCTTGCTCTCAAATGGCATGCATCTTGATTACGATGGCTTGTCGCTCGACGTCGGTAGCGAGACCGATTTATCATTGCTGGAAGCGGCAGGAGAGCGTCTGCTGCCGATCAAACCGCTGGCTGATTTTGTACGACGCTGGCCGACCATACTCAGCACTGCATCGCAACAGGATCATTACCAGCTCGTGGTGGTCGGCGGCGGTGCGGCTGGTGTCGAACTGGCATTTGCCGCGCAACATGCTTTTGCCACGCAGCGATGCAAGCAAGCTACAGTAGCGTTGGTCGCTTCAGAGAGCGGTATCTTGCCAGGTCATGCGAAAGCAGTGAAGCATCGCGCCCGTGCGCTGTTGGAGCAGCGCGGCATCACGCTGGTTCAGGCGCAAGCAGTGGGCAGCTCGGATGGGGTCGCGCTTTCCAACGGGCGATCCCTGGCTGCAGATTGCATCATAGCGGCGACCGGTGCGCGTCCGCCCGCTTGGCTGCGCGACTCCGATCTTGCGCTGGATGAAAAGGGCTACGTCCTTGTAGATGCGCACCACCGAAGCACCTCCCACCCCAATGTATTGGCCGCTGGAGACGTGTGTATGCGCAGTGACATTCAGCTTGCGCATTCCGGTGTACACGCGGTATTTGCCGGGCCGGTATTAGCGCACAATCTGATTGCGGCCATCAACGGGCACGCGCTTGAAAGCTATCGTCCGCGCAACAAATCCTTGTATTTGCTGGCGACCGGCCCGAAACACGCCATTGCATCCTGGGGTGCATTCAGCGCCCAAGGCCATTGGGTGTGGCGTTGGAAGAACTGGATCGATCGCCGCTTCATGCGCAAGTATGGCGCTTTGGATAACGAATACAAGGAATGACAGCATGACCACTTTTTTCAAAGTCGCCATGTCGCGGCATATCGTAATCAACGCACTCAAGATTTCGCTTGTGGTCGGCAGCCTGCTGAATCTGGTAAATCAGGGGGGAAATATGCTGCATGGCGTTACGATCTCGTGGTTTCAACTGATATTGAATTACCTGGTGCCGTATTGTGTGGCAAGCTACAGCGCGGCGAAGAACGAGATCGAGCTAAGGAAATAATGACTACCAATCGAAACCAAAAAGAAGACACCAAGCAGACTGAAGATCTGCTTGTTGATGCGCCTTTTCTGGAAGATATACGCAGACAAATGGTCAAGTTCGCCACGCTTCAGCTTGGAGACAATAACTTGGCCGAAGATGCGGTACAGGAAGCATTGATCGGCGCGTTGAAGAACGCATCTTCATTCGGTGGACGCGCCGCACTCAAGACTTGGATATTTGCTATTTTGAAGAACAAGATCGCGGATACGCTGCGATACAAGCAGCGGGCGGTGAATGTCAGCAGCTTATTGCGCGAGGAAGATGAAGATGAGGCGTTTTCCGAATTGTTCGACCGGAAAGGATTCTGGCATAAGGATGAACGGCCTGCAGCATGGGGCAACCCCGAAGCATCCCTGCGCGAAAATCATTTCTGGAGCATGTTTGAAGCATGCCTGGAACGCTTGCCGCCCAAGCAGGGGAGGGCATTCATGATGCGCGAATTTCTCGAGCTTGATGCCGACGAGATTTGTGCCACCATGAATTTAACTACCAGCAATTTGCATGTGCTGTTGCACCGCTCGCGACTACGCTTGCGCGAGTGCATCGAAAACAAATGGTATCTGCAAGGAGAACGAAATGATTAATTGCCGTAACGTTACGCGTCTGTTGTCCGAGGCGCAAGAACGATCCCTCTCAATCACCGAGCGAGTTTTATTAAAGCTGCATGTGGTTATGTGCAGCGGTTGCCAGAACTTCAAAGACCAGATGGGTACACTCAGATTGATGACGCGTACTTATGCAAAGAGAAATAACGACCACGATGAATGAACGATGGCAATTTCTACAACGAAAGAGAAAAGAGGGGGCTACCCTTTTCGTGAAGTATGGCCACGAATTCTCTTTCGTGTATCCAATCGCATTTAAAAAAGTAGCGTCCCTTTATTTATTCCATGAGCTTTCGAACCCCTTTTGCCGCCGAAATTACAGTTTAGAGCGGTCGAGGGTCATCACCTTAGTCCACGCTTCAACAAAATCTCGCACAAACTTCTCTTTGGCATCGTCAGCTGCATAGACTTCTGCTACAGCGCGAAGCTCGGAGTTTGACCCGAAAATAAGGTCGACGGAGGTGGCCGTCCATTTGAGCGTCCCCGTCCCGCGATCACGCCCCTCGTAAACTCCCTCGGATTTGGATGACTTCGCCCATTTCGTAGACATATCCAACAGGTTAACGAAGAAGTCATTGCTCAACGTCCCGGGCCGATCGGTGAATACACCATGTGCAGATTGTCCGGTATTTGCATTCAGGGCCCGCATGCCGCCTACTAAAACGGTCATTTCAGGAACAGTCAGGGTAAGGAGGCTCGCCCGAACAACCAGCATTTCTACCAGTGATCTACTGTTATCCGCATTGAAGTAGTTTCGAAATCCGTCTGTGGTCGGTTCAAGCACAGTAAAAGAATGTACATCGGTCTGAACTTGCGATGCATCTGTGCGTCCCGGCGTGAAAGGAACCTGTACGTTATGACCAGTCTTCTTTGCGGCTTGCTCAATGGCTGCGGCTCCGCCCAGAACAATCAGATCAGCGAGTGATACCTTCTTACCGCCCGATTGCGCACGGTTAAAATCATTTTGAATACCCTCCAGACGCTTCAACACCTTCGCCAGTTCATCCGGGTTATTGACCTCCCAGTTTTTCTGCGGTTCGAGGCGAATGCGTGCCCCGTTAGCTCCGCCGCGCTTGTCGGTGCCGCGGAAGCTAGCGGCAGACGCCCAAGCGGTTCTGGCAAGTTCGGAAATACTTAACCCCGAGACAAGGACCTGAGACTTCAGCTTAGCAATATCCTCTGCATTAATCAGGTCATGATCGACAGCCGGAACCGGATCTTGCCACAGCAATAGCTCGTCGGGAACTTCAGAGCCAAGGTAAAGTGCGCGCGAGCCCATGTCGCGGTGCGTCAACTTAAACCATGCCTTGGAAAAGGCGTGTTCGAATTCCTTTGGGTTCTCGTGGAAGCGCTTGGCAATCTTACGATAACTTGGGTCGAACTTAAGCGAAAGGTCCGTCGTGAACATGATAGGAGCATGCCGCTTTGACGGATCGTGAGCATCCGGCACGATGTTTGATCCATTATTATTATCGGGAACCCACTGGATCGCACCTGCGGGGCTCTTTGTCTGCACCCAATCAAAAGCGAACAGGTTACCTAAATACTGTGTAGTCCAGGCAATCGGGTTGGCGGACCAGGCGCCTTCCAAACCGCTGCTGATGGTGTCGCTACCATGGCCGCTGCCACATTTGTTTTCCCAGCCGAAGCCTTGTTGCTCAATGCCGGCAGCTGCGGGCTCGGGACCCAGGCACTGGGACGGGTTGTAGGCACCATGGGCTTTGCCGAACGTATGCCCACCGGCAATAAGTGCAACGGTCTCTTCATCGTTCATTGCCATGCGACCAAACGTCTCGCGAATGTCTCGAGCTGCCGCGAGCGGATCCGGGTTGCCGTTTGGCCCTTCCGGATTCACATAGATTAGTCCCATCTGAACAGCGGCAAGAGGATTTTCCAATTTTCTATCGCCACTATGACGCTCATCTACGAGAAACTTGGTTTCAGGCCCCCAGTTGACCAGATCAGGCTCCCAATCGTCCTCACGCCCGCCGGCAAAGCCGAAGGTCTTGAAGCCCATGGATTCCAATGCCACATTCCCGGAAAGGGTCATCAGGTCCGCCCAAGAAATTTTCCGACCGTATTTCTGCTTGATCGGCCAAAGCAGTCGCCGCGCCTTGTCTAGGCTAACATTGTCAGGCCAGCTGTTAAGCGGCTCGAATCGCTGTTGGCCGCCACCAGCACCGCCGCGCCCGTCAGCTACGCGGTAAGTGCCTGCGCTGTGCCAAGCCATCCGAATAAAAAATGGTCCATAGTGACCATAGTCTGCTGGCCACCATGCCTGTGACGTAGTCATCAACTTCTCAATGTCATTCTTTACGGCCTTAAGATCGAGTGTCTTAAACTCCTTAGCGTAGTTGTACTCGGTGCCCATTGGATTAGACTCAGCCGCATGCTGGCGAAGCGGTTTGAGGTCCAGTTTTTCTGGCCACCAGAATTGGTTCGACATCGGCTTACCCTGAGCATTCGCAACGCTTGATGTTGCAGCCGGTGTCATGCTTATCGCTAAAGCGGCAAGCAAAGATATTGTTTTTTTATGCATGGCAATCTCCTCCTTCAGGTATGAAATTCTGCATTTTCAAAAGTTACTTCGTAGGTAAATTTAAGAATAATGTGCAATTTTAACTAACCGCAGTCGGGCGTGAGGGATGCAGTAACATCCATAGTCTGTTGACCAGCCAATCGAGATTTCAATAATTAACTATATACTCCTCACCCATGAAAAATGATACAAAATTTATCCACTGCGCTGGGAGCTCATTAAGGCCGAGTACCTGCAACGGTTAGCAAAAGGTGAAATGTTGAACTATTTCATGCAACCCAACTTCGCTACAAGACCAATAGACATGAACCCAGATAATCCATTAGACCTGATTCGTGCGATGACTTCGCATTCCCCCTTTTGAAAAAGGGGGGCTAGGGGGGATTTGAGCATTGCAGGGACACAAAAATCCCCCTTTGCCCCCTCGCAAGCTCTCCCCCTTTTTAAAGGGGGGAGGCTGGTTAAATTGCCTAATGGATTATCCGGGATGAAATAGGCGGGTGCGCTGTCGATGAGTGTCCGGCCGGAGACTATCTACTGGTTCTTGGAATTCTCCGCTAGCTGCTGGCTAAACGCGACATATTCGCCAATCAGCTGGCTGAGCCCGGCTTTGTCTTTGTCGGTCGGGTTCAGAACAGCAGCGAGATTGTCGATCTGCCGCGACAAGTTGTCCAGCTGTTGAAAACGGCTACCGAATTCGCTGTATTGCAGCTTCGTTATTGCGCAGCGATTAAACCCAGCCACTACGAATTCCCTGAACTCGTTCGCCTGCTGCGAGGCATCAGATACAGCTTGAAGTTGCGTCGGGTCCAGTTTTCCAAATAATTTTCCATTTTCCGCAATGTTGGCTTCAAACTTGGCAGAGTAAGCCCAATATTTGGTGGTGAAACTATCGATAGTAATAGGTTTGCGTATACCATCATTACACTGCACTGCAGGAGCGAGATTGTCCTTGAAGATAAAAGCAAGTGTGGCTATCAGGATAGCTCCTACAATAAACGGAGCCACTGCCTTGGTATTGAGGTTCATACATGCTCCTTATATGCAGTAGAAGTGGTTGTGGATTTTACGAAGCGCAGATTTTTCTTGTATTGTGCCATTAGGTGTAACCCAACTAACAAAATATGCTGGTTAGAGCCGAATCCTATGATAACAGCTAGAAAGATCCCTGAAATTCAACCTCGCTCTTTCATATATCCAATCGCGCTTAAAAGGCAGACCTCTTCCTCAAGATGTGCCTTGGATAAAGCACTGTAAATCTCTATTTTGCTCACTACACCAGTTTGAAGCTCTCCAAATCTGTAGCTGAGAGTGGTCGGCTGAAAAGGTAACCTTGCGCATCGCCACAATTGATATTGCGCAGGAAGAGGAGTTGCCCTTCATTCTCTACGCCCTCGGCCACTACATTCAGACCAAGTTTATGGGCGAGACCGATGGTCGAGGCGCAGATTTCCGCGTCGAGGTGGTCGGTTTCAATATCACGTACGAATGATTTGTCAATTTTCAGACTGGTGATCGGGAATAATTTGAGGTAAGACAAAGATGAATGGCCGGTGCCAAAGTCATCCAGTGACAGGGTGATGCCCATGCTTCTGAGCGTGTTGAGAATTTCTATGCTGCGTTGAGGATTTTTCATTGCAGCAGACTCGGTGATTTCCAGCTCCAAGTGAGTCGCATCGAGTTGGGTTTCTTTGAGAACGCTTGCCACGAGTGCTGGCAATGCGGGTTGCTCGAATTGGCGAGCCGATAGGTTGATTGCCATGCGATTGATGTGCATAAGCCCTGCCGCATGCCATACCTGCATTTGCCGACAAGCGGTGCGCAACACCCATTCTCCCAAGGGCAGGATCAGACCGGAACTTTCCGCCATAGGGATGAACGAGTCGGGAAAAAGCAGGCCGTGTTCAGGATGATTCCAGCGCACCAATGCTTCTACAGCAATCATGCGTCCAGACGCCACGTTAATCTGAGGTTGATAGAACAGCACAAATTCATTCCGTGCCAGTGCCTGGTGCAACTGATTCTCCAGCAGCAGCCGATCCATGGCACCCTGACTCAGATCCGGTGTGAACTGACAGTAGTTGTTGCGGGCCTGAGTCTTGGCATAATACATGGCAGCCCCCGCATTTTTCAGAAGCGAGGCGACATCATGGCCATCATCAGGATACAGGCTGATGCCGATGCTGGAAGTGATGTGCAACGCCTGGCCCGCAAGGTGAAAGGGCTGTGCGAGTGCACTAAGTATTTTTTCTGCACAGAGCACGGTTGAAGCAGTTTCCCCACCATGTATGACAATACAAAATTTATCGCCGCCCAGTCGGGCAACGATATCGTTGGTTCGAACGTTCGATTTCAAGCGGGCGGTTACGTCCAATAATATTTGATCTCCCGTTTCTGGGCCAAGGGTATCGTTGATAGTATTGAAGTCGTCAAGATCGAGCAGCAGAATGGCAAAGCTGCTTTTATTCATGTGCGTGCCTTCGATGGTATGTGTGATCAATGCGTGCAGGGCGAAGCAATTGGGCAGCCGTGTAAGTGGGTCGACATTGGCAAGGATGTGTATTTTTGCATTCTGCTCATTATTCAGATGGCGAAGTGAACGCATGGTTTCCAGCATATTGGTGAACAGCACCACCATCAGAGGCAGCAGCAAAGAGCTTTCCTGTTTTAACCAGTGGAGCAAGCTTAGATGGATTATATAAACAATCAGTGCCGCACCGATGCCAATTGCCGTACCGGTAAGTGCAGACCGACGGGGTTGCCATATCAACAGTAGTGCAGGGACGAGTGCGATGAGCAGTAACCCCACTGTCCAGTACCAGCGGGGTGGAATGAGCACAAGATTTTGCGCCAGGGATTGATGGGTGATGGCCAGGACGTAAAGACCATTTAATTCACCCACAGGGGTGTGAATTCGGTCAGTAAAGAAAGCGGTGCTGCCGATGAAAACAGTTTTACCGCGAAACATGGCTGGAGCCAACTCCTGGCCGGGCGACCCCAACATTGCCATCGCGATATGTGAGAAGGGCATGGACAGCACAGAGTTCGGATTGCTCGGGTAGAAGAGATGGACGGCACCCTCCTTGTCTGTAGGCCAGTTAAAGGTGCCGACTTGCATGCCACTCGGGTAGAAACTTACCGGTGGGTGTGGTGCCCCGGCAAAATGTGCAGCTAGAGGCAAGCTTGGGACAATCTGGGCGCCAAAACGGTGAAATAGAGGTAAGCGACGCAGTATGCCATCTAGATCCGCCTGCACGGACGCCACGCCGATACCTGCATAGCCAGGCGCAGGTTGGGTAAATGACGCCAGCGGCAATTGGATTGCTGGCCAGGAGAGAGACGGCAATCCAGACGGAACATCCCAAGTTAAACCGTGCAGATTGGTGAGCGTCTGTTCTTCGCCCTCAGTTTTATTGAGCATTGACGCGGCAAGTGCCACATTTGGATTGCGTGCAATCGCTTCCCGTAGTTGCCCATCATTTCCCCGCTGATCGACAAAGAGGATATCGAACACCACGGCACGCGCGCCCTTCTCGCCAAGATAATCAAGGAGCAGAGCAAAGGTGTCGCGTTTGTAAGGCCAAGACCCGAAATACGGTTTCATGGCGCGCAGGGAATCATCGTCGATATCGATGACCAGCGCATCCTGAAAGAAATGCTGCTGCGCAGCCAAGCGAGTCTGTTTATCTAAAGACCACACATCCAGCTGCTGATACAGCGAGGTAAAACTCAGCGCCCACGTTAATGCCAAGGCTGTCAGCGGAATCCACAAGGTATGGATAAATTTGGCAGCTCGGATAGACATGGTAAGAGCTATTTATAAAGCTAATGGCACGAGCAGTAAAAGTAGCCACCAGTAGGTTTTGGTCGGTGGTACTTCTATTTGTTGCACAGGCCCGAAAGGGCCAGCAAAACCATCGGCATTGATGGTTTTGACGCGTAGATAGTATGGGCCGGGCTGAAGATTTTCGATCTGGCTCTGATTTGTATTCACCACATAGTTTACGATCGGTTGGGCAAAGTCAGGATCGTGTGCCACTTGAATCTGAAATTTTTCACCTGCTTCGCCACTGGGCCAATGCAACAGCAGTTTCTTATCATCCACCTGAGGCGGCTCTAGTTGCGGGCCTTCGGGAATCTTGCGCTGGATGAAGGATTGCACATCGCTGAAAGGACCTTGATCTTGTTCCGCAGCGACAGAGGCAATACGCCAGTAATATTGCCCCGGTGCGAGTGACACTTCATATTCATTGTTCATCTGCTCCGGCAAATCGACCAGCAATTCGGAGAAATCCGGTTTCGCAGCTAATTGCAGGTGATAGGACTGAGCTGTGTCAGAGGCGCTCCAACTTAACGTTGCCTGAGAGCCATAGACTTTCTGACCGTCTTGTGGCGCGCTGATAGAAGGAGGGGCCGGAGGGGTCTTGTGTTGCGTGAAGGATTGCACATCGCTGAAAGGACCTTGATCCTGTTCCGCAGCGACAGAGGCAATACGCCAGTAGTATTGCCCCGGTGCGAGTGATACCACGTATTCGTTGCTCACCTGTTTCGGCGAATCGACCAGCAGCTCGGAGAAATCCGGTTTCGCAGCCAATTGCACGTGGTAGGACTGAGCTGTGTCAGAGGCACTCCAGCGCAACGTTGCCTGAGAGCCGAAGACTTTCTGACCGTCTTGTGGCGTGCTGATAAAAGGGGGGGGCGGGTGTGCATTAAGTATGAATTCCCGGTCTGCATTTGCGCCTTCCAGACCGTTGCTGTCGATCGATCTCACGCGCAGCACATAGCGGCCATCCGGCAAGTCAGACCAATTCGCGGCGTTGCCCTGAAATACGCCATCCAGAAGTAGTCGCTCGAATGAACGATTCTCGAACACCTGTGCATGGTAGCGTTCGGCACCCACTGCGGCGGACCATTCGAAGTGCAGCGGAACACGTTGCAACACGTTCGGTACCAAGCTCAAATCAGGTGCCGGCAATAGCGCTTGCGGGGCACGGGGTGGCTCCCCCAGCACGGCTATCGTGCCGAAACCGGCCGAGACGGCAACTGGCTTGCCGCTAGTGCCGCTGGCCTGCACGGTGCCGTCGAGCACTTCGCTGCGTGAGACGGGATCGGTGTCGCTCACATGGGCGCGAAAGTCGGTTCCGCGCACAGCCAGGTTGAGCGCGCGTGACTTGATTTCATAGCGTGCGGAAGGTTTCTGCTGTTTCGCTACGCGCGTGTCCAGACTGCCGCGATTCAACTCGATAACCGTATTGGCCATGCCGGTTTTGCCAAAGAGAATCATTTCCACCAGGCTCACTTGCGTGTTCTGGGTGAGCAGAAGGCGTGAGCCGTCCACAAAACGCATAGACACATTAGCGTCAGCACTGGTTTCGATCATGTCGCCCACCTCCAATCGTGTACCTGCGACAAGATTTTGAGGGCGTTTATTTTTTGGAGTATGCGTGACCTTGCCCTGGATATGAATGACTTCAGCGATGGCAGCTTCACGCTTCAGTAAGGCCACTGGCAAGCGCAGCATGGTTCCAGGTATGAGCCGCCTAGGTTGAGTCACGAAATTAATTTTTTGGAGTTGAAGCCAGTCGTTGGGATTGGCCAAATAGTCTGCCGCAATGCTGGTCAAGGTATCGCCCGGATTTATCGCGTACAGCCACTCAGGTTCAGGTTCAGCCGCAGCGGCGGGATTGGCAAGTAGCAGACTTAAGATGAGTGCTGTAAAGAAGTGCAAGGGGCAAAGTAAATTTGGCATAGCTGTCTCTAAATTAGTGCAGTATTTTCCAAGGCACAAAAGAATCTGAACAAAAGATGTTGAATTTGGGTAGCTTGATTTTTCCCTGAATCGATTGGCTTGGTAAGTATCTCCTCCTTCTTGCCTTATAGATGAATATAAAGCTTTCATCTTATATTGTTAAACTCCAAGGCGAGGTCATCATCGCTCATTTTTGCTGCTTGTTCATCCCATGCTCAAAACGGATGTCTGGCTTGAGATAATCACTGACGATAATGAAGAAATTATTTTCTTCATATAAAGGGGGCAACAAAGTCAGGCAATTCATTGTCCAGAAAGCTGGATGAATGATTGACACAGTAAAAAATTATTCGCTATTTATGGAGCACCGTTAAACAATGTGTATCGATATCCATGCGGTGGGTTATGCCTGATGCACGCCCGCTCTTACATGATTAACAGTGTGATAGCAGATTTTCACCAGGCGATAGTTTAGAGTTGCTGAGCTTTTGGCAAATTATTTCATTGTGTACTAAGCCGGTCAATATGTTGAAGCTGATATCTACACCCCCCGATTAGAACGATACCAGGCTTATACACTAATAAAGCAGACATGATGTAAAGTGAAATTGAGGCAGGCTGGACAAAGCAGGTAAAAATCAGCCGTCGCTTTGATCCCAGATAATCCATTAGACCTGATTCGTGCGATGACTTCGCATTTCCCCCCTTTGAAAAAGGGGGGCTAGGGGGGATTTGAGCATTGCAGGGACACAAAAATCCCCCTTAATCCCCCTTTTTCAAAGGGGGAGGCTGGTTAAATTGCCTAATGGATTATCCGGGATAAAGTCATTTCGCCGCGACCTCAAAGCGCCCTCACGCGTGTTTGCACCAGCAATCCGCCGAAAGTATTGTTGCGTAGACAATCACTCATCGACAGCAACTCTCATCGTCACAAACTCTTCAGCAACCGTGGGATGAATACCGAGGGTGCTGTCGAACACTGCCTTGGTAGCGCCCGCCTTCATCGCCACCGCAAATCCTTGAACCACTTCGCCAGCATCAGCACCCACCATGTGTAAACCCACTACGCGATCGGTCGCATCGTCGACGATGAGTTTCATCATGGAGCGTTCTGTGCTGCCGCTTAAAGTGTGCTTAAGTGCTTTAAATTCACTGCGATAAATATGTATTTTGGGGAATTTTTTACGTGCTTCGGCTTCGCCATAACCGACAGTAGCCACATTCGGATGGGTAAAAACCGCAGTAGGGATGAGCTGGTAATCCATTTGCGTTTGATTCTTGCCGAATAGATGGTCGACCAGCACCATTGCTTCACTCAATGCGACAGGTGTCAGCTGAATTCGAGCGGTGACATCACCTATGGCATAAATGCTCGGGTTGGATGTTTGATATTGTTCATTCACTTTAATCGCACCGTCGTCACTTTGATCGACTCCGGCTTGTTTCAGCCCTAAGCCTTGCACATTCGGTCTACGCCCGGTGGCATACAAGACGGTATCGGTCTGCAAAGTCTGGCCGTCTTTCAAGCTGATATTCAGGCCTGCATCGGAACGGACTATAGCAACTACATCAGTATTGAGGCGTAAATCTACACCCGTTTTACGTATTTCTGTAGCCAGAAATTGACGCACATCATCATCAAATCCGCGCAGTATCTGCTCACCACGATATAGCTGCGTGACTTGCGCACCAAGACCGTTAAAAATAGAGGCGAATTCACTGGCAATATAGCCACCGCCCACCACCAGCAAGCGTTTTGGGAAAAGTGTCAGATCGAACATCTCATTGGATGTGATCGCATGTTCTGCTCCTTTAATATCTGGCGCCATCGGGGTGCCGCCAGTGGCGACCAACAGCTTCTTGGCATGATAATTTACGCCATTGACTTGCACCGTATGGCCATCAAGCAGCTTAGCCCAGCCTGTGATGATCTTTACCCCGGCGTTGTTAAGCAGATTGGTATACACCGCATTGAGTCGAGTAATTTCTTTGCTTCGATTAGCTTTGAGTAAGTTCCAATCCAATTTAGGTTTTTCGGATATGGTCCAGCCAAAACCATGTGCTTCTTCGAAGGCCTCTGCATAGTGAGCTGCATAGCTATAAAGTTTCTTGGGGATGCAGCCTAGATTGACGCAAGTGCCGCCCATAGCGCCGCCTTCGATCAATGCCACGCATGCACCTGTCTGCGCCGCCATACGCGAAGCTCGCACACCACCACTGCCGCCACCGATCACCAATAAATCAAACTGTTCCGTAATCATTGCAATCCTTGCATAGAATTAAATTTTGTTGTCTTGCAATAATACGGTGTTACTCGAATAAAGCTAAATGCCCCTCGACTTTGCCGAGAGGCATTTAGCTTACAATTATCCCGGATAATCCATTAGGCAATTTAACCAGCCTCCCCCTTTGAAAAAGGGGGATTAAGGGGGATTTTTGTGTCCCTGCAATGCTCAAATCCCCCCTAGCCCCCCTTTTTCAAAGGGGGGAATGCGAAGTCATCGCACGAATCAGGTCTAATGGATTATCTGGGATTATTTGATTCAGGCAAGACGCCCATTCCTGAAGTCATCCATAGCCTGATGAATCTCTTCCTGCGTATTCATCACGAACGGTCCGTACTGCACGATCGGTTCGTTAAGCGGCCTGCCAGCGACCAGGATCAAACGCGCATCTTCCATCGCTGAAAGCGTCACGCCATCGGCTGCCGTTGAGTTGCTCAATATACCCATGCGATGCGATTCCACTAACGTGTCACCAATCTTCACCGCTCCGCGATAGACGTAAATGAAAGCATTATGTGTTGCAGGCAATGCCGTTGAGAACGAAGCGCCCGCAGGTATGTGAATGTCCAGATACATTGGCTCGGTATCTTCGCGTGTAACGGCGCCTGGCACGCCGTTGCTGGTTCCGGCAATCACACGCACGGTAACGTTTTCTGCAGTGACGTATTCTGGAATTTCCTGACTTGCGATATCGCGATACCACGGCTCGGCCATCTTGCGCTTTGCAGGCAGGTTGAGCCACAGCTGAAAACCTTCCATCACGCCGTCTTTTTGTTCAGGAATTTCAGAATGAATAATGCCGCGCCCAGCGGTCATCCATTGTACGCCGCCATTTTCCAGCAGCCCTTCGTTGCCTGAGTTATCACGATGCCGCATTCGTCCGGACAGCATATAGGTTATCGTCTCGAAACCACGATGTGGGTGATCAGGGAAACCCGCGATATAGTCGTCCGGGTTATCGCTGCCGAATGCATCCAGCATCAAAAATGGATCAAGGCGGTGCTGCAGTTTGCCCGTAAGCACGCGGGTCAGCTTCACACCTGCGCCGTCCGAGGTGGCAACGCCTTCGATGATGCGGTCGATGCCGCGCGACTCATGTAGTGCGATGGGTTTAATGATATTCATAATGGCTCCTCTCTTTAAAGAATGTAAGCGTTGAATCAGGCAGCAGGTAGCGGCTCCCTTAACCGGCTGACTGCTTCGATTAATTTAGTTTTGAATGCTTCATTTTTCAGCATGCCACGCTCGACATCAAAATTTTCATAAAAATTCGGAATAGACAGGCTGGCTTTAACTTGGCCCGAAAAAACTGGTGCCGAACTGGTCGCTGCAGCCAATACACTTGTCCTGCCGAGCGCACTCGGTGATGTAGCAAGCAAGACCAGTGGTTTTTCCTGAAACACCTTTTTACTCGAGCGCGAACACCAATCAAACAGGTTTTTGTAAGCGGCACTGTAGGAGCCATTGTGCTCAGCAAAAGAAATGATTACAGCATCGCTTGATGCTATTTTTGACATGAATGCTTTGGCCAATTCTGGATGGCCAAGCTCCTCTTCTTTATCCACGCTGAATAATGGCAATTCGTAATCATTCAGATCCAGTACGTCAACCTCAGCACCCTCTATCAAGCTGGAAGCATAGGTCACCAATTGCTTATTAATAGATTTCTTACTATTGCTGGCTGCAAACGCTAATAATTTCATTTTTTACTCATCCAAAGTCAGAAAGTGAGTACATCATAAATGGCTCAGTAAAATAGATAAAGCTGTCAAAATGGGATAGACTGTTCCATTAATGGAACAAAAAAACATCTCCGCTGACGACTTCATCCTGTTCGCTGCCATCGTTGAGCAAAAAAGCATGGTTCGTGCAGCAGAACATCTCGGCATGCCCAAAGCCACAGTCTCTCGCCGCTTGATGAATCTTGAAGCAGCACTTGGGCAGCGGCTGCTGTTGCGCACTACTCGTCGCCTCACACTCACCGATTTCGGGCAGGAGTTTCTTGATCATTGTCGGCGTGTTGCTGAAGAAGTCTCTGCCACGCAAGATTTCTTGCACAGTCAAGATGTACAGCCGCGCGGGCGCTTGCGTGTCTCCATGCCTGGCGACTATGCCAGACACCATTTCTCGCGTGCTATCGCCACATTCATCGAAACCTATCCCGAGATACAACTTGATCTCGATCTAACTTCGAGGCGTGTTGATCTGATCGGCGAACGCTTCGATCTTGCCATTCGAATGGGTGCGCTGGAAAACGACTCTACACTGGTGGCACGCAAGATAGACGAGCTTCGTTTCGGACTTTACGCCAGCCCCATTTATCTCGCACTTCATGCTGCACCGCAGCATCCGGATGAGCTGGAACATCATGCAGCAGTTCGTTTGCTCTCAGCACGAGGAAGCGCAGTTCCATGGAAACTAATATGTGGCAAAACTGTTTGGGATGGGGTTCCAGCCGGACGTCTCACCCTGAATGCGCCTGACATGATCCAGCAGCTTTTGCTGGACGGTGCGGGCATCGGTGCGCTACCGGATTATTTTGTGGCTGCAGACGTGCGCCACAAGCGTTTGGTGCGGATATTACCGAAATGGTGCCTTCCTGCCGTGCCCGCATGGGCAGTGCTGCCCATGCGACGCTACCTGCCTGCCAAGACGCGCGCCTTGCTTGCGCATCTTGAGCGGTTCATGGAGAAAGGGTGATTGAGGCGGATATTGAGACTGCCATTCTGCACGCCATTGGCACCTGTAAGGCCGGATGCAGCTAAGGTTTGACTAAATGAAATGAAGCCCAACCTTGTACTAAAGCAATTAGCAGAAATGTCGATAGTCTCAGTACATCGAACCTGTCTGGAGTCGCAACATGAAAAAGAAGAACACACCGACCACAGTCGAAAAGATGATGCGTGAAGATGATTTTATCGTCTCCATGGCTGATCTGAAAGGCCGTATCACCTATTGTAACCGTATCTTTATCGAGTTCTCCGGCTATACGGAAAAGGAACTACTGGGCATGCAGCACAACATCATTCGTCACCCAGGCATGCCGCGCGGGGTATTTAAATTGCTGTGGGACAAGATCGCGAACAAGGAAGAATGCTTCGCTTACATCAAAAATATGTCCAAAGATGGTAGTTTTTATTGGGTGTTCACCAATGTGACACCAACTTTCGACCCTGCTGGCAACGCAACCGGTTATTTCTCTGTGCGACGCAAGCCAAAACGCAGTGGGCTAGAAGCAGTGACGCCACTTTACGCAGCTATGCTGAAGGCCGAACAAAAAGCGGGGCCTGCAAATGCCATCGAAGCATCGACCAAAATTTTGGTCGATTTACTCACACAAAAAGGAATGAGCTATGATGAACTGGTCCTTGCAATCTAGGATGTCAGCCCTGTTATGGGCGCTCTCATTCGTTACGTTGCTCACCATCCTGGCCAGCTTTTACCTGCATGGTTTCGATACGGTGTTGGTAGTATTTCTTGTTGTCAGCATCTCTGTGACGCTGTGGGGGAAACGGGAAGTCCATAAATGGTTAGCCCCCTTGCCCAAACTTGAAACCATCATCCATGAAATCGCGGCAGGAAAATTCAACAGTCGTGTCACAGGTAACTCGGAAGACCGTGACGAGATCAGCCTGTTGTGTTGGGACCTGAATGATATGCTGGATCAGCTGACCGCATTCTTCCGCGAGCAAGAGACCAGCTTCCGCGCCAATCTACATGGTAATTTTTCTAGAAATACCATAAGCATCGGGATGCACGGCGGCTTCAAGAAAGGTTTGGCTAATCAGAATATCTTGCTCGAAAGCATGGCCGAGCAGAAGCGAGCCGCCATGCGCAACCGCATATTGTCGAAAGCACACAACCTCAATACTGAGAATCTGCTAAAGAACCTGGTCTCCAGTCAGGCTGACTTGAAGGCCATCACCGACAATATGGCTGATCTCGCCAAACTCGCTCGCCGCACTCGCGAAGACGCAGAAGAGAGTCAATCCTCGGTGAAAGATGTGGTGGGGCGCCTATCTGGCATCGTCGAGCGAGTGAACCATGCCAACGAAGCAATCATGCAGCTTAATGAACGTAGTCACGAGATCAACAAAGCGGTGGGATTGATCACATCCATCGCTGACCAGACCAATTTGCTGGCACTGAATGCAGCTATCGAAGCGGCGCGCGCGGGTGAATCGGGACGCGGTTTCGCTGTCGTAGCGGATGAAGTACGCAAATTGGCAGAGAATACCAAGAACGCTTCGCAATCCATCGGCAGTATCATGCAGATGCTGCAAAGTGAAGCTGCCAAAATGTTGACCGAATCTGAAGAGATGCATGAGATTGCCAATTCGTCCCAAGGTGCCATTAGTAAACTGGAGCAAAAGTTCGGCCAGTTCTACGAATCGGCTGTCACCACCTTGACCAGCGCGCGTTATGCTCAAGATTTGAGCTTCGCCTCGCTGGTGAAAGTGGACCACATTACCTACAAACAACGGGCTTACGTGTTGACCAATGACCCGAACAATGATGAATTCAAGAAGATGGTCAGCGTGGACCACCAAAATTGCCGCCTAGGTAAATGGTATGAAGGCGCTGGAAAAGAAGTGTTCGGCGAAATGCCCTCCTTCCGCAAGTTACTCGACCCACACAGCGAGGTACATAGCGCTATCCATCGGATGGTTCACTTGATGGAGGGCAAGTGGGAGTGCGATGAGAAGTTGCAGAACCAGATTCTCGAGAACTTACAAAAATCAGAGAGCGCAAGCTTGAAAGTGATGAGTATCCTCGACCAAATGGTGGTGGAAAAACATCCGGGGATGACGGGTCAGCTCACTGGAAACAAATAATCCTGTTCGTCTTACGCACAATGCCAGTGTTAGCTCGAAGAGGAGTGGAATAACCGGTTGGGTTGAATGAACTGAAGCCCAACCGAGTTAAATTAGTAATGGTTGGACGCTGATTAACAGTAATTGTCGTCCAATTCAGACCGGCGCATCCAACAAAGCTCGTTCAATTTAAATATTTCCCACCATGCGTCCTCTGGGAAACCTTCCCGATTCATTCTTCCACCACCACGGCCATTTTTTTGCAATAGATCTGTGAAGTAAGATGAGCAATGAGGTGAATTCCAGAGTGCAATGATTTTATTCAGGACATGAGGGAATTGCTTCTCAAGTATTTGCGGGTATTCATTTGGTAAACAATCAAACGTTGCCATGACCATTTCTTTATCAAACATCACTCGCCCTCGCAATATTGGTTTAATTTGTAGTCATTACCTGGCTCAATACTATGTCTATAATGTGTCCGTCCGTCAAGAAAATAATTCCTTAGCGTAAGGTGCCTACAGAGATCTTCTGCATTCTAGAAGCCTGCCGGACTTAAAACACAAGCCATTGGGGACATAGTGACCTTGCGATCTTTAGTTTTGTGGCGTTTCATCTGGTGTGTGCGCAAGCATTCTTCTGCATGCACTTTCACTTTCTCCAGCACATCATGGGAGTGACGCTAGCGGATGTAGTTCGCCCATCCGCTAGCGTATTGACTGATAGCCGTTATCAATACCACGCTTAGAGTAGACAATTTGCCATAAGTGATTTCGATGCGAACGAAAGCCACCGGCGGCGCCTAGTAAGAAAAAACGCCACATACGGTAAAAATGGTCGTCGTAGCCCGCTTGCTTCAATGCCGTTTTGTTGGCATCCACGTTTGCCATCCAGGCCATAAGCGTAAGGTCATAATCTGTTCCAAAATTATGTAGGTCTTCTGTTACGAAAACACCTTCAGTGGCCGTAGCTATCTGTTTTATTGTCGGTAACATACCGCCAGGAAAAATATATTTATCGGTCCACGGATCGACGCTTGTCTTGGGTGTATTTGTACCGATGGTGTGTAGCAGAAATAAGCCGTTGTCGACAAGCAAACGGCGAACCTGTTGCATGTAGGTTGCATAGTTCTTTCGCCCGACATGTTCGAACATGCCCAGAGAGACTATGCGGTCGAATTGACCGCTAACATCGCGGTAATCCTGCAAACGCAATTCGACATCAAGGCCCTGACACATTTGTTGTCCAAGTTCAATTTGTTCCTTTGATACTGTTACACCCAATACTTGAACTTTATACTTTTCCGCTGCAAATGCGGCAAAGCTGCCCCAGCCACAACCGATGTCCAAAACTCGCATTCCGGGTTGCAACCCCATCTTGCGGCACACTAAGTCCAGTTTCGCTTCCTGCGCTGATTCCAGGTCATGGGCATTTTTCCAATAACCACAGGTGTAGGTCATGCGTTTGTCCAGCATTTTTTGATATAGATCATTGCCTAAATCATAGTGAAACTCACCGATTTTAAAAGCGCGAGAACGGCGTTGATGGTTTATCACTTTTGACAATAAAAACGGCATTATCATTTTATACGGAGATACCGCGTGCTCGAGGTCGGCGCGCAGTACCTTATCGATCATTACATCTAGCGCCTCACAATCCCACCAGCCTTCCATGTAAGCTTCACCGAAACCAATAACGCCATCCGCCAAAAATCGTTCATAGAATTCAGGGCGATTAATTTGAATATCAAATACACGTTCTCCATTTATGTTTATATCCGCGAGAGAAAAAATATTACGGACAGCTTGTTCGGCTTTTTTCATAAACGTTTTTCCTTATTATTTATTATTGATCTTTGAGTAATCGGAACATATATAGCCAAGCTTACATGGAGCTCGGTTAAAGCCATAACTCCCCTAAACGATGAACTGAACACTTCTAAATGGTGAATTTTTATTCGGCACGAAAAGCACACTTTATCAGGAGTTCTGCCCCAATGAAGGATACTAAAGATAAGAAAAATAGTAGAGTAGGGAGCAGGCGCTTGTCTGACTTCCCTCATCCTATAATTTATCCCAGATAATCCATTAGACCTGATTCGTGCGATGACTTCGCATTTCTCCCCCTTTGAAAAAGGGGGGCTAGGGGGGATTTGAGCATTGCAGGGACACACAAATCCCCCTTAATCCCCCTTTTTCAAAGGGGGAGGCTGGTTAAATTGCCTAATGGATTATCCGGGTTTATCTAAATAATTTTGTAGTATTGCAAGACGCGACTCAAACGACGTTTACACAAATCCACGATCTTTTCGAGTCAACCTGATCCCGTGCTCGCTCCATTCAACCCTCTTCATCACTGGGCAGACCGTTACCTCTGGGCGTCTTTCGCCTGAAGCGCAAAAACGCGGCAAAATATTTGCCTTGTTTGTGCTCACTGAACCGGCATACAGTCATTTTTCGATCGATTTTTACCGTGTTTGACAGCCGAGCCAGCTTTGAGTACCTTCAAAATGCATGGAAAAGGTGGTTTGTTTTTCCTATACCTCGATGAAAAAGATTATTATTCCCGCAATTGTTTTCGGTTGTGAGTACATTTATTTATGTATCAATCTTTTTAAGAAATCGTCACTAAGGATTGTTCTCTCGTGCAACCACTCAACACATCACAATGGCGATGCGTGGATAGTTACACTGATACATCTAAATATATAGAGTATTCTGAATTGAGCCTATCTTTCATAAAATTGGTCGCGTCTTAATGCAAAACTCTCCTTATCGTAACCTTTGGCTTGTGTTTCCTCCAATCATACCGATTTTGGGTGCGCTGATTATTTTGGAATTCATTAGCTCACCTAATTGGGTATTGTCTTTATATATAGAAGCTGTTTCTGACCATAACAAAATACTGTTTATAGAAGATGGTCTGGGATTGCTGCCGCATATGGGTGGCATGCTGATTTATTCGATAGTCACTTACTTTCATTTTTTTATATGCTTGGGCTGTGTCATCTATTGCTGGGTGAGAATACGAGAAGCCAGAGAATTTTCTAAAAAACCTGTCGCAAGTACTGTTTGCATGATGATATTACTGGTTGTCGGCGCGCTGACCGGGCTTTCAGGTTCAGGTTTGGCTGTTTATCAACTGACCTTTTTTAATTTCTCGACACTACTTTGTCACAGCCCTGCATTAAATAATCTGTGCGAGCCATATCTATGGGGTGTATCTAAACTAGCATTACTTGTTTGTATTCCCGCTATTTCAGGGATAGTGGCGGTGCTTTCTGCAAGTGGTGTTGCTATTGTTGCAGTAAGTGACATCCCAGAAGAAAACGAAGCTACATGGCGACAACTTTTTAGTCAGCGTGTGCATAATCTGCAAGAATGTTTTTACGTGCTGAGTGTGGTGCTGGTAACGAGTACCCTGTCAGCAGCTATATTCTTCCATCTGCCGATTGAACTCATTGAGCAAAAAAATGCCGTAAGAGAAACATTGGGCGTTTACACAAAAGGGTTGTCAATGTTTTGGGGCGGTATTTATACGTTAACCCTGATGGCTGTGTTTCTCGTGCCGGCACTTTTACTTTGGCACCGTGCCCGTGTCTATGCACACAAATTCCACGCCGTTGATTCATCTAAACAATTTCGCGACTGGTTATCCACGCAAGAACTGGCCATTACAACCAACCGTCACATTGGAAATTTCACCGCGCTTCTTGCGCCACTCATGGTATCAATGATCAGTTCGGCCACTCAGTATGCCTCAGTGGGATAATACGATCAGAATTCTAGCCCGGCGATTGTCAACCTGGTTGCCGGACAAAGATTACAGTTCTTAAATACAATTGAGTAGAATACATATCGAGTAGTCTCTAAGAGTCAGATTTTTTATACTTAACCTTTTGTATTTGAGTAAATGTTGGTGCGGTATCCTGATCTCTGTGTTACTAAATCTGGTTGTATATTGATCTAAGAGGATGGTAAAAAGAAAAATGCAGCGTCGAATCCCATCAATAGATATAACGCCAGGCCCTGGAAACTACTCATCGCTTCCCGATGATCAAACACCATGGTTTAGATCGCGTCGTTTTGTCATTTTCGTCGTTTCATTTTTGCTCTGTATTACTATTTCATTGGGCTATGTCTTTAGCCGTCCGGAAATTTATCAGAGCTCTGCCACATTATTAACTGTTGCTAAAACAGCCATTGATCAAGTAAGTGGCGATGCCGATATTCAGCATGTGGCGATTCAGAAACAGGAATTGCTAGGATCAGAATTACTAGCTGAGACTTCTCGGCGACTTGAAATGCCTGGAGTAAAAGTTACGGATATTCGACGGATGTTGGATGTTAGAGGAATTAAAGAGACTAACCTGGTTGAAATGATTGCTGAAGGACCTGATGCAACGGTATTGCCTAAGTTGATCAACACCTGGATTGATGTTTATTTGGCGGCAAGAGCGGCAGAGATTACAAAACTAACAGGTAACACGGCCCAGATTATTGAAGATGAGCTCAGTGGTTTAAGTGAGAAAATAAACATTAAGAGAGTTGAGTTAGGTCGTTTTCGACAGGATCACGATATCTCTTCTGTCGGGCGTGAAGAGAATGAGGCGTTGGCGCGTTTGAGTGGTTTAAATGAATCATTGAATGTGGCTAATGAAGAGGCAGTTAAAGCAAAGTCTCGGCTTGATTCACTCAATACGGCCATCTCTAGAGGGCGGACGGTTGTTCCCCAAGCAGATACACGGACGCTTAGTTTATTAGAAAAGCGTGCGCAAGAATTGCGAGAAGAGCTGGAAGAATTGGATCGTCGCTATACTCGTGAATACATGAAATTGTCGCCTTCGTTAAAGGTTGTGCCACAGAAACTGGCTGCACTAGAAGTTGAGATTAAACAATTGCGCCAGAGTGGTCAGAGTATTGTTTTGGAAGATGCGAAGCAAGAATATAACGCCGCTCAACAGACTGTTCGTTCTATTCGTAGCCAGCTTGATGAACATAAACTAACAGCGGCGGAATTTACCACCCGTTTTACAGAGCATGATGCTTTGCAGAGCGACCTGGAAGCATTGGAATTGCTGTATCGCGATACGCAAGAACGGCTAGTTCAGATTAAAACGCGGTATGCTGGAAAATATCCGCAAGTGGATGTGGTTGAGCGTGCTTTTTTATCAAGCGATCCTATTCGACCCCATTATTGGTTGGATGCCTTGATAGCCGTTGTCGGTTCAATTTTATTTAGCCTGTTTTGTGTCTGGATTATTGAATTTCTAATGCGTAAGGAGCAGCCGCAGTCTGCTGTTAATCTATCGGGCATTCATTTGTACCAAGGAGATGCGCCTGAGATGCTTGGTCACCCCCAACACCAAAACAAACTGCCTCAACAGGAGCAATATGTATTGGAGAGACCAACGATAAGAGAGATTTCCAGTCAAGAGATTAGCGATCTTTTGCGTGCAGCTAATGACAAGGCAAAATTGCTGATTGCATTGTTGCTGAGCGGTATGACATTAGAAGAAATCTCGATGCTACAAGACGATGATGTGGACAGTGATGAATGTAAATTGATGATTGCAGGTTCTTTTCCACGAAGTATCCCATTAAATCATATTGTAAAATCTTACTTGGTAGACTCAGGTTGCCGTTTGGCAAACCCGACGGGAGAGCCGCTAACGGGTGATGATCTTTCAGCTCTATTGGAATGCACTGTTATTGATGCGGGTTTACCAGCACCTGAAGAATTGAATGCTGCTTCAGTGCGGCACACTTACATGATTTATCTGGTCAAACAAGGTGTCCGTTTGTCAGAGCTGGAAATGATCATGGGTTATATTACTCCAACGGAACTTGCCAGTTACCGGGTATATTCGCCACCAGGGCCTGGGCGTTCATTCACGGAAATCGATTTGTGTTATCCAGCTTTCAAGAGGGTGGATTAGAATCTTTCGAATTGATACCCGTTAGCAGAAAGCTGGTTTAGTATGCCGTCGTCATCTTCTAAGTGCGGTAAAGGGCTTTGACCCCTTTGACCCGTGCGCTTTGACCCGTGCGACAGAACCCAACTATGTGCCCATTGAAAATGGCGGCCTGATTTAAAAAAATATCCCACGCTTTACTTTGCTCTCGCGGATTCAAGTTCGAAGTGCAACAGCCGGAGGTTGCTTGGTGTAGCGTAATTCCACCCCGAAGAATACCTCATGCGGGGTTCTAAATCCGAGTACTTTTCGAGGTCGGTGGTTGATCCGCTCTACCGCCTCCTGCACTTGTTCCTCGGTGATGTCTG
>Ga0209344_10000724_pt1 | contig 51748 bp, 43 predicted proteins | sample Cruoilmetagenom6_FD_187293 | JGI IMG/M metagenome (GOLD analysis project Ga0209344, IMG submission 187293) | Oil polluted marine microbial communities from Coal Oil Point, Santa Barbara, California, USA - Santa Barbara Oil Seep Sample 6 (SPAdes)... | ecosystem: Environmental > Aquatic > Marine... | reverse complement strand
ATGATGCTCCTTCACCTAAAGGAGTCTCAATGATCGCGTATAAATCACTTCTACTCACGCTCGCAGCAATATTCTCAACACATGCAATTGCACAGCCTTTAAGTCATGCGTTCACCTACCAAGGGCAGGTCACGGCGCAAGTTGGGGATCAGAAGCAAATTTTTTAATTAATGACCAAGTTACATTTAACCCAGGTATAGGAGATGATTTTTCTGTTTCAAATGCTCATTACTCCTCTGGTGGGATCATTAATTTCGCAGATCTAGGGATTCCAGATATCGTCATAGGGGGGGATGGGATTTTGCGTTTAGAGTTTTTTGAATCTTTCGATGATGTTCAAGGTCAAGCAGATGCGATTTGGCTCCCCGGAAGTACTATAACATTCTACACCCAAGGTTGGCCAACTCCAGGAACTGCATCTGCTCTAGCGTTTACAGGGCTCATCGCTTCACGCAGAAAACGACATTAAGAAATGGATTTGAATCATTTTTCTTGATCGTTTTTCTTCTCGTCGGTTTTGCGAGACTTAAATACTTGCACCTATCGACATGGCGCATGATGTAATGACTGCGATTATTGGTCCAAACTCCATTCAAAACTCCTTTTCCTTGAGATAGCATAAAGCGATCATGCTTTGTATTTAGAGTTGAATAAGCGTCATGTAAACAGCACCGAAAGTATTACTCTCCAAATCCCATTTTCCTCTTGAATGCGACCAGTTGTTCCCGTTGCCCTTCGAGATCATGATGCTGGATTAATACAATTTCGTCGTTCTCGACTCTTGCCCATTGCTCACATACATGACGCAATCGCTCTCCGCGATGATGGAGCTCGTCCCAAAACTCAATCACTATCCATTCACCAATCCCATTGCGTACGCTGCTTCCATATCGAACCTCATCAAAGGACTTTGCGGCCTCCCCGTTGCCCTGATATGACTCAACGATCGCGTCAGCACCGTTGTAAGTTTTCTCGCGAAACAGATAGACACAATCAGGAGCGAGCACACTCTTTGCTACTTCATAATCCTCTTCGTCAAGTGCAATTGCAAATCGTCGAACGATATCAATTTCTCTATCTCCCATAAATGCAGTATACTCGAAGTGCTCATATACGTAAAATCAACCAGTTCAAGATTCCTTCGACTATCAAAGTCTGCAAGCGACACTCAACTTGATCCTACCTAAACTCCATGCATGCTCACCATTCTCTGTGCCATGCAACCTGAAGCTGACGCGATCATCCAAGAGCTTGATCTTGAGCCGAGCGATGCGCCTTGGAATAAGACGCTTCCCCCAAATCTCTGGAGAAGCAGTAATCCAGATACAGCGATCACACTCGTAACTAACGGATTTGATCCTCGAACCAAAGCGAACCTCATCGGAACAACACCTGCAACTTTCGCGACTCAGCTTCTGATTAATCATCTCAACCCTTCGTTGATCCTTGTAGCAGGCGCCGCAGGAGGATGTTCGCAAGCAACCTCTATCGGACAAACCTTCCTCATCGAGAAGGCGTATCACCATGATCGAAGAATCCCACTCCCTGAGTTTGTAGATTACGCTCATGGCCCAGAAAATCTCCACATCCCTCTAGCGCTTGATCTCCCTATTGCATCCATTTCCACTGGCAACTCGCTCGACACCCTTGATCAAGATCTCAAATTTTTCGATAAACACAATGTCACAGTCAAAGACATGGAGACCGCGAGTGTCGCTTGGATTGCATCGTTGATGAATACGAGGACTGCTGCAATCCGGTCAATAACAGATTACTATGATCACCCAACTCCCGAAAATCAGTTTCTCCAGAACTTCGATCTCGCTCTTTCAAATCTTGCTCAATCTATTGCATCGGTTCTTCCGAGATTGCTAGAGAGTACAACAGCTCAAAAATAAAACAACCTCGAGCGGCGAACACACGCTCGAGGTTAAAAGAATGTTCACACAATATCAAGCAGAAACAAAGAGCTGGATATCAAAGAAGTTCACAACCCCGTCTCCATTCAGATCTGCGCACGCTGCACCTGTATTCACACAGTCGATAAACGCCGCGATGTCAAAGAAGTTTACAACTCCATCGCCATTGATATCTGCTAATGGGGATCCAGTCCCAAGCCCTACTAGTAGGCTTTCGAGCATAGCGCTTTGAATCGCAACTTCTTCAGTTTCAATAACAGGTTCCAGCGAGACTTGAGCATCCACCATGATTGGTGTTTGAGTAAAAGCAACAGCAAGAGCGCAATAAGATAACATCAGATTCTCCTTTCAACAGAGACCCCACGGGAGACCAAAGACAAACCGATCGCCTAGTGATTGAGCAACGCGCCTCTCACTTGAGTAAGGAAGTTCGGTTTTACACGACGAGTTTTGAAAATGCCGGCCAATGAACAGAACCGGATTGCAAGCGGAAACATCAATCGCCTACAAACATATATGATCTATTCGCTTACGCTAGACACAGGTTCCATTCAGAAGATGATGATTTTTAATATCCTTTGTTTATGGGGTTAATTCATCGCAACCGACTAAGTAATGCGTTGTACAAGACTCAACGAAAGGGGCAACAATGCACAAACTACTCATCACAATCTTCATGATACTCACGGCTACTCAACTGCACGCTCAAACTGATCAGCAGCTCATCGATCGATATGACAAAATGTACGCGGCCGAGAAATATGAACTTGCATTAAAAGCCGCAGAAGAGATTGTTGATCGACACCCTGAATCAGGGACGTGGCATTTCTTTACAGGTGCTCTGCTCGCAATGCTTGGTCAAACTGACGATGCGTTAGATCATCTACAAATATGTGCGGATAATCGTTATTCGGGAGTAGCGTCATTTGAACAAAACTCTGATCTTGATTCGTTACGCGAAGACGAGCGATTCATTGCAATTCTTGGAATCATTCAAGCAACTGCACAAGCTCGCATTGATGAGTTTCAAAAAGAAGCGAAACGCCATAAGCCAGATTCGTATTATCCTGAATCGAACGATAAAAAGAGACCACTCATCATCGCACTCCATGGAACTGGGATGGATGGAAAATCTATGCTCGATGCCATCAAAGAGACCGCAGAGAATCAAGGAGCGATCCTAATTTGCCCTGATGCACTGCGCCCTTCAGGGAGAGGTTTTTCCTGGACTTATCGCGATGAATCAAAGTGGTTCGTGAACCATTTGATCGCAGACGCAATCGAGAATCAGAACGCAGATCCTGAGCGTGTAATTCTGATTGGATTTTCACAAGGTGCGAATATCGCACTTATCCTTGGGCAGAATCAACCCGACACTTTCCTCGCTGTGGTTCCAATCTGTGGCCATTACGAATCACAGAATGCAGAAACTACTACAACCCCAGCTCCGTTCTATCTGATGTCCGGTGCAAGGGATCCCTGGAAGAAAACTTATATCAAAGCTAAGCGTGATTTCACATCCGCCGGCGGCGCTGTACAAACGCGAATCCTCGCAGGTAAAGGGCATCAACTCCCGGCAGGTCAAAGTGGAACGAAGGAATACACCAAAGCGATCATTTGGGCAATGAAGCAAGTCAAAGAAGACTAACGCGTAGAGAGCCACATAATCCCGAGCCAGCCGATTGCATGACAAATCGCAATTGCGTACAGGACTCTCATATAGCTCGGTTTTGATACTTTGTGATTTATCGAGTGTGTAATGAGCAAAGCTCCCGGCCAGCCTCCTAGGAACTCGAAGGAGTGTAGGGATTTTTCTTTGACGCGCCATCCACCACGCATTGCTTGGTGCTTATCCCAAATGTGCATGACAATACTGATGATGCTCAGCATGAAGTAGTAGTAGAAAAAGATCTTCCAATACATGTTGGGTCTTCTCTCCGTGACTTCGAATCACCAAACTGGCTTTCGCCCCAAAGCATGAGATTCATCATGGGCCAAGCCATGTGCCAATAGCTCGCCGGACGAGCGCACACCAGACTCAGTGATTCCTCTTTGAAAAACTCTCTTGCAATAGAAGAGTTATAGAGTCGATCAGCCATCGGACCCATCCACTCTTGGAATGGGAGCGGGAAACTTGCCTTCGGCCTTTGGACAATATCTTCTGGGAGCCGATCCTTGTACGCAGATCGCAGAGCGATCTTCGTTTGTGGATTAGTTCCAGCAATGTATTTCTCGTGAACAGGTAACGACTCCGCACTAATTGCGACTTCAAAATCAGCAAAGGGTGTTCGTCCTTCAACGCCTGCAAGCATTGTTGAAGTGTCGAGCCGTTGAAGCAGGTTCGGGAGATTCATTCGTCTTTGGAACTGAAGATGAGCTTGGAGTGGCGATTCTTCCAGACTGTCAGCGAGCGACTCGCGGAATATTTGAGAGTAGAAAGCTTTGAGTTCTTGATCAGCATTAGTTGCTTGATACCACGCATCTTTGAGGATGCTTGGTTTCAGTTCGTCTGAGATCCATGCGTTGAGTTTCAGATAGAACAAACCGCCATCTACATCAGGGGCGCCGTTGAGCCCGAGTACATGTTCGTTCGCTTGCTGCATAATCGGAGAGTATCCTCCGAATAGTTCGTCGGCGCCTTCGCCGGAGAGTGCGACGATGTGGCCCTCTCTCCGTAGAGCAGAAGCAACTTCATAGATCGCAACTTCGTTAGGGGTTGAAAGCGGTACACAAGTTTGCTCAATCATCCATTGCCATCGATTCAAGAAGCTCTCTTGATCAATGACGACTTCGCTATGCTTAGAACCAATCTTTGCAGCGAGTGAGCTTGCGAATGAAAAATCATCGGAAAATCCATCTTGCTTTGCGCCAGCGCAGTATGTATTGAGTTCACCAAGTGATCGCATCGCGGTATCTGTAATGATTGCAGAATCTAATCCGCCTGAGAGTAGAGTGCACATTGGTACATCAGTTCTCAGATGTCGATGGATCGAATCTTCAATGGTTTGCTTAAGCCCTTGTGTTGGGTTTTGGTTAGAAGTTTTCCAAGAGTCAGCAGTTTCTGTAAGCTCAGGTCTTTGAAGTGGTACAGAGATCCATTGTCCAGGAGTGAGTGCTGAGATCCCTTCAAACATTGTTCGTTGCCCGAGCGTTGTTCGGATTGAAGAGAGATAGGCGCTCAGGGTGATCGGGTCGGGTCGCTTGGGGATTTGAGGATGCTCGAAGAATGCAGAAACTTCTGAAGCGATGACTAGTTGTCGAGATTTGCCAGATTTGACAATCGAATGATACAACGGCTTAATCCCCATCGGGTCACGAGCCATCAAGACAGTTTGAGTTTGTGTGTCGACAAATACAAACGCGTACATCCCACGTATTTTATCAACGCTTTGAGTACCCCACTGGATCAGTGCGTAGAGCAGCGTTTCTGAATCACAGTTCGAACGAAACCGAACTCCGAGTGTCGCAAGTTGCGAGCGAAGATCGTGATCGTTGTAGATTTCGCCGTTGTATGCGAGAATGTATCGACCGTCTGGGGAAATCATGGGTTGATGTCCAGCGGAACTCGGATCGATCACTGAGAGTCTTCGATGCCCAATAGAGCCAATCGGTCCTTCCCACAGCCCAGAATCATCAGGCCCTCGATGGATCAGACGATCTCGCATCCGTTCGATTAATGGCCGAGGGACAGGGCTTTGAAAGCCATCAAGATTTAAGATTGCAGCGATTCCACACATGAATTATATATCGGCCTACGCGATGAATAATCCGTAGATTTATACCGTAAATTACAGCGTTTTCGATCCAAAGAATCATCTGGGTTCGCAGATGGATAGTTGAGATTCAGCTGCCTGGTTTGCAAGATTTACAAGGAGAATGGGTGTCTTGGATATCTTCCAGCCGTGCAGGGTGCTGTGTACTGGTCAAATGTGAGCAACCCTGCTTGTGGTAGCTCTTTCCCGATTTGGTGATATATACCGAGTTTGGATCGATCGGTTGTGGATTCGCAAATGCTGGAACTTGAGTGATGCTCTGATCGTCAACTTGTTCTTTCTCAACAGGCTCAGGCTCGTCCGATGGACTGTTTGCCCAAGCAACTGAATCCGCGTCTGGATTCCAGATTCCTCGCTGAAGTTCGATCGCTTTCTTTGCGTAGTACTGAAATGAATCAATATGAAGTGATGATCTATTCGGATTGTACTTCGCGTATCCCTGACGTATCAGTTCAAGATTCACGAACAACATGTCAGGAGCGCGAAAAAGATAGACAACTCGTCGTTGTTGAGAATCTCGGTTCGCTTGTGGATCGAATTGAAGGTAGACAATTTCGCCGAGTAGTTTTTGTTCGATAAACTGCTTTGCTTCACGAGAAAAAGGCGCAGGGGTTCGATCCGAAGGGACAAACTCAGGAGCGTCTGAACTCAGGAGCTGATAGAGATATGTTGAATCTTCAACTTTGATGATTAGAGTGTCGCCATCAAGGACACGTGTGACTTGCCCGAGCAGCATATCGTCTGTGTTTGGAATGATGATTTCAGGAGCGGTATTAGGTTGTTCAGGTTGAGCTTGTGCTGTCATTGCTCCGAGAAGCAAAAAACACAGTATTGAAATGCACAATACGATAAAATACCGGATCAAAAAAGTAGCGGGATATACATCAACTCGACTCGTCAATCGTGTTCGAGCCTGACTATACAGATGCGTATTGATTTGTTCCAACCTCAACTCCGATCCTTTAGACCCAGACATTGACGATTAGGTTGGGTTCCTTGAGTTTGCCTGTCCAAGTACCAATAGAAGTGGTTACTGTTTTTACTTCGTATTGAGGATGGGCATCAAGCCATTCGTTAATCTGTTGATCAATGAACTCGAGAGAATCGCCTGTGAGTTTGCAATGAAAACTCTTGACATGAATCGCGCCAGTCCCAGTCACATTGGGTGTTCGTTCCCAGTTATCCTCATGCTTGATTGCACGAAGCTTTTGCTCAAAAGTGCGAATCTTTGAAGGCTCATTAGAATCCGGACTAGTCGGAATCGAAGGCTCAAGATCAAGAGGCAATGTATCGTCTAGCGATTGATCAGATTCGACTTGCTCATTTTTCTTAGCTTTCTGGTCACCCGTCGGTTTGGGAGATGGTCCAGAATAGCCTGGTGGCAGTGGATGTAAAAAATATCCCCTCATTGTAATCTCCATGGGACATCAGTTGGATGGACACTCTACGCTACCATATTTTGAGGCCTGCGTCCAGTATGTCTTATCGTTGTTCGTATTGAAAAGCCCACTCTGAACATTCACTATCGATCAGTTTTGCACAATAATCAATCGTTGAATCATCCCATTGGATCAGCATTTTGAGTGAGTTTGATGACAAGTTGAAGTGCTTCACAGCTCCTTGAGCAACTCGACATACAGATCCACGATCTCCAGAGATTGAGCCTTCATAAGTTAGATATTGAGCCCGATGATCAGGAATCCGATGGGCAGTGAATATCGCTTCGCCCCTTAAATCAGGACGGCTCAGAGATTTGAAGCAGATGAGTCGATGTTCAACCCTAAGTTCAGGTTGATCGATTAAGAAATCGAAGTGATGAGTTTGATCACACTCGGTATGCTTGAGGACGACTGCTCTTCTCATGATCTCTCATTCTATCTCTATATAGCAGATGAACTGAGACAGCAACGCTACGATACATGGACTATTCGAAAACTGAACAGTGATACCGAAAGATTTGAGATGGAGAACCGGATTATGAAACGTACGCTCGCTGCAACCACGTTAATCGCATTCGCGTTGATTTCATCACTCCCCACTGCTGGTTGCAGCACTGTCGGGAAAGTTCGTAATACTCTCGCGCTCAACGATATCCACATTCAAGCAGGTATCGCCGAAGATAAGGGTGATTACGAGCGTGCGTATGAGCTTTGGACTGAGTATGTCGATCGCCGTCCCCACAGCGTGCTCGCTGAATATCGTCTCGGGAAAGTAGAGACACGACTAGGATATTACGAGCAAGCGATCAGCCATCTCCGCGTTGCACATGATCTCAAGCCTGGAAACATCGAGTATATCGAAGCACTCGCTGATGCGCTCGTGCTTGCCAATCGCACGGATTCGTTGATGAGCTTGCTTCGCGAAACTGTAAATGAGGGCGAATCCGGAACTGGATACTACCGCCTCGCTCGATATAGCCAAGAACTCGGAATGATGGATGAAGCGAGAGAAGCACTCGATAGAGCTGTGATCCACGCCAACGGACAATCTCCAGAGCCATACCTACAACTCGCCCAGTTCTCACAACAAATCGGAGATCGTGAGTCGGAGATTATCAATCTCCGAAAAGCACTGTGGTTCGAACCATCAAATCCATCAATCATGACTCGATTGACTGAGTTAGGAATGATCCCAGGCCCATCTCTCGTCTTGAAACCGTGATTATGCATGTAAATCGGGTTTGAATCACGCTCAACTTGACAGCTTGAGTTGACAGTTGACGAATGCCGCTCTATCCTATATCCGTATTTCCGGATAAGAGGATAATGACTACCAAATCAGCTTCCATTTCGAGTCAATCAGCCGTTGAGGTACTCTCTCAACTAGGAGATCCTGTTCGATTACGGATGATCCGAGTACTTGAAAAGCAAGAACTCGCAGTCGGAGAACTCGTCAGAGTTCTCCAGATCCCCCAATCCTCAGGCTCACGTCATCTGCGTGTGTTAGCAGATGGAGAATGGGTCTTCAAACGAACATCAGGTCCCGCAGCCTATTACCGCGTTATGTTGGATGATCTTCCGCCGCACAAGAGAGCGCTGTGGACAACTCTCCGCGATCAACTCGGAGATGATACAACCTTGCATGAAGACGATCGTCGCTTGAACTCTGTGCTTGCAGATCGCATGACAGACTCGGCCGCGTTCTTCGGCCGTGTTGCAGGCGAATGGGATGATCTCCGTAGCGAGATGTTTGGACAAGGATTCACAGACCACTCACTCCTCGGATTCCTCAATCCAAGCTGGCACGTCGCAGATCTAGGATGCGGAACCGGGAATGCTACAGAGCATCTGAGCCCATGGGTTGAGAGTGTAATCGCTGTTGATCGATCACCTGAGATGTTAGAAGCAGCTAAGAATCGTTTAACAGAATCAGGCAAAGACATCAAGAATATCTCATTCTTAACCGGCGATCTAACAAACATCCCAATTGATTCAGAGAGCATCGACGCAGCAGCATGCGTGCTGGTTCTCCATCATGTTGACGAACCAGTCGAAGCACTCCGTGAAATGAAGCGGATCCTTCGTAAGTCTCAAGGCGGAGGAATGCTGCTCGTAGTCGATATGTGTGAACACGATCGCCATGAATACAAGCACGCAATGGGACATGTTCATCTTGGGTTCTCTGCACGTGAGCGTGCTGCCATGTTCAAAGAAGCTGGATTCAGTATTGTCCGTGAAAATGAACTCAGACCAAATATCCAGGCCTCCGGGCCATCACTCTTCGCCGCAGTGGCGCAGATTTAACAAGCTAAATAGTTATCACTCGAATTCGAACAAGAAGGATTGAAAAAATGACCGCAACCGCCACAGAACCGACCATGATGTGTGTTGACGAAATTAATGGGCTCCAGTTTAAAGTCCGCGACCTCAGCCTTCATGAGCACGGCCGAAAAGAACTCCGTCTAGCTGAACATGAAATGCCAGGCTTGATGGCTCTCCGTGAACAGTACGGCAAAAAGCAGCCACTCAAAGGTCTCAAGATCATGGGCTCTTTGCACATGACTGTTCAGACAGCTGTATTGATCGAAACTCTGACTGCACTCGGAGCAAATGTTCGTTGGTGTTCATGTAACATCTTCTCGACTCAAGATTTTGCTGCTGCAGCAATCGTCGTCGGTCGTACAGAAGACGGCGGCACTCCAGAAAATCCGAAGGGTGTTCCAGTATTCGCATGGAAAGGCGAGACCCTCGCCGAGTACTGGTGGTGCACAAAGCAAGCACTGACCTACCCAGACGGATCAGGTCCTGATCAAATCGTAGACGACGGCGGCGACGCATCACTCTTCATGATTAATGGACTCGATTACGAAAACACAGGTGTTGTCCCAGCATTCAATCCTGAATCTGATCCAGAGGAACTCAAGTACATCCTCAACACAATCAGTGATACTATCGATACAAATCCAGGTTGGTTCATCAAGAACACGCCTCAAATCAGAGGCATTTCGGAAGAAACAACTACCGGCGTGCATCGCTTGTATCAGTTGGCAACTGCAGGAAAACTCCCATTCCCTGCTATCAATGTCAACGACTCAGTAACGAAAAGTAAGTTTGACAATGTATACGGCTGCCGTCACTCACTCGTTGACGGACTCAACCGTGCATCGGATGTCATGCTCTCAGGTAAAGTCGCAGTCGTTTGTGGATACGGCGATGTTGGTAAGGGTTGCTGCCAGTCCCTCAAAGGACAGGGATGTCGCGTAATCGTGACAGAGATTGATCCAATCTGTGCACTCCAAGCTGCGATGGAAGGTTACGAAGTAACCACACTCGAAGACTTCGTTGAGACTGCTGATATCTTCGTGACCACTACTGGTAACAAAGACATTATCACCCTCGATCACATGAAGCGGATGAAGAACAAAGCAATCGTCGGCAACATCGGTCACTTCGATAACGAAATCCAGATGGAACCACTCATGAAGGATGCTGATGTTGAGCGAATCAATATCAAGCCTCAGTTCGATGAGTTCATGTTCAAGTCAAAGGGAACAAGTATCCTCGTTCTCGCTGAAGGTCGATTGCTCAACCTTGGTTGTGCGACAGGGCACCCAAGTTTTGTGATGAGCGCAAGCTTCACAAACCAGACAATCGCTCAGATCGAACTCGCTGAAAACTTAGAGCAGTACGACAACAGTGTCCATGTTCTTCCTAAGCACCTTGACGAGCAAGTCGCTCGTTTGCATCTTGACAAGCTCGGAGTGAAGCTTACAAAGCTTTCCAAAGAACAGTCAGAATATTTAGATATCCCAGTTGATGGCCCGTTCAAGCCAAACCACTACCGATACTAAATCTGAATCGCCAACCACAGGGCGGCGTTTCGAAAGGAACGCTGCCCTTTTTTATGACCGATGATCTACAAACATGGAAGTGGCTCCTCAGTGAGCAAGGTCAAGAAGCAATTGCTCAAATGCCTGCTTCGATGACACCTGCATTGATTGCTTCATTCAGAAAGAAAATCAGCGCAGAGCAACTTCGTGTCGCATCGGAAACTTCGAGAGCTCGAGCAAAGGCATTGCGAAAACTTGACCCAGATTTTTGTGCGAATCTTATCGCTGATCTACCCGCCGTGGAAATGGCAACATCTGCGATCACTTCGAAGTACAAAGCAGAACGATTTGTATCTTTCCTTGGAGAGCAAGGAACAATCGCAGATCTCTGCTCCGGAATCGGCGGAGACAGCTGGGGCTTCATACAAGCAGGACTCAAGCCAATCGGGATTGATTCATGTCAAGTCCGATCGTGGATGTATGAACAGAACACAAAGCATCGCTCAATCTGTGGCGACGCAATCGCCGATTGCCCCGCTGACATCAATGCGTTTCATCTTGATCCAGCTCGAAGAATATCGAGCGGAACAAGAACACTTGAGCTTGAAGATTATCTTCCAAACCCTGAAGCGTGGAATCAAATTATCGAGCAGCATCCAACTGGGGCAATAAAGCTCAATCCAGGAGTTGATGCTCAGCTACTCCCAGACGGAGAAGTTGAGATAATCTCAGAATCAGGACATCTGACTCAAGCAGTTCTCTGGCTCGGAAATCTCGCAGGTTCTCAGATTAGCAGGGCAACCCTGTTAGGAAAAAACGGTTCTGTTTGCTCGATTACAGGCGAACCAAATCGCCCTGAAGATTCAAACAAGATCCAAGAATTCCTTGGAACACTCGATCCATCACTTGAACGAGCGGACCTAGTGAGCGAACTACTTGAGACTACAAACTGCAAGCTCGTTCATCCAGGGACAGGAATGGTCACCTGCGATCAAGCTCAGTCTCATCCGATGATTCGTTGGCATGAAGTCCATGAAGTTCAGAGTTGGAACCGGAAGAAAGTGAAAGCGACTCTCCGAGCAATGGATGCAGGGATTGTCGAAGTACGCACAAGAGCTGGAGTAGTGAACCCAGATGTTGAACAGAAATATCTAAGAGGTAAAGGAACTGATAACCAGATTTCAGTATTCATCTATCGCATAGACACTCGGATTCAAGCAATTGTAACTCGCAGAGTTGATGCAAAAGAAAACCCATGCAGAGGGAAAACTGCACGGGTCGAGGGGGAGATAGGATGAATGCTGATTCAGCAGCCGCCAGCGAGATTTTCGAGGAAAGTGCTGATATCGAAGAAGTTGAACTGATTGTCACCGTTGGTGTCAGCAGGAACAAGCTCTTCTGTGAAGAGATCGATGAATCGACTGATATCAAGGAAGTTGAGTTCGCCCGAAGCGTCGTAATCAGCTGGACAAGAGACCGCGCCAGATTCAGGAGTCATCGCTTGGATGTCGATCCCGGTTTCGAAGGTGCGAGAAATCACACCAGTTGTCGGGTCCATCTCGTGGATGATCCCGTCGGATCCTGCAATGTAGAGGAATCCTTCTGCGTAAACCATCGAAGTGACATCCGATTCAACGCCATGCGTTCCTGTGTAGACGATTCCGCCAGCGAACTTATCGAAGATATAAACAGTTCCGGATTCTGCTCCTCCGAACGCGATGCCTCCAAGGTACATTTCATCCGAACCGAACGCGATCGAGTTGATAAGCGATCCACAAGCTGCAAAGAACTGGTAATCATCCTGTCCAATATGAGAACGAAGCGCGATACTGGAATGGCCACCGACGAACAAACCGCCTGCGTCGATGCCCATTGCTGTGACATCTGTGCCTGGAGCTATTGCAGTATCGATTACCTCGTGAGTTGTCGCATCGATGTAGTTGATCTCTCCAGAGGAGTCTGCAACGACGAGTTGATCTGCAAGCCATGCCATCGCGTTAGCGTCAGAAGGAACAGTGAACGCGTCAACGACGAAGTTCGTATCGATGTCGTAGGCGTAGACAGTACCGTTGTGATCACCCAGGTAGAGTGTGTTGTTGTTCACAATCATCGAGCTGACAGGACCCGAGCATACGCCGCGGAACGAAACTTCGCCTGTTACCGTATCGAGTTCGTGAATGACTCCCTGGTTTCCAGCGAAGATCAGAGTCTCCGCATTTGCGTTGCTTGCAAATGCAAGGGATGCTCCAGCGATTGCTGCGATGAGTTGGACTTTATTTATCATGCTATTTCTCCTGTAGTAGTTCTCAGTACTTGGTTTCATGTTCAAAGGAGACTCCCTTTCAACACAAGTATCTTCGAGGGTTTGGAGCACAAAACACTCCCACTCTTTAGTGGGGCTGATCAAATAGCTGATTTAAAAATGTCAGATAAAGTACTGAATGGTTCAGTTTGCTTCGTGAGCAGGACGAGCGCGTCCAATGAACTTAGCAAGCAGTTCTCCACGCGAAGAGACTTCGAAGTGCCGATAAATAGCGAGGATATGATCGTGGATCGTCGCTTTTCCAACTCCAAAATGGAACGCGATTTGTTTCTCAGAATCGCCTTCAATCAATCTCGCAAGGACTTCAAGTCGACGCGTTGTCAACGAACTCAGTTTCGGTTCATCTGCAGCAGCGAGATAAGTTCCAATCTCGTTGTTGATCGTCATGTGGATCAACGAGATAATGCCTTGTTCACGCGTCGAGAAGTCACGCGATCCCACTCCTTTGTGAAGCCAAAGCGTTGTGCATCGTCCAGGGATATTGGTAGGGCAGATCGAAATGACATAATCATCAATCCCGCATTCACGATGGATCTCGTTGAATGTATGAGAGCGGTACCAAGTTTCTCTACCCCAGATCTGATCACGAGACAGAACCATCGTTTTACCCGAGAATTTAGACAAGTAGGGATACTCAGGAGTGCGTTCGACTGGAATCGATTGAGCATAATCACGCCAGCGAGTCTCGGCCTCCTCGGATATCCACCCGGCACGATGCAGAGCAATAAACCGAGTATCGTCTTCTGTCGAAGCTCCAAAGTTCTCGATCTCAGAGTTGATGATGACTTGAGCGCCAACTACTCGACGAAGATCTGCAAGCAACATGTGACGCCATGCGTCAACATCAGCACCCAAATCTCTACATTTGGATGCAATCAGATGGCACTCGTGGACATCACGAGCGGAAAGTTCTGCAAACATTTGATTACTCCGGCCCCTCTCGCTTTCAAAAAACAGCGATTCGTCTATAAAGCGAGTGTAACGGCGATTGAACGACACAGAAAGCAGATTGTATCAAAAAACAGACAACTCTACCGTCTATCTTACAAACATAGAAGGTTATCGATACAACAAAGGCGGTTCCCTGTTGGTATTGGACCCACTAAACAGTGCATTAGTCGCTCGATCGCTAAATGCAGCAACAGACCCATTGGGGTTCACAACGTATCCCAAGTCCTCCAGACGATTGGATTCGATGTGTCCATCACAGAACGCAGTATTCGCTCTTCCCAGATGACGAGCATCTGGAGCAGAGCGATGTTCAGGGGAACGATACCTTCGATCAGCATAATCCGAGTTCTCACTCATCATCGGCGGATCAAGCGCATATCCATGCCCACCCATCGCGTTGAGTTCGAGATCACGAGATCCGTCGTTCCGGTTTTGAGTGCGAGCGCTCGTCGCTTTGCCCGCCGCGGTTCCCATCGAATCCGCAAACATGACGGTCGAAGATGCATTGATCGATGGTGCTCGAACCGGGAAGTTAATTCTACCACCGGATTCATTATCATTCACAAACCGAGCGTTCCCAAGAAAATGATGGTTGTATCCATACGCGTAGTTCCGAGTATTGTTCCATTCAGGAACCACTGGACACAGAAACACTTCAGAACCATCGACAGTCATCGTATGTTCGTCATCTCTGTCGTCACTCGGATTCGCAAAAGCATCAAAACCAGCAGCAGCGCCGATCAACGCAAACCAGCGAGGTCGGTACTGATCTCCGTTTCCAAGCGGATAGATATTCCGAGACTCATCATCAAACCGACCGGGTTGAGCCGGAACGGAGATGTCCTTATTGGAGTCCGCGTACATCTGCCAGCCGGTCGCGACTTGTCGCATCCTCGAACTGCACAAGATAGACTGAGCACTCTTACGAGCAGATGCGAGCGCCGGGAGCAAAATCCCGATGAGCAGAGCGATAATTGCAATGACAACCAGCAGCTCAATGAGCGTAAATCCATTTCGAGAGTGTGTAGATTCACTAGATTTCATCAGGTAGCTTATTCGTCGATGAGTGATCAAACGTTGCATAAAACTCAATTGGTTCACAATGCACTTGGAATTCCCGAATTGCTCTTCCCTCAGAGGACAGAAAGCCGACATATAATCGGACGAACATTCGCGATGGATCGCTCCGCCGCTTTGGAGGTTGCATGAAGCATTTCAGAGACATCATCCGCGATTCAGGAACAACGTTTTCATTTGAGTTTTTTCCTCCCAAATCTGAGCAAGGTGCTGAGAAGCTCTTTGACCATATTGTGAAACTCGAACACCTAGGGCCGTCCTTTGTAAGTGTCACTTACGGTGCAGGCGGATCTACAAGACAGCTCACCCGTGATTTGGTTCATCGAGTGAGTGAACAAACCGGGATCGTGACTGTACCTCATCTGACATGTGTACAACATACAGAAGATGAAATCCGAACGATTATCGACGGGTATGCAGAACGGAACATCTTGAGCATTCTCGCTCTCAGAGGAGATGCGCCAGGCGATCAAGAACACGATTGGGGCTCAGATCGATTCTCGAACGCATCTCAGCTCGTCGCGTATATTCATCAACGAAGCGAACAGCACACAGGGAAAAACAAGTTCCCAGGGTTCGGGATCGGAGTCGCGGGTTTTCCAGAAGGACATCCAGGTACTCCGAATCGACTCGAAGAAATGGACTATCTCAAAGCGAAGGTTGATGCTGGAGCTGATTACATCATCACGCAGATGTTCTTCGATAATCGAGATCTCTACGACTTCCGTGATCGTTGCGAGATGTCAGGTATTCGTATCCCGATTATCGCTGGAGTGATGCCGATCCAGTCAATTGCAGGGATGAAACGAATGTCTCAGCTTGCAGCAGGGATGCGATTCCCCGCCCCGCTTCTCCGAATGGTCCGACGTACAGACGGTTCTGCAGATGCGATCCGCCGAGTTGGAGTTCACTGGGCAACTGAGCAATGTAGAGATCTACTCGATCACAATGTCGATGGGATTCATTTTTACACTCTGAACACTTCAAGTGCGACTTTGGAAATTTACAAAACGCTCGGAGTTTCAAACTCGGATCAGCTCGCACGCGGCCCGACACTCCCGTTTTAACTAAGCATTTACAGTTTTACATCGAAGCCAGGATGAGTTGCTTGAACAAGTCAGCTCCGAGTGGTTCATTTTCTGTTCGCTCAGGGTGCCATTGGACTGCGAGTGTGAATGCTCTTGATGGATCGTCGATTGCCTCGATAACACCATCACTTGAACGAGCAAGGACACGCAAGTCTCCTGCATCATCAATCGCTTGTCGATGACTAGACCAAACATTCCCTGACGCGAGTGTTGTTTCATTCACGGATTTGATATCGTGAATTTGACCCCAGTGGATTTCGTGAGATTCAGGATGCGTATCAGGTAGGTGCTGATTGAGAGTGCCGCCTCGTGAGAGTGCAAGCATTTGCATCCCAAGGCATATGCACAACAACGGCGTGTCCGGAGAATCGTTAAAGTAATCAAGAAGGGCAGTTTCATAGCTTTGACGCTCTATAAGGACAGGAGTCGCTTTGGGATGAGTCGCAATCCCATAAGGTTCCATTTGGGGATCGTCTCCTCCAGAGAGAATGAAGCCGTCAAACTTACTGAGGATGTCAGAAGTTGGTTTCTCGATCGGAGGCAGGACAACCGGGACTCCTCCTGCTTCAACCACTGCGTTGACATAGCTCATCGTCAGGAACGATGTTGGACGCTCTTTGCGAATCATCAAATCAGAGGTGATTGCGATCAGCGGGCGGCGAGATTGGCTCTTTGGTAGGTTCATTCTGTTGTTTGTCGGCCAAGTGTACACCCCGACTCCATGATCAGACGATATGATAGATCCATGTCCATGAAAACACTCATCATCTGGATTTTCTTCGCAGGAGCCCTGGGAGCAGGGATGCTGCTGATCAAAGCGAATAATGAAAAAGCAATTCAATCCAAAGGAGAGCAACCTGCTTCGAGCTTGGCATTTGATCCTGCTCAAGCCCATCGGATTGAGCGTCGCGTAAACGACGAATATGAAATCGTAGAGTTCGACAACGAAGGATCAGGTCAATGGATGATCCACTGGGTATCCAAGGGTAGTGATCAGCTTTGGAGAGTCGACTCGAATCGAGCACGCAGCGGAATACGTGCCTTAGCGACCGCCACGATTTCTTCAACTGAGACCGATCAGATTACCCAACCAGCTGGAGAAGTGACTGTCACTCAGAATAATGGACTATCAACCAAGATTGTTTTCGATGCGAAATCCTCAGGAGGATTCACTGCTGTCCGGATCGAAGAACGAGGATCAGATGGGATCGCATCGAAGAGATGGTTCGGGAAACTAGAAAAAGGAATCGCGGATTCGTTCATCAACATGAGCATGCTCAGCTGGCGTTCAAAGCGATTATTCGATATCCCAGTATCTTCGCTCAAATCGATCACCCTCGAAGCGGGCGGCTCAAATGTATCACTGAAATACTCCCCCCGTGGATGGACTGTCGAATCCCCGATCCAAGCTCATGGAGATCGAGACACAGTCGATCATCTCGCGAAGATCCTACTCTCATTGCAAACCCAAGAGTTTATTGATGATATGATTGATCTTGCAACTACAGGTTTAGCAAATCCGATCGCGACACTCCAACTTGTTTCATCAGAGTATGACTCAAGCATCAAGATCGGTACACGAGCAGATATCAACGGATCACTCGTATATGCCTTGTTCACGCAAGGAGAGAGTGAATCGCTCCTTAAAATCGAATCCAAACAACTCGCTGATCTGACATCGAGCCCAGAAGCATATATCTCCAAAATTCCGAGTGAATGGAGTAGTGTTGATATCCGTAAACTAGAAGTGATGGGTAAAGACGGACGCGCTCGTCTCATCACTAATCGTTCAATGGATAGCTGGATGATTGAAGACTTAGCAGCGGACAGTCTAAATCGAGATGCAATCAACCGATTAATCAAAGTCCTCACCCAAGATCAAGCGAGGTTCGTCAAGCTGCTCCCTGCTGACGCTGAAGTGAACCCGATTGGCTCTATCCGATTCTCGAGATCGGATGATCAACTGCTCGAAGAGTTCACAGTATCACTCGATTCAACTGAAACTGGAATGCGAGTACTCTTTATGAACGAACTCGAAAACGGAACCCGCATAGTTTGGGCTTGTGTTTCTGAAGATGCATCCGCAACTGGAGCATGGTTGACGGCGGTCTCAAGCAAACGCGTTCGATAGATTATGAATGAACAGGAGCATTGAGAGCGATGTCGCTTCTCATCTGCATGCCTTCGAAGTGGATCTTGGATGCTGCTTCATATGCTCGTGCTCTTGCAAGCTCAATTGTATCTCCGAGCCCACAAACGGAAAGAACTCGGCCACCAGCAGTGACAATGTTTCCGTTGATGCTCTTCGTTCCTGCATGGAACACATCAACATCATCCATTTCCTGAGCGTCTTCGATACCTGTAATATCGAATCCAGTTTCTGGCGCCTCAGGGTATCCCTTCGAAGCGAGTACAAGACAAACTGAGTACTTTGAGGAAAACTGGACATCTACTTTGTCGAGATCGCCTGCAGCGGTTGCCCAGAGTAACTCGATCAGATCTGATTCAAGACGAGTAATCAAAGGCTGGCATTCAGGATCACCAAAGCGAACATTGAACTCCAGAACCTTAGGGCCGGCAGGTGTCAGCATGATACCTGCGTATAGCACGCCTTTGAAATCGATTTCGTCTCTACGAAGCACATCCGCGATCGGAACCAGAACCTCAGATTCAATCTGCTGCATGGTACGATCGTCAATAGTTTCAGCAGGACAGAACGCGCCCATCCCTCCTGTGTTTGGACCTGCATCTCCATCAGAGAGACGCTTGTGATCCTGACATGGAGGAAGAACAAGGATGTTGTGTCCGTCGAGTAGAGCTAAGACAGAGACTTCTGTGCCGTTGAGTTTTTCTTCAACTAAGACTTGTTTACCTGCGTCACCGAAAGCTCGCTTCTCCATCATTTCATGGACAGCTTTGATTCCCTCTTCATTCGTTTTGGGAACGATGACGCCTTTTCCCTTTGCTAGTCCTGTAGCTTTAATCACAAAGATCTCATCACGAGTCTTGAGGTATTCTTCTGCATGCTCGAACTGAGTAAAGACCCGACCTTCAGCAGTTGGAATAGAAGCAGCTTTCATCATCTGCTTCGCGTACCCCTTATTCGCTTCAAGTTGAGCACCCTTTGCACCAGGACCGAACACGAGCCGAGGAGATCCGTTAGCTCTTTTGCTTAGCCTATCAGCCCAGCCGTCTGCCAATGGATCCTCAGGGCCAATGACAATCAAGTCAATTGAGACCCGATCACAGAACTGTACGAGTCGATAGAGTTCTTTGCCTATCACAGGGACATCTACAGGTTCTGCGATCTCTGCAATGCCTGGGTTCCCCATATCAGTTGCATAGAGCTTTCCTAAATGGTTTGAGCGAGAGATGCCCACGGCGAGAGCATGCTCGCGAGCTCCTCCACCGATCAGCAGGACATTGACTTTGGTAGGCATCTTCATGCCGCATGATAGACATTGAGAGCCCTTGAGGATTCGGAGATTCCATGAAAAAGGCCGAGGATCATCCCTCGGCCTTCGAAAGTTTCTATCTGAGAATCTCTTATGGACAACCCGCATTGAGAGCAGTCACAAATGCTGAGACATCGAAGAAGTTGAGCTCCCCGTCCCCGTTGAAATCAGCGACTAGGTCAGCTGCTCCAAAGGCCGAAAGGTATGCTGAAACATCGAAGAAGTTGAGATCGCCATCGCCGTTAATATCAGCCGCACATGAACTCGGCGCCATGTAGGTTGAAAGATCGGACATAATGAAATCAGGATCGAGCCCGTTGCCTTCTGAGATACCGCAAATCGCATCATTCGAATCGATATTTTCCCACGAGATGACGATTGTGCCGTTAAAGTGGAGTTCGATCTGGAATGTGTTGTTATTGCTGCTGCTGTATTCAGTAACATTGTCATAACTTACGATCATTCGATCAGCAAGTTGCTGAGCGTAAACGGTACCTGCTGACGATGGATTCAAGTCATCAAAGATTCCTGAAATGCGAGGCGAGTCGAAGTGATCATCCAGCGATTCTGTATAATCAGTATCCGAAACTCCCAGAGTGATGTATCCATTGGAACCAACATTCAAGCTGGTGTAAGTTTCGCCGTACAGCGAGACAGTATTGCCGCCTGTGATTGAGACAGATTCAGAGTCGTCATCAGACAATGGAAGTGCTGTACCATTTGTAGGCTCAAACGGGAGGATCCCCCCGACCAATGGCTCGATCGTTGCCGCGTAACCATCAACCGATCCGTTAGGAGTCAAAGTCAATGATTGACCTTCGAGATCGAGTCCTGAAGCAAACTGCTCAGTGAAGAAGTCAGGGACATCCGGAGTTGTGAATGCATATCCAGCTCCCCCATTATCGTCATACGACATGTTGCCTGCTTGATCTTCAATGTCGATCGTGTAGACATATGAAGTCTCGTCTGTCAAACCATTGATGTTGACTGCATGTGAAGTCAAGAATGAACCAGACTCAACAAAGTTATTGAGAGCAAAGACGCTTGCTCCGTAGTTTACAGTAATCTTTGATGGTTCGTCAGTTCCAGCGTTCACCGTAACACTTCGAGGCTCAAGATTCGAGATTGAAGTGCTAGTCAATGCAGGAGCGGTACAGTCGATGGATGCTGTAGCCATCACAGTGACCATATTGCCTTCGCCATCATCTACATCGAGGTAACTCGCAGTGAGCATTGCACCTTCAGTTACATGGAGATCCGCACCCATGTCAAGTTCAGAGAAGGAGAACGAGCCAGTGAATGTTGCAGACTCTGGTGCAGTTTCAGTCAATGTCAGAATGATTGGTCCAGAGAGTGAAGCATCCGAATCAATAGTAACATCGACTGTGTCAACGACTGAGTCTGATGTGTTGAGATCACAATCAACAACTTGAACCGAAGTGCTTCCATCACATGGGAAAAGATTTCCACCCATTCCGATGATCCCAGCAGATGAACAGTTGATCAGAGTCGTCGATGATGTCAAACCAAAGGTTTGAACAGGACCTTGAGCAATATTGAATCCAGTTACCTCAACGGTATAAGCACCAGGGGCAGGATTTGCGATCGCAACTTGCTCAATGTTATTGAGATGATCCGCAGAGCTCTGGACCGCAGCAGCACCTGGGTCTGCAGGGTTGAGTGTCCAAGGAAGATATGCGTTTCCGCCTGCATCGATAATCCGAAGATCGAGATCGTTCACCAATGCAGTCGTTACATTCGGTGCTGCAGGCGCGTCGTCCCAAGCGATCGTCACTTTGAGTTCTGTTTCGCCTTCGCCAACGATGATAATCCCACGATAGACACCGCTTTGAGAGACTTCTGATTCGATGATATTTTCTGCAATCACTGTGTCAATTGCAGCAACGCCACGGATTGAACCATAACCATATTTGTAGTCAGGTCCAAGCTCTCCGCGATCGGCAGCGCTGTTTGCGAGTAAAGATTTCAATGTCGCATTCATCAGATCGTCACGATCCGGGAATGTTACTCGATACTGTTCGAGGATCAACGCTGAGATACCTGCAGTTGTAGGAGAAGCCATTGAGGTACCACAAAGCGTGGTGTATGAACCTGAAGAGCTCGTCGAAGTTACGCCGCCGTCGCCACCTGCTTGACAACCCGGAGCGGAAATATCAGGTTTGATTCGACCATCATCCGTCGGCCCCCAAGATGAGAACGAGCTAGTGAGATCAGTATCTGAATCAACTGAACCGACCGTGATGTGATTCTTCGCACACGCAGGAGGAGCGGTTGAGAAGAACTGTCCGAAGTTGCCGTTATCATCGCCTATACAACGCGAGCTTTGACGCTCGTTTCCGTTTGCCCAAACAATGCGAAACGGACCATCAACCGCACCGCGAGCAACTGAGTCGATCAGTGCACTCGTTACGCCGTAGTTTCCTGTCCAGTCACACGGATATCCATTAGGAGCGGTATTCGTTCCGATTGAGTTGTTCGAGATGTCCGCGCCGTAGTTAAGGATTGCCTCTGTATAGTCTGCTTCGAGATCACCCGGATCGGTGTACAAGAAACCTTGCATTAATCCACCCTTTTGCTCAAATCCATATGAGATTATGTCAACACCCGGAGCCATTCCTCGGTTGTTGATGTTACCCGAGCCATCGCCGCCGATTGTTCCTGCAACGTGAGTCGCGTGATTTGAAATGCCATCAGTATCTGAAGCGCCGATCGTTAATCGTGAACCGAAGTCGTTATGTGCAAAGACTTGTCCGCCGTCGTAGACCATGACATCAACGCCTGAGCCGTCAAGGTTGTAAGGATTTGCGTTCAGAGTATCAGCTTCAACGAGAACACGATTAGAAGCATTGAGTTCTTCCAATTGAGGCAATGGTGGTTCTACCCACATCACAGAATCATCTGCAGCAACATCTTCAATCTGGTTAGGCTTAATTGCAAGTACGATTGAGTTTACTGATTTTACTTGAGAAACAACCTGTCCATTGAACTCTCGAGCAAGACGATCGCCTTCAAAGGCTCGATCTGTATCAGCATGAAGCATCACGACAACGATCACTGTTGGATTCAGATCTTGTGCAATCAGTTCGTCGCTTGTCATTACTCCAATATCTGAGAGATCGCGAAGAGTTGGGAACTTTTGAACATCATCTTGTGAAAGCATCCAAGGATGGATAAGTCCGCCTTGAAGATCGACATGAAGTTTTTGATGTATCAGGATCTCAGATACTGATATCAAACCTGAGCGTGCGATTTGAGGTGCATCTGCATTTGGAGTCAGTGTCGCGAAGTAGCTTGTTGCGCCCAATGAAGTTGTTAGTGTTAGTCCAGCACTTTGGAGATGATTCTTTTGAGCTTGATTAAGCTGGTACCCAAGATGAACCAATACTCGTTTAGACTCTGCAGGATCAGCGAGTGTCTCCACGGCTCGTTCAATTTGTTGAACACTCATTGGACGGACACGCTCAGACGCACCGCTGTTCCACTTGAGTGATGTAGTTTGAGGGCTTTGTACACCCTGTGCTGAGACGGATGCGGCGGCTCCAGCAGCTACTGTAAGCGCAGCTGCCAAGCGCAGCGTGCAGACTGTGCGTGTAATGGATTTCATTGAGATGTACTCCAGTTCCAAGTTCAGAGATGGGTTTATACAAACAAACCCCCACCGAGATTAGGTGGTTAGGAGATTGATCATCCTCAAAATGGGTGATCCTGTCAAGTCGGAAATCGCTAAATCAATCCGCAATTCGGCGGTTCTGAGCGTTAGCAAGTGAATCCAATCCAGACTGGATCGCATCGTTGCGATCAATCATCTGGGCTCTTCCAGTATCAAGTCTTGCTTTGAATTCGACAGATTTCGCTTCGATAGTCTTCGGCGAAATGATAAATCGAACTGGGAGCCCAACAAGATCAGCATCTTTGAACTTTGGTCCAGGACGCTCATCGCGATCATCTATCAACACATCGATCCCTTGCTCAGCAAGCTCGCTTGCGAGTTTGTGCGCTTCTTCGAGCACACCCTCTTCTTTGGGTTTAATCACAATGATCTGAGCATGATATGGAGCAATCGATGCTGGCCAAACAATACCATTTTCATCATTTGACATCTCTACGCATGCAGAGAGTGTTCGTGAAACACCGATGCCGTAACAACCCATGATCACGCTTTGCTTCTTCTGGTTCTTATCAAGAACATTGAGTCCCATCGCATCGGAATACTTTGTACCAAGCTTAAAGATGTGACCGACTTCAATTCCCTTGCGTTCAACAAGATCAACACCATCTGCGCGAGGTGATGGATCACCCGCATGTGCGTTTCTGATGTCAGCAACTTTCACTTTGTCAGCCGCGATAGAAGTAGCCATGTCACGAGCCCAGTTGAAACCTGTTACATGATGATCCTTCTCATCTGCTCCTGTAGCCCAGTTCGCGCCGTGGAGTGCATCAGGATCAACTACTAAAATCGAATCGATTGATTCAACTGCTTTGGGAGATACATAACCAATTGAGAAACCTGCTGATTGTGCCTCAGCTTCTGGAGCAAGTTCAACCCCCACTCCGATAGCGTCGCGAACCTTCGCTTCATTGACTTCGTGATCACCACGAACAACTGCAACGACCCAGCGAGCGGAGTCTTCGAGTGTTCTCATCACGATTGATTTGAGCATGCCAGATGCTGTAACTCCAAGATGCTGAGCAACCCCTTCGATCCCAGGCATCCCTGGAGTGTGATGCTTTGCAACTTCAGCATCAGAAGCGATATCAAAACTCCATTCACGAGGACCGATCTCTGCTTTTTCCACATTCGCAGCATACCCAGTCTCAGGACATACCAGAATTGTGTCTTCGCCTGAGTCGCAGTTCACCATGAACTCATGGGAAGCTGAACCACCGATTGGTCCAGCTTCAGCTTCAACCGCAGAGAAATCAAGACCACATCGTGTGAAAATATTTGTGTACGCTTGGTACATCTTGTCGTAGGTTGCGTTGAGTCCTGCATCCCCTTCGAGATCAAGATGGAACGAGTATGCATCCTTCATGATGAACTCTCGTCCTCGCAGCAAACCAGCACGAGGACGGAACTCGTCGCGGAACTTCGTCTGAATCTGGTATAGGTTCAATGGGAACTGTTTGTATGAGTTCAATGATGAACACATTAAATCTGTGATGACTTCTTCGTGTGTAGGACCAAGCGCCGTCTTTCGGCCGTGCCTATCTTCAAGTGTGAAAAGCAAATCGCCATAATCTACATCACGCTTTGTTCCACTGTACAACTCAACAGGCATCAAAGCAGGCATCAGCATCTCTGAAGCTCCTGCTTGATCCATCTCATCACGGACGATCGCTGAGATTTTCTTGAGTGAACGCCAAGCAAGCGGGAGATAGTTGTAGATCCCTGCTCCAACGCGACGAATGTATCCTGCACGTGTCAGGAAGATATGCGAAGGCGTCTGAGCATCCCCCGGAGCTTCGCGAGTCGTAGGGATCATCGTCTGCGACCATAACTGGACACAGCCTCTGGTTTGGGAAAGGTACTCAGGACGCGATGCTTGGATGTTTGATTTGATTGTTGACATATCGCCCAAGTTTACGCACCGATCTCAGCGCTGCCCAACAGAAAACGGCGATATACAAGAGTTTATATCTCTAGTTGAGTGGAGATTGAGTCATCGAAGCTCGTGGCTTGTGCTCTAACTGAGAAGATGATCGCAAACTCATCCTTGACCAGTATTCAAAGCGTTCTTGAGCATTCGGAAGTGAGCGAGCTCCATACCACCAGCAGGTATCGAGTGGTATTGACATATCTCGAACTAGATCGAGCATTTGCCCGTTAGAGAGATCCACAAAAGGAGTCTCAATGACGACTTCGACAGCTGATGACTCGTCTGCATCAATCGACGCTAAACGAGATGCTAGTACAGCACGATCAATCGTGTTTGCAATCTCATCAACAATCGAGTCCATGCCGATGCCCATCTCAGGACGCATGATTCGGACAGGCCAAACAACTCGACGGATTCCTGCTCGCAATGCTATCTGAGCTGCTTCGAGGAGTATCCGAGATTGGATCGCTCCAAGACGTGATTGAGAAAGTGCTACTTCGTCATCAGGAGGATACACAGCATCATGAGGAAACACATCAACCCCATATGCACCTGCTTGTTGCACAATCGCAGGATCAACTGCTGAGATCATCATGTCGATCTCTTGAGTCCATTCCCACCATGATGGCAAAATAATCGATGCTTGATGGCTAGCGAGTTGCTGCTGCTCATGCGCCATAGCGCATGCTAACAAGGATTCAACTCCGCCATCGGAGAGAATAACACAACGATCCTGTGGAAACCGGGGGACGATCATGTCTTGATTCTAACAGAGTTGAAGAGTGTGTGCTGGTTATCAATGAAAAATCAGCATTCTGTCTCTGACTTCTTCTAATAGTTAGGAGATGGTGGACGATAATCACTCAAGTCGATAGCTGCGAAGTAAGCGATTGTGCGTTCAAGACCCTGATCGAGTTCAATCGTCGGCGACCAATCCAAAAGACACTTTGCTTTCGTGATATCAGGTTGACGCTGGAGCGGGTCATCCTCAGGAAGAGGCGCAAAGGCAAGTTTACTCGATGAGTTTGTCAGTTCGATGACTCTTTGAGCAAGTTGAACAATCGTAAACTCAGTAGGATTACCAATGTTAACTGGTTCGTGTACTTCGTCCGGAGCATTCATAAGTCGAAGTAAGCCTTCAACTAGATCGTCACGGTAACAAAACGATCGAGACTGAGAACCGTCTCCAAAGATTGTAATGTCTTGGTTCTGCAAAGCTTGAAGAATAAAGTTCGACACAACGCGCCCATCAAACGGATGCATACGAGGACCATAGGTATTGAATATGCGAGCAACCCGGATGTTTAACCCATGCTGCCGATGGTAATCTGAGAATAATGTTTCCGCAGCACGCTTCCCCTCGTCGTAGCATGCACGAGGACCGATGGGGTTCACATTGCCTCGATATGATTCTGGTTGTGGATGAACTGTTGGATCGCCGTAAACTTCGGATGTTGAAGCTTGGAGGATCTTTGCGCCACATCGCTTTGCCATTCCCAAAGTGTTGATTGCACCCATGACAGAAGTCTTCATAGTCTTGATCGGATTGTACTGGTAGTGCCCTGGAGCTGCTGGACAAGCCAAGTTATAGATCTCATCGACTTCGAGCCAAATCGGATGAGTGACATCGTGCCGGACCAGCTCAAAGTTGTTGTAGTTGAGCAGATGAAGGACATTCGATTTCTGTGAAGTAAAGAAGTTGTCAAGGCAGATGACATCATGACCTTCGCCGACAAGACGCTCGCAGAGATGGCTCCCTAAGAATCCTGCTCCGCCTGTTATTAATACTCGCTTGATTGGCATGAACACTTTTCCTTAAATCAACCTTGAGTTGATGTAACATTCCGTGAAGATGTACGCTCAGAAGCAATTTGTCGAGCATATCGAATCATCGCATCAATAGGAGACCATGCCGGCGACCAACTCAAACCGTTCTTCGTTTCGCTCATATCAGCACAAGTATAGTGCTGATAGGTTGAAACCATCTCTTCAGGCATATCGAAATATTCTGCAGCAACATTCATCCCCAATGCTTCGTTGATCGCATCGACGATGTCGTTGAATGATGTTGTTTGTCCTGATCCCAGATTGTAAACGCCCGGCTTAGCATTCGCGTTTGCGCCTGCGATCGTGCAGTTCACGACATCATCAACAAAGACTTGGTCTCGTTCATGCTCGCCAACTTTAAACAATTTAGGACGCTGTCCATCGAGAATCTGATTTGTGAGATGCAGCACCATTGATGCCATTTTGCCCTTGCGTTTTTCTCCTGGACCAAACACATTGAAGTATCTCAGCCCCACAACATGAGGCAATGATTCATTTGCAGCAAGTCGTTGTTCGAAGAATCGAAAAACTTCAACATCCATCAACCACTTTGAGAATCCATACACGTTGTTAGGCATCCCCGCAGCCTCAAGTGGAAAAGGAACCCGATCGTCCGCGACCTTTGGAGACCCATAAGTAGCAGCACTGGATGCATAGACCAAAGGGACATTGCATTCAACGCAAGCTTCTAAGATATCAGTAAAGGGTTCAGTGTTCTCTGAGATCATCTTCTTCTCATCGAACTCGAGCGTGTCAGTGATCGCCGCGAGATGGAAGACCGCTTTGGGTTGGAGTCCCAAGAGTGCGGGTTGCCAGTTCAAATCAGATACAGAATCAGAAAGCACAGACCCTCGGAATGGTCCAACTCCTAGTCGATCGCATGCTTCAACAATGTTCGCGTATGACCCAGTGCGGAAATCATCAACGACATAGATCATCGCGTTAGGTTCATTGTGAAGAAGTGTCGCGACAAGGTTGGAGCCGATAAACCCCGCGCCGCCAGTGACGATATAAACCGATTCTGTTGGTTTTTGAGATGCCATAGACGATTGTAGCTCGCTAGTGATACCCAATCTGTCTCAATCTTCTTCAGGCACAGGAGGTAGCCTGAGAAGTTGTCCAACTGAGATTGAATCAATCGATCTCAGAGTATCCTTATTCGATTCATAGATGAAACCCGCATACCGAGTGGAGCCGTAGATTCGCTTGGATATCAAAGATAAAGAGTCTCCGGATCGAACAACATACTCAATAACCTTCGAGTCTGGGTTTGTGTGCGATTCAATCACACCTGCGACTGTTTTATCGTTCTCAAGTATTCCCTGGATGTTGTTCTTATCCTTGGGAATCCGTAAGACCATCCCCGCTTTGAGCTTCTGTGGATCAACTCTGGGGTTTGCTTTCGCGATGATAGGCCAATCATCAATCGACCCGAAGTAGTGTTTAGCGATGGTTTGAAGCGCCTCGTTTTGAGCGACAATGTGCTCAATGAACTCTGGAGCAATAACCCGTGGGGTATCTCCGGCCTGTTCTTCAGGAGCATCCTCAGAATGAGCCGGTTCTTCTACAAGCTCGCTATCAGTTGGTTCTAACACGGTTTTCGATGAGTCAGAGTCCACTAAGCTCGTCGGAGGTTGCTCAAATGTGATCACCGGGCTTTGCTCCCGATTGGGTTGCCACATCCAATAGACACCAATCCATACCAGCACGAGCATGCAGAGTCCGAAAAAAATTCGAGATGAGCGTTCATCCATACCATCGTCCTCGATGACCATTTCTTCCAAAAGAGTCTATCGGATGGATCATTAGATTACCAACACAGATCAAGAAGTCGCAGAATCATCAGCCGCGAGGAGTTCAGCTTCTGCTTCTCTTCTCATGCTGATATCCTTCTTTCTTGCCCAAACCAATGGTGATGCAATCGCAATCGATGAGTAAGTACCGATCATCACACCTACGAGCAACGCGAAACTAAACGCATGAACGCCCTGACCGCCGTAAACATACAGCAGGAATACAGCCAAGATGGTTGTACCCGATGTGATCAATGTACGAGATACCGTCTCATTAATCGATCTGTTGATCACTTCCTTCGAAGCGTATGAAAGCTTGCCTCGGTTCTCACGGATACGGTCCATAATAACGATCGTATCGTTAAGTGAGTAACCAATGATCGTCAGCAGAGCCGCGACCAAGTTCAAATCAATCTTGAATGGTTCAATCATCAACGCCTGAGTGACGCTGTTCATCGAAGGCATGTCATAGATGATCTCTGAAAGAGCAATCAAACCGATTACGATGAGAACATCATGAGAAAGTGCAACAATCGCCGCGAGTGAATAACGGACAGAACCGAATCGAACCCAGATGTAAATCAGAATCAAGAGCAAAGACAAGAGGACCGCGGCGAACGCTGTCGCTCGGAAGTTCTCTGCAATCGCAGGAGAGAATGACTGAACACTCAACTGATCCGACGAATCCGCGAGTGATGCACGGATGAGGTCCCATTCACGCTGAGCAACCTCTGATCGCCATGCGTCAGGGTTTGCAAAGAAGTCGAGTCCTGGATCGAGTGAGATAAGCGCAAACGAGACTACAGCATCTTCGTTGCCTTCAGTAACGATCAATGTTGTCTTTCGGCCGACAACATCAGTGAAGTCGTCTTTCTGACGAGTGATTGCGAGACGATTTGTCAACTGCTCAATCGATTGAGTCGGAGACAAGTTCTGGATATAAACTGCAACACCACCTGAGAATGCAGAAACATCATTCCGGTAATCAGGACGTGCGATTACATCCCCAAGTCGATCTTCAAGGACTGGGTAAACAGGAGCATCTGCAGATTTAGTTGCGAGTGAGTATTCAAACTCAAGCGGCGGAGGCACATCCAAGTAATCCTGGAAAGTCCGCGTGATCGCAGTACCAATATCATTCCGATTGGTCGCAGTAGTTTTAATAATGAATGTATCGGAAGTTACGCCGTCACTCTGAGGGTTCACCGGAGTGACTTCAGCGCTGCGTAGTGGTTCCAGAGTAACATCTTCACCCAATGCTTGAACTTGCTCGATGACATCAGCACGAACCATGGTCATTTTCGTGCCATCGTTTGCATCGCTGTCCTTGAAAGTCAGCGTAACTTGAGTACCGCCACGGAACTCAGTATCGAGCATATTGGCGCCTTCAAAGACGACCATGGAAATTCCGAGTGATACAAGACCCAACGAGATGAATCCTGTGATCCAACGCAATGAAATCCAGTTGATATTGGGTTTGAGGAGTCGTTCGATCGGTTTGACAACCATCGGCAACATCGACATCTTGCGGATCTTGAGTTTGTCGACCAAAGTTGACATGATGAGATGGTTGATAAACAACGCACTTATCATGGTACAGACAACACCGATTCCAAGCGTGATTGCAAAGCCTCGGATTTCTTGAGTTCCGACATTGGCAAGCACAAGACAGACGATCAAGTTGGTAACGTTGCCGTCAACAATCGAACTGAGTGCCTTCGCGTAACCGATTTTCACCGCTTGACGAAGATCAAGTCCGCCGTTGAGTTCTTCACGGATACGTTCGTAGATAAGCACATTCGCGTCAACCGCCATACCAAAGGTCAGGATGATGCCCGCGATACCAGGGAGCGTCAATGAAGCACGCGAGAGTGCCAATGCTCCAAGGATCAACAGAGCATTTGCTGACAAACAGATAACCGCAACGAGTCCGTATCCAAAGTAGTACAGGACCATGAATACTGACACGATGATCAGTGCCATAATCCCTGCATTGATACCTTGATCCAAGTTGTCTTGACCAAGCTCAGGAGCGATGATGTTTTCTGAAAGTGGTTCAGGAGAGAGTTTCGCTTGGAGAGATCCCGCACCCAATACACGGATGACATAGTTGATCTCTTCCATCGTAAACTCGCCCTCGATGATACCTTGATTGGTAATTCGAGCATTGAGTGTTGGAGCAGTAAAGACTTCGTCATCAAGCAGCACAGCCATGTGAGCACCGACATTGTCGCCGGTAAGTGCGCCCATTCGAGTCGCGCCAGATTGATTCATACGGAAACCAATCGCAGGTCGACCGAGTTGGTCCGCAGATTGGTAGGCCCGAGCGACTTTCCAGCGCCCTTCTTCTTGGGTCATCCGCAATCCGCGTGAGTCCCAAGCGAGCATGTAGTAGTCGCCGTTGTACTCTTCGACAACATACCCAGTTCCGCCGTAGCTGTAGAAGTACTGAGCTGGATTGGCAACCATTGATTCGTATGCAGAAACTGAGCTGTACCACGAATCTTGCTTATTGATCTTGAACCAGCGAGCGTCTCTTGTTCCTGCTTGCTTGGGTCCTTTTTCTTGAAAGAGTTCGCGTAGACGACTCTCTTCAGGATGGGTAAACCCAGTATTGCCTCGTCCTGTTGGATCAGCAGTGATTCTGAAACTAAGCACACCCGCAGCTTGGACGAGTCTCTTCAAGTCAGCTGTATCATCGAGTGAGTTTCTGTTTTCAGAGTACACTTCATACGCTGCGATTACTTTTTCAAGTTGATCGCCGATTTCAGGGTACTGCTCGCGGATGCGATTTAGTGCTCGTTCGCGAGGACTTGGGATCGTGATGTAGTCATCACCGTCTTTGAGTGTCTTTTCAACCTTTGATTGCTCAAGTGCTCTCTTGATTGATTCAGGAGAAATCGCTGTAGCGAGTGTTTCATCTCTTGCAAGTTCATAATCGAGTTCAGCTTGAGCGACTTGTCCGACGAGTGCATCGAGTGTTGTTTCATCGATGTCTGTATTCAAACTCATCAAATCAAGCTGGCTTCGCAGCTGTTTCGACAGATCATAAGCAGCAGCAGATTTGAGCAGGATCTGATAGACCGTATCGCTTGCAGCTCCAACTCTCTTGAGCTCAGCGTCACGCTCATCAATTGGCAACCGCATCATCCGCTCAAAGTCATCAGGTTCAATTGATGTAATGGAAAGCTTCGAGAGCTCTTCTTGGAACGCTGTTTTGAGTGCTTTCACATGATCCGAAGGCAACGGCATCGTGATCTCAATTCGATCTTGCCCTTGTCGAACAATCGAAATCTCGAACAAACCATTCGGGTCGATACGCTTTTTGAGCACATCGATCACCTGCGGGATCACTTCGCCAGCAGTTTCGGTGGAACTGATTTCTACAGAGTAGATCAGTGAAGCACCGCCGCGAAGATCCTTGCCAAGACCGATTTTCTCGGCTGGTGGATTCGACGCAACAAAAGCGAGAATCAACATCGCAATAGCGATCGTCATGTTGCGGACATAGTGTCGCATGTGTATTAACCTCTCCAGCGTATTGGAGTTATTTTATTATCAACCCAATTATTTCACTACAAACTGTTACCCAGTCCAACAAGTTATGCATTTACAGATTCAGCTTCGTCGCTGGTTTCTTCGTTCGAATCGCTTGGACGCTTTGACGAATCCAGAACAGTTGAGATCGAACCGCGAGCAAGCCAGAGTCGAGTGTGTGATGATCGATCAGTTTCGATAAGAACTTCATCGTCCTTCAGTTCAACGATGGTCCCGATGATCCCGCCTGCGGTCCGGATCTTGTCCCGCTTTGTGATCGTGGAGAGCATCTGCGCCCGCTTTTTCTTTTCCTTCCGGCCTGACATAGACATGATCAGGAACATGCCGACCATCATGATGATCGCGAAGAAGAAGATATTGCTTCCGCCGCCCGCTGCTGGAGAACCTACAGGAGCTCCATTCGAACCAGGTGCTTGCGTCGCCGCAGGAGCAGCTCCCGCGTCGCTTCCGACGAGTTGTCCGAGTGTCGTATTCATATAGATCAGCGGCAAGCCGATTTCATTGGTCATATCGAACCTTTCAATCCATGTCTATCCATGACGAACCGGGATCCACCCCAAATGGAGTCGTCCCGATCATGGTCTGGATGATAGGACCGGTATTGTCTCTAAGTGGGGCTTTAGGCGAACCTGTTTCATGATCCGTGAGGAGAAATTGTGAGTCGTTGATCTACGATGGGAGCCAAATGAGGCCGTTTGCACACAAACGCCTCCCAATCATCGGAAGTGATCGCTTCTCGAAGGTCATGGGTCAAGCGTTGGAAGAACCGAAGATTGTGAAGAGTGACAAGAATCGGTCCAAGCATCTCACCTGCTTGGAAGAGATGCCGAATATACCCTCTGCTAAATGGTTGAGCATCCGGAGTCTTCCAGCCGTACTTACTCGGATCACACGCCTGACAATCGCACCCAGGTTCAATTGGGAGCGGATCCTTTGCAAACTGAGCATTACGCAGACGAATTTGTCCATTTCGTCCAGGTTCCGCTGTAAACCCATTCGCGTTTCGTCCATTGCGAGTAGGAAGAACACAATCAAACATATCAATCCCAGCGAGAACCGCCATCGTGATATCGTGTTCGTATCCAACTCCCATCAAGTACCTCGGTTTCGATTCAGGCATCTGCGGCGCTGTATGTCTCACAATCCGAGCGATGTCCTCGGTAGATTCCCCTACTGCGACTCCACCGATCGCATATCCAGGAAGATCAATATTGCAGATATGTTCAACTGACCAATCCCTCATAGACATGTCTGCTCCTCCTTGGATGATCCCAAAGAGAGACTGCTCACATGGCCGCGTATGCGCAGCTTTACAGCGATCGAGCCAACGAACAGTTCGTTCATTTGCTGTAACCAAACGAGCGCCATGGTCGTAGCTGGATTTCTTCTTTGTGTCTCGGCGAGTTGCGTTACTAAGTCTTGGTTGATTGACTTCCCCACTATCTGGGTCCACCGAAGGCGGACAATCATCGAAGGCCATCATAATGTCAGGACCGAGTTCATTTTGAACTCGCATTGCGATTTCAGGGTTAAGACGAACCATTGAACCGTCAAGAATTGATTTGAATGACACGCCGTCTTCATCAATCGCGTTGATGTCCGCCATCGAGTACGCTTGATACCCACCGGAATCAGTTAAGATAGGACCGTCCCAGTTCATGAACTTGTGGACGCCTCCCATATCGCGGATCAGTTCAGATCCTGGACGAAGCATGAGATGATATGTGTTATTGAGCAGGATCTGAGCGCCGCCTTGAGCAACTTGCTCAGGCAGAATCCCTTTCACAGTCGCGCGCGTACCGACAGGCATAAACGCAGGAGTATCGAATCCGCCGTTGAGCGTTTCGACTCGGCCTACACGAGCCAGTCCAGATCGGGCTTTAATCTCAAAAGTAAGTGGTTGTGACATCGGGAAAAGATAGCACGGCCTATGAGGATTAGCCGAGAATCAGCGAATCAATCCGCATTCTTACTCGCATCGGAGAGTTTCTTCTTTTCTTTATCGCTCAATGATGAAAGCCCGTGTTGTTTTACTTTATCCAATATTTTGTCTATCTCAGATTCTGTAGGCATCCCAGACGGGCTTCGCGAGTAACCTCGATGCTGTGTTTTTCGAGATGTCTTTCCCTTCGAGCGACTGTCTCCGAACACATCAAAGAAATCAGTGAGCAGATGTGATTTTCGAATGAAGAAGAATCCTGCGACTGCTCCACCAACGTGAGCTGCCTCGCCGCCTGCGTTATGAGAACCCATCATCAAGCTAAAGAGAGCGAATGCAACATAGCCGTAAGCAAATGTTCTCATCTTCATCGGAATCGGAGGAAAGAGCAGTTGGATCACTGAGTTTGGAGATACAAACGCACATGCAACGATGACTCCGAATACTCCTGCAGATGCGCCGATGAGTGGAGTTTGGAATCCATCCTTTAGAATCTGTAGAGGCGTATAAGCACCTATGAGATTCAAGATGATGAAGAGCATTCCTCCTGAGAGCCCGCACATCAGATAAAACGCGAGGTATTTCTTTCGGCCGAGATATTGTTCGACCATCGGTCCAAAGACCCACATTCCGAACATATTAAAAAGGACATGCATGATCGAGTTTGGATCATGAAGGAACTGGAATGTGATCAATCGCCAGACTTCGAGTCGTTGGAATGCTTGATAGACTGAGAGTTGTCCAATATCGAACAGTGAACTGAAAACAGTGACTGATAAGAAGTAGACTACAACATTGATCACAATGATCCATGTGGTGACTGTCCAGCCCGGTGCGCGAGCGAAGATGTGTTGCCCCGAACTGGAAGAGGAAGTTCCCATCCCGCGATCAGAGTTGACATAATCTCGATCATAAATACCCATAGACCATCTCCAAGATTGAGGTCTGAACTTGTTTCTGTTGACCTATTGGGATTTTCGGCTTGTTTCTGTCGCTCGCTTGAGACTTCGCCGTTCCTTGCGAGATAAAGATTCCATCCCAGATGATGAAATCTTAGCCAGAATTCGGTCTACCTCTGCTTGGGAGATGATTTCCTCATCATCTTCGTCCACAACAGGGCCGGATTTCCATGATTCCCCTTCATTATTCAAACCAGGGATCGTATCTCCATATTGGAGGAACTGAAGTCGTCGTTTCTCCATCGAGCATGCGATTCCACTCAGAATAGCGATCGCAAGGAGAATCTTTCCATCCTGCATGACGATCCCGATGAGCCCGACCAGTGTTGCTACGCCGAGCCCGATATTCACTGTTTGCCACATCGCTTTGAACTGGGTTGTTCGGCGCCAGAGCAGCGAATACAAAATACGAGCAGAGTCGAGAGGGAACATCGGAATCAGAAGATTGAATATCACCAATGTCCAGTTCATTGCATAGAACGAACTGAGAGTAATCAACCACCAAGTGGTCTCTCCTGAAGGAAGGGTTGAAACTTCAGTATTACCACCGAGCAAAATCGGATTGAAAGCGAGCGAAGATGTGCTTTGTGTGAGAAGATAAAGCGGAATCCCAAAAACAGGAATCAATAAGACATTACTCATCGGCCCTGCAATTGCGACACGAAATTCCGATCTCCAATCGTCTGGAACAACGCATTGAGCAAATCCACCCAAAGGCCAAAGCATAATCTCGTCTGCTTCGCCACCAACTCTCCGACAGATCAAGCAGTGTGCAAGCTCATGGAGCATCACCAAGCTGAGCATCGCAACAAGCCGTGGCCATACAAACACAAACCCGTCGTGACTCCCAGGGAGCGTAAAGATCAACTCGCTGATCAGATACACTAAGAAAAGCAAATGGATCCGGAATCGGATACCAGCTATTCGAAACAATGTGAATCCCCATGCGAATGGATTTTCTCCATCCCCAAAGATTCGAGCGAGTACCGCTTTGAGTTTCGCTAAGCGATCCCCATTGCCAGCATCGTCGTATGAAGATTTCCATTGGCGATCACTCATCGTGTATCAATACACTCCAATCGCGAGAAGGATGCACATCTAGATTCTCTTACGAGACTATCGCCACCAAGTCGATGAGCCGTAGATCGCGTTTTCACCAAGCTCTTCAGCAATTCGAATCAGTTGATTGTATTTCGCATTGCGATCACTCCGACAAGGAGCTCCTGTCTTGATCTGTCCACAGTTGGTTGCAACAGCGATGTCAGCAATTGTTGAATCTTCTGTTTCTCCAGAGCGATGACTCAATACGCACGAGAAACGATTGCTCATCGCGTAGTTGACTGCATCGAAGGTTTCGGAGAGTGTTCCGATTTGATTCACTTTTACTAGGACTGAGTTTGCACTACCCTCTGCGACTCCTCGTTCAACGTACTTCTTGTTAGTGACGAAGAGATCATCACCAACAAGTTGTACCTTGTCTCCAATGCGTGCGTTGAGCTTCGCCCATCCTGCCCAGTCGTTCTCAGCAAGTCCGTCTTCGAGTGAACGGATCGGGTAACGATTGCACCAATCAGCCCAGAGATCAATGAGCTGATCAGAGGTCATGATCTCTTGAGAGGAGCTGAAGAACTTGTAGCCTTCTTTACCGTCCTTTTCTGCTTCGTTCCAGAGTTCGCTTGTCGCTGGATCGAGTGCAACGAAGATTTCTTCGCCCCATTTGTATCCAGCTTTATCGACTGCTTGTTCAATGATTTTGAGTGCGTCTTCGTTGTCTTTGAGGTTTGGAGCGAATCCGCCCTCATCCCCTACCGCTGTTGACATACCTTGATCTTTGAGCACAGTCTTTAGGGTGTGATAGATTTCAACACCTGCACGAAAAGCTTGACCAAAGTCATCAAATCCCCAAGGCTGAATCATGAACTCCTGGAAGTCCACTGTGTTGTCTGCGTGCTTACCTCCATTGAGGATGTTGAGCATCGGGACTGGGAGCGTTTTCGCCGCAGAGCCTCCAAGATAGCGATAGAGCGGGAGCCCAGACGCTTCCGCCGCTGCTTTAGCAACTGCGATCGAAACACCCAGGATGGCATTTGCACCAAGGACAGATTTGTTCTCAGTGCCATCAAGCTCGATCATCGCTTGATCGATGCCTTCTTGATCCCTTGCGTCCATACCTTCAATTTCACTCGCGATCTGGTTGTTCACATTGGATACTGCTTGAGCAACACCTTTGCCCATCCAGACATCTCCGCCATCGCGAAGCTCGACCGCTTCGGATTCTCCTGTTGATGCTCCTGAAGGGACTGCTGCTCGACCTACAACTCCGGATTCGAGTACCACATCGACTTCAACAGTGGGATTCCCTCGGGAATCAAGAATCTGACGGGCATGAATAAGTTCAATATCGAAAGCCATGGGGACACTCCAACTGAGATAAGGGCTTGAGTTCAAAGGAAAGAAGTGAACGAATTGTGTAAGGATATGTCTATGAGTGAGCAAGTCGACATAAAATCGGCTATCCTGAGTTGATTCATCGGCCTGTATTCAGATTCTTCATCGCACATACGGACAATTGATCAAATGACCATCACCCCAGATCAGTTTCAAAGCAGATTGGCTCGAGTTCGAGAGCGTCTTGTCGAGCAAGGTAAACTCGTTATTGATCTTACCGAGCAGACCTTCGAGACGATATACAACCGTGACTCAGACAAAGCTCAGCTGTTGATGCAAAGAGACGATGAGGTAGATCAAGCAGATATCGAAATAGAGCGAGATGCAGTCGATATGCTCACGCTCGCAGCAAGAGTCGCATGTCCGATCGAGCCGAATCTAATTCGATCATTACTCACGGCTGTCAAAGTAAATAACGAACTTGAACGAATTGCAGATTCAACAACCGCGATCGCACAGCTCGTCATTACCCTTGGGGATCGAGACTCCTCGTTCCCAAAGACTACACGAGTCATGACAAACTCGATCGAGGGGATCCTTCGAGACACAGTCAAAGCATTCGAGAATATCGATGCAGTAAAAGCGAAAAAGGTTCTCGCGTGTGAAGGGAACACGCTCGCTTTTCACGAACTCATCACTCGTGATGCTGAGTCACGAGTCGCAGATGGACGATTAGGAGTCGACACCGCGTTCTCGTTACACGCGATTATTAATCAAGCGGTATTGATGGGTGATCACTGCACAAATATTGCAGAACAGGTGATCTACGAAGCAACAGGCACGATCGTCCGCCACACAACCGCTGGATGGGTAGAACAGAATTTGCCGAATCTGAAGAACTCATCAGATAAAGAATAGCTGGTTTGTATAAAACGCTTTCCCAGCCAATCTAACTTTCATATCAGAATCTAATCAACGCTTGTAGAATGGGAGTTCAACAACCATCGCATCGAGTTGCGTTCGACCTGAATCAATACTGAACTTTGTACCCAATGATGTCATTGAGGATGGAACAAATCCCATAGCGATTGATTTACCAAGGGTCGGGCTCATGCAACCTGAGGATATTGTTCCTACAGCTTCGCCGTCAGCGAGAATCGACATCCCTTGTCGAGCGGTTCGTTTGGAATCAATTTCCAATCCAACGAGCATCTTTTCAGGCCCACCCGCATCGCGGATCGCCATGAGTGCTTCTTGCCCGATGAACATTTCGCCCTGTGCTTCGACTGACTTGTCGAGAGCGATAACGAAATCGACTCCGCATGAGAGAGCACAAATATCCTCACCAAGTTCGTGGCCGTAGAGCGGCATGCCTGCTTCAAGACGCAATGTGTCTCGAGCGCCTAATCCACAAGGACGGATGAGTTCTTCGTTTTCAGGAGATTTAAGCTCCTTCATCATCATCTTGATGGCCATCCCCACCGCTGAGGCAGGGAGAATAACTTCGACGCCGTCTTCGCCGGTATACCCCGTACGAGCAATCATGATCTTCATGATCATCATGTTCTTTACGAAGAATCGGTATCTTTTGAGTTCAGAGATCTCGGAGGAAACTTTACTGAGAAGTTCCATAACTTTGGGTCCCTGCATCGCGATCATCGCTGTCTTCTCAGTTCGATCTTCAAGCTTGACAGAGAATCCTCGATCTCGAATGACGGATTCGATGTGATTCACAATCTTCGTGCGATTCGACGCATTGACAACGACCAAAAACTCGTTTTCTCCGAGACGGTTCGCGATTACATCATCGAGCACACCGCCTTGCTGATTACAGATCAACGAATACCGGCATTGCCCCTCAGCCATCGAGCCAATCTTGCGTGAACATATATGTTCAAGCAATCGAGCAGCGTCTTTACCCTTCAAAGACAAGCGGCCCATATGAGATACATCAAACAACGATCCACTCTCACGAGTATGAACATGCTCATCCTTAATCGATGTCGCATACTTAATTGGCATTTCCCATCCAGCATACTCAACCATCTGAGCATCGTAATCCTCGTGATATGCATGGAGCGGAGATTGCTTGAGTGTCGCTTGATCAGTCATCTTTTACCTCTAAATCAGGATAAATCGTTTCGCTTAAGCGTATGCAACTGGAGTCCAAGGAGCATTGTCAATTAAACGAACTCCCCCCACCATCGCAGCAATTAACGCTCTACATGGTTCATGCATCGCCATCATTGGATTCGGAATAGGCATCAATGTCGCAGAAGGACGGATTACAGCGTACTCAGGTTCAATCCCGCTTCTATCGAGCATCTCTTTCATAATCGATTCTGCAAGCTCAGGAGTTTGGACATGTGATGCACTAAATAAAGCCTGGCTCAACACAACCGCTTGTGCTCTTGCATCATCTGACAAGTTTAAGTTTCGTGAACTCATCGCGAGACCAGAATTTTCGCGCACAGTCTGAGCAGGAATGATCTCAAGCGAACGGTTCTGCAACTTGGACATCGTTCTGATGCATTGGAGCTGTTGCCAGTCCTTTTCTCCGAACACCGCAGCTGATGGCCTACATAGATCGAATAAGCGTGAAACAACTTTGCATACGCCTTCGAAATGTCCAGGCCTATACAAATCTTCAAGCCCAGGTTTCGATGCGATATCAGGTATAATTACAGATGAAAGCACATCTTCATTCTCAGGATAAACCACTTCCACCGATGGGTTGAACACGATATCTACGCCTTGATCTTTACAAATCGCGATGTCGTCATTCATCCGATCAGGGTATTTATCAAAATCTGCTTGTTCATTGAACTGCTTAGGATTTACAAAGATGGAGACAGCGCTCGGGACCCCCTCAATCCGGGCGCGGCGTACTGCTGCTTGAATGAGCGAAGTATGCCCGCCATGAAGTGCACCCATTGTGGGCACCAACACACATTTATCTGTCATTTCAAAGTCTGGTATTTCCAGTATTCGCACACAGAGCCCTTTCAATCTTGAAATCGAGTGTAGACGGGATTTATGCGACTACGATTTCATGTGGACACAAATCAAACAAAAATACACTCAAACTCCCAATGGGTTCAGTTTATTGAATCATTGATAAAACCTGTCATCAGCGGGATGCCACTGAACGAACCAGTTGCACAGCAAACTGAGTTCATTGACTCTTTTAGCGACGAATACGGCAACCGTAGAGCAACTGATCGTCCATTCATAAGTACGCTCTTCGGAATCTCACAATCTCCCACTGTGGAGTCATCCGACGCACTAGACGAACAACTCTGGTGGCTGATCAACTCAAACAAACTGACCAAGGAACATGCACTCGATCTCATCGAACCGACCGGCCCATTAGTGAGCGACTCAGAGAAGCTCGCGATCGAATATCGAACAATGGTTGAGCTCAGCGCTCTCCACGCGCTCTGGAACTTTGCTCAAGAGATTGCGTCACCAGATCTCATCAATCGATGTATAAATGCTGCTCATTGGCACATCAAAGAACTTCAGCCTGATAATGGTATAAATCGTCCATGGGCTGCACATGTGTTTATCTATTTGGCTTCAACAACGCTAGATCACGAAATGAGCTCGTTAGCAAATTTACATGCACAAACACTGATCCATAACACATCGGTTACCCTTGGGCAGCCAGATCGTCTCAGTGCATTGATTCTCAAAGACATTTCGAACCAGCTTCAAAAATACCAAGCTAGTTGAGCTGAAATGATTTATACATCTTATGAAGTTGGTTGGGTCTTCCCGTTTTTGCGAGTGTACAACCAAGTACGTAACGCAGCATTCGTAGAGTAGAGCTTGTTCCATTCAGACTCATCTGATTGGTACTTGCCAGCGAGCGCCGCTGCGACGAGACCCATAAACATCGGTTGCGGAGTCAAAGGCCGCGAAGTCAACTCCGGATGGAACTGAGCTCCTATGAAGTATGGATGCGTCGGTACTCCATTTTCATCTGAGCCACTACCGTTTCCATGAGCAGTCGATGGAAGCTCCAAAATCTGCATGATTGGCTGTTCTGGGTGTCGACCTGAGAACACAAGCCCGCCAGCTTCAAGCTGTTCGATAAACGAAGGGTCTACTTCATAGCGATGACGGAAGCGTTCACGAATCGATCGTTTCCCGCCTGATAGGAAAGAAGCAAGTGAATCAGCGGTAATCTGGACATCTTGTGCGCCCAAACGCATTGTCCCTCCGAGTCCTTCAATCTTCTTCTGATCAGGGAGTTCAGAAATGAGAGGCGAGCCACACATCGGATCAAACTCAGTTGAATACGCATCTTTGATTCCGAGTACATTTCTCGCAAACTCGATCACTGCAACTTGGAATCCGAGACAAATTCCAAGATAAGGCATGCCCGATTCACGACAATATTTCACTGCTGCGATTTTGCCTTCGACACCTCTCGATCCAAAACCGCCAGGAACGATCACGCCGTCAAAGCCATCGAGTCGATCAGCGATATTCGAATCAGTAATGTTTGTAGTGTCGATCCATTCTTGCTTGATACGACATCGGAAGTGAGCCGCACAATGTTCGAGAGATTTCTGAATTGACGCATATGCATCCATCAAGTCCGCATATTTACCTGCAACAGCAACTCGTATTGTGTAGTCTTTGGGAGCAATCAATCCATCAACAAACGATCCCCATTGTCTGCGAGATTTATCTTCTTGCATCGCATCAACACGATTGTGAAGATCAAGAATCGAGAGGATCTCACGATCAAGACCCTCATTCCTCATTTCATCTGGAATCGTATAGATACTGTCGCGATCATGCATTGAGAACACACGGTTCTTAGGTACATTAGAGAACATCGCGATCTTTTCCATCACCTTTGCTTCAGCAGGATTACTGGCGCGACACGCGATGAGATGAGGTTGGATCCCTGATTCCATCAAACGCTTGATACCAAGCTGAGCTGCTTTGGATTTCTGTTCTCCAAGTGCTTTCGGTTCGATGACATAAGTCAGCGCGACAAAACAAACACTGCCAGGGCCTTCTTCAAAAGCAAGCTCACGAAGCGCTTCAATGTAAAACCCATTCTCGTAATCGCCAACAGTGCCGCCGACTTCAACGAATACAACATCCGCAGGACCTTGTCCGTCGCCACGCAATGCGAGTTCACGGAGTTTGCGTTTTACTTCGCCTGTAACATGCGGAATCATCTGGACATCTCGTCCAAGATAAACTCCTTGACGCTCACGATCGAGAATCTCAGAGTAGATTTGACCTGAAGTCACAAAGTTTCGTTTCGTGAGATTCTGATTGAGCATCCTCTCATAGGTGCCCAAATCCATATCACATTCAGTTCCGTCTTCGAGTACGAAAACCTCGCCGTGCCGATAAGGATTCAGAGTACCCGAGTCGATATTGAGATATCCTTCGCACTTGATTGGAGCGACGCGTAGCCCTTTGTCTTTAAGCACTTTAGCCATGGAGGACGAAAAGATGCCTTTACCGAGACCTGACATCACAGTACCGAGGATCACTACATATTTGTGATTGCCTTTTTTGTACCCGTCTGGAATCGGAGAATAGTACTCCGAGTTCGTCATCGAGCGTTCGCCAGCTTCTGCGAGCAAATCTGTGCCGACAGTATCACCCGGTGGCGTAGAGACCGGAGTGGATGATGCATGATTCGATGAATCTTGACCGTCTGCGGCGTCGCTTTGATTGGGCATAACTGATCGTAACAACTCCAATACCCAGCGTGCAACTCAGTTGCTGATTCTTATGAAATTCAGGATAATTTATTGCCTATTACGGGCACAAAACGCCCGGTAGTCTTCAGGAGTATCTATCCCTTTGTGGACAAATGGACAAATCGCGACGGCGATTTCAATTCCTGCTTCAACTGCACGCAGTTGTTCAAGCTGTTCCACTGACTCAAGTCGGGAAATTGGCCAACTTACAAACTGATCCAAGAATCGTCTGCGATAGACATAGAGCCCTGCGTGTTTGAGCCATTCAAACCCTTGCGTATCCCTATCGAAAGGGACTGGAGAACGTGAAAAATAGATTGCTCGTTCGACGCCGTCTTGTGCAGTGCGAGTCACTACCTTGACGAGGTTTGGATTCGAAACATCATCGTTCTCTTGGAGAGGAGAAGCTAAGGTACCCATCTCAACCCCAGATTGAACGAAAGCATCAACCGCTGAATCAATCAGCATGGGATCAAGCTCAGGTTCATCGCCTTGAACATTGACAATGATGTCATCAAGGTCAAGATCTAGGATTTGAGCTGCTTGAGCAAGCCGAGATGTCCCATTAGGATGCGAAGGATCAGTCAGGACAACTTCGATATTGAGATCCGTGAGCACATCACAGATTTGCTGAGTATCAGCAGCAACTACAACTCGATCTAATCGAGTAGATCGCTGTACAGATTCCACGACATGGACAATGAGAGGCTTCCCAGTTTCACACAGCAATACCTTGCCCGGAAGTCGAGTCGAATCATACCGAGCTGGGATAATCCCGACGATGCTCATCGAATCTCATTCCCGATTCAAGACTTGATCTCAGCGATCAGCGCCTTAATCTGTTCTCTGCGTTCACGAACATCACGATAGTTAAACTGCTGAATAGCAAGCCCCGCAGCAAGCTTGTCTGCTCGGGTTGCTGATTCAATATCTTGATCCTTCGCAGCTTTCGCTTGGAGTGCGTCCATCAAGCCATAACGGATATCCATACCAAGATCAGATGTCTCATCTGATATGCCTTCGAATGCTTGATCAAAGGTAGTGATCGCAGCATCTTCCCAACCATCAAGTTTTCGGAAAGAATGAGCCATCAGATTGAGCACATCGCGGCGGAGCTTAGGGTCATTTTGAGCAATTTGAAACTGCTCAATTGCGTCCTGATACTCTGCTTTCTGAAACAAGATTTTACCAAGTTTGTACTTGAGTCCAAGATCAGTCGGATAGTTGATAACCTGCAACTTCAGTTCATCAAGCTGTAACTTCTCAAACTGTTTTTGAGCTTTTTGATACTTGGTTGTGATCTCTCCGTCATTCGGATTTGCCTTAGCTTGAGCAGCATATTTTGCGAGTGTTCTTTTCGCACGCTTGACCTGAATTTCGCCAGCTTGATTCCGATAGCGGAACTCGTTTGTCGCTTTAAAAGCCTTTGTATATAGATTTAAAGCTTTTAACTCATCGGAGCCTTTGTTTCTTTCCAATAAGGCGCTTGCATATTTAGTAAGTGTCGGAAGATCGTCAGGACGAGCAATGTATTCCGCTTCTGTTGTTGCAACAATCGCATCCTTTGTCGAATCAGTTTTCGCAAGTGAGTCTTGCTGTTCGAGTTCAAGTTGCTTATCTGCATCACGGATATTCTTGCGGAATCCACCTTCTTCTTCGTTGTCGTAGCCGCCCGAACTCATTGTGTTCTGAGCAAGCATGTTTCGAACTCGAACCTGGAGATCACCATCTCCTGGATCCATACGACATGCGGATTCACCAGCAATTGCTGCAAGTTTGTATTCTTCGACGGATTCAAACGCATCTAAGAGTTTGACGTACGAGTCTTTTTTTACTTTTGGATCATTTTGGATTAGCTTGAGAGCATGTTCTCCAAGCATGGTCACAGGTTCTTTGAGTGAGATTTTCGCAGCCGCAGATGTGACTTTGATCGCGTTGCCCAAATCGAAACGACCCAGTCCAAACTCAAGGAGCGCGGAAAGATATTTCCCTACATCTCCCTTAGTGCTTGAAATCGCCTTTTTGGTATCTTTGCTGCTCTTTTTCGGATTCTCTACAGAGTAGATCTCCGACGACTTGAGGAATGCGTTGAGCCCATACATCGAGGTCGGGTCTTTCCCGAGCCCATTGAGCCAGCACTGCATCGCATACTCGTAGTTCCCCGACTCGTGGACCGTTTTCGCATGTTCAAAAAACGACTTCGCTTTCTTAGGAGAGAACGCCTCGACAACCGGGGTTTCGCTCACACTGCTGTCGTCATTCTTATTTTTTTTACCAAACATCGCCAAGGCAAATTCCTCCTGAACGCTCAATCGTCATCAAGTATACGCGGAATGAACGCTCAGGAAGGCTGATTCCGCCACAACCTCGTTCTTCGGCCATACGATCTAACAATGACGATCAATCCTGAAAAACTCCGAATCGAGCTCTACCCAACAGAAGTCCTCCGTACCAAGGCTAAAGCGATCGAACTCAATGATGAAGTTCGAGCTGTAGCAGGACGGATGATCGATCTCATGCAGGGCGCCAGAGGTATCGGACTTGCCGCACCTCAAATCGGGCTCACCTGGCGAATGTTCGTAGCGCATGTCCCTGCGGATCCTGATCTCGACCCAGAAGATGCTGCTCAACAGCAAGATTCTGATCTCCCGATTTCGTGTGATTCGCCTCAAATATTTATCAATCCAGAGATTATAGAGTTTGGAGGAGAACTTGAACCCTACGAAGAAGGCTGCCTTTCCTTACCTGGAATCACTGGAGAAGTACAACGGCCTGCAAATGTCACGATGAAAGCAATCACGATTGATGGTGATGAAGTTACTCTCAAAGCCGCAGGCCTCCTCGCTCGCTGCTGGCAACACGAAATAGACCATCTCGATGGTGTTCTCATTCTTGATAAGATGAACCAGATGTCAAGGTTTAAGAATCGATCAAGAGTTAAGCAGATGGAAAAAGCGGCGAAACGCTAAGAAAAGAAAGGAACGAACACATGGATGTGGTCTTTCTTGGATCTGGTGCATTCGGAGTCCCAACACTCCAAAGTCTTGCAAAAGAACACACAATCACTGGTATTGTCACCCAGCCTGATCGAAAAGCTGGGCGCGGATCAAAAATGACTGCTACCCCGATCGGGCAATGGGCAAGCGAGAATCTGCCCAATGTACCAATGATTAAACCTGAAAAAATCAATGAACCCGAAGTGCGAGATCTTGTTCGTTCATGGAGTTCTGATGCATGGGTCGTGATCGCTTACGGTCAGTATCTAGGATCTAAACTGATCGCAGATCGATTCGCGATCAATCTCCATGCGAGCAGACTCCCCCGCTGGCGTGGAGCTTCGCCAATCAACTCCGCAATCGTGGCTGGAGATCCATCCACAGGAAACTCGGTTATCACAATCGACAAAGAAATGGATGCAGGCGCGATCCTCGCTCAGTCCATCTGCGACATTCAACCAGATTTCACGGCTGCGATGCTCCATGATCAACTCTCACATGATGGTCCAAAACTCATCGCAAAAGTACTCGATGATCATTCAAACAACGCTATCGAATATCTGACACAAGACCCATCAAAGGTCACAATTGCTTCAAAAATGTCCAAGTCAGACGGGGTAGTCGATTTCTCGCATCCAGCATACTTAGTTGCGGCGCGAATCAATGGTTTCAATCCATGGCCCAGCATTACAGTTGGTTTTCGTGACGAAATGATCAAGATCAATCAATCGAAACCAACCGAAGGCCAATCCCAAGAATCAGCTGGAACGATCGTTGATTCTGACAACGGCTACATCGCTTGCGGCGATGGTCTCCTCGTCCAGCTACTTATGGTACAACCAGCTGGAAAGAGATCGATGGATTGGAAGTCGTTCTCCAACGGCAGATCAGTACAAATCGGAGAGAAACTTGCCGGATCTTCTCTTCCAAGAATCACGCTATGAATCCAATGACGCTTTGGGATTTATTGATCCCGACAACAACCCGAAAAAAACCGAGAAGGCGCAAGCAAGTGTCGCCCAAGGTTGTGGTTCGCCAACAAAGAAAAATCAAAGCACCCTCGACTGGTATGCAGCTCAAGTATGAGCAGATCACAAAGCAGATGCTCCAAGAGTACGGAGTTCGTGTTCGCAAGTGGAGATCCTCCATGTCAGGAGTCGCATGGCAAGTCACATATCGTGATGGAACCGTGTCAAGATTGCTTGAATCCCCAAAGCCCAAAGGGCCAATGTCTGCAGCTATATTTCTGCATGAAATCGGGCACCATGCGATTGGATTTGGAACTTACAAACCAAGGTGTCTCGAAGAGTATTACGCGTGGAAGTTTTCAATCGACAAGATGCATGAACTCGAACTCAATGTGACTGATCGAGTGCATGAACGCATGCATGATTCATTGAACTACGCAGTGGAGAAGGCGCTCCGTCGAGGATTGAAACAGATTCCAGAAGAGTTACTCCCTTTTGTCGAACCAAGAACTCTGAGATCAGCCTGAATCATCATCAAGGAAAACTTGTTTATGTACTGAGACAGGTTGTACTTCTCCTGAGACATGTGGGGAATACGCACGCACGATTACTTCAACAGGGTTAAGAGTCGATCCGCTTTCTGAGATTAACTCAAGAGTTACCCAATCTTGCTCTCCAGCTGGAATAGTCACTTCAATGTATTCAGGTTCAACGCTCCAGCCGTGAGCGTGTTGGATTCCGACTTTATATGTAATTTCCTTTGAAGTGATATTGGTAAGCTCGATATTGAGATCAAACTTGTCACGCGAGAAGTGTCCATTGCCTTTAATCCAACTCTTCTTTTGTAACGCTCGAATGTCATCGAACTCGATGCCCGGATATGCATCGCTAGGAAGAATCGATCCGACAGGAATATGGACGATCGAAACTCGATCCTCTCGAACTTGAAACTGTGTTAAGTGATGGATGGTTGCATAATCAAACCCCTTCTTAGGCCAACCTCCAGTTGTTGCAAGCGTGAGATAGTGGACATTGTCTCGGATGCCATCATCTCGAAGTGTGTGTATATGCCCGCCGACAATCGTTGTTGAGCGTCCATCAGTTGCGAATAGCTCATGGACTTGATCCCAGTTGCATCCTTCATAGTCCTTGGTCCATCGCGGATGATGAAGAAATACAAAGATTTGCTTCGCATCAGTTGTTGATAAATCTTCGCGTAACCAATCCATCTGTTCCTGCGACATATTTTGATTGTTGCTAGGATCGTGATAATCCATCTGTTCGTCAGTAAAGAGAACGATGAAATGTGCAAACTTGTGATCAAAGCTATAGATTAACGGCCCAAAGTGTTGCTCATACAAATCGGTATTCGATTCGTTCCCTCTTTTCGCAGGATAAACATCATGATTTCCCGCGACTGGATACCAACTCATTTCTAGCTGATCCATTATCGTGGTAAACTCTTCATGTTGTGATATCCATTCACTCCGTGTCGTCTTTCCTTCAACAAGATCCCCCACGGTCACGACTAGATCAGGATCGAGCCAGTTGGTCATCTCAACAGCTTCTTCGAGAATTTTAACTCCCTTTTCAGGTCCTCCTGTTCGATCCCCAAAGGCAACGAATGTAAATGAAGTTGAATCGATTGGCTTTTCTGCTCTGTCAGCAGCTTGTAGAGGAGTGATCAAGCTGATTAACGCTAACAATGTCATCCATGTCCGCATAACGCAATCCTTTTCATGCATTCAGATACAATTGGTTCTCTATCAATACGAACAAATTAGCTGATTTTGCCGTACCATTCGTGCTGGATGGATCTAAATCTGTAACCAGATCGAATAATCCATACTAAACGGGTGTTTACTGATAGCAAACATCCCTTATCAATTTGAGGAAAACGTATGATGATCCATAAAGCGCTTGCATTGATCGCAGTGACCATGATGACATTTGTCGTCGGGTTAGGTTTAATCAATTCACCTGAATCAATATCGTCCTCTACTAAGGAGAAGGCAACATCGATGCACGATCACAAGGTTTCACAGTTAGGATTCGATATCACTCCACTGACGGAGGATCAAATCCAAGAAAAAGCGATAAAGCTATCTCCTGAAGAAGCAAAGGTCATTCTCAAAAAAGGCACTGAACCAGCATTCTGTGGGAACTTAGTCGACAACAAACTCGACGGCACTTACATCTGTCGTTTATGTGATTTGCCATTGTTCAAGTCAGATTCAAAGTTCAAGTCAGGTACAGGTTGGCCTAGCTTTTTCCAACCAGTCGATCCTGAGCATGTTACAGAGCTTGACGATTCTACATTCGGAATGACTCGGACTGAGATCTTATGTGCACGCTGTAGTGCCCATCTTGGACATGTTTTTTCAGATGGTCCAATGCCAACAGGGCTTCGATTCTGCGTAAACTCTATCTCTCTCGACTTTGTCGAAGATGGAAACCCGCTTCCAGGAACTTCTGCTGCAAGCAACTTGAAAACAGCCTACTTCGCTGGTGGCTGCTTCTGGGGCGTCGAAGATCGATTCTCACAAATCACAGGGGTTCATGATGCAGTCTCAGGTTACCAAGGAGGCGACGACAAGGACCCTTCATACAAGGATGTCTGTTCAGGGGCCTCAGGACATGCTGAATCAGTAGAAATCATATACGATCCAGCAGTCGTGAGTTATGAAGAGCTCCTCGCATTCTTCTTCAAAATCCATAATCCAACCCAAGGCAATCGCCAAGGCCCAGATTACGGCTCACAGTATCGCTCCATGGTTTTCCCAACTGATGATCAGCAAATGAAAGTTGCTAAAGCGTTCATTGCAGCTCAACAGAAGGAAGGAAAGTGGAGTTCAATGAAGATCACCACAGAAATCATGGCTGCTCCTAAGTTCTATAAAGCTGAAGAATATCACCAGGACTATCACCTACGCAACGGCGGCCACTGCGCGATACCAGAGTGATCAATGTGTCTTCGGATCTATGATTGAATAACAAAGAAAAAGACAGGCGTTTGCCTGTCTTTTTTCATTGATCGAATTCCGCTCTTGCTTATCCGAGTGCTTGATCGAGATCTGCAATCAAATCATCGACCCCCTCGATACCTACGCTCAGACGGATTAAGTTATCAGTAATCCCAAGCTTTGCACGCTGATCAGCAGGAACCGAAGCATGCGTCATGATCGCTGGATGTTCAATGAGAGACTCAACACCTCCGAGTGATTCAGCACACGCAAAGAACCTTGTTTTCTCCAGCATTGCTCTTGATTCATCCAATCCACCCTTGATATAGATTGTGATCATTCCGCCGAACCCGCTCATTTGAGATTTCGCAAGCTCATGCTGAGGATGCGAAGGCAGTCCAGGATAGATGACTTTCTCCACCTTTGGATGTGCATCTAAGTGAGCCGCGATCGTTTCCGCGTTCTCACAGTGACGCTGCATTCGTACATGAAGAGTCTTTGTAGATCGAAGCAACAAGAAGCATTCCATGATCCCAGGAACCGCGCCTTCTGAGAGTTGGATAAACTTGAGTCGCTGATGAAGTTCAGGATCATTTGTAATCAGAGCGCCGCCGATAGAATCGGAATGTCCTCCGATGTACTTCGTTGTCGAGTGACAAACGATATCTGCGCCGAGTGCCAATGGATTCTGAAGATAAGGCGTAGCAAATGTGTTGTCGACCGCGAGGATGACTTTGTTCGCTTTCGCTACTTCACTCACTGCTCTGATGTCAGTAATTTTGAGTGTTGGATTGGTTGGAGTTTCGAGCCAGATTAGTTTGACCCGATCATCCATCGCAGCTTTTACTGCATCGATATCAGTCATATCGACCAATACGGTTTCGATACCAAGCTGTGCAAATACACGATGGAACAAACGATTGGTACCGCCGTACACATCGTCACCCAAAAGTACCTTGTCTCCTGAACTCAATAGATGAAGAACAACTCCAGTCGCGGCGACTCCTGACGAGAAGCACAATCCGAACTTTCCGCCTTCAAGATCAGCGAGGTTTGCTTCAAGAGCAGCTCTTGTAGGATTCGCTGCTCGTGAGTAGTCATACTCGCCGATGATCTTTCCAGGTGATTGCTGGACATAAGTCGAAG